>PJTT01000262.1_pt1 | contig 65167 bp, 53 predicted proteins | sample 1512261 | NCBI WGS metagenome assembly PJTT01 (sample SAMN08177685, study PRJNA422409) | Soil metagenome, whole genome shotgun sequencing project. | isolation source: Soil (2) enriched on wood chips | place: USA: Madison | collected 2015-01-15 | reverse complement strand
GCTATGGGCAGTAGAATACAACAGGATGCAATTTGCTTATAGTAACTATCGAATACCAACAGAGGCTTATCTGGCCGAAACTGGCTACAGCTTTGGGTTTTTAGGCGACAAGCGCAAAACACTGCAACTTAACGCTGCGCTTACAGGCCTTGCGGGTTATGAATCCATCAATAAAGGAAATGCATCACTAAATGATGGTGCTGTTATTCAAAACACCAGTGGATTTATTTATGGTGCAGGTGGCCGCTTATCACTGGAAACCTTCCTGACTGACCATTTTGTTTTATTGCTGCAAGCCAGGGCTAAAATGCTTTGGGGAACTTCTTTACAACAGTTCCGCCCTTCATTGGGATTGGGGCTTAGGTTTAACTTTTAATCAAAAAAAGATGAACATACTTAATATTATTTTTCAGAAATTATGTTGTCCGATATTGGTTTTGGTATTGGCTATTGTATTGTCTTCCTGTAATAAAGGTAAACTGGAGATTGAACAGAATTTTCCATTTGAGGTTGAAGTAATGCCTGTGCCAAAAGATATTGCAAAAGGCGGAACGGTAGAGATTAGATTGCGTATAATTCCTTCAGGTGACTATGCCGAAACAGAATATTTTCTGCGATACTTTCAATTTGATGGAGCAGGGGAGTTGAGGTTTTATGATGAAAGTCCTTACCAACCTAATGATTTGTATCCGTTGTCAGAAAAGCAATTCAGGTTGTATTACACTTCAAGGTCTGTCGTTGCTCAATCTTTTGATATTTGGGTATCGGATAATTTCGGAAATGAGCGGCAGTTGAAGTTTCAGTTTAATAGTAAGGATTAACATCTAATGTAATCTTTTACCTTGTTTATTCTGCAACGAAAAGATCAGAGAGCGCATACCTATAAGTATGCGCTTTTTAAATTTATATCAAATCTTATGAATCAGCGCCTCCAATGAACGGCGTAACCCGTCTGATAGTTTCCTGTCCAAAACTGGTGTTTCCTGAAGGCCTTGCGCCCTATTCAGTGTATCTATTTCCAATTCCTTGAGCTTGAAATAGTCATAAGTGAACTTTGCCTTTCCGTTGTTCTTAAGAACATATTTATTGAGGATTAAATCAGCGATCCTAATGGTAGTCAATACTATGTGGGTCGAATAGTCATCCAGATTCGGATGAATAAAATGGTAGTGCCTGGATTCGTAATAACCTGTTCCCATCGCCTGAGCATTCACGATAAAACTCAGGTCCCCCTTTTTGATCTCCATATTACACCTTTTGCAGGCAACATTCAGATTTTGTATAACAAATCTTTCATCCGGGTAATGGTGCTGGGGCAAGATATGTTCAATATCAATAACCATATTAAACTCACCGACCAATAGCCTTGCACAATAACAACATTTTGAATGCGGTGCATCTGTGAAGTGTTCTTTTATTTTCCTTTTCAGCCGATCCAGACAAGCATTACTCCAGATTTTCCCTCCCTCCACAATTGCTGTGTCTATATCAGCCTGGTCTGTATCGTCAAATGTAAGTGCCATATCTAGTTGATTTCTTTTAATATTTCTTTACTTAAATCTACGATGCCATCCAGAGCCTGCTTTTGCTTCTCGTCATAGGAGGCATCTTTTAAGTCATTGATAAAGTCCAGGAAATCATTTTCGTTCATTTTTTTATCCGAGAGCAGGTTTAACTTGTTGATTACCTCTTCTGAAATATATCTGTTCTCAGGAGTTGTAACATCAAAAAAATCCTGATAAATTTCTTCAACATTCATCGATGTATTGACATGTAAATTGAAACTTCCCTCAGAACCTTTATAGACACGAATATTGTTTGAATTAACCTCTGCGCCACTCAATATTAGCGGAGCATGTGTTGCTACGATAATCTTTGGCTGATAGTAATAAAAGAGTTCAGAAAGTCTTTTTACATACTCTGTCTGCCATTTGGGATGAAGACTATTTTCCGGCTCATCAATAAGGATTACCGATTTAGACTGAATTGAAGAGGTAATATATATCAAGCTACTTACTAAGGTAATTTCTCCTGAACTCGCTTTTAATAATGGGATATCCTCACCTCTTTTACGAAGGAATACGTTTATCTTTTTGATAAGTCTCAGTGACTTTAACTCCTTTTCATAGCGAAACAAAGTTACCAGATAAGAATCCTTTAGGTCTTTAAAACTGTTCGATCCAAGGTAGAGCCTGATTATATCCTTTCTTCCAAATTCTTCATTTGTAAATCGATTAAGAAAGTACAACAGATCTTCCTTTACATCATCTTGCAGGGGAGCGTCAATTACTTTGTCCCGAAAGTTCTTGTCTATCCCTTCCAGTTGAAATCCTATTACAGGATCGAATCCCACATAAGTTAATGTGTCTGCAACATTTCGCAGCCTTTTCAAATCATCGTTTGCCAGGTTTACCATAGCATTCTTGAGGGTTTTCACAGCAATGTATTTTCCGGTGGCAGCTCGTTGAACATTCAATTTTTTACTGTTAGAAAATTTATCGTAGATGCTGTTGGCAATCGCAATTACACTGACGTTGCCACTTACAAAATAATCTGCAATCTTGCTTAGTAAGGTACTCTTACCACAGCCATTTTCACCAATAAGTATATTGATATCCTCGTCAGTAGCAGATGGATCTAATAACCCATCCGGTATAGGAAACGGAAACATTCGTTAAATTGTTTTTTTAGATAGTTTAAGGGTATGTGAGCTTTTTTACTATTATAAAAAATAGTTGTATTTCAATGATACAAAAATTTTTCAAAATATCTAAGATAAGTAATGAAGCTTTACAAAGAAACAAATCTCAAATTGGTAATATGGTTGGGTTCTTCTGGGGTCGTCAAACTGAAGACTATATTATAAGCTTTGAACCATGTGTAAAATATGGGATGGTTGATACATCCCGACATTATAAACCTACAACCTATTTGCCAAATGTGCTGAAAGGATTGTGCGAATGAAAGCAACAATTTGGTAAAGTGGTTGCACCAAATGATGTAAAAACACCTTTCCGACCAAAGGGAGGCAGGGTATTTTTGCCGCTGTCGAAACAAAGCAATTTTTAATCAAGGCTAAGCAGGTATTTAATCGAGAAGCTATTTTAAGATGGCTGCCCCGAAAGGCAGCCAATTTTTATTAGTTCAGTTGCAACGTTTCTGCTCCGTCCTTTTCAAATGAGGTACACAATTCAAAAGCCTTTTGGGTCTTTAACTGTGCTGTGCCGCCCATGACAATGCTTTGCAGTTTCGCTTCTTCGTTCTTGTAATTTCTTACATTTTGATAGTAACCTGTTACGGCGTTGTAAGCCCCGAACAACGTGCCTTTCGTGGTGTTCATCTGCTGACTTTCGCTTATCATTGCATAGGCAAAAACATCTTCAACCGTATTTTTAAATACGGTAGAAATTTCATCATCTTCGCCTTTTCTTAGCAGGTTAAAAGTTTCTTTGTTAGGACAAAGGGCAAGCTGTATCAGCTTTTTCACTTCGTTGTCCGTAACCCTCACTTTTGCCCATTGGTTGAATATGGTTTTCAACTGGACACTTAATGTGTTGGCTAAGCCCATAACCTTATGTGCGTCTTCTAATCGTTGCTTTGCACCTGCTGTATGTCTGATGCGTACCACATTGCTCATATTACGGAGCGATGCGTTGAGTGTGTTCTGACATACTATTCTTACGGGTGTAAATGCCGCTGTTATACTGCCGCTGCCATCATGGGAAGTGGTAAGGAAGATGTACTTTTCTGTTACATCGTCACCATTACCCACACGTATGTAGTCAGGCAATTTTGCCGTAATAAAAATGCGTTCACCGTTTCCCAATGCCCCTGCGGTTTCGTATAAGATACCCGTGCCACCGCCTACTATAGCATCAAAGAAAGAGAATGCCTCACGGTTCTGCACTATTTGGTAATCCTTACCCACTACGCCAAGGACAGCATTGTTATCAGTGCGTATGTTGGCAAAATAGTTGGGAACGGTTAATTCATTTTCGCCGACTTCTATACCGTTTGCAGTTTCTACGATGCCAGAAACTTTGGTAAATAAGGGAGTCTTTGCTACATCATAGTCAAGCCCAGCGTGCCTTATAGCTTCTTCGCTTGTCGGGTATTGTTCAACGATTTTGCCTAAACCGTGCCATGCTTTTTCCTTAACACTAAAGAATGAGTAGCGTCCTGTGTTGCTGTTGAAATTGAGATTGTGTGCCATGATTTTTTAAATTTTGATGATTATAGAAATGTTTGATTTTTGATTTAGAATGGGAGGTCGTCTTCAGCCTTTTGTGGAACAAAGCCATCAGGTTGCTTATTGGTATTGGTCTGGATAGGTTGCGCTATTGTATCAGGCTCATATTTACGTGAGGTACTATGCAGTTTAATTTGTGCTGTGTGGAAGTTCAGCGCTGAACGTGGTTCTCCGTCTTTGCCTGTCCATGCTCTTGTGCTTACTCTTCCTGTCAGCTCTACCAAACTACCCTTGGTCAGCAGCTTCGCAACATTTGCAGATAGCCAATAGGAGCAATCAAAATAGGTGGTCTGCTCTATACGTTCTCCTTGCTTGTTTCTGTAGCTGTCATTGATGGCTACTGAAAAACTTACAACTTTTTTGTCTTGCGGTGTTGTGCGTACTTCCGCATCTTTGGTTACTCTTCCGATGATGTTCATGATTTGTTTCTTTTTAAAATTTTACAATTTGTTGTTTATTGCTTTCTGATTCCTGCTGTGTTTTACTCGCTTCCCTTCGCAAGCATTTTTCCAAAAGAAAAACCGGAAAAAAGAAAGCAGAGAAATTATGCGTGATAAGCCGGAGGCCAAAAGGAAACGGAATAAGTCCCGAAGGGTGGGTTTGTGAGGCACGAGCAAGTCCATTATGCCGTAGTCTTTTGGTATCCGAAAGCTTTACACGCAATACATTCGCTGCCTTTTCACCGGTTGATTATGGAAAATTCTAAGCAATAATTTTTAGTATATGACATTATATCAAGTCCAAACATTTGAGAATGTTAGGAACGACTTGAATAAATTTTAGTGCTGTTTAAATTGAGCTTGTCTTAATTCGAAATACATCTATATGGTGCCAAATAAATCCTCGTAATGCCATTAATGGTTACAATATCGATAGCCTGATTAGATTGAGGAAAATTGACACTCTATTTATCATGTAATTATTAGGAGGAACAGTGATGGGGGAATTAAAATACGGCAAGAAGTCTGTCAGTAACAATTCGGGCAATAGAAGAATTACCCATGAGGTGGAAATTCCTTTATGTAAGAAATGTAGGAAGACCTATCAGGTAACGGTAATCTATGTGAGTAAATCAGCAGAGGAAGTAAAAACAAAGCGATCTATAATAGAAGATGTAGTTAAAAGAAAAGTATAGAGTGATATCGTCGAATCTCAGATATCGGTGTTCCAAAACAAGATTTATGCTGAATTCTGGATGTTAGTAGTTCATAGTGGTAAGACATATACAGAGATCAGCGAATTAATTCATTCTGCACAATGCTTTAGTGTAACCAATTCATTTAAGTTAAGAATTTTTCACCTTTAGAAATCCCAATACATCGAATATCGAAGCTTATTTAATTCATTATTTAGCATAACATTATGTGGCCTTAATCCACGTAGCAATCTCGTTACTTCAGTGCCAGGGTGGTGTTTGCGTCCAACCCCGTGATTGATTACATAATTTGGGAAATTGCTTAACTGACTTTCAGCTAAACCGAAAGGCCAGTTTTTATCTGAGCCATGGTGCATAACCTGAAAAACTCCGACTTCATTTAGGTGTGAATTATAGTAATTCTGAAAAAGATTAAGCTTTTCTCTGGTATTTAATTCAAGGTCACCAGTCATCAAAGTGGCATACCTTCCATCATGATTCCAAAATTTACAAGTGCAGAACTTAAAATCGCAGCCAATTAAAATATCATGCGATTCAGTAGTGATCTGGTGAAGGACAGATAATGAAGTACTATTAATTTTAGATGGTCCAAAAATCTGGCCATATATCCGGCTAATCACTTTAATGTGTTCTTCATTGAACAAATCAGAGAACGAAGCTACCCCAGATGTAGGATCAGCCCGTTTAGCATTATAGTAGCTATTTACTTTTGTCCTAAGCGCATCGGTTTTTGCTATCAGTTCAACGCTTGAACCATCCTCTTCTGATAAGGTGTAAAAAATGAATTTATAGTGGGGTGTTTTTAATTGGTATGGTAAGTGTCTTACCCTGACTATCTTAGGAGTAACACTAAGCTCTTCCCCTTCTAAATTATTAGAAAAAATGTCGTTTATTTTACCCATTTGAACAAATTCCTCGTATTGAGAATCGTCATTCTTATAGTCATGTTGGGCTCGGTTATCATTGCTGCTCTTAGAAGGGGAAGTCGTATTGGGGTTACGTTCGGAAACATTTGTATTCCCTTCACCTCCTCGTACCACAATTATTCGTCCGATATCAAAATTCTCACCGGAGAAGTAGCCGTAGGGATCTTGCATCATTTTTTTGTATTCTATATCATCAAAACCAGATTCAAGGTAAATCATCAGCCTCTGGAATGGTGTATAGTAAGGAATAATCAGGCGGTCACAGCGGGTATTTTTCAACAATTGCGGGATGCCGCTAGTATGGTCACTGTGGAAATGTGAGATCATACAGACGTTTATCTTCCTGCCCTCATCTTTGACCGGCCAGGTTGATACAGCTTCCTTGATATAGCTTTGTTCAGAATTGGTACCGCAGTCATAGACAAAATTAAATAACGAATTATCGTTATAAAACAATTCACCTGTGTAAAAACAACCCTGTCCAACAGGGTGAAAAACAAAATCGCCTTTGTACATTAATTTTATGGTTTATCTGGTAGGTTTTCTGGTTATCAACTATACATATACTGCATTTAATAGGCATTTAATTCATTCTAAAATAATGATTTAAGCTCAAATTGATATGTACAAAATGTTTTTCGCAGGAAAGGCTAAGGATACATCCAGTTTGCTGTGAAAAAAAATCACATAGTTTTTAGTAATCGTTATTGATTGTTCAATCTACTGTATAAATAAACGACCACTGCCCTTAGTAACTGGATAGCCGGCAGCAAAAGGAGTTCCTGGTATTGGTGCAACATTTTCTCCCCATGTACGATATTGCACCGGATTGAATAGAGTGTTTTCATCAGTGCAAGCATCTTTGTGCCTGGAGAGGCTGATTGCAGGCCTTTGATAAGTTGTTGATCCCGGTCGGGCTGTGGAGTTCCCCGGTTTAGGTCTATGTTAAAATGTGGCATTGCAAGGCATAGCGACAGTATCTGGCCGTCAAGGTCCTGTTCTGTAAAGTGCTGGGCAATATTAGCTGCTCCCAGAAATCCAATTGTAAAAGTAGTAGCTCCGGTCCGGTCACCGACCTGCTCTCTTGCATTACCAGTAGCCTCGGCTTTTTTTGCGGGGACAATATTGTAAAGAAAGTTATAGTTGATGAACAGCGTGACATATTTGTCAATTAGGCTAGCGATATCTCCGTTCTCAATGTTGTCGGCTTTTGCAAGCCATCTGTTGTAAAAATCCTGTTGGTCTGGTGTTAGCATATCGTTTTTGGTGTTAAAGTCTGATACAATCAAATTTACATTCTATTTTATTTTAATCTACATTCCTAATTAATTAAGTTAATAATATTTTTTAGATTTGTTAGAATCTGTCAAGTCAAAAAATGTAAAGTGAAAGAATTTGGAGATACCATTCGTGAATTGAGGTAAAGGAAGTGTCTTGCTAAGGCAAGTTACGGCTGATCTGAATATTGATACCGCTTTACTCAGCAAGGTTGAGTGTGGGAAGCGATCTATCAGAAAGGAACAGGTGGTTAGCATGGCAAAAATTATAGGTGCAGATAAAGGATCTGCTTGTACTATGGCTTTCTGAAAAAATAAACAATGTTATCAAAGGAGAAGACTATGCCTTTGAAGCACTACGTATAAGCTTAAAGAGGCAGAAAGAAGAAAACTAAAACATGTGGATACAATCCTCATCTACAAAGTAAAATATACACGATTATGAATCGGATTGGTCACATCAATAAGATAAACACTTACGCTGCAAGGTTCGTGGTAGAGGTGGAAGCTTTCAATGCGTCTAGCATGTATGACATAAACATACATGCGGAAAGTTTTTTGATCCCAGTGCTGAACGAGGTGTTTGGACTAAGACTGGAGAACCTGAACAGTTCACAGAAAAAAAACTATCCGGCAATTGACCTTGCTGATTTTTCAAACAGGGTTGCTTTCCAAATAACGGCCACAAGCGACCTGGAGAAAATAAAATCCACTTTGGAGAAGTTCAAGCAACATAAACTGGATGAAGCGTTCGACGTCCTTTATATCTATATTATCACGCACAAAAAGGAGAAGTACAACGATGAGAAGTTAAAGCCTCTAATGCCAAAGGGTTTTGTGTTTTCAACCGTAGAAAATGTCATTGACAAAGATGATATCCTCCAAAGGGTTTCGACCTTAAGTTCTACACCAAAAATAGAAGCCATTGCCAAGATCTATGAACATGAGTTTTCGGAGTTCCAAATCCAGATGCGGGAAAAATCCTACGTGAACGGATGTCTCAACACCGAGAGTGAAGGCATCAGCCCCAATTTGTTGAAGGTTTCCTTTCCGCGATACATTTTTCAGGCTGAACTTAACATCGACGAGAAATACATCACGGATAACCTCAATAGCTATTTAGCAAGCGTCAATAGAAAGCCAGTAAAAAAGCTAAAACCCGGTAACCTAGTGCAGAAAGCCTTAAGGGCCGTTAATGTAAAGTCCGGCGAATGGGTGCTTCATGAGAAGTACATTTACACCTTCAGAAACCTTGAGGATAGCTCAGAACCATTCCGGAAGATTGTTGACATAGGAACCATTACAAGGCTTGAATGCAAGGAGTTCTACTACGGTAATGAAAACCGTTTAAGGGTGTTCAAACACTTGCTGCGCAACGTCCTGATTGAACTTTGCAGATCGAAGGATATAGAATGGTATAGAAAAAGTGAGGTTTTCAGATTTGCCAATAATCAAAGTGTGCCCAATCAGAAACGTATCAAATGGAAAGGGAAAAATGAGGCTACCAAGACTGTCATATTTGAAATGAACAATAAGAAAGAAGGCCATGTTGTTTGCTTTAGAAGCCTCGCCTTTAAATTCTCATTTATCAACATAGACGACTATTGGTATTTGGTTCTGAATCCGACATGGAGCTTTACTAATCCGGGAGGATATGATCAAAGCCGCTTTGAACCGGCATATATGGCAGGAATAAAAAGACTTGAATCAAATGGTTCGATATACAATTATTTCAGGTTCTTCAGCTACTTCTTTTCGCATAAAGATTTGTTTACTATTCCATACCCTTACATGGAAATACATGCTGCTGAGGCGTTAAGCATTAGTCCCAGGTTGGAAGAAAAAGCATGGAAGCCAATAAAAATCATTGAGAAAAAGACCGCAGAAATAGACATTGATATTAAGGCGGACACAGAACTATCAGATAACACCTTGTTTTGATTTTATGAAAGTTAGATATATAGAAGAACCTTCACTACAGTTTGGTCATGAACAGCACATTTGCCCTAAGTATGGTATATATAATTATAGCCCTTTCGATATAAACCAGGTTCGGCCGGAGCGTATCACCATTGGTATTATTGGCAAAGGTGAAAGCGTGGACAAGATTCTTGGCTGGATTGAATCATGTAAAAAGCATATTGACGGGAAACAAAGCAAGAACCCCCATCCAAACCTCTTCCTGAACTTTTGCGGCTTCAATAAGGATGTTGGATTCGAGAGCGACATCGTTTATGACGACACCTACATAAGAAAAATAAACAATTCAGAATTTGATGCGATCATCAAGAAAAGGGATAATCTTGAAGAGCGCATCAACGATATTGCTGAGCTTTACTTAGCAGAAATTAAATTCCTTTCCAAGAATAAAAAACCTGATGTTATTCTTTGTGCATTAAGTGAAAACTTTATAACCTACATTCAAGAAAAGGAAGCCGAGGTATCTGAAGATGAGGAAGACGAAAAGGAAAAGAGCTTGGAGGGGGCCGATGTTGACACGGAGGATGTATCAGAAAAGGAACAGAATTTCAGAAGATACCTAAAGGCCAAGGCCATGCAATTCAATATCCCTATCCAGATTGTAAGAGATAGGATTGCAAAGCCTACTGCTGACATGCAGGATGAAGCGACTATTGCCTGGAACTTCTTTACGGCATTGTATTATAAAGCTTCAGGGACACCTTGGGCAATGATACGCAAAGACATCGCCGAAACGACGTGTTACGCTGGAATCAGCTTTTTTAAAAGCCGGGACAGGTCCACTACTCAAACAAGTATAGCTCAAATTTTCAACGAGTTAGGCAAAGGCGTAATTCTACGTGGCGAGGAAATAACGCTAAAGAAAAATGATCGAGTTCCGCATTTATCCGAGGAACAAGCTTTCAATTTGCTGACCCTTTCCCTTAAGGAATATTATGATGCAGTAAAGATATTTCCGAAGCGTCTGGTACTTCACAAAACTTCTAATTTCAGCGAGGATGAAGTTTACGGGTTTACACAAGCCGCCAGGCAGCTTCTCATTAACCAAATCGACCTAGTTTCTATTCAACACTCTGATATACGTTTGTACAGGCAGGGCAATTATCCTCCGATGCGGGGAACACAAATGAGTCTAACAGACAAACACCATGTGCTATACACCAGGGGGTCAGTTCCCTATTATGAAACATATCCCGGCAAGTATATTCCTAGTCCTATTGAGGTTAAGTTAGCCTACTATGATGAATCTCCGAATTTGATATGTGATGAAATCATTGCCTTGACGAAAATGAACTGGAACAATACACAGTTTGACAGAAAGTATCCAATTACAATAGAATGTGCAAGAAATGTAGGTGAAATACTAAAGTACCTTTCCCCAGATGACAGTATGCAACTGAAGTATAGCTTTTACATGTAACCACAAATGAATTACATAGATAAAAAGTACAATTAACTAAAATAACCCCAATCGCAAACAAGTAATAATAATTTAACATGGATATTACTTCACTAAAAAATCTCAGACCAATTGATGTTCTTGGATTAAAAAATTTCAGAATTTTCGATGACAAGAACGGATTTCAGGAAGAACTATCATCGATTAATATTCTAACCGGAGCCAATAATTCTGGGAAAAGCTCTATCGTAAAAGCGCTGCAGATGCTTCGAAACAGTATTTTGGATTATAAATATCCTTTCAACCTTGACCTCAATCGCCAGGAACATTTATTAGGTGATTTCGAAAACACATTATTCAATAAGAATAACAGGAATGTGGAGATTACCTTGCCATATCTCTTTATGGGAATGAAGAATTTTTCAATCTCACTTTCTTTTGAACCATTGAGTTCCTACAATATCTATGATGCGAAACTGCGGGCAATTTATATCAAAGACCAATCCGATAATGCAATCCTATTTTCATTTCACTACAAGGAGGCAACAGACAATGAGAAGGCATCTGACAAAGCTGAATACCAAAGAAAAAGCGAGGAACACAGAAAAAAGAAGGTTGAAAATTCTGGAAAGGATATCAGTATCTTTGATACGTTCGATTGGCATAACATCGAACCCTTCCATAATCCCCTTGTCGGGTATGTGGAATGGCATATCAACCTAAAGTTGCTTAAACACTATCTAAGTGATCTCAGTGAAATTTATGGATATTATTTGGAAAATAAAAAGGGTTGGACCTCAGATAGTTTCAAAAATATAAATGAACTTGCTAAGGATCTTTCCATTATCCCTTCCACCTTTATAAACAGCTTCAAAAAAGATGTAGACTTGGAGAAATGGAAAGACTACGTTAACACCAAAATTGGAAATGATCCAGAGCTAAGAGGCAAAAAAAAGATTGGGGAAAGCGATTTTGATGCCGACGACTTTTTGCTCCCACCATGGGAAATAGAACAGATTCTTTTTTACAAAGTATCGGAAATTTTAAAGGCCGAACTTAAGTGGAAAGAAATCGATGATGATGGCAACGATTATTGGGTAATCGAGAATTGTTTCAACAACAGCTGGGAGTCCTTGCTCCAAAGAATAGAAACGATTAATTACGTCTCCAACATTAAAGAGGAAAATGCAAGGAGCTATAATGCTGCTTCGCATTCACCTTTTATCAAGCTGCTGAAAAGCTATGCTCGTGAGGGATACTACGGTTCTGATTTTATGAATAAATACCTTCGGGCTTTTGAAATTGGAAAGAAAATAACCGTCGACCTCGATCCGAAATACCAATCAATCTTAGTTTCCATTACGACGTTGAGCGGAGCCAAGCGCGAACTGGTTGATTTCGGCTACGGCATTAAGCAACTGGTACTTATTTTAATGCAGATTAGTGTACTGGCTCAGAAGAACAAAAGGAGTGAACATGCCTTCGCCAATGGGGAAGAAACTATTGAGGACATGTATGTTCCTTGTGTACTCATTATTGAGGAACCTGAATCAAACCTGCATCCTAAATGGCAATCGTTACTTGCGGATATGTTAGCGGAAGCCAACAGTAAATTCAATATTCAGATGATCATTGAAACGCACAGTGAATATTTGATACGAAAGTTTCAAACCCTTGTCGCTGAAAAAGTCGTCCCCGCTAAAAACGTGAAAATATTTTATTTAAGAGGGCTACATAATGTGACAACGGAAAGAAGGCAGGTGGAGAGTTTGCTTTTCCAAGATGACGGCAGCATCGATTTTAATGTATTTGACCATGGTTTCTTTGATGAAAATTATAATCTTACGATGAGTCTGTTAAACATTCAAAGAGAAACATTCCTCGAAGATTTTGAGAATTTGAAGAAATCTAGTAAGGATAGCGAAGAGAAAGTAACCGAATTGCAACTTAGAATAGACGCCTTTACTGATAAAGTTGATGTTACTAATTATCAACAAAGCATCAATTTGCGCTTCAACACGACAAAATTGCTAACAGATAGTGTTACTTATTTAGTCTCTGGTCAGTTTTTGTTAGAAAACATTCACCCAGGGGGTGATTATTCCCCTCTGATTATCCAATATGGGCGGGCAATTGAAAATGAGCTTAAGCGCATTTTTCTATCGATCACGTCATCGAAGCCTTGGATGCTAGGAGCAATGCAAACGCAGTTAGTCAATTTAGTTAATGGTGATTCTCACAGCCCTCAACTACCACACTCGCTGACGAATTTATTCAATGTTCCGACAAATCTTAGGATCGATTTGATTAATGATTTGCGCTTGGAAAGAAATAATGCTGGGCATCCTGGACATATCAAATCCAAACAAGAAGCTCTTAATTACATTCAAATAGTAAATACGTTTCTAGATTGTTGGATTGCTGAACTGAAATAATATGCTGACAATAATTTACTGACATTGTTGGTCTAGTAGGCATGTTTCCATACCTACTAGACACTCTCCCTATTGGCAATGCTATAAAAATTTATTTTTTAAAATTATTAAATAGAGCTTCCAACTTAAGCAGATGTTTCTTTGTTGGAAGACGGCTGCCGCTTTTCCACTCAGTCACCGTTGATGGGTCGACTTTCAGGATTTCGCCAAACATTTTGGAAGTGAGTCCACTTTCATACCTGTACGCTTTTACCTGACCAGAAATCGTTGTTTCATCAAAAATTAATGGATTCTAGCCTAAAAAAGCGATAATTTTTGGATAGTAGACAACCTGCGGTAAACTCCTTTTGTTTTCCCAGTAAGTCACGCAATCTGTACTTACCTCAAAAATCCTTGCTACATCGCTCTGAAATAGTTTCAAATCCATTCGTTTCTTTTTGATATGCTCGCCCACAGTCAACGGACTTTTAGGATAGGAAATTAAAGTTGGTTTTGGTATTTGAGGTTTAAAACGCACACAAGGCAACGCATGTATGAAGTTGCGTTGACTAGTTTTCTTTGAGCCTGAAGAAAAATGTATTTTATCCTTAGGATTTGGCAGGTAAGCAAGAGCAATATTGATGTTGTCATCCCCTATAACAATACGATCCGTAACAGTTTCCACAATCGCTCTTTTCTGCTCATAACACATTTCCCCCCACTGTGCATATAATGCCTTCGCCTCGTTCAGGATGTAATCACTGGAATTTAACTGTATCCGTTTAAAATCAATTTCCGCTTCTAATTCTGGGATGGACTTGTCTAGTTGCTTCACTTGCTCATCATGTGGAACATAGAACTCAGCAAGATGCTCTTTAGTCAACTCGCCTTTCAGCCTTAGTTCTACCATTTCATCCATCTTTTTCCTGATCTGCACACGCCTTTTGATGGCTGCGGATAGGAGTTGCTCCTTACTTTTCAATTCTCCTTCAAGCTCATCAATGTACATTTTAGGGTTTATGTCGTTTAAATAAGCTTCCAGATGGTGCTGGTAGATTTCATTCATGACATCTTCTGCAATTTTGTTCCTGCAGGTTTTGCAGGAATAGCTCTTTGCGTTACCGTAAACATACATAGGCTTTCCACAGGTGCATTTCACAAGACCTGCCAATAAATGGTCTGTCCTTCTCCCGATCTTTTTGCGCCTCTGCTTCTGCTCGTTTAATATAGCATTGCATTCTGCCCACAATTGTTCGCTAATAATAGCAGTACAAGGAATTTTAATCCAGTCTTCCTCTGGCTTTATCACCCATTGCTTTCCTTCGCCAGTGCTTTTGGTATAATTAGCAAGACGCTCTCCTTTGGCGGTCGTATCGCGCAGTAGCCGGTCTATGGTTGTATCTGTGAACTTAGAGCCATTCCTTGTTCGATGCCCAAGCTCGTTTAGTCGCTCGGCAGTTGTTTTCTTTCGCTGACAGGAAATAAATATATCATAGATCAATTTGCGAATCGGTGCCTCTTTTGTATCAATGACCAATTGCTTGTTGTCCCACCTGTATCCGAAGCTAGCCTGCCCACCTAAGGGCTTTCCCATACCTGCCCTAATGGGAACTGAAGCTGCAACACGACTTGCTATTTCTTCCCGTTCCCATTGCGCCATAGCTGAAATCATGGTAAAAAATAGCCGTCCGGCTGGTGTGCTAGTATCTATCTGCTCTGCAAGAGAAACAAGATCAGCTCCCTCAATCCTGAAAATTTCGGCGAAGTCCAATAATTCTCTTGTATTACGGGCGAGACGAGCCAGTTTGGAAAACACCAGACCTGAGATGTGCCCGCTTCTAATGTCTTTCAGCATCCGTTGCGTTTCGGGGTGATCCATCACAGTTTTTCCTGAGATCGCATCTAAGCGGTACACTTCAACAACTTCCCAATCTTTGGCTTGGGTGTAATAACGCGCCCTTTGCTCATGATGCTCTGGACTATCATCTTTTACCTGGAAATCTGTAGATACGCGTATCCAAATACCAACTCTCTTCTGAATCATAATAAATTGTTTTAAGTGTGACAGACACACGAATCCAATTCAGGTGAACTACTGCTGGACTTAGTAGCTTTTCTGAAATGAGGATTTGCGGTAATCCTTAATGATTTGATTGATTTTGTCCGGAACGTACGTATCGCACGACCAATGATTTCAGGTTGTCAATTAATTCAAGATCCTGAAAAAAAATACAAACAAGCACACTGTCCTGTTTCTTTACCACTGTTATCCTGCAACGATTTGCGAATAGTGGTAGATGAGATTGGCGTTCTTTGGCCTTAAGCAAAGATAAGAAATTTCGATAGGCTTCAAATAATTCTGTTAGGAAGTTATCTTTCCTTTGTTTTCCTATAGTAGTCTTAGCTTCATTTCACTGTAAATTACATTTTCACTCTCTCTGTAATTGCTCAAACAAACACTGATGGGCTTTGGAATACTCACGGTTCTGTTAAATTGATTCATGAGAAATTCTGAATTGAAAATCCTTAGTTATCTCTTGTGGCTTTAAGAATGATTCAAAAGCCTGAAGAAACATTAACAACTACCAAACTTTAAAAATATGCTTTTTAATAAAGCCATATTCTTAAATTGTGTGAACCATTTAAATGCACGATTCAAAGTTGTATATGGCTAGAAGCAATTATAAGATTTATAATGCAATAGAAGTTTTGTCAAAACGCATAAGTACTTTGGCAGACAAAGACAAAATCTACACGTCTTATATCAATCCTGTTATAAGGCATGAAGGAATACAGCTTAATTTGCCTTCCCTTATCTCACGTTTGCTTGTAAATAGCAATGAGCCGATGAAGACGACACTCAAAGAGGTAAAACGTTTATAGCAAAATTCAATCGTGATAAAATAAGCTTAGAATTTCATCCGCTGTATGCGCATGGCATTTAGTATAGCCAGCAAGGCAACTCCCACATCGGCGAATACTGCTTCCCACATGGTAGCCAATCCACCCGCTCCTAACAGTAGTACTATACCTTTTACTACAAACGCGAAGATGATATTCTGCCAGACAACGTTACTGGTCGCTTTTGCAATGGAGATCGCCTTCGCAATTTTGGACGGTTGGTCGGTCTGAATGATAACATCGGCTGTCTCAATAGCCGCGTCACTGCCCAAGCCACCCATAGCGATACCCACATCGCTCAAAGCCAAAACAGGTGCATCGTTGATGCCATCACCCACAAAAGCGACGACTTTAGATTGGTCTGCTTTTACTGCTTCAACTTTTTCTACTTTTCCTTCCGGTAACAGGTCGCCAAAAGCTATGCCAATACCTAGTTTTTTTGCAACACGATCGACTACAGATTGTTTGTCTCCTGAAAGCATTATGGTCTGTATGCCACGATCGTGCAATAGTTGAATTGCTTCTTTACTGTCCTCCTTAATTTCATCAGCTATGGTCACATAGCCTGCTATTTTTTTATCAATCGCCACAACAACTATGGTATCGGTAATTTGCCGAATCCTTTCATCGAAACTGACCCCCATTTTTTCAAGGAGTTTGAGGTTGCCTGCCAGTACTGTTTTTCCGTTAATAGACCCTTTAATGCCGTGGCCACTGATTTCCTCCAATTCATTCACTGTGATATCGGTAATTGCTTTTTCGCCTACATGAGCTACTATGGCTTGCGCTATTGGATGCGTTGATACCGCTTCCAGTGCTGCAGCCATTGGTAACCATACGGATGCTTCCAGTTCATAGCTCTTAACTTCCTGCACCTTGAAAACCCCTTTAGTCAATGTGCCGGTCTTATCCATGATCACGGTATTTACTTTGGTCATCAGGTCTAAAAAATTAGAGCCTTTAAATAGAATACCGCTTCGGGATGCAGCGCCGATACCGCCAAAATAACCCAAAGGAATAGAGATGACCAAGGCACAGGGACAGGAAATGACGAGAAATATAAGTGCTCTGTAAAGCCACTCACGAAAAAAATAGTCAGGAACTAGAAAGTAAGGTATTAAGATAATTGCGACAGCCAACAAAACTACTATAGGGGTGTAAATACGGGAGAATTTACGGATAAATTGTTCGGTTTTGGCTTTGCGTGTAGTGGCCTCTTGAACCATAGAAAGTATACGGGCAAGGGAACTGTCATTGTATAGTTTTGTCACTTTCAGCTCTATTACCTTTTCCTGGTTAATCATTCCGGCCAACACAGGCGCACCTTCATTAATTTCCGCCGGTTTACTTTCGCCGGTGAGTGCTGCGGTATTAAAAGTGCTGCGTCCACTAAGCATAGTCCCGTCCAGCGGTACTTTTTCTCCCGCCCTGATCATGATAATTTCACCTATGGCAACATCCTCTGGTCCTACTTCTTCGAATCGGTCGTTTCGTTTGACAAATGCAGATGGAGGCCGTATATCCAAAAGGGCTTTAATGCTCCTTTTGGCTCTGCTTACTGCTGCATCCTGGAATAGTTCGCCAATGGTATAAAATACCATAACCGCGACTCCTTCGGGGTATTCACCAATAACGAAAGCGCCTGTGGTTGCCAGTGTCATTAAAATAAACTCTGTAAAGAAGTCGCCTTTCAGAAGCAGACGTATTCCCTGTACGGCCACGGGTAAGCCCACAGGAAGATAGGCCACGGCATACCAGATGCATCTTATCCATCCGGTAAAGAAAATAGGTTTGATATAAAAATCAGCTGCGATACCTGCCAATAACATGAAAAGGCTGATGGTCACCGGTAAATATTTTCGGAATCCCCCCTGATTTCCTGCTGCTCCACCATGGTTATGACCATCATCCTCCTCATGTTCATGAGCACCTTCATGCTCGTGATCTTTATGGTGATTAAGGCTGTGTTTTTTGTCTGCATCGTTTGCCGTGCCAGTAATTTTCAGACAGTTATCGCTGATTACTTTTCTGATGGTTGACTTGCTGATCAGGCCCTTATCGAACTCTACCCTGATGTTGCCGGATGCGGATACAGATACATCCATTATGCCGTCCAAAGATTCCATTTCCTTTTCGAGCACAGCGGCCTGGTTCATTTCTCTGATTCCTTCTACCTCTACGAGCAAATGCTTGTATCTATCGGTGATTGCGGCACCTTCAGACCGAGCCATCTCCTCCACCTGTAATATGGTGATGTAATCCGGATCGAAATGAAAACATAATTGAGCTTGAGGGCTATCCTTTCCGGAAACAACATGTACTTCATTAATGCCTTTATGTGTTTTCAGCACAGAGATGATGCGGGCTACACAGGCATCCCGTTCATCGGGCACTTCGGGAAGGAGTATATCCAGGTTTATTTTAAGCTTTTGCATGATTCGAGTATTAATAACGGATAGTCAGCGCTGCAACAAATAGCATTTGAATGTTCGATTATTTAGTTCGAAGTTACTTATCGAAGTAACTATTATTTTATCAAAACCTGAACTGCAATATTATGTTCTATACCATCGTCTATAAGTTTAAATGCACTGCCTTTTCCACTGTCTTCATCTGATTGCCATGACGACGAGTCTGGAGAACTTACTTGAGCAACAGTAATGTGGTACATTGAAGAACGATAACGATAGTGAATCTGTACGGATGGCCAGGATAGCGGGTAACAAGGTTTAAAATGCAGGTAATCCCCTTTGCGTTCCAATCCAATTAGTGATTCCAAAATCAGTTTGTACATCCATCCAGCCGAGCCAGTGTACCAGGTCCAGCCACCTCTTCCTTCGTGGGTTTTATTGGCATACACATCTGCAGCCATCACATAAGGCTCAACTTTGTACACCTCTCTGGATGCAACGTCTTTACTATGATTTATGGGCAATAGCATACTTACTAATTCATACACCTTATCCCTGTCGCCCATTTTAGCAAATGCCATGATTGCCCATATCGCAGCATGACTGTACTGCCCGCCATTCTCGCGCACGCCGGGCACATATCCCTTGATATAGCCAGGATTCAAAGCTGATTTATCGAAAGCAGGCGTCAGTAACCGGATCAATTTCATATCTCTTTTTACAAGGTATTTATTTAGTGATGCCATAGCTTTCTCCTTGCGCTCCTGATTTCCTGCATCTGATAACACAGACCAGCTCTGTGCAATAGCATCTATCCTACACTCGTCATTCTGGGCAGAACCTATTGGCTGTCCATCATCAAACCAGGCACGCAGGTACCAGTCACCATCCCATGCATTTGTCTCAATATTTTTCTTTAATTGTTCTGCTTCCTGGATACAGGTATTAGCAAAGGTTGTATCCTGTTTTGTTCTGGCTACTTTTTCAAAGTTTATCAAAACATTGTAAAGAAAAAATGCCAGCCAGACACTTTCGCCTTTACCTGAATGGCCAACTTTGTCCATTCCATCGTTCCAGTCTCCTGATCCGATAAGTGGCAGACCATGCACACCAAAAACAAGACTGCGTTTTATGCTTAATACACAATGCTGATAAAGGCTTGCAGTGAGCTCACTAACCTGCGGCATTTCATAAAGTGAATCTTCTCCCTCGTGCAATTCGCGGGTATTAAGGAATTGGCTGTTTACATCCAGGATTTCCAGATCGTCAGTGGTTTCCAGATAACGGCAGGTAACATATGGCAGCCACAGTAAATCATCGGAACAGCGTGTACGAACTCCTCTGTTCTCGGGTGGATGCCACCAATGCTGAACATCTCCCTGTTCAAATTGACGTGAGGCATGTAACAGTATTTGTTGTCTTGCGAGGGATGGGTCAGCGTGCATTACGGCCAGCACATCCTGCAATTGATCCCTGAAACCAAATGCGCCGCCAGACTGGTAAAATCCACTTCTTGCAAACAACCGGCAGGCAATAGTCTGGTATAACAACCAGCTGTTGGTCATGATATTGACAGCTGCATCCGGTGTTTTCACCTGAACAGAAGAAACCATTTCCTTCCAATAACTGCAAACATCCTGAAGAGATTGTTTTATAGCACCTTTAGCCAGGAATTGATTTACAAAATTTATGGCCTGGCTACTGCTGTCTGTGCTGCCCAGCATAAAGGAAATTTCCACACTTTCGCCATCTTCGAGTGAGAAGCTTGATTGTAAGGCTGCACAAGTATCCCTACCGGCACCAACCCGTGCTGAAAGCCCTTTTCTGAGCATTGATTCGGGGTTTCGTAAGGATTTATTGCGTCCTATAAATTCTGTCCTGTCTGTCGTGAATCCGGAAGTAGCCTGATCTGCCGCGAAAAAGCTAACCTGGTTTGCAAAGGAAGCATTATACCTGTTTTGAAACAGCAATGCTCCTGTGTCAACATCCCGTTCGGAAAGGATGTGCATATTGGATTTGGAACGTACATCGCCTAAAATTATCTCCATAAACCCCGTGATACTAAGTCGGCGAAGCAACCCGGAATGGTTAGCAAACTTGAATACCATAAACTTAAGCGGCAAATTTTTATGTACATGGATGCACATAGAAGAAGCTATACCAGTATGGGCGTGTTCAATTTTGGTAAGGCCAAGGCCATGGGTAGTAACATATATAGATTTGGTTTTGACGGGAAAAGGCGCAGGTGACCAGAAGTCGCCGCTATCTTCGTCCCTTAGATAAAATGCTTCTCCGCAAATATCATTTACAGTATCGTTGTTCCATGGGGTTATCCGGTATTCATGTGCATTTGTGGCCCAGGTGTAGGCGGCTCCGGTTTCAGAAACTACCGTACCGAAAATCGGATTTGCCAAAATATTCACCCAAGGTACAGGTGTGCTTACTTCGCCATCTGTAATTATTTTGTAGGTCTGCTCTTCTACACAAAATCCGCCTCGCCCGTTTGAAAACTCCAGGTTATCAGGAGTGGTAATCGAAAAGGGCTTGTATTTTACAGGATGGTGTTGAGGTATCAATTTAACGGGCAATTTCTTTTCATTGATTTGCTTTGCCAGCTGATCCGTCAAGGCTCCCCTGTTGGTGTATACAATAATCTTAGCCAGGCTCTCAAACAATGTTCTGTCCTCGGGAGAAACCTGATCTATAGATTTTATAAAAATGCTGCCTAACTTAGATTGCTGTACAGTAGCTCCTGTAGCAGCATGGACCAAGCCGGAAATCTGATCTTGCAATACTTGACGATAGGAGCCGTGGTCTTCGTTACAAATAATCAGGTCAACAATCAGGCCTTTAATTTTCCAATAAGCATGCGCTTGGGTCAGTTGTCTTACCAACTCCATATTGTCTGCATCGGTAACATGCAATAAAATAATAGGATAATCGCCGGATATAGAGTGACTCCATAAGCCTGACTGGCTTCTGTAGTTATTGCGTATCACAGATTCATCTGCTCTTAAATTCCGATTGTTGAATACTATCGACGAGGCTATCAAATTGAAAAGTTGCACGTCCGATTCTGTACAATTCAATTGTCTTAGCAAAACCTGGCTATGTGTCCAGGACAACTCAATAGCTCTCTTTCTTAAGTGTTGATCTTTGTACTTGTGCATCAGTGCACGGCAACTCTCCCGATTGTCGCCGATACCATACACTAAATCTACAATTGCAGTTTGATTGGGTCTTAATGTGATGCGATGGCGAATGGCCATTACGGGATCCAACACAGCACCTTCGGTACCGGATAAATTTTCTGTTTCCAATGCGAGCGGATGCGAAACAGATTTTCCACGTCCTATAAAGCGCATTCGGTCTGTTTCGTAGGAAGTGGCTGTTGTCTCTATGTTCTGCACATGAAAAAGATGGAAAATATAGGGTGGCACCTCGTCTTCAGAACGTGGTCGGCGCGTACAATAGATAGCTTTGTGCTCCGGCAATATTTCTGTCTGAACAAATAGATTGCTGAAGGCAGGATGTGCCTCGTCAGCAGCCTGTTCTGCTATTACTACCTCTGTGTAGCTGGTAATTTCTAAATCTTTACTGTAATTTGCCTTGTTGGTTATCCTTATCCTTCTGATTTCAATGTCATCCTCAGGCGACACAACAATTTCAGTTTTGGTCTCGACGTCATCATCCACCCGTTTAAATTCTACATGACCCTGAGAAAATAAAGCTTCGTATGTATCTGGTTCTTTCAACGTAGGCTGAAAGGTATTGGACCAAGCTTTGCCACTGGCTATATCTTTGATATAACAGAAATTACCATAATTATCCAACACGCTGTCTTCCCGCCAACGGTTCAACGACAGTTGTTTCCATCTGCTGTAACCGCCGCCGCCGTTCGTTATCATTACCTGATACTTTCCGTTACTCAACAGTTGCAATTCTGGTATGGCTGTATGTGGTGTGTTAATAGTCCTCAAAGAAATGGTTGCCGAAGGTGCTGACTTTTCCAGAAGCTCTGCTGTGTGTGCATAGAATAGCGTAGCTTTAGGAATACGTTCCTGCAGCAACAATAATGTAGCCTGGAAACGAAGCTCAGCATTAAATCTTTGTTGCATAGGTTTGTTCAGCAAGAGATATGCCAGAGATAGAAATCCCATCCCCTGGTGATGTACCATAAAGGATTTAATAATTTCGTGTTCCTTTCCTCGTGGTATTCTGTTTGCAGTATAATCGATGGCCTCATAGAATCCAAACTCACCCTCAAATCCTGCTGCAGATAACACTTGCAGATTAGCACAAGCTTCCTCCGGCAGCACCATTAGCGCCAACATCGAAGCATAGGGAGCTATTACCAGGTCTTCTTCCAGACCACGTTTGAGACCAAGTCCCGGCACACCAAATGCCTTATACTGATAATTAAGTGCTGTGTCAAAACCGTAGTATGCGGATTCGGATATGCCCCATGGAATGCCTTTTTCAGCAGCATAGTCCATTTGACGCCTTACAGTGGATTTATTCGTTTGATCCAACAAGGTGTTTTCAAAGGCCGGCATTACCAGTTGCGGCATCAGGTATTCGAACATGGACCCGCTCCATGATAACAGAGTAGGATCTATGCCAGACTTTGTCAACAGCCTGCCCAAGGAAAACCAGCTTTCCTGCGGTAACTTTCCTTGTGCAATACCAACGAAAATCCCAAGTCTGGCCTCAGAGGCCAATAAGTCATAAAAGCTGTCATCTTTCCGCTCCTCCTCTACGTTATAACCTATTCGTAAAAGTCCTGTGGTCTTATCAAATAAGAAATCATAGTCTATTGTGCTGAATTGCTCACATTGGTTGATGAGTAACTCCAGTGCTTTATTCTTTTTGTGTTCATTAGTTGAAGCCTGTGTTAGAGCGGCTGTTATGGCTTCCAACCATTCCCGCTCCACATTATCTAATGCTTCATTTTTATAATCTCCTACGATCTTCAGGTTATCGGTAATCACTCTATGGAAAGACTTGTAATCAGTAGCACCATCTAAGGTGAGCAGATTAAATTTCTCCGGTGCGGGCAAAAGATCAAGCCATGGTACTGCCTGCTTAAAATCAATGATGATCCCTTCAATTTGTACCAGCAACCTGTCTATCCAATTTTTCGCTATATCGTCTGAGCTATTACATTCCTCTTTTAATGCCCGCGCTGCTATAACCAATTTATCCAGTTGGATGGCAGAAGCGGAGAGCAGAGCGGTGTAAGGGTCGAAATTGCTGAGCTGGATGATGGTCCCAATAAGTTGCGTATAGTCATTTTTAAAATGGCCTTGTACTACATGAGCGCAGGTATGAATCCCCTCAAAGGATCTCTTGTTTATAATTGGTTGATCCGACAAGCAAATCAAGCCTTGCTTTAAAGTAAGCAGATGACCCACCAAATTACCGCTGTCCACCGTGGAAACATAGCGCGGCAATAAGGGTGCAAGGGTTTCCGTATTGTACCAATTATAGAAGTGACCTTTGAACCTTGCCAGTCTTGCCATTGCAGTGAACGTCTGCTTGGTAAGCTGCAGTAATTGTTGTGCCGAAATGTATCCAAAATCATATGCCGTCAGATTAGCTAATAAGGCTAAACCAATATTTGTAGGTGAGGTGCGATGCGCCAGTGTAGCAACTGGTTCTTCCTGATAATTGTCGGGAGGCAGATAGTTGTCGGCAGCGGTTACAAATGTTTCGAAAAAGGACCAGGTTTTTCTGGCAGCAATATGAAGAAACAAATACTGGTCGGTGGTTAAGTCAGGCAAAACTTTCTTTTCCGGAATGCTCAACTTCAAGACTATTGCAGGAGCCAGCACCCATAATAAAAGAATCGGAGCAGCAACGAAAATGCTGTAGGGATTGAATACTATTATCAGCAAAGCAGTTATCAGGCCAACCAACGGTCCGATCCACATCGCCTTATATGCGCCAGTTAGGGAATTATAGCTTTTGGTGGATAACGCTGCTGATGGTGTCCATTCCAAAAGTTTTCTTTTAGAAATGATCATCCTGTAATTAGTGCGTATGATAGCGTCTGCGAACCTGTATGCTTCGAAAGGTAACACGGCGATATTGAAAATAAAGCGTAACAGAATATCCCTGACAGAAATACCTGTAACTAACAGGTGAGACCTGAGCTTTAGCTCAGCAGGCTTATGCAGTAACTGCCATCCGGCACCTACCATAACCTGTAGCGTAAGTAATAATGAGACGGTTAATGTCCAAAACCAACTCAGGGGCAAAACGGTCCAACCCAGGATAAGTAAAAGCAATAGCGAAAGCGGCAAGAGGCTTCTGCGTAGGTTGTCAAAAATTTTCCATCTTGAAAGCAATGATAATTTGTTCCTGGTAAGCTTACCGCCAGCATTTGTAACAAAGGGTAACATCCAGGCGCCTATTTGCCAATCGCCCCTTACCCATCGGTGTTGACGCTTCATGTCAATTGCGTATTGTGCAGTGTTTTCCTCATATAACAATACATCACTGATCAGACCTGACCGCACATAACAGCCTTCCAGCAGGTCATGGCTCAAAATCCGATGTTCCTCAAACACCCCCTCCAGTGCCTGTTCAAATACATCGACATCATAAATCCCTTTACCTATAAACGACCCTTCATTAAATAAATCCTGATAGACATCAGAAGATGCATGGGTATACGGATCAATCCCCAGGGCATCGCCCTGCATGCGCAGGTATAATGATTTTTTACCTCTGGGTAAAGAGGAAGCCATTCTTGGCTGCATGATTCCATATCCTTCCACAACCCTCCTGAGCTTTGTGTTATAAACGGCGTGGTTCAGGGGGTGGCTCATTGTTGCGATGAACTTCCATGCAGCTTCACGGGGAAGTTGTGTATCTGAATCTAAAGTAATCACGTACTTGATTCTGTTAAGTATATCTTTTCGTCCACATACTTTGCTGAATTCGTCGTTGTGCCGGTCCCTTAGCAAAGCATTTAATGCTGCCAGTTTACCACGCTTACGTTCGTAGCCCATCCATGCTCCTTCTTTTGCATTCCAGGTACGCGGACGGTGAAAGAGAAAGAAAACATCCCTTTCTGCCGGCTTGTATTTAAAATTCAACTCTGTAATCCGTTGCTCAGCATATCCCACTAATGAAGCATCTTCCGGCAATATTTCCTTGTCGGCATCTGTAAAGTCCGTAAGTAGGCCATAATGCAGATGTGCATCATTATTGGCGAGATAACGTATTTCGAGTGCCTCTAAAAGCTCGTCAATATAGGCCATGCTACTCAACATGGTAGGAACAACTATCAGGGTTCTGCATTCCGGAGGTATGTTTTTAGAAAAGTCCATTCGTGGCAGTAGCCGGGGCTTTACAACGATTGTAGCCATCCAGTTTACAAGGGATATGGACAGGTGTGCTGCTCCTGCAAGTGCAAAAACAGCAGCTAAGCAGGTATACAGAATTGGTGCACTTCCCTGGTTCAGTCCAACTGCCCACATGACAGCAAAGAAACCGACAGTGCCTAGCAATATAAAAAGCAGGTAAAAAATTACCGGCTTCGCACTGATCAACTTAACAAGCTTTTTACTTCTTGTTTCCTTGCTGTCCACAACTTCTTCCAGTTGCTTTATACCCTTATCGATTAAAAAATAGCCAACGTGGGCGTATCTTTCGTGGTCTTTATTGCCGGCTTGTTCTTGGCTGAGTTTTATGGCTGCATCTGCAACTTCGGTTTCACTTAGTTTAGTAGTCTTGGCCACATTCTCCACAACATGGCGGTAGCGATCCCTGGTAACAAAATCCATCAAGGGATAAGCTCCGGAAAAATCTTTTCTTAATACCTGTTCCACGCTGCTTAATGTTTCCACAAACTCTGACCAGTTGTTGTTGCCTATAAACCTGAGTGTTCCGATACTATTGCTTACCGACGCCTGATCTGCTGCCTGTTTATGGCTTTCCTCATTCACAAAATCTCCGCTCGTCGTATTTTGGGACACCAGGTAGTCTTCGATAAGTGATAATGGCAGTGCCAGTGTTTGTCCCAGCCCCTGGAGCTTACGGGTAAATCCTGCTACGAACGAGCTGTTGAATTCCGGCTCGGACCGCAGCATTTCAGCAATGACGAAAATAAGGTTGGTAGAATTTTCCTTAGCAGCAATAATCATTTTATCTGCCCAGAAATCGGCCAGGTCATGGTCCATCATGTCCAGCGCAAGCCTTGAGGAAACCCTACGCAGATTCTCAATTACCGCTATACGTAGCATTATCGGTATGGCCCATAACTCTCCTAATGTAAGTGTACTGACCGTCTGATAAGCGGCAATATAGCCGCTCAGACCTTTTGCATCTACACGTCCGTCACTATGGGCTATGATTTCCAACACTATTTCATATACCCTGGGCATGCTGTTAGAAATGCTGTTAACCAGATAAGGTAAGGCTTCGCTGTAACCCTTAGGTAGATGCTTTCTCGCCAGCAGGACTTGTTCCTCAATCAGGTAAAAGTTGTCCAACAGCCATTCAGCAGCCGGCGCGATCGTTTTTTCTGCGCGGATACTCGCCACTAAAACATTGCGCACTTCAACAAGTTTCTGCTCGTTTTCGTCTAAACGCTTCAATAAGGTATCCGGAATCCTGTAATGTAGTAGTTTATGTTTGCCGGCCAATATTTTAGCATGTTCATTTAGTTGGCTGGAACTGTATAAATCAGCTCTGAATGGTTCTTCCGTACCGTCCTCATTGATTTTATTAAGATGTTGAAATCCTTTGCGCAGACCCGACAACATTTCTGATACCGTATTTTGTTTTGGCTTAACACTCATAGTTTGGTTTTATTTGCGTCCTTTCGGGTGCAACAATAGATTTCCGAAAAAGGAAATAACTATACTGATTGATTCTTTAAGATGCGGATGCCGAAAAAAGATAGGATGTTATAAATTTCAGGGGCAGGCGTAAGACGGATGAAAAGATATATGTAACAATGTCACCTGTAATCTTTGTGAAGTTACGGTTAAAGGCTTTTACTTAATCCTATTCTTTTCCTAACAGTGGTTTTTTAGCTTAATCACAAGCTTATGACAAAATACCCCTGCACCCTTGTACTTAGTCTACCTTTAGAAAAATATCACTATGTCACACAAAAATAAGAAGGCGTTCGGCGTCTGGATGGATACACATCATGCCACGGTTATAGGAAAAGAAGACGTTGATGATGCAACGTTTCAGGTATTGGGAACTGTGAAAAACAGCGGTGCGGACAACAATTCAAATGAGCATGCCGCCAACAACCATGAGGTAACACTTAAGCAAAAATACTTTAAAGAAATTGCAGCGCTGATGCCTAATATCGACGAGATCCATGTTACGGGGACGGGGCAGATACAGGAACAGTTTATAAAATTCCTGGCTGAAACAGCCCAGTACAAGAATGCCAAATCCAGTGACAGCACTGCTGAAAAAATGAGTGACGAGCAATTAGTATCGTTTATCAGCGGTCACTTCAATTAAAAAAGAAACTATTTTGGACCGTAATTGACCTACCGTCCGCAATAAAATTAAAGCTTGGATCCAACCGGATTCGAGCCTTTCTCTTTATCAAAATTTCATATGGCGAACTGTTACGAACAGACTCAAAAAGAGCTATTGGCTCAGTTCGGTACAAGCTTTGAAGGCCTTTCTCTTGCAGCAATAGAACCGCTTCAGAAACAATACGGACTTAATATCCTCAAGGGTAAAAAGCAAAAATCGAAAATTGCTGTATTCCTTGCTCAGTTTAAGGACATCATGATCGCCATTTTGGCTGCGGCAGCGATCATTTCCTTTCTGGTTGGTGAGCACACTGATGCTTACGTTATCCTTTTTATCATTGTGAGCAATGCCGTCATCGGTTATGTTCAGGAGTACCGTGCAGAAGCATCCATTAAGAAATTGCAACAAATGTCAGCTCAACATGCATTGGCATTAAGGGCGGGCATGCACTATGATGTTGACGCCAGTGAGCTGGTGCCGGGAGATATTGTTTTGCTGGAATCCGGAAATATCATCCCTGCCGACGGCCGTTTGCTGGAGATCAATTCCTTTAAAACTGAGGAGGCTACACTGACCGGCGAATCAATTGCCGTTGAAAAGAATTTAGACCCTTTGAATACGCCTGACTTACTGCCCGCCGACCAACTCAATATGGTCTTTAAGGGAACCGTGGTGAGTAATGGTTCGGCACGTATGTTGGTTACCGCTACCGGGATCGATACCGAGTTAGGTAGGATAGCTATGTTATTAGAGGGCAAGGCCATTAAGACACCTTTACAGTTGCTGTTACTAAAGTTCAGTAAACAATTAGTTGTCATTGTCCTGCTTATTTGTGCGGCGGTTTTCGGTTTCGGCTTGTTAAGAGGTGAAGCGCCCATGAGTATTTTTCTGACAGCATTGTCCGTTGCTGTGGCCGCTCTCCCCGAAGCTTTACCAGCGGTTATCACGATTGCCCTAGCGAATGGCGCTGCGAGCATGGTCAGGCGAAACGCGTTGATTCGTCGTTTACCGGCTGTTGAAACCCTTGGTGCTGTTTCTTATATCTGCAGCGATAAGACAGGAACACTTACCCAGAATAAGATGACTGTTGAGGAAGTTTGGTGTGAGGATGATAAGGGAGAGTTATTGTTACAGGCCTGCATGTTGAACAACGAAGTCCGGTTTAATAAACCTGAGGAAATGTTAGGCGATCCTACTGAAACGGCACTGGTTCAATATGCTTTAACACAGAAGAAAACCAGGCAACTTTCTGAAAAGCAGTACCCTATTATTGAGCGCTTGCCGTTTGATTCTGAAAGAATGCGCATGGCTACCCTGCATCAATCAGGCAATCGTTATGTGTTGTTCGTTAAAGGTGCGCCAGCAAAGATTTTAGAAACATTATCTTCCGGAAATAAAGCCCTTGAAAAGGAATGGTTGGATAAAAACAGGGCTTGGGCACAGGCAGGTATGCGCGTATTGTTTTTCGCCTATAAATTTTTCGATAGTAAGCCAACGGCAATAAATTTAAAATTAGAAAATGACCTCGATTTTCTCGGTATGGTGGCCATGATCGATCCTCCCAGGACGGAGGTCATGGAGGCCATACAGGAATGTAAAAATGCAGGTATAAAACCTGTAATGATTACCGGAGATCAGGCACTAACCGCCATTGCTATTGCCGAACGGCTTAATATAGTAGGGGCCGGTTACAGCGAAGTATTAACCGGTAGTGATTTGAATGCCTTGAATGAGGACGAATTAAAGGACAAAGTATTAAACGCGTCTGTTTATGCAAGGGTTTCTCCCGAACAAAAATTGATGATTGTGCAGGCCCTTCAGCAGCAGGGACAGATTGTAGCTATGACCGGTGATGGTGTTAATGACGCGCCCTCTCTGAAAAAGGCTGATATTGGTGTCGCTATGGGTATTACGGGATCAGATGTCGCGAAAGAAGCCTCGAGCATGATCTTGCTCGATGATAATTTTGCAACTATTGTAAAGGCAGTCAAAGAAGGAAGAAGGATCTACGATAACATACGAAAGTTTTTACTTTACATCCTTTCCTGTAATCTCGGTGAGCTATTGGTCATATTCCTGGCTCCATTTTTAGGTTTACCGATTCCCTTGTTGCCCATCCAGTTACTCTGGATAAATCTGGTGACAGATGGTGTGCCCGGCATTGCTTTGGTAATGGAACCGGCTGAAGCAAATATAATGAAGCATAAACCCCGGCTACAGACGGAAAGTTTGTTTGCCCATGGACTCCTGGTAAGAATTATCGTTACAGCTATATTAATGGCAGCTACAGCATTTTTGGTTCAATACATTTCTGTAACAAGGGGTTACGATACTACCACACAGCAAACTATGATTTTTTCTCTATTATGCGTGGTGCAGTTAGGCAATGCCCTGTCTGTAAGAAACTCCCGAAAATCTATATTTAAAACAAGGTTACTCGGTAATCCTTTACTGGTTGGCAGCGTTCTGTTGACTTTAGCGCTTCAAGCCGCATTGGTTTATATACCCTTTCTGCAGCCAATCTTCAAGACGAGTCCGCTTACAGGTCCTCCGCTTACAATGACAATAATTGCTGCTCTTAGCTGTTTCGCCTGTATAGAGTTTTCAAAGTTTCTTATAGGTCGTTATATAATTGGGAAAACAAAATAAATCCATATAAACGTGATCCGATAAACGGTCGGACCTTTAATATGTGATGCCGGTCACATAAATTAGCGACTTATGACAATTTTAGCCATTGCCAAATGATGAGTTTTGCTACAAATTCATTAACAATGGTAGTAGATCAAAAAGCAACAGCTAGTATAATAACGGATTACAGGACGGAACGTGATTCTATGGGAGATGTGCAAGTTCCTGCTTCAAAATATTGGGGAGCACAGACCGAACGTTCCCGAAATAATTTTAAAATAGGACCTTCAGCTTCTATGCCTTTAGAAATCATCCGTGGGTTTGCCTTTCTTAAGAAAGCTGCTGCCTTTGCCAACCATGAGTTAGGCGTATTGGATGAAGTCAAAAGAGACCTGATCGCAAAAGTCTGTGATGAAATTCTGGACGGCAAAATGGATGGTGAGTTTCCGCTTGTTATCTGGCAAACCGGTTCAGGAACGCAATCCAACATGAATGTCAATGAGGTGATTTCCAATCGTGCCCACGTGATTACCGGAGGTATTCTCGGTATAGGAAAGGCAGAAATTCATCCCAATGACGATGTCAACAAATCACAATCCTCCAATGACACCTTTCCTACCGCTATGAGTATTGCGGCTTATGAGATGCTCACCAAGGTAACTATACCTGGAATTGAAAAGCTGAGGGATTCCCTTAAGCTCAAATCAGCAGCTCTTAGGGATGTAGTTAAGATTGGGCGTACGCACCTGATGGATGCCACCCCACTTACATTAGGACAGGAGCTGTCAGGATATGTTTCGCAATTAGACCATGGCTTGAAAGCTTTGAAAAACACTTTGGACCATCTTTCTGAACTGGCATTAGGCGGTACTGCAGTAGGAACCGGTATGAATACGCCGAAAGGCTATGATGTTTTGGTTGCCGCTTACATCGCGCGTTTTACCAGTTTGCCCCTGAAGACTGCAGAGAATAAATTTGAGGCGCTTGCTGCCCACGACGCTATTGTGGAAAGCCATGGTGCGTTAAAGCAAATTGCAGTTTCTTTGATGAAAATTGCTAATGATATCCGTATGTTGGCCTCTGGTCCGAGAAGCGGTATAGGCGAGTTGCATTTGCCGGAGAATGAACCGGGTTCTTCCATTATGCCCGGTAAAGTAAATCCTACCCAAAATGAAGCGGTGACTATGGTAGCGACGCAGATTATGGGCAACGACGTAACCATATCGATTGCTGGCTCAAACGGCCAGTTTCAGTTGAACGTTTTTAAACCTGTGATGGCTGCTAACTTTCTACAGTCTGCCCGGCTCCTTGGAGATGTATGTCGCTCTTTTAATACGCATTGCGTCACCGGTATTGAGCCGAATTACGAGGGTATCAAAAAGCATGTAGAAAATTCCCTGATGCTGGTGACAGCACTTAATCCGCACATAGGATACGACAATTCAGCAAAAATTGCGAAAACGGCGTTAAAGGATAATACTTCTTTAAGAGCAGCTGCCATGAAACTAGGTTTAGTAACCAGTGAACAGTTTGATGAATGGGTCCGGCCGGAAGACATGATCGGAAGGGACCTGCTGTAAGGTTCTATCCTACAGAAATAGTGTTTCGTTCTAACGACGAAACACTATTTTTTGCTTTAATTAAGTTCCTCCATCTTTTGCCAGTTATCAAGTGTCTTTATTGTTTGCGATGCAATCTCCGAGAGTGCCTCTTTTGTCAAAAATGCCTGGTGCGGAGTAATCATGACATTAGGATAAGACAATAGTTTTTCCAGGTATATGTCTTTTTCGGAATCTCCACTATGGTCCTCGAAGAAAAGGCTTTGCTCATATTCATAAACATCCAGTCCCAGGTAACCTATTTGTCCATCATTCATAGCCTGGAGCAAATCGGCGGTGTTAATCAGACCGCCCCTGGCTGTATTAATCAACATTGCCCCTCTTTTCATGAGGGCTATGCTGGCAGCATTGATCATATATTTCGTCTCTGGAGTCAAAGGGAGGTGTAGGGAAATAATATCCGATTGTGCAAAAAGTTCCGGCAAATGCACACGTGTTATCGTTTCGCTATCCATTGGGCAATCCTTATCATAACCAATTACATGGCAACCCATACCGTGGAATATCTCAGCCGTAGCCCTGCCACTGTTGCCAAGACCTATTAGCCCTACTGTTTTGCCTTTGAAACTAAATCCGGTGAGTCCATCCAGTCTGAAATCGAAAGCATGAGCATTTTTGTCGGCAATATTCAGGTGACGGCTGAGATTCATAGCCAGTGCTACAGCGTGCTCTGCTATTGATTCAGGTGAATATTTCGGTACGTTTGCGATTTGAATATTATGTTTTGCTGCAGCGACAAGGTCAATATGGTCCATTCCCGTAGAACGTGTTGCGATGTAGCGGATGCCCATATCAGCAAGGGTATTGATGATGTTTGCCGAAACGTCATCATTGGTAAACACTAAAACTGCTTTTTTGCCTTCAGCGTAAAAGCAAGTCTCCTTAGTGAGTTCATTGGATATAAGGGTAATGTCGTGTTTTTTTTGGTTGGCTTTTGCCAGGTATTCCTTTTCAAAAAACTTAGTGCTATAAGCTACAACTTTCATGTTGAACATTTTAATTGCAGCAAAATTAAGGCTGGGATTACGGATAGCATTGATCACATATCAGGCTTTCGCGTGACCTTCGTCAGTTTTTCATATTATTTAATCGTTGTAAATCTGTAATTACGATAACACTGCCTTTTCTTTCAATTATCCCTTCATCTCTGAAATCACTCAATGTACGGCTTACTGTTTCTGTCGCAATGCCGGCACTGGACGCCAGTTCCTCCCTGGATATCGATATCTGTTTTGGGTCTTTCTTTGACTGGAGGCTTAACTGTACCAGCAACCGAGCCATTCTTTTTCGGACCGAATGATAGGCGAGGTCCAAAAGTTGCACTTCCTTCTCCCGCATATTCTGTGCTATTACTTTTACAAATTGTTTTCCAATGTCGGGATAGCGGCTGATTATCTCGGTTATGGCTTCCTTCTGAAGCAGGCATACAGCAGTATCTTCCAGTGCCTCAGCAGTTTCAGTGAAATTTTCTTCAGAAAGCAGCGATGCGACACCAAGATAATCCCCGGAACTGTATCTTCCGGTCACAAGTTCCCGGCCATCATCGGAGAGCTTAAAGGTTTTCACCTGACCTTCCAGGATGATGTATATGCCCATGGGGTCATCGCCATCAAAGTATATAATCTGCCGTTTCTTGATTTGCCGTACTTTTCTGCTGTTGATCAACAATTCCAAAGCATTCGAACCATTTTCGTTGTTGGCCACTATCCCTTTCAACTGTTTTATTGAATCAGCGTAAAATGTTTTTTCTTTCTCTTCTTTCCTGAATCTGGTGTCGATGGCATTCAGCAATTCCATATCGTCGAAGGGCTTGGTGAGGTAATCATCCGCGCCTGATTCCATGCCCTTTCTAAAATCCTGTCGTTCTGATTTTGCGGTAAGGAAAATAAATGGAATGGTGTCCGTAGCAGCATTCTTACTCAAATGGTATAATACCCCGTAGCCGTCCATCTCGGGCATCATGATATCGCATAATATTAAATCAGGCCGCTGCTCAAGTGCCATAGCTATGCCAACCTTGCCATTGGCAGCCTGCTTAACGTTGTAACCCGAAAAGACAAGTATCTCCGAGGTGCTTTCTCTGATGTCCGTATTGTCTTCAATAATCAGGATGGACTTACTCATGGTGTCGTGGAAATGAAAGTGTGAATGTTGTACCGTGATTAACTATGCTGTCAAATGTAATGGAGCCCTGCATAAGATGTATATACCTGGTTACAATGTGCAACCCCAGACCGGTACCCGGTATGCTGCCGGTATTATGTGCGCGAAAAAAAGCTTCAAATAAATGTTTTTGGTCGCTTTCCGGTATACCGATCCCATTATCTTTAATCATAATGGTCAATCTGTCCCCGCTTATTATTGTATTGAATTCGATAAAGCTATTTTCTCCTGAGTATTTAATCGCATTACTGATAAGGTTAATAATAGCGTTCTTCAGCAATGCTGCGTCTAATGTTACTTTACTTTCAATACCGGTATGTTGATAGATAATTTGCTGCTTTTGTTTGGCAACAAGCTGCATTTCTTCTGTTATCTCCTCAGCAAATTTTACGATGTCAAATTCAGACATGGAAGGTTTAAATGCACCTGCTTCCAGTCTTTCTACGGAAAGGAAATCATTAAGAATACTTGTAAGATTACTTACCGATGTTTTTATCTTGCCGATATGCTTTGCGATATTAGGATCAATGCAATCCCCTGAATATTTTTCAATCAGTATGATGGAAAGAAGGATGGAGCTCAATGGTGTTCTGAATTCATGGGAAGCAATGGAAACAAACCTGCTCTTTAAAAGTCCCAATTCTGTTTCCTTTTCCAATATTTGATTTACCTTGGAATTAGCTTCTTCCAGTGTAGATACTGAGGCTCTAAGGGTTTGTGTTCTGCCTTCAATTTGCTCCTCCAGATGTGTAGCATATACTTCAATATTGGCTTCAGCTTCTTTCTCACGTGTCAAGTCATGAATAAACCCAGTGTATATTTTTCTCCCTGAGTATTGCACTTCACTAATGCCCAGGCGGAAGGGGAATACATCACCTGATTTCCTAAGTCCTTTGACCTCTCGACCGACTCCAATTATACTTGCCTTTCCTGTTTCCTTGTACTTCCGGAGATAGTTGTCATGCTGGTCCTTGTCAGGGTTCGGCATAAGCATAGCAATATTTTTTCCTAATAATTCCTGCTGGTCATACCCAAACAATTTACAGCCTGCTGGATTAATGGTTTCAATTATCCCGTATTCATCTATTGTGATGATACCATCGATAGCATTATCGATGATAGCTTTTAGCAAGGCCGTATTTTCCATAAGATCTGACATATCCAAAAACGGATTACTGTAAGGTAGTCCTTTTTTACCCGGTAATAGAAATTGGTTTTCTACACCATTTTTATTCCTAAATACTTTAATGACCAATGTCACTATTTGTCCTGACTTGAAGCAATCATGATGAGGGTGAAAGGAAGCAAATTTGTACTTATAACGAAAAGGGACCTCCTTAATAAACCAACACATCCGATGAAAAATTTGCTGTTAATTACATTATTGGTGACTGCCGGATTTTTTGTATCTCCCGGTCAAACCCTATCTGTCATTGACTCTCCAAAGGTTAAAATAAGCATCAAAGGTCTCTTTCAGGCGAGGTATTCTTTTAGCTCCCACAAAAATATAGATGTCACAGGCCTTCACCACATTGACGGAAAAGCCACCGATAATGATTTTGACATTAAGAGAGCCAGATTGCAATTTACTTCTATCATTTCTGACAGGACCACTGTGGTACTGCTGCTCAACCTGGCTGATTTTAAATCGGAGCCCAAAAATAAAGTGCTGGAAAACGCGTACATCAGTTACCGGTTGAGCAAGTTGGTGAATTTTAAGATGGGTCAGTTCAGGCCTGCTTTTGGGCTGGAAGATATGTATCCTGTAGATGTCATTAAATCTATGGATTATTCAAACCAGTATACCGTGTTTGGCAATAACGGCTGGCAGAGTTTTCAAATAGGTGCAAGTGTGTTCGGTGAAGTCGGTGGAAAGGTACCCTTTAAATACGAGGTTTCGGTAATTAACGGCAACAACCGGAATCAGATAATGGACAGCGACAATGGAAAACATTTTTTAACCCGTTTGGAAACAACGCTACAAAAAAACATTAACCTAAAAGTCGGGCTGAATGGCGGGCTGGGCCTCGTTTCGGATCGGCGTGTATATGCCGCAGGCCTTGATCTTTCCGCTACGATACCGCTTGCAAACAAATGGTCACTTTTATTCGAGGTCGAGGCTAAGCAGGGAAATAACCATGTTCTATACGGTTCTTTGGATTCTGCAGTACGCGACGGTAGCGTGAACCAATATCAGATGCGCGGACTATACGTACTACCCAATCTGCGTTATGCTATAAATTACAGACGGCTTAGCTCAATAGAACTTTCTTGCCGCTATGAATATTTCAATAAGGATTTCAGGCACGGCAACAGCCCGCGTGTTACTTGGACGCCTATGATCAGTGCGGAATTTTTAAAAGCCTATAACGCCCGGATTCAAATAGGTGCAAATATTGATGTCTACAGCAACAACATACCGGCAACCAACCAATATAACAATACCCAATTCATCGTTCAGGTTCAATCCAGGTTATAACCCAGTAAAACGTAATTATGTCTACCCTTAATATCCCGCCTCAAATGCCCGCTACGCTCCCTTCAAAAGCCGGTAAACATGAAGTTCAACTCATTCCGCTACTCATTACAGTAGCAGTAGGCTTGGCCGTTTGGTTCATCCCTGCGCCCGAAGGTGTAAAACCAGAAGCCTGGCATTTGTTTGCCATTTTCCTGGCTACCATTATCGGTATTATTTTGAAGGCGGCCAGTATGGGTACCTTGTGTATGATGGCTATTGCACTCGTTGCGCTTACCGGAGTACTTGCGCCCGGCAATCCCGGAAAATCTATTACGCTGGCCTTACGGAGTTTTGGGGATAAAGTCATCTGGTTAATCGGCATCAGTTTTTTTATTGCACGAGGTTTCATCAAGACCGGATTAGGCAGCAGGATTGCCTACATCTTTATCAGGTTGTTTGGTAAGAGCTCTTTAGGGCTGGCCTACAGTCTTGGTGCTGCGGATTTAATTCTAGCCCCGGCGATACCAAGCAATACAGCCCGTGGAGGGGGCATCATTTACCCTATTATGAAATCGATGGCTATCAACTTGGGATCTGTGCCGGAGCAACCCGAGACGCACCGAAAAGTCGGCGCATTTCTGACCTTGAATAGTTACTACATGAACCTGATCGCTTCTGCCATGTTTCTTACCGGTACGGCCAGCAATCCGATGTGTCAGAAATTTGCTGCTGATCTGGGGATTCATATAAGCTGGATGTCCTGGTTTTGGGCGGCTATCATTCCCGGTATTGCATCGGTAATCCTGGTTCCATTCCTGTTGTATAAAATCTTCCCACCAGAACTCAAAAAGACTACTGAAGCTCCAGCAATGGCTGCGGTTAAGTTGAAGGAGATGGGTAAAGTAACCAAAAACGAATGGCTGATGCTCATGGCTTTTTTCATCTTGTTGGGGCTTTGGATTACAGGCGATTTTTTCAAAATTGATGCTACAACGACGGCCTTTATCGGTTTAACCATTTTATTGCTTACGCAGGTATTGACCTGGGAAGATATTAAAGCAGAGAAAGGTGCATGGGATACTATTGTCTGGTTTGCTACTTTGGTGATGATGGCGGGATCGCTCAATGAATTAGGTTTTATTCCCTGGTTCGGCCATCTTATACAAGTGCAGTTACTGGGACTATCCTGGACGATGGCCTTCCCGATCATCATCGTGGTGTATTTCCTGAGTCATTACCTGTTTGCCAGTGCTACCGCGCACGTTGCTGCCATGTATGCAGCATTGCTGGCTGTAGGTATTGCCATGGGCGTTCCTCCGGTGTTGCTCGCCCTGATGCTTGGATTTACAGGGTCATTATACGGTACTATTACCCATTACGCCCATGGGACGGCACCTGTATTTTTCGGCAGTGGTTATGTTGACATTAAACACTGGTGGACTATTGGCCTCCTTATTGGTGTGGTACTACTAGCAGTCTGGATGGGTATTGGCGGCCTGTGGTGGAAAGTAACCGGAATCTATTAACCCTTAATTCAGCAATATGAACCTTACCATATTAAAAAGTACACTTTCAAGAAAGAATCTAATGGCCCTGACGGGATTATTACTTTGCTTCTTTTTGGTTATCCATCTGTTGGGCAACCTGCAATTATTACTCCCAAAGGATATTGTAGCAGAAAGATTCAACAGCTATTCCGCGCTACTGTCGGAAAATATATTTATCAAGGTAATTTCCTATGTACTGTATGTCGCCCTTATTGCGCACGCCATTGATGGGCTCATTATCACTTTCAGGAACAAAAAAACGGGAGGTAAATATGCGTACGACCAACGCAGGAAAGCAAGCAAATGGTACTCCCGTAACATGGGAGTACTCGGAACCATATTGCTAATATTTCTTTTTATACATTTTAAGGATTTCTGGTACATCTATAAATTTGGCAACCTGCCTTATGATGCTGCCGGCAATAAAGATTTATACCGCATTGTGGTGAATGCTTTTCAATCAATCTGGTACGTCGCAGGTTATACAGTAGCCATGTTCGCCTTAGGATTTCACTTACTGCAGGGGTTTAAAAGTGCCTGTCGCACATTAGGCTTGTACCATCCAAAGTTTGCTAGATATGTTGGCATTTTCGGAAAGATATATAGCTACGCCATCACAACAGGATTTACCATTATTCCCATGTACATCTACATCTGTCAATTTATATAAAATGTTGGAACCAAAGATACCGGAAGGGCCACTGGAGCAAAAGTGGAGCCACTATAAGCAGCATGCGCAATTGGTCAATCCTGCGAACAGAAAAAAGTTGAACATCATTGTTGTCGGTACGGGCCTTGCCGGCTCATCTGCTGCATCAAGCCTCGCCGAACTTGGCTATTCGGTTGATGTATTCTGTTTTCAGGACTCTGCCAGACGGGCGCATTCCGTAGCTGCACAAGGAGGTGTAAATGCGGCTAAAAATTACCAGAACGATGGAGACTCTGTTTATCGCATGTTTTACGATACGCTAAAGGGAGGTGACTTCCGTGCCCGCGAAGCCAATGTCTATCGCCTGGCCGAATGTTCCTTAAACCTGATTGACCAGGCTGTGGCTCAAGGTGTTCCTTTTGCCAGGGAATATGGTGGCTACCTGAGTAACCGGTCTTTCGGAGGCGTACAGGTAAGCCGCACTTTTTATGCGAGAGGACAAACAGGACAACAGTTATTACTGGGCGCTTATCAATCGTTGATGCGGCAGGTTCATGTCGGCAAAGTGCGCATGCATGCCCGGCACGAGATGCTGGACCTTATTGTTATCGATGGCAAAGCTAAGGGTATTATAGCCCGTAATATGGACACCGGTGTCCTTGAAAGGTATGCCGCTGATGCTGTCGTTATTGCTACCGGCGGGTTCGGCAAAATCTATTATTTGTCCACATTGGCCATGGGCTGCAACGGTTCTGCTATCTGGCGGGCGCACAAGAAAGGGGCCTATATGGCTGCACCCAGCTGGACGCAGGTACATCCGACGTGTTTGCCACAGTCTGGCGACTACCAATCGAAATTAACGCTGATGTCCGAATCGCTGAGGAATGACGGGCGGATCTGGGTACCTAAATTGGAAAACGAAAAGCGTTTGCCTAATGATGTACCGGAAGAAGAACGGGATTACTATCTCGAAAGAAGGTATCCCGCTTTTGGTAATTTGGCGCCCAGGGATATATCTTCCAGGGCTGCGAAAGAAAGGATAGATGCAGGATTTGGAGTAGGTCCTCTGCAGAATGCTGTTTATCTGGATTTTTCAAAGGCAATAAAAGAGCAGGGACTGGATAAGGTAAAGGAAAAGTATGGCAACCTGTTTGCTATGTACAAAAAGATAACGGATGACGATGCGTATGCCTCCCCTATGAAAATTTCGCCGGCAGCTCATTTTTCCATGGGCGGATTGTGGGTGGATTATGAGCTGATGACAACGATTCCCGGCCTGTTTGCCATTGGAGAAGCCAATTTTGCAGACCACGGCGCCAACAGATTAGGTGCCAATTCCCTGTTGCAGGCCTGCGTTGACGGGTACTATATCCTTCCGTATACCATGGCCAACTATTTGTCGACTGAACTAAAAGCGAAAAAGCCGTCGATAGAACATCCTGAATTTGAAAAGGCAGAAGCAGCGGTCAGAGAGCAATTGTCTTTGCTGATCAGTATCCGCGGAAGCAGGACGGCAGACTATTTTCATAAGCAGTTAGGGAAATTGCTTTATGACAAATGTGGTCTATCGCGCTCCAGGTCGGGATTACTTGAAGCCATAACAGCTATTGCACATCTTAAAGCAGCATTTTATAAAGAGCTTATGGTTGCCGGAACGCCCGACGAAATTAATTCAGAACTGGAAAAAGCCGGGCGGGTAGCTGACTATCTGGAGATAGCCAATGTTATGTGCCATGACGCGTTGGCCAGGGAAGAATCCTGTGGCGCTCATTTCCGGGAGGAGTATCAGACTGCTGAAGGTGAAGCGGTGCGTGATGACAGCCAATTCTGTTACGTTTCAGCATGGGAGTGGCCAGGTGCTGATAAGGAACCCATACTGCATCCAGAGCCATTGGTATTCGAATTCTTACAACCAACCGTTAGAAGTTACCGCTAAATTAATATCATGAACATACACCTAAAAATATGGCGTCAACAAAACGCGGAAAGTGCCGGAAGCCTTGTAAATTATGACCTGGACAAGGTAGATAAGCACATGTCCTTCCTGGAGATGCTCGACACTTTAAATGAGCAACTGCTATTGAAGGGGGAAATCCCTGTGGAGTTTGACCATGACTGCCGTGAAGGCATTTGCGGTAGTTGCGGTATGATGGTCAATGGCGAAGCACATGGTCCCGTTCACGGGCTTACAGTTTGCCAACTGCACATGCGTGAATTTTCTGATGGAGCAACTATCTACGTCGAGCCCTTTCGTGCCCAGGCTTTCCCCGTCAAAAGAGATTTAAAAATAAACAGGTCATCATTTGACCGCATCATACAATCGGGCGGATATATTACCGCAAGCACAGCCAGTGCGGCAGAAGCTAATACTATTGCCATTAGTCATGACCTGGCAGAGGCTGCTTTTGATGCTGCAGCCTGCATAGGTTGCGGTGCATGTGTAGCCAGCTGTAAAAATGGAAGCGCTGCATTGTTCACCTCCGCTAAGATAAGCCACCTTGCACAATTGCCACAAGGCAAGGTGGAAGCTGCAACCAGGGTCCTTAATATGGTGAACCAGATGGATGCAGAGGGCTTTGGACATTGCAGTAATACAGAAGCCTGTGAGGTGACCTGTCCGCAAGGTATATCCGTCCTTAATATTGCCAGAATGAACTGGGAGTTCAACAAAAGTTCGGTACTTAAAGGCTAACCCTGATGTATATAGTTTCACAAAAAACACAAAATGAATGGCTGCCTCAATCGGGGCAGCCATTCATTAATTTCAGTGTTTGATAATATTAATCCTGCTTTTTTTCCTGTTCCATCTCGCGAACCTTTTGTTTCACATCTCCGGATGCTTCGTTATAAATGGCTTTAGCCTTGCGCCCTGTCAGATAAATCTGAAAACCAACTTCTATATTAAGGGCATGAGCAGTGGCGGTATTACCAAATCCTACGATACCGTTGTATTTTGCTAAGGCTTCGATGCCAATATTCGGTGTCAGAAAATAGGTTAAGCCAGGTCCGATGCCCAGACCGAGGCCATTCGTAGAAGAATTTGGCTTGTCCGTCACAATGGTGTTCTTACCATCAATACCGACATTTCCTTCAACAAACAAATAGGCGTGTTTAATTAAATCCACTTCTTTCTTGGCAAAATAGTAACGGCTAAAGGCGTTAACTCCGTAGTTAATATTCGTACCTTGACTCTTGGCATAATTAAAGCCGAAATTTACCATGGCACCTATAGCAACATTATCTGCGATGAAATAACCGACACGTGGATGAAGGTCCAATCCGATACTGGCGCCTTTTTGTAGTCCGAAATCGAAATTAGCAAGTCCGGCACCTACCATATAATTACCTTTCTGAATCTGCGCCTGTGCGTCTTTCATGCCAACTAAGGACATACTTACCATCAATACTGTAGCGATCTTTTTCATTGTCTCTGTTTTATTGTTATAATGAACAGCAAAGGTATTCGCAGAGCCACGTTGAGATGATGTGTGTCATCAGCTAATAGCGTGATCTCTGTCACATTATCGCTGTCTCTATTGGTCTGGTAAAATAAAGATTAAATGGCGTCTGCAGGTAAAGAATCCCAAGAATATTGACGTACAGAATGACTACCTTGAGCTGAAAGCCTGCTTGTTGAACTCAGAAATTAGCTGACAAAAGATTATGGTTACTAAAACATACAATACTTCCGGTTTAACCAATCGGGAGGTGACTGCGTCCAGGGTGAAGCACGGGATTAATAAGTTGGCGTTCAAAAAAACCAATGGATTACTAGATGCGATTAAGAGCCTCCTTAAAGAACCAATGGTGATTTTGCTGCTCGTAGCCTCCTGTATTTATTTCATTAGTGGCAGTATAGGCGATGGTATTTTTATGGGGGCTGCTATTATAATGGTCGCTGCTATTTCTTTGTACCAAGATTCCAGAAGTCGGAACGCATTGGAAAAGCTAAAGGAATTTGCCCTGCCGACTGCAACGGTTGTTCGTAATGGAATCGCTATAAAAATTAAAAGTGAGGATATCGTTGTTGGTGATAGTATTGTGCTGGAAGAAGGCGCTTCCGTGCCTGCCGACGGAACGATTATAAAGGCCAACGATTTCTCTGTAAGTGAGGCTATCCTTACGGGGGAATCGTTACCTGTTTCCAAGAATCAGGACAAGGAAGACCGCGATGTATATAGTGGAACGACAGTATCGAGTGGGTCAGCAATTGTCGTTGTGACGGCAATAGGAAACGGAACAAGATTAGGGAAAATAGGCAAGAGCCTTGAAAATATAAAAGAAGAAAAAACACCGTTGGAATTACAGATAGGCAGTTTTGTAAAAAAGATGGTGATTGTGGGGTTTGTTGTATTTCTTATTGTATGGGCTATTAATTTTTTCAGGTCGCATGAATTATTGGACAGTTTATTGAAAGCACTGACGCTGGCAATGAGCATACTACCCGAAGAGATACCCGTAGCTTTCACCACATTTATGGCATTGGGCGCGTGGAGGCTTATGAAATTAGGCATTGTAGTAAAGCAAATGAAAACTGTGGAAACATTGGGCAGTGCCACAGTCATTTGTACAGACAAAACGGGTACTATCACACAAAATAAGATGAGTCTTTCACGGGTGTTTGTTTTAGCTACAAATACCATAAATGAGCTCAAGCAAGAGGCAGACGAAGAAACCTCAGCAACGATCAGGATGTCGATGTGGGCCAGCGAACCTATCCCCTTCGATCCAATGGAAATTGCGCTGCATGAGGCTTACAATAAATTGACGGCAACTGATGAAAGACCAGCCTACAAATTAATTCATGAATATCCATTAGGCGGAAAGCCTCCTATGATGACCCACATTTTCGAAAACGGATTAAAAAAACGTATAATAGCATCGAAAGGAGCACCAGAAGCGCTCATCGCGGTGTCCCATTTAACTGCTGAACAGGAACAACACATCATGCATGCGATTGATACGCTTGCCAATGAGGGGTATAGGTTATTGGGGGTTGGTGAAGCCATGTACGAAGGAGACCGTTTCCCTGAACAGCAACAGGACTTCCAGTTTGAATTTAAGGGAATAGTTGCTTTTGACGATCCACCTAAAGAAAATATCAGATCTGTATTAAACAGCTTTTACGCAGCCGGTATCCAGGTAAAGATAATTACCGGTGACAACACACCAACCACAACAGCTATTGCAAAGGAAGTAGGATTCAAGGGGTATGAAAAAAGCATAACGGGGGATGAATTGATGGTATTGTCGGAAATGGAATTACGAAAGCAGGTGGAAACAACGCAAATTTTTAGCCGCATGTTTCCCGAAGCCAAACTGAAAATTATCGATGCCCTCAAGGCAAACAACGAGATTGTGGCGATGACGGGTGATGGTGTCAATGATGGCCCCGCGCTCAAGGCAGCTCATATTGGCATTGCTATGGGCAAAAAGGGTACGGAAATAGCGAAGCAGGCAGCTTCATTAATTCTTCTTGAAGATGATCTTGCAAAGATGGTAGATGCGATAGCTATGGGAAGACGCATTTATGCCAATTTAAAAAAAGCTATCCGCTATATTATTTCTATACATGTTCCTATTATACTTACCGTTTTTATTCCATTGGCCTTGGGTTGGAAATATCCAAATATCTTTTCGCCGGTGCACATCATTTTTCTTGAGTTAATTATGGGGCCTACGTGTTCAATCATTTATGAGAATGAACCTATAGAACTTAATGCTATGATACAAAAACCCCGTCCTTTCTCCCGTAATTTTTTTAATGTAAAAGAAATAATGATCAGCATTTTGCAGGGGGTCATGATTACTCTGGGTACTTTATGGATTTATCAATATGCGCTGGGTCAGGATTATAGTGAGTCCAGGATACGTACGATGGTCTTCCTGGTGTTGATCGTAGCCAATATCTTTCTCACCCTGATTAATCGCTCATTTTATTACTCCGTGATAAAAACCTTAACTTACAAAAACAGACTTGTTCCTTTCATCATTGTTACGACCGTTATCCTTTCGGCTTTTATTTTTTACCTACCTCCACTCAGCCGTTTTTTCAAATTTGAGTCATTGACACTTTTGCAGCTCCTAATCTGTATAGGTATTGCGTTCATCACCGTTATTTGGTATGAGGTGGTGAAGTTTTTCTTAAGGAGAAGGAATAGGACCAGGTGATCCTTTTTATGAAAGTGACGTAGACGGCAAAGGTCATTTTTGTTTGTGACGTGGATCACTATATAGTGTCATTGATGGCTGTAGCTTTACATAAAATGTAAAACATGAGAAAAGTACTGGTAATTTTTGATGGCAACCACTTTCCTTCCTCCACCTTGGATTTCGCTGCTGATTTGAACAGCGGCTCGCCCATATTGCTTGTTGGTATTTTTCTGCCTTCTGTTGATTATGCTGAGGTCTTAAACTATACCTACTTTGGTATGGCAATGGCTCGGACTTATCTTCAGGAATATGAAAACGATAAGGTAGATAAAGAAAGAAATAAGGAACAATTTTCTGCCTTCTGTATAGAGCACCATATTCGATTTCATATCCATGAGGATATCAAAAACAAGGTGGTCACAGAAATAATGCTGGAGACCCGGTATGCTGACCTGATGATACTGAACAGCACAGAATACTATGAAAACCTGGGAGCGGAAATACAGGAAGAATATATGAGCGGGACAATACATAAAGCAGAATGTCCGGTGGTATTATTACCAGGTAAATACAAAAAACCGGAAAATATAATTTTGGCTTATGACGGTAGTGCTTCGTGTGTTCATGCAATTAAGCAATTTGCCTATCTAATGCCTCAATTGATGGACCTGCCGACCTTGGTTATTTACGCAGGATCAGGAAATGAAGAAATACCCTATATAAATCTGCTAAAAGAATACGCTCCAGTTCATTTTGGAGGATTAGCCTATTATAAACTGGCCGAAGAGCCTGAAGATTATATGGAGAAATGGATAGAAAATAAAGGCTCATCAATATTAGTAAGCGGTTCTTTCGGACGTTCCTTCCTCTCGGAGCTATTCAAGGATAACTTTGTAGCGGAGGTCATCAAAACGAGAAATGTTCCGCTGTTTATTGCACATCTATAATTGCTGGAAAGAAGTGCGTTTTTATTTCTAATCCAGATCCTGCGCGACCGATGACTAAAGCTTTTGTTGTATGGGAGCTATTAGCATTCATTTCATATATCGGGCACTATCAATGGCCGTACAGCAGCAAATATTTCGGGATTCATTGTGAACCCTATTTTTATTTGCAGGTAGTGATATTACTGAGCGGTAACATTAAATCGGCCCGGCGCTATTTATCTTTACATGCTCAATCGGGAGGCGGATAGCTTTTGCATTAATGAGTTTATCAGCTTTGGGCATACGGACACAAATACCATAGTCTGTTGTAAAAACTATGATATGGTGATAAAGAACATTGTCAGGAAGTAAAAAACAGAAAAGTAATGAAGAAGCGAGCTGTTCATCACTACTATCCTTATACACCTTGATGGACACTCCCTGCAGGAATACCGAAAGTTCCGTTGCTTCGATGCCTTCCAAAAACAGACGCAATTCATAATAGTCGTCAAGATCGTATAATAAAGCGGAAGAGACCTTGTGGACGCTTGTAGGTATGTCTTTCCAATGATTCGATGCAATGATGATGCGACGTGGTTTTTTATAGGACATTATATTTTAGTTTACATCTTTTAGGTCAGCATCCGGGGCTGATTCCTGCTTGATAAGGATATGTTCTTCCCTGCCTTTTTCATTCTGCTGCTTCAATGTCCAACCATCGGTTTTTGTTGTTTCGAGCCAAAGCTTTCCGGATTGACGAAACACCTGAACACATAGGCCGAATCTGTGAAAGAAATCTTCCTCTACCTCAAATGTTGACCTGGTTGCGGCAATATCTATCTCGCCTGATTGATGAAACATGGTTACTTCTTCAATCGGTGTGTCGGGGTTCAGTAAATCCTTATTTGGTGAAGGATGGCCCCTGATATGTGGATTCTTAAAAAACACAAGTTTAAGGTAGGGATACTCAGCATGGAAATCGTTTTGTATGTTTTGAATATAGTCGTCTTCAATAATGTTCAATTTCATGTCAAAGTAGTTTAGTAAATCAAAATTAAACCATTCATGCCCTGTTTAATTGATGAGCCTCATAAGTAAAAATGACATCGGTCATTTCCTGTGTTTTGACCGTTTACTGAATAGCTGAAATTTTAAAATAAAATTGACTGTTATTTTAATTGTGCTGTGCAGTTAACTCAAGTGTTAGCAGGGTATGTTTTTATTGGTTGTTATTAGCTGAAACAGCTGATTATAATTCTGGGCGATATGATGTAGACTGCTATTCTTTTGGAAGATGCTTTTTTATTAAGCAAATAATTTTTGCACTTGAACCAGGGTAATAATGCCAATGTGGGATTAATGTAACAATTGTCGGCAGAGGTGTAAGGTTTCAGGTCTTAGTCTGAGCGACCTTTGTAGGAGGGTAGTAATTTCTCTATCCAGAAAAAGGTATAATAATGAAAACTAATTCAGAATTGCAGAGAGATGTTCAAAATGCCATCAAATGGGAACCACTTTTAAATGCAGCAGAAATTGGCGTTACTGCTAAAGACGGTGTTGTTTCACTGACGGGTATCGTTGACAGTTATGCAAAAAAAATAGAGGCAGAGAATGCGACTAAAAAAGTAATTGGTGTTAAAGCAGTGGTTGAGGAAATTGAAGTGATTTTTCCAAGCAGCTGGGCAAAAACTGATGCTGAAGTTGCTAACGAGGTACTAGCGGCATTGAAAAACAACTATTCCATCCCTAACGATAAAGTGACTGTTATTGTAGAAAAGGGTTGGGTTACATTACAAGGAGAATTGCCTTGGCATTATCAAAAGGAGACTGCAAAAAATTTAGTGCATTACCTTTCAGGAGTTAAAGGGGTTACCAATAGTATTACTGTAAAATCAGATAGCCAGGATGCAATAGAACAACATGCGGTTGAGCAGGCTATTGGTAGAAGCTGGTCTGTAGATGACAGCGATATTAATGTCAAAGTATCCGGAACAACGGTTACGCTCAGCGGCGTGGTAAATTCCTGGTATCAAAAGGATGAGGCTGGTCGGATTGCCTGGAATACTCCTGGGATAGGACATGTAAAAAATGAATTGACGGTCGATTACGAATATGCCTATATAGGTTAAACTGTGGCGAACGGTGGAGGTGTAATTCTTCCACCGTTTTGTTTTTACATCAATCAAAATCAATTAAAAAGAATACTATGGCATTCCAAACAATCAATCCGTCGAATAATGGTTTACTTAAAACTTTCGATGAAATGGCACCGCAGTTTGTCGACGATGCTGTATCGTTAGCCTCGGCAACGTTTGACCAGTGGAGAAAAACGGATTATAAAGTCAGGGCCGAGCTGTTGCATAAGGTTGCTGGTATCCTTCGAGAAAGGAAAACTGAACTGGCCAGGATCATTACGCTGGAAATGGGCAAGCTTTTGTCTCATGCGGAAGGCGAAATTAAATTGAGTGCCGAGATATTTGACTATTATGCAAACAACGCGGAAAAGCTTTTAGCAGATAAAATATTAAACCCTGTTCACGGACAGGCATTGATACGTCATACTCCGATAGGTGTTTTGTTAGGCGTACAACCATGGAATTTTCCATTTTACCAGGTTGCCCGTTTTGCTGCCCCCAATATTATGATTGGTAATACAGTGTTAGTCAAACATGCATCTAATGTTCCACAGTGTGCTTTTGCCATTGAACAAATATTTCTGGACGCTGGTGCACCCGCCGGATTGTACACTAACTTATTGCTGTCTAACCAAAAAACAACGGAGCTAGTTGGAGATAAAAGAATCAAGGGCGTATCACTAACTGGTAGTGAAGCAGCTGGTATCAGTGTAGCGACTGAAGCTGGGAAACACATCAAAAAGTCGGTTTTGGAATTAGGTGGCAGTGATGCTTTTATCATTTTGGAAGATGCCGATATTGATAAGGCAGTTGATTGGGCCGTTGTTGGAAGGATTAATAATAATGGACAATGTTGTGTTGCTTCAAAACGGTTTATTGCTGTTGAGAGTGTAGCAGAAGCCTTTTTGTCAAAATTTAAAAGCAAGCTAAGCGAACTGGTAGTTGGAGATCCGATGGAAGCTACAACAAACCTCGGGCCCCTATGCACAGAGTCTGCAGCAAATAATATTGCCGACCAGGTTAAAAGGGCCGTAGCAGGTGGTGCGAAAATTTTAATAGGTGGCGAAAGGGCTAAGAGAGCAGGTGCTTATATGGAAGCCACCATTTTGACTGATATAACAAAAGACAATCCTGTTTTCTATGAGGAGTTTTTCGGACCTGTCGCGCTGTTTTTTACGGTTAAGGATGAAAGCGAAGCTATTATTCTAGCGAATGACTCCCCATTTGGGCTGGGCGGTTCCGTTTTTACGCAAGATATAGAAAGGGGTAAGCGTGTCGCCGACCAAATAGATACAGGAATGGTTTTTATCAATCACCCGACTTGGACTCAGGCTGACCTTCCTTTCGGAGGCACCAAAGGTTCAGGTTATGGTCGGGAGATGGCTGAATTGGGATTAGAAGAATTTGTAAATAAGAAACTAATCCGCGTGAGTGAGTTAAGTGATCCATTTTAAACGGGAAAGGCAATAGTCCTTTTCCTGTTTAAATTAAACGTCCATATCACTAATAGCGTAGATGTTTTCGGCTTAAGTGATTTTTATGACTAAAAAAAATTCCATTTAAAGCTAATAATGAAAATTATGAATGAAGCTTATTGTTACGAAGTGGATCTGACTTGGAATACAATAACTCAAGGCACGTTAAGTGCTCCGCTGATTACAAAAAACATCGAAGTGGTTACACCGCCGGAATTTCCAAACGGTATAACCGGAAAGTGGACTCCGGAGCATTTGTTTGTTGCCTCATTGAATGCTTGCTTGATGTCCACTTTTCTTTTGGTGGCGGATAATTCCAAACTTGACTTTATTAGTTTCGATTGCCATGCGATAGGGAAAATCGAGAAGGTTGGAGGACGGTTTGAGATTACGGAGATTACGTTAAACCCTAAATTAGTAATAACTTTTACCGAAGATGAAGCTAAGGCAAAGCGAATACTTGAGATGAGTGAAAAGACCTGTGCTATCGCCAATTCCATAAAGACGAAAATTGTCCTCAATCCAACTGTTGAAATTCAGTAACTGTATTATGGATCATATCATTTTGTCCTGGAGAATTTAAACATATTTTCAATGAAGGTGTACCTGCCAAAAATAATAATAAAATGTAAATCTAAACTGATTGAGAACGATTGTCTACGCTTTCGGATGGCTGGGTCAATTCAGGAATTATATTATGAATAAAAAATCCCCAACAGTTGCTGCCCGGGTAGGTCCGGAAACAAACCTTAAGCGAAGAAATAATAGCTTTTCAAATACTTTGCACAGTTTGGCCAGTGAGGTATTGTTTTCGCTAAGAGTTGCTGTGGAATTTTTACAAGGCTTCAGGATCCTGCATTATGCAGGACCCTGCGTAGCCGTTTTTGGATCGGCAAGGATAAAAGAAGGAAGCCGGTATTATGAAGATGCCCGGAGCATGGGAGGCAGACTTGCCGAGTCGGGTTTTAGCGTAATAATCGGAGGTGGCCCCGGTATTATGGAAGCTGCGAACAGGGGTGCCAGGGAACATCACGGGCTATCTATCGGGTGTAATATAGCATTGAAGAAAGAGCAAGAGACAAATAGCTATCTGGACAAACAATTTTCCTGTAAACACTTTTTCGTGAGGAAGGTATTGATGTTTAGATATTCTTCTGCATTTATAATTATGCCTGGCGGCACAGGAACGTTAGATGAATTTTTTGAAGCCCTCAATCTCGTGCAGACGCACAAAATAAAAGATTTTCCGATTGTCGTATTTGGCAAAGCTTATTGGTCTCCGCTCATGTCCTTATTCAGTGCGATGTTATCTTCAGGAACTATAACACAGGAAGATTTGAACAACATTATATTTACCGATGTAATCCAAGACGCGATAGCGCATATTGAGCTTGTTACAAGGAAAAAATACACTTCATAAAAGAGCATATCGGTAAAAGCTTTAGCTATACATGGTTCCCTTAAAAGCTATTTCTGCCTGTCCGTTAATTTTTTGATTTTATCTTCCACTTTTTTGAGATCATAGTCAAACAACTCTTTAAAGTCATCCCAATTCGGTTTACCGTAAAGGTTATAATTGTGCAGGCGTAGTGTCAACATACTGTCTGCAGCATCTAGTTTTTTCAATCTGCGGCGATATATAATCGGTATTTTTCCGTTCCAGCTAACCTCTTCAACAAAGGCGTCAATATTATGCTTGTTTGCATCAAGGCGAATTGTAGATAGCTCACGGAACCGCTTATAATCGTTAGCAGAGTCCCATGCTTGCTCATCCGTCGCGATTACTGCATCACCTATATCGGAAATGGATTTTTGTGTTTGTTTTCGTTCCTTAGCTATTTTTTTCAATTCTTTCTTGTCGGTGTTGTTTCCTGCGCAGCTGTGAAAAATTAAAATCAGGCATATTAATGCCAGCGGTGTCCAAAGTCTTTTTATTGATTTGAAGTTCATGAGTATGTGTTTTGTATTAGTTAAAAAGCGTTTATTGATACTGGATATATACAGGTCGAGGCTTCAGTTTCAATACTTCTTCCGGCGACATCACCCCACTCTTATCGTTATATTCATCGAATTTGTAAAAAAGCTTGAAGCCTGTAAATTGGACGGGCTCATTTACTATAGCGTGTTTGTAGCTGTCGATTTTTTTTGCAGGGAAGCCAAAGCCATCCATATTCATTACAAGTTGCACCTCTGGTTGGGTTTCAATCATTTTGTAGTTGGTGACCATAGCCATGGTAAACCGATGGACAACTAAAATCTTGGGAGGCAGTTTATACTTTCTGACTAGTGCTGCCAGGTATCCAGAGGCGTAATTAATGTCCGTTGCATCAAAGCTTCCAATAACACTACAGGGTACTTGACCCCCTTTCATGGAATACTCAGGATCTATTCCGAGGTGGACGTCTGGCTGCTGCAGGAATTGCTCCAGCTCCGGCAGCTCCTGCTCCAGTGTGCTTAGTGCCACCTGAATATCCAAAAACACAAGGCCATCAATTTGACGGGCCAATTCAATTGCTTTATATATCTCGTCTTCAGGCATCCGCAGCCTGTATTTTCCGTCTCTGCCAGGATTATCCTGAGCCGTAACTGCTATGTAATGTATTGCTGCTACAGCTGGCATTTCAGGGTCTGCCTCTGTCCATTTGAGCACTTCACCCTTAAGTTTTTCCAGCATTTCCACTGTTGGTATTTCGCCAAGGATTCCCATTCCCTTGGAGTAGAAGTTACCATAGTAGGCAATAATCCTTTTGAACGGGATGACAGCACCTGGCATAGGATATGCTTTAGCTGCCTTCCAGTCATCGATAGTACTGCCCTTAAATAATGCAGCTAACCGTTGTTTAAACTGTGCGGTATCAAGTTTGGAGACAAATTTATCTGCTGCATTAATATATAGTGCGGTTTGATACTCTTGTTTTTTTGTCTGCGCAGGTGATGAATTCGGGAATGCAGACATGAATGTTACGATAAGTAACAACATCCTGGAGGGGTAGGACGCTTTATGTGATTGGTAGTTTGTAGGCATGAATTTTATTATTGATTACAAAGATGTAATGAATATAGAGCGGCAGATCTGATTGAAATCACCGTTAAATGTGATTGTTGTCAAAATTGGCATTGATTGACTTAGTGACCAGCATCACGAAAAACAGTAACCTATGTCAGGAGATGAGCATATAGGCATTCCTATTTTTGAACAATATTAAAATCTAAATTATGAAGACAATCATTGTTGCAACGGACTTCTCTGTCGCATCCGTCCACGCAGCTCATTATGCTGTAGATATGGCGCTTGACATTCATGCCCAAATTCTCTTACTGCATGTTCAGTCGCTACCGTTGATCATATCTGAAGTGCCCATTCCGTTTGACAGCAGTCCCAATCCTTTCGGAGATGCAGAAGAAGAGCTAAACAAACTAAGGCATCACCTGGAAAAGCGTAGCCAAGGTAAAATAGCTGTTACCTGCCAGGTGAGCATGGGTAACTTTTCAGATGCAATTAAAATTATCAACGAAGGAGCCGCTCCCTTTGCCGTAGTCATGGGCAGCGTTGGAGCCGGCGGCTCAGATAATATTTTCATGGGTAGTTTTGTTATGATGTCGATAGCGAGTCTGAAGGCTCCACTTCTAATTGTTCCGCCTGAAGCATCATTTACAACCATAGGAAAAATAGGGCTTGCGTGCGATATGGTAAATGTGACGGAAACAGTACCGTTTGAGCAAATCAAAGAAGTTTTTAAGAGTATTAAAGCTACACTTGAGGTCCTATATATTAGCAGTAAAGATGAAAACATGTACCCCAATGTGTTGACGCAAACGAAGTTCATGCAGATAAATCTCTCCGGGCTTAATCCCCAATTAAAAATTGGCACTAATGAAAATATAAGGGAAGGTTTAATTGAATTTGTTGATAAAAGTGATATTGACCTGCTGCTGCTGATTCATAAAGTTTACAATTTCATGGAATCTCTTTTTCACAAGAGTACGGCTAAACAAATGGTGGTACACCCAACCATACCTGTGATGATATTGCACCAGCATTAGTGCTAAATTTTGTGTTCTTTATTTGAGTCTGAATTATATAAAGTAGCCGAGGCAAGATTCCGGTATACGAAATCCGTACTTATGTGACATAGGTCATTTAAATCAATGACACACGACAAATACGATCGTTTCGCGGCGCTCTACTTTTGCATCTCAGCTGGTAACCAATTACTTCTTTTATTCACCTGATTAAAAATGGCGAATTGAAACTCTATATTAAATACATGGTAAGCCTACGATGCAAAATGGTGGTGATAGAGGAACTATTGCGCCTGGGACTGCATTACGTAGTCATTGAACTTGGCATGGTAGAAATTCTTGAAAAAATAAGTGAGGAACAGCGCAACCAATTTAAACTAAACCTACTGCATTCAAGATTGGAATTAATGGAAGATAAAAGAGCGATCCTTATTGACAGGATTAAGAATGTCATAATAGAAATGGTTCATTATGCAGACGATCTGCCGGCAATTAAATACTCGAACTATATCAGTGATAAACTCCATTATGACTATACTTATCTATCAAATATTTTTTCCGAAGTAAAGGGTATTACTATTCAGAAGTTCATTATCCGTCATAAAATAGAAAAGGCAAAAGAACTTATGCTTTATGATGAATTGAATCTGACAGAGATAGCGTATCAGCTACATTACAGTAGTGTAGCGCACTTGTCCAACCAGTTCAAAAAAGTAACAGGTTTTTCGCCATCTTTTTTCAAACTCCTGAAGAACAAGCGAAATGAGAATCTGGAAAATGTTTGATGGATGGCCGCCCAATAAATAAAGTTATGGCATTTGAGTTTTCCTTTCTACGGAGCAATTTTAAATCGATTCATCAAAATTAACTATGAGAACGACACAATTCCACCTAGCCTATCGTCCAAGCGGTATGCCTGCAGTAAGCTGTTTTAAAGCAGAACATTTGGACCTGCCCGATCCTGATTACGGTGAAGTAAAGCTGCAGGCAATGTACTTTTCGGTAGATCCTTATATGCGCGGCAGAATGAGCGACCGGAAATCATACGTCCCTTGTTTTGAAATCGGTAAACCTATAGTAGGAGCGGCTATTGCCAGGGTGATTTCAAGTAATGCAGAGCAATATCGAAAAGGGGATATCGTATCAGCTATGTTACCATGGAGTGAATATGCCAATATTGATGCCAGCAACTTAAAAAAAATAGATGCAGAATCTGTTAAACCAAGCTTTTACCTGGGGATAATGGGCATGCCGGGATTAACGGCTTATTTTGGGCTTTTGGATATAGGCAAACCTAAGGAAGGGGAAACGCTGGTTATTTCTGGTGCAGCAGGAGCTGTAGGTTTAATTGTGGGACAGATTGGGAAAATAATGGGTTGTAACGTTGTTGGAATAACAGGGTCAGAGGAAAAGGCGGACCAGTTGAAGGAAAAGTTTGGATTTGACCATGCGATAAATTACAGGGAAACTGATGACCTGCAAAAATCCATTGCCAAAGTTTGTCCTGAAGGCGTCGACATCTATTTTCATAATGTAGGAGGACCTATTTCAGACGCAGTAATGGCTAATATTAATTTTCGTGCCCGAATAGTACTGTGTGGTCAGATATCCTTGTATAATGATGAAACGATTGCTACCGGACCACGGATTCAACCCTTGTTGGTGACAAAAAGCGCTTTGATGCAGGGATTTATCATCAGCAACTTTGAGCAACGGTTCCCACAGGCGGAAGACCAGATACAACAGTGGGTAAAGGATGGTATGCTTATGTACACAGAAACAATTATTCCCGGTTTTAGGCAACTGCCCGCTGCTTTAATCGGACTATTCAAAGGCGAAAATACAGGCAAGATGATTGTCGAGGTCTGACACAGCTCGAACTTAATCAAATTAAATTAACCAGCGGGATGCGAAATTTTAAAAACATCCGGATCAATATCAATAAATGTGTTTTTCAGCTACAGCGAGTTTTAGTGCGGGAATTGTATTGGCTGTAGCTGGTATTATTGCTATCAGGAATACGAAGCATACTTCGCAATTAATGTTCGCCGCCATACCGTTACTCTTTTCAATCCAACAATTCACCGAAGGGTTTGTATGGCTGGCGCTAACCCATCATAAAGAATGGCAGCATATTCCGATACATATTTTCCTGATTTTCGCGCAGGTTTTGTGGCCCTTATGGGTTCCTGTATCTATGTTGCAGATAGAGCGCAGTAAAATCGGCAGGAAGCTACTGTCTATCCTGGTGGTTATTGGTGCTTCGGTGTCACTTTATCTGTTGTACACCTTGATTAGCTATAACGTTTCAGCGGCAATAACGCCTTACCATATCCATTACGAACTGGATTTTCCGACTCATTTCCAATATCTGGTAGCTGGCTTATATTTTCTTACGACAGTTGTGCCGCCATTCCTTTTAAAGGGAAAAAGAATGATAAGTCTGGGCTTGCTCAACCTCGCGTCTTTTGTTATTACTATGATCTTTTTTGATCAATATGTAATCTCCATTTGGTGCTTCTTTGCGGCTCTTATTAGTTGGGAGGTGATATTAGTAATAAAAGAGCTCAATAAGAGCTCAAATCAGGTTTCCGTTCTGCCGGTGAATGTATAGCTGATGCTAAATAAATGTAACTAATCACTAAAAACAAAATTTTTGATGCAGCAAAAACAAACGCGAAACCTGCTTATTTCGCTCCTGGTATTTCTGGGTGCAGGTGCCCTGTTTGGTGGCAGCATACTATGCATAGCGCCTGATGGCAGTTTGATAGGAATGCCCTTATCCATTTTAGGGCACTCACCTTTTAAGAACTTTCTAATACCCGGAGTTATACTGTTCGTATTGCTGGGCATTGCACCGGTATTGCTGGCTATTGCCCTGGTTAAACAGCCGGTTTCGAATTTTGCGGAACGGATAAATATTTTCAAAGATATGCAATGGCCCTGGTCCTTCTGTATCTATGTCAGCGTAGTATTGATAGGTTGGATACAGATTCAGATGGTCTTGCTTTCTGCGGTCCACTGGCTGCATACATGCTACATGTTTTTAAGCATCCTGATTATTATAGTTACCCTTTTGCCAGGTATGCGGAATTTATGTAAAAAGGATCAATAAATTTTACGGGCTACAACAACACGTCTCATGATATACCTAATTTGTTCCATCGCACTGCTGTCTGCCACCTGGTTTTTGCGCAGGGCATTTTTGTTATCACGTTTCAGGAGAGACGTCAGGTTACTTTTTAGCCAGCCCCAAAAAGTTGAACATGCCAGGTTCAGTTATGAACAGTTGCAGGGGTTGCCCGCTCCGGTAGAACGATACTTTAAGTATGTTTTACAGGAGGGTCAGACTTGTACGCTCAGTGTCCGGTTGAAGCATACCGGCCACTTCAAAATGAAACCTGATGGCTCATGGATAAAGATAAAAGGTGAAGAATATTTTTCAACCTGTCATCCGGGTTTTGTCTGGAAAGGCGTTACTAGAATGTTCACTGCGATTGACCGATATATAAACGGTAAGGGCCGGCTATCTGTTTTTGTGCTATCACTTTTCAGGGTGGTAAATGCAAGAGGATTGAAATACGATCAGGGTGAATTACTAAGATGGTTAGCAGAAGGCGTTTGGTTTCCATGTAGCCTTTTACCCGGACGCTATGTGCAATGGATAGCATTAGATGACAAGAATGCAAAATTAGTCTTTACCTATGCCGGACTATCGCTATCCTACATCGTCCGATTTAATGACGCAGGGGAAATAGCAGAGATGGAAACACAACGCTATTACAACGGCAATCACCTCGAAACCTGGCTGGCGAAAATGAAGGATTATAAAGAATTCAATGGGATAAAGCTACCTACAGATATGGAAGCCACCTGGAAATTGAAAGAAAGGGATTATAGTTACGCCCACTTCAAATTAGGCGCTATCGAGTTTAATGTGAACCGGCATTTCTAAGCCAACCAATATCCAACCAAACCAATAACGCCAACAATCTACAGCTATGCCTTTACTTATTTTATTGCGCCATGGACAATCCACATGGAATCTGGAGGGAAGGTTTACAGGAGCAGTTGACATAGAACTTACCCAACTCGGCGAACGGGAAGCAAGACTTGCCGGCTTATTGATAGAAGGCAAAGTGCAAGTTGTATCAGCTTTTTAATTTCGTTGTCTGTTACTTTCACCATTGCCCACTGGTTGAAAGTAGTTTCCAAATGATTACTTAGTGTGTTAGCCAATCCCATTACTTTATGGGCCTCCTCTAAACGTTGTTTGGCTCCTGCGGTATGCCTGATGCGTATTACGTTGCTCATGTTACGGAGTGATGCGTTCAGTGTATTTTGACATACAATCCTTACGGGTGTGAAGGCTGCTGTAATACTGCCGCTACCGTCGTGGGAAGTGGTAAGGAATATATATTTTTCGGTTACGTCGTCGCCATGACCTACCCGAATGTAGTCGGGTAATTTTGCAGTTATGAAAATGCGCTCTCCATTACCCAGGGCTCCTGCTGTTTCATATAAGATACCCTCGCCACCACCTACTATAGCATCAAAGAAAGAGAATGCTTCACGGTTTTGCACTATTTGGTAATCCTTGCCCACCACGCCCAGCACAGCATTATTATCTGTACGAATATTGGCAAAATAATTAGGTACATTTAATTCATTGCCGCCTATTTCCATGCCATTGGCTGTTTCTACGATACCTGAACCTTTGGTAAATATGGGTGTCTTGGCTACTTCATAATCAAGCCCTGCGTGCTTTATGGCTTCTGAGCTTGTTGGATATTGCTCGACTATCTGGCCGAGGTTGTGCCATGCTTTTTCCTTAACACTAAAGAAGGAATAGCGTCCTGTGTTGCTGTTGAAATTCAAATTGTGTGCCATGATCTTGAGATTTTAATTATTAAAAAATGATGGAGCGTTATTCTAAAATGGCAGGTCATCTTCGACCTTCTGCGCGGGCTTTGTGTTATTTGTTGTTTGGGTTTCGGGCTGAAAGGAAGCTGATTTATTGTCACTGCTGGTTAAGTTTGTATGGTGCAGTTTAATTTGTGCAGTGTGGAAATTTAAGCCCGAGCGAGGTTAGCCGTCTTTGCTTGTCCAAGCTCGCACACTTACCCTGCCTGTAAGTTCTACCAAACTTCCTTTGGTGAGTAGCTTTGCTACATTAGCTGATAGCCAGTAAGAGCATTCGAAATAGGTAGTCTGCTTTATGCGTTCCCCCTGTTTGTTTCTGTAGTTGTCATTAATAGCTATTGAAAAGCTAACAACCTGTTTGTTTTTTGATGTCGTGCGCACCTCCGCATCTTTGGTCACTCTTCCGATGATGTTCATGATTTTTCGTTTTTAGATTTTACAATTTGGTGTTTATCGCTTTCTGATTCCTGCTGTGGTTTACTCCGCTTCGCTTCGCAAACATTTTTCCAAAAGAAAAACCGGAAAAAAGAAAGCAGAAAAACAATGCGGGTAAAGCCGGAAACCAAAAGGAAACGGAATAAGTCCCGAAGGGTGGGTTTGAGAGGCACGAGCAAATCCATTATGCCGTAGTCTTTTGGTTCTCCGAAGCTTTACACGCAATACATTCGCTGCCCTTTTACCGGTTGATTATGGAAAATATGATCAATAATATTTGTGGATACAATCCAACGTTTCAAGCCCTCGCCTGAAACTGCCAAATACCTCCGACCACTTCCATATTGGATATCGTACTTCAATATGGAACTAGATTTACATCCTATCCAACAGATCAAAAGGAGTTTGACAGAAATATCAAATTGCTTGAAAGTCCTGATTACGACAATCATTCAATTCTAGTGCAAAGCCGCTCTTGAGAAGGTGATATCGCTGGAAAGTAAAAGAATCACTTTATGCTCCGTGATAATGCAATCGAGCAAATCAAGTGCAATTAAAGAGGAGGGTATGATGAAACTAATTTATGGTAAAAAAAATATCTTGAAGGATGCTCCTTGCCAAGGATTGGTTCAAGAAGTAGAAGTTCTAATAAATGAAAAGTTTTCAAACAGGTATAGGGTTACTGTCACTTACCTTGAAATAACAGCGGAAGAAGCTAAAATCAAGCGTGCAATTATTGAGGATATCATAAAAGGAGCAATTTTAAAGTCATGAAATGACTTTAAAATTGATTGCTCCATCTTGACTAGTTGTCACTAAAATTTTAAAGATTATGCAAAAATTGATCCTTATAATCAGCCAGATTTGAGTATGAAGGTAGAAGACGGTTTTCTTAATCTGATTAATATACAACCGATATGCTTCTATTAAGTTCCTTGCCGTGACTAAAGAACCTTGAAAGCGGCTTATTTCATTTAGTATATCTCAGGCGAGACTTCTTAAGGATTGCCAAAGCAATTATTTTGGAGAATAGCCTCAACCTCTTCACATTTTCTTTTAGAAGGAACTGTCTTCTCCATTATCCATGATCTTACAGTCGAACCATTGACGCCTAACCGGTCTCCCAGTAGTTTATAGCTTAATCCGTTTTTCCATCTGTAAGCTTTCAATCGTCCAGAAAATTTCCGTTCTTTAAATTTAATAGGAGAGTAACCTAAAAAAAGGTGGATTTTCGGAAAATGGCTGATTTGAGGGACGCTTCTTGATGTTTCCCAATATGTAATACAATCAGTGCTAACGCCAAATATTTTAGCTAAGTCACTCTGTAGTAGATTTAAATCCATTCTTCTTTGTCTAATGTGTTGTCCCAATGTAGTCGGATGTTTGGGGTAGGATGAAGGCATAGGTTTTCTCAAAATCCGTTCAAAACGTACACAGGGCAACGCATGAATGAAGATGTGTTGCCTTGTTCGCTAATATTTTAGCTCATAAGAAGCTAAATGATAGCTCCATCTTAAATTGTCTTATTTCTGCTTCGTTATGGAATTTTTTCTTTCTCTAAGTTTCCTTCTTCATATTTTGAAGTGTTTATGCTGCTTTGTAACTACAAGTCCATTTTAGCCTTACAACGTCATTGGACGACAAGGATTATGTTTTTAATATTAGTCATGTAGCTTACGATAAAAGAATTTTGTTTTAGTAAATTAATACGAAGCATTTGTGATACACCTTGTGAAAAAGATAAGCGTAGAAACTGCGGTAAAAATACTTACTGAGCAAAACTTTGAGGTAACGATTGAAGATGCAAGAATTATTTTGGATTTCTTATATGAATTAACCGAATTAGCAATGACACAAGCAAGTCGTGAAGAAACTACTCTGAGGAGTGACAAATGAGGCACGAAGAATTCATCATATAGATTAAACGCTAGTTTTCAATTGTTGCTCTATTTCAATTGACTTAGCGAGCTCCTCAAGTTTAATCAAATCTTCTAAAAAACTGTTCGAGAAAGTTTCCGTTGGGGCTACAATGAAGTGTTGGGAAATCCTGTAGGGGTTTCCTTTTTTATTTAAGTGTCTTGAAAGAAATTGAAAGTAGCCTATTCGGGCTATTTATTGAGTCACATCTTTAGCTGTTGACTCACCTTTATTAAACCGGCGGTTGATGAAGCGCAGCGTGGGGTACATAAGCAACCCGTATAAGATGGAAAAGGCTGCCGATATTAAAATGTTGCTGGTTGTGATGGGCCTGTCAGATGACCAATCCATCAGCAGTTGCATCAAGAAGAAGAGAATAGCGTTGATTAATATTTCAAGTGTGGCTCTCATGGTGTCCGAAAATAACAAAAATTGTTTTGACCACAAAGCGGTTTCAATTTAAGAAGGTATAATAGCACCGTCACGTCGATGTACAATTGTATACTTTGAATTTGTTTGCTATTTCAAATAGCGAATAGCCAATGATAGTGCGGTGTTCATGCTATGACCTACTTCATGCCAATCGGCATATTTGGGGTTATTGATGTGTAACTTTATCTCGGTACCGCTTTCCTTGGAAGAAATGATTGCTATATCGCCGCCTATAATCTTGTTCCTGTGACTGATGCTCTGTAGCCCGATGCCATTCCATGGATTTGCCTTGTCGATGTCGAATCCAATACCGTCGTCTTTAATCGTCATTTCGAATAATGAGTTTTGAAACGACAGATGAATCAAGAGATTTTTTGCATTTGCATGTTTCAATACGTTGTTGGTCGCTTCTTGTACGATTCTGATGAGCATAAGTTCTGTATCCGGCTCGAATGTTTCAGGATTGCCCGAAATCTCAAAATTGCATTGAATATCGTGCGCGATATTTATCCATTTTACTTCTTCCGAAACAATATTTATCAGCCCTCTGTTACGCAGAAAATTATCGTTGAGCGAGTGGCTTACTTTTCTTAGTTCTGCTATTACATTGTCCAGCATATAGCCGGCTTCGGTAATGTATTTTGTTTGTTCGGGAACGGCATGTTTTGCAATCATGTTCATCGTCATCCTTGCAAGATTCAATACCTGACTTGCATTATCATGCAGCTCGGTCGATATCATGTACATCGTGCGTTCGCGCTCATCGATTAAGGCACGTAGCAATTGCCGTTCTTTCCGGGACTGCTTGCCCTTTAATGCTACCAACGCAGCAATCAGGAAGAATACAAAAATTACTGTAAGTAAAGTGGCTGCAATAGTCAATTGCACCATACCATTTTCCCAGTTAAGCATAGTTTCTGCGCATTTTCGGATAGAGGAATAAGACTAAAGCAAAGCCGGCATAGACTATTACATTTATTGTTATGAATATGGCTTGCCATACAATCAACACATCGTTGTGCCGCCTGAGCATGTAATTATAGAAACCCCAGTTCCATAGTGAGCCACATTGATAAAATTGAAAAATGAGTACAATCCAAAAGTGGGTTTGCTGTGTCAATCGTATATCATCTGCCAGCAATAACCTGTAAATACTGTACAAGCCCATAATGCTGAAAACAAGGCATTCCAGAAACACAAAATTAGAGTTGTTCTGATCAATCGGTTGGAGATAAATAAGGTTCAACACTCCCAGAATGGTAACTGCCGGTACAACTAAATAACCTATTTTTTTCTTACCTATATCAGGCTGGCTGAAGTGAAAATAGCTACATATGATAGCGAGTTCGGCGAATGAAGAGATGGTATAAACGGGCATATTATTGCCTTGCCTTAATGCCCACAGCCAGGCTAATGATTCTGTGGTTACACCCAGCCATATCCAGCAACATAACGCACGCGTCGCCTTATCCACTTTTGCAAACCTGAAAATAGCTATAGCCGCTGCCAGCAGCAGCATTATATGGTACGGGTAATTTACTATTCTTATCAGCTCCATATTTTCGCTAGGGTAAGGTTGATACCTCCCAATGGCAATTTGAGATTTTTGTCATCAAAATAGCTTACACCGGATTTTTATCTATGGTAACAAAGCCCGACCTGACTGCAAATAGGGCGAGGCTCACGCGGCTATTGACGCTTAGTTTTCTGAACAGGCTGTCGCGATAGCCCTCCACACTTTTAGCAGTACATTTCATTTGTTGTGCTATTTGAATATAGGTCATATCGGTGCAGCAGTGTTTCAGAAAAAGGATTTCCCTTTCGGTAAAATTAGGCTGTTTTATCCTCGATGCATGAAGCGCCGCATGTACATTTTCAAGATAGAGTGGGGAGTCGTACCTGCCTGTTTGTTGTATCGAAATAAGGGCGGCTTTAATTTCTTCAGGGTCGCAGGATTTAGGCAAATAGCCGCTCACGCCCGCTCTTATCATTTTGATTACATAGAGTTCGTCCATGTATACGCTCAGTGCGAGCATGCGTATACCCGGCCATTTCTCAGCAATATAGGCGACGGCTTCAAACCCATTCATGACCGGCATATTGATATCAACGATGCAGATTTCAGGCATCTTTTTGCTTGCAGCAATCTTGTCAATTAGTTCTTTACCATTAGCAGCCTCTATTATTACCTCAATACCGCCCAGCTCCTTTAGATAAGAGATGATTCCTTTGCGCACGGCGGTATGGTCATCGGCATAGGCAACCAGCACATCACTATTTTGGCCCTCACTCATTTAAAAATCACATTAATGTTACGGCTATAAATGTAAGGGCTTTCGTTATATTACAACTTAGTATTTACTACAACTACAGATAAAAACCTGAAAAATCGGTGGTATTTGTCTGCATCGGTTATTTGCTTGCAATTGTGAAAATGGCAACCTTTGATAAATCTTGTACCAAGCAGATGCTATGTAATTCAGAAATTAAGAAAGAATCTCTTTATGATGCTGTTGCAAATTGATAGAAGTGCTGCCTATGGAATAGTTTTTGCCGAAGTAACCGTGGTTTTAATTGTCTATGCTTTAATAGTGATGTTTGTATACGTATTGTTATGGGGTAAAAATAGATTTCAAAAAAATGTAAATAAATTAGGGCTATTATCGACCACCACAATTTTTGTGTCGGTAGCTTATTTCGCGTTGTCCATTTATTTTTTTGCTACCAAGACCATTTCTTACAAAAGCAACAAAAGTTCAAGCAGTGATTTATTTTATTTCATTGGGATAATGTTGCCGGTTATCATCAGCTTTATATTAAGTATTGTAGTAAAAAGGAAAATCAGGAAAACACAGTTGCGTAGATAAATTGAGTAGAATCTAAAATATATGAAAGCTACAGGACTGTAACAAAATCAAAAAAAATATGGGGTTAGAATATGCTATTGAAGGCTTGATAATTTTTAGCTTCCTGATTATTTCAATTATTATAATAGGGATGTCTATATTTCAATCGTTTTCGTCTCGGCCGGCCTTTAGACTCATACATTGGCTTGGATGGCTTTTTTCATTTTTGCTCATTTTGATAAGTTTTTTTGTAGACGAATCGTTTGCTATATCTATACTTAGTTTGTATAAAGAACCAAGCTATTTTACGATAATAATGATTCTTGTTGTGGTATACTTTATATGGAGAAGTTATTTATTCGCCACAAACAGCAGCAAGAGAACTTAGGCATTAGATGCCAGGTTTATGATGAAGAGACGAGGAGTTTTGCTGATAATATTTGATTACATTTTCCACGCGGAAAATAAAAAGTTGGCTACCCTGCTGGCGCATTCTATGTTAAAAACAAAGCAAGTTATGCAGCAAATTTTTGAGTATTAACAAAAGGCGTACCTCTGTTTATAACAGCAAATGCACGTGCTACCAATTTGCATCTTATAGCGTTG
>PJTT01000261.1_pt1 | contig 65603 bp, 46 predicted proteins | sample 1512261 | NCBI WGS metagenome assembly PJTT01 (sample SAMN08177685, study PRJNA422409) | Soil metagenome, whole genome shotgun sequencing project. | isolation source: Soil (2) enriched on wood chips | place: USA: Madison | collected 2015-01-15 | reverse complement strand
GCTTTGACTCTCACACTTTTTCACTTTTAAATCAAATCTATTGGTAAATGCATACTTTTTTACCCCCTACACAATTATTATACAAACATAGGAGCGTCGCAAGGGACGATCAATCAGGGAACTACAGTTGGTAACAAAAAAAATCCCATCGCAATGGATGGGATTTAATATAATAACGGAATAGTATTAGCTTACCGTTTCTTCCATGTAACTTTCAATAGGCTCACAGGTACAAATTAAGTTTCTGTCGCCATGGGTATTGTTAACACGGGCTACCGATGGCCAGAATTTGTTTTGCTGTACATAAGCCAATGGAAATACTGCCTGCTCACGTGTATATGGTTTTTCCCAATTGCTGGTAATAACCATGGTTTGTGTATGTGGAGCATTTTTTAAAGGATTATCTTTTCTATCACCACCATCTTCAATCGCTTTTATTTCTTCTCTTATACTTAATAAGGCTTCACAAAAACGATCTAACTCGCCTTTGTCTTCACTCTCTGTTGGTTCAATCATAATAGTGCCGGCAACAGGAAAACTCATAGTGGGTGCGTGAAAACCATAGTCCATTAAACGTTTTGCCACATCTTCGGCTTCTATTTCTGCGGTTTTTTTAAACGGACGTAAATCAACTATAAACTCATGCGCACAAGTACCGTTTGTACCAAGGTACAATACATCATAGGCACCTGTTAAACGGGCACGCATATAGTTGGCATTTAAAATTGCATTTTTAGTTGCTGCTTTAACACCATCACGACCTAATAAACGTATATAACCATAACTGATTAATAAGATAGATGCAGAACCGTAAGGCGCCGCAGAAACAGCCGAAGGAGTTTTGCCTTCGAATGCTACGTGACCGGGAAGATAAGGAGCTAAATGTGCTTTTACACAAATAGGGCCAACACCCGGACCGCCACCACCATGTGGTATAGCGAAAGTTTTATGTAAGTTAAGGTGACAAACATCGGCACCAATTAAACCCGGTGCTGTTAAACCAACCTGTGCATTCATGTTAGCACCGTCCATATATACTTGTCCGCCATGTTGGTGAACAATAGCCGTAATATCTTTTACTGTTTCTTCGTACACACCGTAAGTACTTGGGTAGGTAATCATAATACCGGCCAGGTTGGCAGCGTGTTGCTCGGCTTTAAGTTTTAAATCCGCAACATCAATATATCCGTTTTCCAAAGCTTTTACTACTACTACCTTCATGCCCACCATTACAGCCGATGCAGGGTTAGTACCATGTGCACTAATAGGAATCAACATTACATTACGGTGATGATCGCCATTGGCTTCGTGGTAAGCTTTAATGGTTAACAAACCGGCATACTCACCTTGTGCACCACTGTTAGGTTGTAAGCTACATGCATCAAATGCAGTAATGGTACATAAGTATTTGCTTAACTCATCTACAACGGTTTTATAACCCAAGGCTTGATCTTGCGGAACAAAAGGATGTATTTTACTAAAGTGCGACCAGCTTAACGGAATCATTTCTGTAGCAGCATTCAATTTCATGGTACAGCTGCCTAAAGAAATCATAGAAGTGTTTAACGACAAATCTTTATTTTCTAAAGATTTTATGTAACGCATCATCTGGCTTTCGCTGCGGTGGGTGTTAAACACACTGTGTGTAAGGTAAGGGCTTGTACGTTGCAATGCTTCCGGAATATGTTGCAAGCCTGCATCCATATGTATATCAAAACTTACCGGATCTGTATCGTTTTCAAAACAATTAATCAAGTCAAATAAATCATCCACACCTGTGGTCTCATCCACAGAAATACTAACTAAATCGTTACCAATATAACGCAGGTTTATTTGTTGTTGTAATGCTTTTTCACGAATAGCTTGTTGATTAGTTACTTTTACTACAACTGTATCAAAGAAATATTGGCTAACCAAACTATAACCTCTTGCTACCAATGAGTCGGCAACTGTTTGCGCCAGTTGTGCCACACGTGAAGCAATATCTTTTAATCCTTCCGGACCATGGTACACCGCATACATAGCTGCCATGTTAGCTAACAATGCCTGTGCGGTACAAATGTTTGAAGTAGCTTTTTCACGTTTAATATGTTGCTCACGTGTTTGCAAAGCCATACGTAAAGCACGGTTGCCATTGGTGTCAACACTTACGCCTATAATACGACCAGGAATACTGCGTTTAAATTCATCTTTGGTAGAAAAGAAAGCCGCATGTGGTCCGCCATAACCCAATGGTACACCAAAACGTTGTGCACTACCAAGGGCAGCATCAGCACCTAATTCACCGGGGGAGGTTAATAAAGTCAAGGCCAGTAAATCGGTAGCCATCGCTACATAACCATTTACGGCATGTACTGATTGTATAAACGAACGGTAATCTTCAACCGATCCTTTATCGTTAGGGTATTGTACAATGGCACCAAAATAAGTATCATCTATAGTTGCAGTTGCATAAGCACCAAATACTAATTCTACACCAATTGGTGCTGCACGGGTAACCAATACATCTTTGGTTTGTGCAAAAATTTCTTCATCAACAAAAAACTTAGGCTTGGTTGGTACCGGGCCTTTGTTTACGGTATGAAAAAACATCGCCATCGCTTCTGCAGCAGCAGTTGCTTCATCTAACAAAGAGGCATTAGCAATAGGTAAACCGGTCAGGTCGCTAACCATGGTTTGAAAGTTTAATAAACTTTCCAAACGGCCTTGCGATATTTCGGCCTGGTACGGCGTGTATTGTGTGTACCATCCCGGGTTTTCAAAAACGTTACGTAAAATAACCGATGGGGTAATGGTATCGTAATAGCCCTGTCCAATATAAGTTTTGTACACTTTATTTAACAGCGACACTTCTTTAATATGTTGCAGGTAAGCATGTTCACTTAACGATACAGGTAAATCCAATTCCTTATCCATGCGTATAGCCGTAGGAACGGTCTTGTCAATCAGGCTGTCCAGGGTTGGTTCGCCAATAACTTGTAACATCTGCTCGGTTTCGGAGGCATTAGGGCCAATATGGCGGGGTAAAAACTCCCCGGCCTGTTTGTTAAACAAACTCATATATGTAATGAACTTAATTGTGTAAAAAGATGCGCAAAGGTACAATACTTACAAACAATTTTAAAGTCTGTCTGCAAACTGTGCATAACACCTGAATAGCGTAAAAATCAAACGATTGAGTAGGGAAAGTAAAAATTTTAAAGGCAAAAGCTAAAACCACGACAATTTTTTTTGTTACCAACGTCCCTCCCTTGATTGGACTGACGTTGCGACGCTCCCTTCTGCTGCATCAATTCTATTGGCCAAAATGCAGTATCCCGAATTTATTTCGGGAACGCTGTTCGCTAATCAGCATCGTGTTGTGCGGCGGTCGCATAACTCTGGCGCAAGTGTTCCGCAGGATCACTTGTGACTGCTGTAACTGACCCCGATTGTATCGGGGCAATAACATTATACAAAAAATTAAGTAAATTGTACAAACACCAAAATGCTAACCCTATGTCATCCAAATATAAAGTTGGAGAAGATATCACACCCCATTTTGTAACTTTTACTGTTGTAGGCTGGATAGATGTTTTTAGTAGAGAAAGCTACAAAGAACTGTTTATAAAAAGTCTGCAATTCTGCTGCGAACATAAAGGCTTAATACTACATGCTTGGGTAATCATGACCAACCATGTTCATTTAGTTATCAGCTCCTCCAGTAACAAATTGGAATATCTTGTCAGGGATATTAAAAAATATACCAGTAAGCAAATTATTAAAGCCATTCAGGAAAATCTTGAAGAAAGCAGGAAAGTATGGATGTTAAACATCTTTAGTTTTACCGGACACAACAATAATAAAAACAAATACTTTCAATTTTGGAAACAAGATTATCATCCTATTGAACTGGAGAATGATTACAAATTACAACAACGTCTAAATTATTTGCACGAAAATCCTGTACGTAGTGGCTTGGTTTGGGAGCCGCAGCATTATAAGTATAGTAGCGCAAAGGATTATTATACTAATGGGATTGGATTATTGAAAATTCAACGGTTGTAGGTTTGTAACCTCTTAAGTACTATATACTTTTATTTTATTGCCGCCCGATACAATCGGGCTAAATTTTTTGTAGTCACAAGTGATCCTGCGGAACACTTGCGACAGATACGCTTTTGGCTTTATGCGTTAAGCTTTCAGCTTTCGTCAGCACATTAACACTTAATAATCCAAATCAAGCTTTAACCTATCTTTTAATTCTTTAATCAGTGGGTATTGTTCCACCATTTTTATAAACTGTTCGCTGGCAGAAAGCGGGGCATCGCCGCCGGTTAATATTTCCTGGTTTTCGATGGTAACAATAATAAACTCCAGCTTGCTGTTGTTTAGTCTTTGTTTTAAAAACTCCACTGCACGGCGTGAGTTACTTTCAATAAAACGGAATTGTATTTTGTTAGCGGCTTTTGCATAAAAACTATCAGGTCCGGTTATTACTAACTCGGCCATATCATAGTTTTGCCAGGCTGCATTTTTTTCTTCTTTCAGTATCAGTGCATACTCATTCCAGGCAACCAACAGCGTTTCCATGTTTAAGGCCTCGTCCACTTTTTTAGTTTCCTCGGCATTTTTATACTGGCTGCGTATTTTTTCTAAAGCGGATAATTTACTACTACCGGCAGCAGGTTTTGTAGCACTTATGGTAGGTTGTGGCGGTGCGGCAACAGGTTGTTTAATGGCAGCAGGTTGTGGCTTTTGTTCCGTAATAGTTAACCGGGCTGCCGGTTCCGTAACAGTTGACGGTACTGTGGCAGTTGTTACGGTTGATGTAGTAGCTGTTTGTGCAGGAGCCGTTGCCATAGCTTTGGGCTTATGCTCCAGCATGCGTAATTGTCTAAAACCAACGGGCTTAGTCGTGTCAACTATTTTTTTTTTACTTACACCATCGTCGCCGGTAGTAAGTTGCATGGCTTGTTGTAAGTAGCATAGTTTTATTAATGCCATCTCAACATGCAAGCGTTTATTGCGGGCTGCTTTAAAGCTTATTTCTGTTTCGTTCAATATATTTAAAGCACTTATTAAAACAGCAGCAGACACATCTTTTGCTTTTTCTAAATAGCGTGATTTATGGTTTTCTACCGCTTCTAAAAGCGAGGCTGCTTTTTCGTCTTTACATACCAACAGGTTACGGATAAACTCGGCCATACCGTTTATTACCATATCGCCTTCAAATCCTTTACGGTTAATGTCATCGTACAATAACATGGCACCTGCAAGATCTTGTTGTAACATGCAATCCAATACTTTGAAATAGTAATCGGCATCTAAAATGTTTAAATGCTCCAATGTATTGGCATAGTTTAATTTGCCTCCGGTAAAACTTACAATCTTGTCCATGATGCTTAATGCATCACGCATACAGCCTTCACTTTTTTGCGCAATTACCTGTAAGGCTGCTTTATCGGCAGTAACATCTTCTTTCTCACAAATTTCTTCCAGGTGTTCTACCGTGTCGTTATTGGTAATACGTTTAAAATCGAAAATCTGACAACGACTTAAAATGGTCGGTAATATTTTATGTTTTTCGGTTGTGGCTAAAATAAAGATGGCGTAGGAAGGTGGTTCTTCCAATGTTTTTAAAAAGGCATTAAAGGCTGAGGCACTTAACATATGCACCTCATCAATAATATACACTTTGTAACGACCGGCCTGTGGTGCAAAGCGCACCTGTTCTACCAGGGCTCTTATATCATCAACCGAGTTGTTACTGGCAGCATCCAACTCATGAATGTTCATGGATATGCCATCGTTAAAAGATGTACAGGAGTTACAGGTATTGCAAGCTTCGCCATCGGCAGTGCGGCTTTCGCAGTTGATGGTTTTAGCCAATATACGGGCACAGGTGGTTTTGCCCACACCACGTGGACCGCAAAACAAAAATGCATGCGCCAATTGGTCGTTTTTAATGGCGTTTTTTAACGTGGTGGTTATATGCGACTGTCCTACAACTGTGTTAAACAACTGCGGCCTGTACTTTCGTGCTGATACTATAAATTTTTCCATACCTGAGCGGCTAAATTAGCTATTTATAAACAAACAAAAATGGTATTTAGTTTGGTTAATATGCACATTCAATTAAGGTATAGGGAAGAAGGCAAAAGGTAAAAGGGAAAAGCTTTTTTTTATGGCATTTTGCTAACCTTATACCATTAACCTTATGGCTTTATTCCTTTGTTGACGGGCTGCCCGACTGGCAGCAGTAGCTGCAACGGTGCGTGGGTTGGCAGCGGGGCAGTTGCACTACTGCAGAAGGCGGGAACAAAAGCTGACCGGAGTTACTACTGCTGACAGCCCCAAATAGTACGTTTATTTTGTAGAATTACGAATGTGTCGTAATATTGAGGCTGAATTCGTAATTAGTTATAAACTTGTTAAAACGCTGGTAGGGATATATGATGTACGAATATGTTCGTAATATTGTTGCTCTTATACCAAAATCACTTTATGAGGAAAATTGCTGTTTGTTTAGTTTGGATTTGTCTATTGCTGTGCCCCGCCATTTTATTTGCACAAAAAGGGCAGGTGAGTGGTTCGCTTACCGACTCATCGGGTAAATTACCTATTGCCTACGCTACCGTAACTATTTTTAATGCAAGGGATACCAGTATTGTTACTTACCGGATGACGGATGAAGGCGGAAAATTTAAAGTACCGGGTTTGCCGGTTAATAAAGAATTGCGTGCAGTGATTACTGCAACCGGCTACGGTGTTTTTAGAAGAGAGTTTACCCTTACAGGTGACAGTACTGATATGAACTGGGGCAAGCTTACCATGTTTTCGGATGTGCAGGAACTTGAAGAAATATTATTGATTGCAGAACGACCACCGGTGGTGGTGAAAAAAGACACGATAGAATTTAATGCATCGGCATTTAAAACTTTGCCTACGGCATTGGTGGAAGATTTGTTGCGCAAGTTTCCGGGTGTGGATGTAGATAAAGAAGGTAATATAACCGTAAACGGACGTAAAGTAAACAGACTTACAGTAGAAGGAAAAGAGTTTTTTGGCAGCGACCCTAAAGTAGCATCTAAAAATTTACCCGCTAATTTAATTGATAAAGTACAAGTAAGTGATGATAAGGAACAGCAACAACGCAACCCTGATTTAGCTGCCGGTGAACTGGGCCAGGTAATAAACCTGAAGTTGAAAAAAAGTATTAAACAAGGTTGGTTTGGTAAACTATATGCCGGTGCCGGTACCGATGAACGCTACGAAGCAGGTGGTATAGTAAATATGTTTAGAGACACTACGCAAGTGAGTGTATTGGGCTACACCAATAATTTAAACCGATCGGGTTTTGGTTACCAGGATATAATGAATATTGGCGGTTTTAACCGTAGCAATATTAATAGTATGGTGGTAAGCAGTACAGGTGGTTTAATGTTAAACGATGTGTCGTTTGGTGGTTTTGGGCAGGGCTTACAACGTGCAACAGGCGGTGGTGCTAATTTTAATACCATTTTAAGTAAAAAAACCACGCTGAGCATGCAATACTTTTATGGCCAAAATAATGGTATTATACAACAGAAATCTTTACGCCAGCAGTTTTTTAGCGATACTACTTTACTTACCGACAGGATTAACGATGGCGAAACAAATGACTACTCGCATCGTATATCAGCGTATATAAAAACCAAGCTTGATTCAACCAGTACATTGGAGTACCGACCATCTTTCAACTTTGTTAAAAAAGATGCGTGGAGTATGGATAGTACTACAACTACTTCCAATTTTGAACCGGCAATTAATAAAAGTATTAACGAGCAAAATCAGCGTTCCAACGGTTTTTCTATGCAGCAGGAATTATCGTACAGTAAACAGTTTAAGAAAAAAGGACGCTCATTATATGCTACCGTAAATTTTAATCTGAATAATAACAATACCGATCAGTATAACGATGTTGCAAATGAATTTTATAAAACAGGCACCAGTACTATATTGCAACAATTAAGAAACCAGGAGCAACATTCTTGGAACAGTAGGTTGTATGCAAACTATAACGAACCGTTGACTAAAAATTTATCCTTACGTTTTACACAAACGCTGGAGCTTTTTCATGATAAGGATAATATTGCTTCTTTTGAATATGACCATGCCACGGGTAAATATATTATCCCTGATGAGTTATTTACAAACGGCCTAGAAAGAGACGGCCTGCGTAACAGTACATTTGCCGGCCTTAGCTATAAATATAAAAAATGGACAATTACTCCCGGTGCCACCTGGCGTTATTTAAAAATTGATAACCAGTTTAAGAAAGATCCGGAATTACAACAACAGTTTTCTTTTTTAATGCCTGCTTTAAGTGTGCGTTGGGATAAGTGGAACTTTAACTACAATGTGTTTGTAAACGAACCGCAGATTACCGATTTACAACCAACGGTTAACAATACCAACCCATTGTTTATTACGGTAGGTAACCCAGCTTTAAAGCCAACTAAGTCGCACTCTTTCTCCATTAACGCATACTCCTACGATGTTAAAAATGACATTAACTACAACATGTATTTTAATGGTGCTATTAATCAGGATGCCGTAGTAAGACAACGTACCATTAATGATAATGGTGTGCAGGTTTCATCACCCGTTAATACCGATGGTGTATGGCGTGCACAATTAAGTTTTAGTATGCGTAAACAATACAAGTATGGTGCTAAATGGAAAGTTGGTATTGGCCCTTCTATTAATGGTAATTACAACCAAAGCCCTGTATTGTTAAACGATAACAGAAGCACTGCTAAAAACTTTAATTTAAATCCGGCTTTAACGGCCTCTTTCAATTGGGATGATAAAATTGAATTCAACCAACGTTATGGTCCATCATGGAACAAAGCTATTTACGAAAACAATATTTATCCCGGTTTATCATTATGGCGTCATACATCGGTTACCGATTTAGTTGTGCGTTTACCAAAACGTATAGTATGGGAAACTTCTTTAGATTATAATTACAATCCGCAAGTAGCAGCCGGTATACAAAAAAATATTTACCGTTGGAATGCAGCAGTAAACCTTTTGTTCTTAAAACAAGATAAAGGACAATTGAAGTTATCGGTATTTGATATATTAAACCAGAACAATACTGTTTATCGCAGTATAGCCGAGAACTTTATTACTGACACGCAAACACTGGCTTTGCAACGTTACTTTTTACTAACTTTTACCTATAACATAAGAAACTTTGGCGCAGGTAAAGTAGGTGGCCGCGACAGGTTTTTATTGTTTTAAATATTTATTGCAAAAACCAACTGTTTGTTATGATGGAGTGTTGTATAACACTCCATTTTTTATTTATGATATCAGCTGTAGTACTACTATCAGCTTTCGTTGCGTCGCACTCTTCATCGTTCTGTAATTCTATTCAGCTTTTGGCAAGCAGTAAATTGTAGGCATAATGTTTTATTTGCTGAGGAGTTAGTTCTTTAGAATATAAAGAAAGCTGTCAGGCTGAGGCACAAATAAAAGAGAGATTATGTCCTTTAAAATGACAAGAAGTTTGTCAGGCTGAGCCTGACGAAGCCCTGTAGGGTTTTTATTATTTCTGCGTAGCCCTTCGTCAAGCTCAGGGTGACAAAGACTCTAATTCTAAGCCGAGAGCACATAGCCAACGCACAAGGTTTGTATGAGAGCTTTCTTCATAGCTGAGTCTCCCGCAGGGGACTCGGCGTAAAAGATAGATGAACGGTTGAGTCTTAACTAATCCAACGCCGAGTCCATAGCCAACACACAAGGCTTACGTGAGACTCGGCTGAGAAGGAGGAAATAGGCTGTAAGCAATTATTAATTTTTAATTACTAATTATTAATTAAACCAAAGGGTGCATCGGGTGTTCAGTTCCATTAAACATATAACGGTAGGTTACTAATTTGCGGCTGCGATAAGTACCTAATGATTCTGCTACACTTATCATTTTAGGATTAAACTCACCAATCCATTGCATTTCATATTCGTCGTAAATAGGCTTGCCCACTTTGTAAGTTTCGCCATCTTTTTTAAGTTGTTGTATTATTTTACTGCCTTCAACAATCATATAAGCATCTATACCCTTGCCTTGAAACTCAGGCACTATGCCAAACACCAATCCGGTAAATTTATGGTTGTGTTTAGTAAGCTTAACCCATAAAAAATATAGTTTTTGCCATACACCAAATTTGCCATTCATATACTTAAACCATTGGTTTAAATCGGGCAGGTTAATCCATATAGCAATAGGCTCTTTTTTATAGTACACAAACCAACAAACTCGTTCATCTAATACTGGCTTCATAGCATTAAACATATTTAATACTATTTTTTCATCCAGTTGTTTTAGGCCACCGTGTCCGGCCCAGGCTTTATTATACACTGTGGCAAAGTCGGCTGCAAATTTTTGTAAATGGGTACGTTGTATGTGTAAGGCTGTATAATTTTCATTGGCCGCTACAGCCGCATGGCGAGTAAAGAATTTTTCCTGTAGTTTATCTTTTACATTTAAAGCAAAACATATTTGGTTAAAAAAAGGTTTAAAGCCATAGTTTTCTAAAAGCTGTTGGTAATAGGGTGGGTTATAATTTAAACCATATACCGGTGGTGCAAAGCCTTCTACCAACAAACCCCACCATCTGTCTCTTTCGCCAAAATTAATGGGGCCATCCATGGCCTCCATACCTTTTTCCTGTAACCAATTTTTAGCTACATCTAATAACAATGTGGCAGCTTGCAGGTCGTTTATACATTCAAAAAAGCCCATGCCACCAACAGCAATGGCATCACCTTTGTTTTTGTATTTGCTGTTAACAAAGGCCGCAATACGGCCAATTAAATTATTGTTATTGTCCTTCAATATCCAGCGTATTACTTCGCCGTTACGGAATGCTTTATTTTTCTGTGCATCAAAAACGGCTTCAATATCTTTATTTAACGGACGTATATAATTCACATCATCTTTTTGTAAAAGATAATTTACGCTTATAAATTGTTTTGCTAAATCTGCTGTATTTACTTCTGTTAAACGCATGATGAATGGTAGCGTAAAGATAGTTATTTGTTAATGAGTAATTGACAAGTGACAATGGACAAATGACAATGGACAGTTGACAATTGACAATTTTGCAATACTTCAATATTGAATATTTAAGATTAAATAGTTTGGTATTGCATAATGCTGAATAGAATTACAGAACGTATAAGTGAGTGACACAACAGACGATGATAGTAGTACTGTCGATTGGCTAATAAAAAAGGGCGATTCGTACGGTAGATGGTATATAAAACGTTTTAATCTATCAGACTCTATCTAAGCCCCTCCTTCGGAGGTTCCTGAAAAGGAAGTAACGTAGTTAGGGGGAGGCTTCATAAAACAAAGCCCTTCGTAATGAAGGGCTTCGTTGTTATTTTTTAGTAAACATTTTTTCGGCCAGTTTTTTATCGTGGCCATATATGTCATCTCGAAAATTTAATTGTCCTTCATTATCAACCCATGCGGTAAAGTAACCAATAACCACTGGTACGGTTGGGTTAAGTGTTACATATTTTTCTTTGCCTGCATTCATGGCGTCATTAATTTTTTCCGGTGTCCATGCACTGTCTTTACGCAATAAATATTCTGCTAAACGTTTAGGCTCGGCCAGGCGAATACAACCATGGCTAAAGGCTCGGCTGGCCTCGTTAAATAACCCTTTGCTGGGTGTGTCGTGCAAATAAATATTATAACTGTTGGGGAATAAAAATTTAACTAATCCTAACGAATTTTTTGGGCCGGGTTTTTGGCGTATGCCACCATTAAATCTTTCCATATTATTACGGGCTAAATAATTAGGGTTACGTTGTATGGCCGGATTAATTTCGTTACGTACAATACTGTTAGGTATGTTCCAATAAGGGCTAAACACAATGTATTTCATGGCACCATTAAAAATAACGGTGCTATGCGCTTCGGAGCCAACTACTACGTTCATGCTCCAGGCCAGTTGTCCTTTTTCATATACATACAATCTGTAGGCAGGAATGTTAACCAGTAAATAATCCTGATTGGTATTACCGGGCAACCAGCGCATACGTTCCATATTAATCAACAACTGCTCAATACGATGATGTATGGGACGATTAATTTCTTTTAATAAATCATTCCCAATAGCACCATCTTCTTTTAATCCGTAACGGCGTTGAAAATGTTTTACGGCGGTTAATAAAGTAGTATCAAACACAAGTGTTGTATCATCTTCGGCCGCATCGCCGGTTAAAAATAAACGATGCTTTATTTTAGCTAAAGCGGCAGATGTATCGCCAATTTTATAAAATTTTTTGGTAATAAAAATACTATCCCATTCACCTTCTTTTTGGTAACCGTAGTATTTAAGTAATTGTTCTTTTAGTAAATTATATTGTTTGTTTAGCGGCTCGTAATTTTCAAGATTTTTTCCTTTGTTGCTAATTAGCGAATCTAACAAACCAGTCATGTCGGTTTTTTTACGTGGAATAAACCAGCCAAGGTCTTGCAGGTTAATGGATGAATCGCCTACATATGCTTTAAATGCATAGCGAAAAAACTGTGTGGTTAAAGCCAACTCTGTACCCAATCTTTTTTTACCGGGTATTTGGTATTTACTACTGTCCGATGTTAGTGAGTCGTGCAGTTGTTGTAAATCTTTATTGTACAAGCTACTGTCTTTGGAGTATAAAATATACTGACTTTGTGCATTTAAAAAACTACCTGCATATTCTGCCACACCTGTACTGTCAAACCAGGCATATTGGTAGTTGCGACTGTTGTAAAAACTACGAATACGTTGCGCCAGGGTATCGCCAACCTGTTGTTTGGCAATATAATCTTCCATGGCGGTGCTGTCCAAAAATAAGTCGTTGTACGAGTTTTCAACGGTAATGGTAGTGTCACGTGGTTGTACTACAAATTCTTTAGGTGTTTGGTTGTTACAGGCGGTGAAAACTAATGCAATAAATAATACTAGTCCGGTAAGTTTTATCATAAATTATTCTTTGGTGATGCAATATCAATATAGTAATAATAATAATGCCATTTATTGCATTATTAGCAACAAATGGCATTATTTCTACAGAAATCTGTAATAAAAACTATTAATACTGCAATAATCCGTTAGGTGTTGTAATTACTACTTCTTTTTTATCACTGGCTTCTACACGGCCAATTATTTGTGCCGCAACACCATAACCGTTGGCTATGTTAATAATGTTAGCAGCTTCTTCTTCGGTAGTATAAATTTCCATACGTGTACCCATGTTAAATACCTGGTACATTTCCCGGTCGTCCGATCCGCTGGCCGATTGTATAATGCGGAAAATTTCAGGAGGCGTAAACAAATTATCTTTTACAATACGTAGGTTAGTAGGTAAATATTTTAAACACTTGGTTTGTCCGCCACCGCTGCAATGTATTAAGCCATGCACAGCATCAAAATGGTTAACCAAAATATCTTTTAAAATTGGGGCAAACGTACGTGTAGGCGATAGCAATAACTCACCAATAGTTTGCATGCCAAATTGCGTTTCTATTATTTCGGTAAAACGATGTGGGCCAATGTACACCACCGAGTCGTCTAACTCCGTATCGTATGATTCCGGAAAATCTTCGGCATAAATTTTTTGCAATACATCATGGCGGGCACTGGTTAAACCGTTACTCGCTAATCCGCTATTATAGTTGCTTTCGTAATTAGCTTTACCAAACGATGCCAGACCAACAATTACATCACCAACAGCAATTTTATCGTTGGTAATTAATTTATTTTTTGGCCAGCGTGCTGCCATGGTGCCGTTTACGGCCATGGTGCGTACTACGTCACCCACATCGGCAGTTTCGCCACCCATGTACGTAATGTTTACACCAAATTCTTTCATGGTATCAAAAAACTCCTGACTACCATTAATCACCGCTTCTAAAACCTCGGCCGGAATAATGCGTTTGTTACGGTCAATTGTAGATGAAAAAAGTAACTGATCATAAATGCCCACGCATAATAAATCGTCCAGATTCATCACAATAGCATCCTGCGCAATACCTTTCCAAACGCTAACATCGCCGGTTTCTTTCCAATATAAATAGGCTAAAATACTTTTTGTACCTGCACCATCGGCGTGCATAATATTCACCCAATCGGCGTCGCCGCAAAGTACATCGGCATAAATTTTACAAAATGCGTTGGGGTAAAGACCTTTGTCTAATTTTTCGGTAGCGGCATGCACTTCTTCTTTTTGTGCACTCACGCCTCTTTTGCTGTACAGGCTCATAGCGGCAAAGATAAATAGACAATTTGGTAATGAGATAATTTGCTAATGAGATAATTTGCGATTGGCTAAAAAAGGCTTATCGTCTGACTAAGCTGAATTTTATTTATGTTACCAGCTGTATAGCCCTGATTGGGCTTCCGTTGCGTCGCACTCTTGTACGTCCTGTAATTCTATTGGGCATTGTGCAATACTCCGCATTTTAGCCAAAGCCTCCTGTTCACAGAACTTTACATCTCAGTAACCTTTAGTTTTACTTTGTAATCTTTAGTGGTGGGGTGAGTAGAGCAATTAACACAGGGGTAGGGAGTTAAATCCTGTAGCTCTATTTTTACATTGTTTATAGTGGTATCGTTAGACGGGAATTGTAATACACCTCTCTGTAAAGTAGATAATTGTATAGTATGCAGTTCAGCACCAATCGTAATTTTTAGGGCAACAACTCCACAACCTTCCCAAATACATATTCCCCCGGTAGGGCAACGTGAATCACTTATCACATTATCAAAACATACATTAACTTTCTGTGTGTTTACAGTAAAGTCTTTACATTTTGTAATTGCTAAAAAATCATCCTTCTCTTTTGTTTTGCTACAGGATAACAAAACAAAAGTTGCCACAAGCGTGTATATGATAAAAGATTTCATTTTTATTTGTTTTGACCACCAATTAAAAAGCAACGTTGCTTTTTAAACAACAAAAAATGAAAATATTTCTAAAAACTAACCTAATCCCATTATCCACAATAATTCTCAAAAGCTAAACCTTTGAACTTCTGGAACATTGAACTTTTGAACTTCTTAAACCCCTTGAACCTCTGGAACCTTAACTACACTACCGCCGCTCTCAACTTCACCAATTTTTCCAATAAGCCTTCCAGTAAATCCAGTTTAAGCATATTGGCGCCGTCGCTTAATGCTACAGCAGGATTGGGGTGTGTTTCAATAAACAAACCATCTGCTCCCGTAGCAATTGCTGCTTTGGCAATTGTGCCAATTAATTGCGGGTTACCACCTGTTATGCCACTGGTTTGATTAGGTTGTTGTAAAGCATGTGTTACATCCATTACTACCGGTGTTTGGTGGGCTTGCATCCAGGGTATATTGCGGTAATCAACTACCAAATCCTGATAACCAAAAGTGGTACCACGTTCGGTTAGTATGATATTGTCGTTACCCGCATTTTTAATTTTTTCAACCGCAAATTTCATAGAAGGGCCGCTTAAAAACTGTCCTTTTTTTACATTCACAATTTTACCGGTTTCTGCAGCAGCAACCAATAAATCGGTTTGGCGACAAAGAAAAGCGGGTATTTGTAAAATATCAATATACTTAGCAGCTTCGGCAGCTTCTTCATGTGCATGAATATCAGATGTGGTAGGTAGTTTGTAGGTTTCTCCCACTTTTTTTACCAAAGCTAAACCTGTTTCATCGCCCAGGCCTGTAAACGAACTGGCACTGGTACGGTTGGCTTTACGGTAAGAAGCCTTGAATACATAAGGTATGCCCAGGTTTTTACAAATGATCGATACCTTATCGGCAACTTCCATTACCAGTTCTTCACTTTCCACTACGCAGGGGCCTGCAATTAAGAAAAAGCTTTTCTCGTTATACGATTGATTGGCAAACAAATTTTTTAGCATGGGTTCCATCCGGCAAAATTAGGGGAAATTAACAGGCTTAAAAACTCCTGCGTACGCCACCTCAAAAAACTTCGGCAAACGATTGAAAATATAACGATTCATAATATTGAAAACTTACAGAATACGCTGTAGTATTGTGTTTGACATAAAAACTGTGTTTCAATTTTCACTTTTTACTTTCCCATTAAATTGTTAACGGCTATAAATAATTTTTGCACATAAGTTTTGGCATTTACTTTTACAGCTAAATTATCAAGATGATAAAGGAGAAAATATTAGTAATTGGTGCCAGTGGCCAAATAGGCGTGGAGCTTACATTGGCACTTAGAAAAATATATGGTAATAGTAATGTTATAGCCTCAGATCTGCGGGAACAAAACCCATTGTTAGAAGGTACGGGGCCTTATGTAAGTCTGGATGTAATGAATAAGGAAATGTTACATGTGCAGGTAATTCGCCAGGGTATTACCCAAATTTATTTGCTGGCAGCTATCTTATCAGCAACCGGTGAAAAAAATCCGGGACTAGCCTGGCATTTAAATATGCAGAGTTTGTTAAACGTGCTGGACATAGCCCGTGAAGAAAACCTGACAAAAATTTACTGGCCTTCCTCCATTGCGGTTTTTGGCCCTACTTCACCAAAAAAGAATTGTCCGCAACAAACCATTATTGAGCCTACTACGGTTTATGGTATTAGTAAGTATGCCGGTGAGTTTTGGTGCAATTATTACCACATGAAATATGGTATTGATGTTAGAAGTCTTCGTTATCCTGGACTTATATCTTACAAATCTGCACCGGGCGGAGGCACTACCGATTATGCGGTAGAAATTTACCATGAAGCGTTGGAAGAAGGCAAGTACACCAGCTTTTTATCAGAAGATACTTATTTACCAATGATGTACATGCCAGATGCCATTCGTGCAACCATTGAACTAATGGAAGCGCCTGCGGAAAAAATAAATGTTCGTACTTCTTACAATCTATCTTCCTTAAGTTTTTCGCCAAAAGAAATTAGCGCTGAAATTAAAAAACATATACCTGACTTTACCATTGATTACAAACCGGATTATCGTCAGGAGATTGCAAACAGTTGGCCGCAAAGTATTGATGATAGTGTAGCCCGGGCAGATTGGGGTTGGAAAGAGGAATTTACTTTAGCCGATATGACAAAAGATATGTTGGATAATTTGAAGAAATAACAATTAATAATAGTGAAAATAAAAAGGGCTGCTCTTTATCGGGCAGCCCTTTTAGTATCATTTATTTTATAACCGAAAAATCGGTGAAATACGTAGTAACAATTTCGCTTATGGTTACTGTATCAACTTTTGCCATAGTTGGCCCTTGTTTGCACCAGTTAACTAAGTCATTTAGCTGAGATTCGTTTCCTGTTACAACAATACCAACACTACCATCTGCATTATTTTTTACAGTACCGGTAAGTTGTAACTCCATGGCTTTTTTACGGGTGCTTTGTCTGTAGTAAACACCTTGTACTTTACCGGTTACTATAATGCTGATAGTTTTGATAAGTAGAACTTAATAAGTTTTATATCTTTTGAAGTAGTAACCTACTGATATACCGGCGGTTCTGTGTTTAATACTTGGCCCTTCTTCGTGGTTGTTAATAGAACCTACACCTAAAGCATATTGTAAAGCCACATTAAATTTATTGCTTACTTCATAACCTAACTGGCCAATTAAACTTGCACCAATATGGCTGTAACTGTTAAAGTTAAAAACCATTTTACGATCAAGCTTTGTATCATTAGTCCTAACCAGTTTTTCTTTGCCCGCAATATTAATATCAATAGATGGGCCTACTTTAATAAATAAATGTTTTTCCTTTTTGCCCAAGTCAAATTGTAATAAAGGGGCTACTTCAATGGTGTGCAAGGTTACATCATTGCTTTTAGCATTAGCTAATGGAAATGGTGAACTACGATTGTAATCAACCGAATAACCTTTCATGCTGTAAAAAATAGCAGGAGCAAAAGAAAAAATACCTTCCAAACGCATTTTAGAACCTATACCTGCAAAAGCACCGACTTTATAGCCGGTTTCTTGTTTAGCACCATCAATAACATAACGGGCAGTAGTGGCTTGCGGTCCACCAAAAACAAATAAATCTATTTGTGCATTTCCAACCAAAGCCAGGCTTATAAATAAGCTTAAAAAGAGTGAATGTTTCATAATTGTTTTACGTTAAACAACGTTTAATAGTTAAAAATTTCGATAGGGGGCTTTGCATAAAAGTGTGATTCACACTTGTTTGCGGATTTGGAGGGTGGGAAAGAGGTGGGCAAAAGTAACTATTAAAGGCAGAATTCCAAAATTGAGCCTGCTTTGGGGATAAATTAAAACTTTTTAGCCGGGTCTTTTAAGTCATTACTCTTATTATAAGCTTCCGATCCGTTTTTAGGTATGGATAAACTTTGCCATTGTTCATCTTTTATCATGCGGCCTGTGTACACTATTTGTCCAACATGGTATGGATAATGCGCTAATTGCCTGTTAATAGCATCAATAAGCGTTAAGCCTTCCTGCCGGATGTAAATGGTTTGTAGTAAATCTTTTTCTGTAAAAGAAGCTAATGCATTAAACAAACAAGCCCAGCCAGCTTCCCATTTTTCTATTAATTCGGCTTTTGTTTGTGTAGGAAAAATCCCAAACTCATCATCTCTTTTACGCCATGGCTTTTCGCCATCTTCAGTTAAAATATTAGTCCAGCGGCTTAACATATTACCACTCATGTGTTGTATAATTACGGCAATACTGTTGGATGCATCATTGGGTTGATAATGATAATCTACATCATTATTCAACTGCGCAAAAGTTTTATCAGCAAGATCTTTATAGTTTTTAAAACGCCTTGTAACTGCGTTTAGGTATTCAGAAGCTAGATTCATTTTATGGAATTAAAAAGTTAAAAGTAAAAATTAAAAAACGCTGAAAGCTGAACGATGAAAGCTTAAAGCCTTTCGCCTATAATAACGCTTTTGCGTAATGCCCAATAGCATTACCGAACTGCCCCGATTAAAATACGGGGTACTGCACAATGGCCAATAGAATTGTTGCAGCACAAGTGAGTGACACAACAGACGATGATAGTAGTAATGCAGTTGATAAAAAAATAAAATAGAATTGAGATAGGAGAATTGAGACAATCATAACTGAAATATTCAATCTACATTCATCAATCTCAATTCTCAACTCTCAAATCTGAATTCTCAAATCTCACCACCCCCTCGCATCATCATCGCCACGTTTATCGGCTACGGCTTCAAACTTTCCGTTTGGTAAAACTTTAATTACTTCAGTGCGGCCAATGGCCCCACGTTTGTTTAGTTTATAACCCATCATTTCTAAAGCAATGGCGGTCGGACTGCTAAAATCATTTTCAATATCAACACGATCTGGTAACCACTGGTGATGGAACTTTGGCTTGTTTACTGCGTCAATAGTGCTTAGGTTAAAATCTAAAATATTTACCAATGTTTGAAAAACAGAAGTTGGAATTGTTGTACCACCAGGCGTACCCACAACTAAGTATGGTTTACCATTTTGTAACACAATAGTTGGCGTCATAGAACTTAACATACGTTTACCCGCTTTAATGGCATTGGCTTCGCCGCCAACAGCACCATACATATTAGGTACACCGGGCTTTATGCTAAAATCATCCATCTCGTTATTCAATAAAAAACCGGCACCGCCAACAACAGTTCTGCTGCCATAACCACCGTTTAATGTAGTGGTTACTGCTACTGCGTTTCCATCATTATCTATCACACTTATATGTGTGGTTTCTTCATGCTCGGGTACTGTTACTTTGCCCGGCTTAATATTGGTACTAACACTTGCTTTGCCGGGTGTAAAAGTTTGCATACGCTCCAGCAAATATTCATTTTTTGTAAGGCTATTTACCGGCACAGGATAAAAATCTTTATCACCCATATATTCTGCTCTGTCGGCATAAGCCCTGCGTTCTGCTTCAATCATTAGTTGCACTGCTTCGGCTGATTGAAAGCCCATTTTGCTAATCTCGTATGGTTCAATCATCTTCATCATTTGGTGTAACAACAAGCCACCGCTACTGGGCATAGGCATACCAATAATGTTATACTCTTTGTAATTAAAAACATGTGGTGCTCTTGGTTGTGCGGTATAATTTTTTAAATCATCATAACTAATAATTCCTTTGCCGCGTTGCATTTCTTCTACAATCAACTTTGCTGTTTCGCCTTCGTAAAAACCTGCTGCGCCATTATCTTTTATGCGTTGCAATGTGTTGGCTAAATCGGTTTGTATTAAAGTATCGCCAGCTTTCCATGCAGCGGCTTTCATAAAAGCATTTGTTTGCGAATTATATTTTTTCAAATCATCTTGCAATCCGTTTAACGATCGGGCTTCACGATCTGTAATTACAAAACCTTTTTTAGCCAGCTCAATGGCAGGATCAATTAACTGATTAAATTTTAATTTTGCATACGGCATAGATGCAAATAAACCCGCCACCGTACCCGGTACACCTGCCGCCAAATGGCCGTTCTGGCTTTTATCGGTATTGGCTTTTCCATCTGCATCAAGGTACATATCTCTATGTCCCGCCGCCGGCGATTTTTCCCGGTAGTCAAGCGTTATATTACTGCCATCTTTTAAATGCGCCACTAAAAAACCGCCACCACCAATATTACCTGCACCGGGGTAAACCACTGCCAGCGCCAATTGTGTGGCAATGGCAGCATCCACCGCATTGCCGCCTTGTTGCAATACATGCAAACCGGCCTGACTAGCTAAAGGATGTGCCGATACCACCGCACCTTTTTGCGCTGTAATATTTTTTTGTACAGAATAAGTAAACGGTGTTACCGTTGTTTTGCTAATTTTTACTGTTTTGCAAGCGGTTAGCGCTAACACAAATAAACCGGCATAAAAAATTTTCATATGCATCTTTATTAATCAACACGAAAGATAATATTTTTATGTTATCATCGTCCCACCCTTGATAGATGCCTCCCCAAACCCCTCCGAGGGAGGGGCTTAGTAAAGACTTCATACTAAGGAATGAGTTTTGTTACTCAGCAGTAGTGCTACTATCATCGTCTGTTGTGTCACTCACTGCATCGTTCGGTAATTCTATTCAGCAATGTGTAAGCTGCTGTGTTTTTTGTAAAAACCCCATTATCGCATTTCCAAATCACCAAATCATCAAATTGTTCTCTATAGCACTTTAGTAGTTTTAACTATTAAGTTTTCTCCCCTTCGTAACATAGTTTTATATTCGTGACCTATAATAAGTAATTACGTAATGCGATTGATAAAATATTTCCTTCCGGTTTTCATTATTTGTTTACAGGGTTTAAGGTTGATGGCACAAGCACCACAACAGTTAACTACTGCCGAAATGTACCTGGCTTTAAAAAAGCTGAATGTTTTAGGTACAGTACTATATGTAGCGGCCCACCCCGATGATGAAAACACCCGACTATTAACTTATTTTTCTAAAGAAAAACTATACCGCACCGGTTATTTATCGCTAACTCGTGGCGATGGCGGACAAAACCTAATTGGCAATGAGCAAGGTATTGAGCTTGGCCTTATTCGTACGCAGGAATTATTAGCGGCCAGAAGAGTAGATGGTGGAGAGCAATTTTTTTCCAGCGCTTACGATTTTGGTTACTCAAAAAATCCGGAAGAAACTTTTAAAATCTGGGACAAAGAAAAAATATTAAGCGATGTAGTTTGGGTGATAAGAAAATTCAGGCCCGATGTAATTATAACCCGATTTCCAACAACGGGTGAAGGCGGTCATGGCCATCATACCGCATCTGCTATTTTAGCCAACGAAGCATTTACTGCAGCGGCTGATGCATCTCGTTTTCCTGAGCAATTAAAATATGTAAAACCCTGGAAAGTACAACGTGTAGTGTTTAATAGTTTTGGTGCCGGATCTACAGGCTTTAAAATTGATGTAGGTGGTTTTAATGCATTACTTGGAAAAAGCTATGGCGAAATTGCAGCCCTAAGCAGAAGCCAGCATAAAAGCCAGGGTTTTGGTGTACCTGCCTCTCGTGGCGAAGCAATGGAAGGCTTTACAACAACAAGTGGTACCGAACCAAAAAACGATGTGATGGATGGTGCCGATCTTACCTGGAACCGTGTACCCGGTGCATCGCATATTACCGAGCAGGTGCAGCAGCTTATTAATACTTTTGATATTACACAACCCCAAAAAACAGTACCGGGTTTAATAAACTTGTATAAAGCGTTAAAGGCATTACCCGATAACGAATGGCGTGATAAAAAAATGCAAGAAGTACAAGAGCTGATATTACAATGCAGTGGTTTGTTTATTGAAAGTACATCGCCACAACAGTTTGCTATTAAAACAGATTCTATCAGGGTAAACGTAACTATAAATAATCGTTTGGGTGTATCCGATGCGGCCTTACAGGCTATTACGGTAGCGCAAAAAGATACAGCTATATTAAAGCCTTTATTACGTAACCAAAATGTAACCTATACAACTTTTATACAAGTTGCAGATAAGTTACCTAACACTCAACCTTATTGGCTGGTTAACAAAATGACTGAAGGACGTTTTGCTATTAACGACCAACAAAAAATTGGCCAGCCTGATATGGACGCTGCATTTACCTGTAGTGTTCGTGTAAATATTGGTGGCGAAAATTTTGTATTTACCCGTCCAGTACAATACAAATTTACCGATCCGGTTAAAGGCGAATTATACCAACCGGTATTTATTATTCCGGCTGCAACCGTAATGACATCACCTTCTACCATCTTGTTTAAAAAAAGTAAACAGGAAATGCACCAGGTAATGTTACAGTTAAATGCCAACACAGCTATTAATGGTAAAATAAATGCATCTTTAATTACTCCCGATAGTATTTATAAAACAATTGATAATACGCCATTGCAAGCTCGTTCAAGTAAAACCTATTCTTATTTACTAAAAAATAAAAGAGTTAATGAAGTAGGGCAACAAAATATTTTTGGTGTAGTTAACGAAGAAAAAGGAAAAGACACCGCCGATTATTTATTGTCAATCCGTGCCATAAATTACGACCATATTCCATCCATCAAGTATTTTTATCCTGATGTAATCAAACAATTAAATATTGATTTAAAAACCGAAGGCAAAAAGATAGGATACATTGTAGGTGCAGGCGATAAAGTTCCCGATGCATTAATTCAAATGGGCTACGATGTTACATTGATAACCGATAAAGAAATTGCAACAATTGATTTAAAAACTTTTGATGCCGTATTAACCGGCGTAAGGGCTTATAATACCAACGATTGGATGGCGCCTAATTACAATAAGTTAATGCAATATGTGCAGGATGGTGGTAACTTAATTGTACAATACAATACCAACAGCAATGCAGGTCCGTTGCGTACAACCATAGGCCCGTATCCGTTTACGTTGTCACGTACAAGGGTTACCGATGAAAACGCAAAAGTAAAATTTGTTAATCCGCAACATCCCGTTTTAAACTTTCCCAATAAAATAACAAACAACGATTTTGAAGGCTGGATACAGGAGCGTAGTATTTATCATGCCAGCAACTGGGACAAAAAATACGAAACTATATTCTCTATGAACGACGAAGGCGAATCGCCTGATGAAGGAAGCCTGTTAATTGCTAAATATGGTAAAGGATATTTCACTTACACCGGCATTGTATTTTTTAGGGAGTTGCCGGCTGGGGTGCCCGGTGCGTACAGGTTATTGGCAAACATTATTGCATTAAATAAAAAGAAAGCGTTTTAAGTATATGGCGCAGCAAAAAAATCCCAGTATACGCCGTGGCGAAATGGCATTTATTTTCGCAATAGTGTTAGGGCTTGTATTGGGTGTGTTAATTAAAAAAGTAAAACTCGGCATCATACTGGGTTTAATTATTGGTATTGCCATCGTGTTTTTGGGGTGGACAAGAACCAAGCGTCGATAATTTTTTATGTTACCAGCTACAGTAACACAGATGATCGTCCCTTGCGTCGCACTCTTGTACAGCTGTAACACAGATGAGCATCGTACCAATGCAAGCATCATTTTTTACTTTTTAATTTTTACTTTGAAATTTATAAACAACTGTTACATCATCTAACGATAAAATTGGCATAATGGAAACTGAACAAAAGGAAAAAGTGCCACTGTTTAAAAAATGGTCGCATTGGTATGCACTGGCAATTGCCTGGTTGCTGGTGCAGATTATTGCCTTTTATTTGTTCACTCAATATTTTTCATGAGTACACCCGATTGGATAGTATTAATTGGTACGCTAACCATCATCATCATGTTTGGCGTTTATAAAAGCAAAAGCGCTAAAAGTTTAGAAGGCTACTTTCTATCTAATCGCAGTATGCCTTGGTGGGTGGTGCTGTTAAGCATCATGGGTACACAGGCAAGTGCCGTAACTTTTTTAGCAGCTCCTGGTCAGGCTTATACAGATGGTATGCGTTTTGTGCAATATTATTTTGGTCTGCCATTGGCTGCCATTATTATCTGTATCACATTTATTCCTGCTTTTAGTAAACTTAAAATATTCACGGCTTATGAATATTTGGAAAAACGTTTCGATGGTAAAACCCGAACCTTAACTTCTTTACTTTTTTTATTACAACGTGGTCTTTCTACCGGTATTAGTATTTATGCACCATCACTTATCTTATCAGCATTATTAGGTTGGAACATTTACCTCACTAATCTTATAATGGGCGGGTTGCTTATTATTTATACCGTTACAGGTGGTGCAAGGGCCGTGGCTTACACACAAACATTGCAGTTGTTCATCATCTTCACCGGTATGTTTATTGCCGGCGTCTATGTGGTACAAAGTCTGCCAGCCAACGTTGGTTTTTTTGATGCCTTGGAAGTAGGTGGTAAACTGGATAAGCTAAATGTAATTACTACCGGGTTTAAAAATGGCTCATTTGATTGGAGTGATAGGTATAATATCATCAGTGGCACAATCGGCGGCTTCTTTTTACTCTTATCTTATTTTGGTACCGACCAGTCACAAGTTGGTCGTTTTTTAACGGCGAAATCAGAAAAGGAAAGTAAGCTGGGAGTATTAATGAACGGCTTTGTAAAAATACCCATGCAGTTTTTCATCTTGTTAATTGGTGTATTGGTGTTTTCATTTTACCAGTTTACCAAGCCCCCTGTATTCTTTAATAATAAGGAACTGCAACGTTTGGAAACCTCCATTTATAAAGACTCTTTACAGGATATAAAAAATCAGGCTAATACATTACAAGTACAAAAAGATGAACTGTTAACCGCCTATGCGCAGGATAAACAAGCAGTGCATTTGGAGCAGTTAAAAACAGTGCAGTTAAAAACGGATACACTTCGTAATGATGTAAAAGCACTGGTAAAAAAGAACGGCGGCGACGATAATGATACCAACTATATTTTTCTTCGTTTTGTTATTGATTATTTACCCGTAGGCCTTATTGGGTTATTAATAGCCGTTATATTTTTGGCCTCATGGGGCAGTATTGCGGCAGCCTTAAACTCATTGGCTTCCAGTACCGTTATCGATTTACATAAACGCCGTCATAAAAGAGTACGTACGGATAATGAAGATTATAATGCTTCCCGCTGGTATAGTTTTGGGTGGGGTATATTTTGTATTATCGTAGCCATGTTTGCTTCTAATATTGGCAATAGTTTAATTGAAGCGGTAAACATTCTGGGCTCATTATTTTATGGCACTATACTAGGCATATTTTTAGTAGCCTTTTACTGTAAAAGAATAAAAGGTACAGCAGTATTTTGGGCCGCAGTTATTGTAGAAATTGCCACCATTATTTTATTCATACTATCTAAAAACGGAACAATAGGGTTAGGCTTTTTATGGCTAAACGCTATTGGCGCAATGGGTATGATAGTAGTAAGTTGGTTACTGCATGTTTTTTTGCCTAATAAAATAGCAGTAGAAAAGTAAGTGTAGTATTTATTATAAAAACTCGCTTCAATATGTAATATTCGCTATGGGGATTGAATCAAGAACGCCGGCCAAGGGCCGGCGTTCTTGATTATGTTTAATAGCATCGCTATTTATTTTTTACCTAACTGTGCTAACAGTTTTTCGTTTAAACGTACATAGTCGTTATTTTTTGCTTCAATAGCCAATTCTTTTGATTTTTCTGCAGCAGCACGGGCTTCTTCTTTTTTACCCAATTTAGCTAAACAATTAGCCCAGTTATACTGAATCCAGAATGCTTTAGGATTTTGTTCAACCGCTTTATTAAATAAGTTTAAAGCTTCGTTTAAATCTTTACCTGCGTCCATGTAGTACATAGCAGCTTGAAAGTATTGAGGCTTATCGCTTTTTAAATTCTTTTCAATACTTGCCATTATTTTGCTGTCAATCTCGGTAGTAATAGGTAAGGTTACAATCGATTTGTCCCACAAAATTTGTAAATCCAATGTTGAATTTGCAATGTTGGCAAACTGAATAGTAAAGGTTTCTGTTTTAGCATTCTTTTTTACAGCAACCGGTACACGTACAACATCCTGTGTTTGGTCGTAAGCAGCAGGGCTGGTTACATTGGTTTGTTTGCTAATAATTAATGTCCACTCTTTTTTACCGGGAATGCTTAATAAGCCATATTTACCGGCAGGTACTGCAGTTCCGCCAATAATTACATCATCACCAAAAGTTAATACGGTAGCGCTATTAGCACCAGTGCGCCAAACAGCATCAAAAGGTACAATGTCGCCAAAAATTTTACGGCCTTTTACATTGGGGCGTGCATACGAAAGTTCAACAGTTGAAATACCAAATTCCTGTTTTACTGTTTGTGCTGTACTGGGCGCCGGAGTTTTTATCTGTGCATCGGCTGTGGCAAAAATGAAGCTTCCAATAATAGCAAATACAAGTTGTTTCATAAAAAGTAGTTGTGTTATATAATAAAAATTGACAAGTCTGTTAACGGCCGCGAAGATAAGACAGCGTACTGATATGCAGCGTTCTGTATATTTTATTATTGCAGAATTAATGAAGGAGAAATTAAACGCAGAGGGATATGCTGTTGTTTAAAAGCTTACTTTAATGGTAGTGCTGTGTTTTTTGCCTTTATTACGTTTCCATTTTGGGCCTTCTTTCAATAGGCGAATAGCTTCTTTGTCGCAGGCGTCGCACAAGGATTTTTCTACCTTAATATTTATAGGACGTCCTTGTTTACTTACCTCAAAAGATAATTGTACCAGACCTACGGCTTCAGATGTTTGTTTTTTATTTTTTAAATAGTCGCTATCCGGTAAACGAATATTATTAACTAAGTAAGAATCATAATTTACCCAACCTGCTTCAGGTTCCGGCTCGTCAAACACAAGATTGTTTTGACGGGAAGGCATATTGCTGTTTTGCCTTTTTTGGTTTAGCACAATGGGTGATATACTTTGGTCATCTTGTAACACTACCTGACTGGTAGCGGCACTGGTTTGCAGCGCAATATTTTTTTCTTTATAACCTAACGATCGTACTTGTACTTGTAACACACTATCCGGCGATATTAACGAAAATCTTCCTTTTGCATCACTATAGGTACCCACATTATCAACCGGGTTGGTAATATTGGCAAAGGGTATAGGGTTTTGCTGCGCATCTACTATTTGGCCACGGTAAATATTGGCTCTGTTTTGTGTATTAGGGCCACCAACTGCTCTGCGAACCATATCCTGGCTCCTGTTTCTTAGGGCCAACACTTCATCAGCTTCCTGTTTTGTTGCCACACGTTGAACGGGTGCTGAATTCATACTTTTTGTTTCAACACCAGCAACTTTACCGTCTAATGATTTCTTTTTCTGTGCGCCATAACCTACTACCACTACTTCGTTTAAAGCACCGGTACTATCTTGTTTGGTAAACACATCATCTGTAGTAGTAGCAGTAATACTTTCCTCTGCACTTATTTTTTCTTTATAGGCTGCAATATCTTTTTTTACTTCTAATTTATCTTCAGCAATACTTGGTTGTTCTGTAGTAACAGTAGTATTAGTAGTATTGTCACTAATTGTTGCATTACTATCACTAGCCACAGCTTGTGGTGCTAATGGGGCTGTATTTGTTTTTTGGTTGGTATTTTCTAATGCTAATTCCTCTTTTGTATTGTTAAAAACAAAACGGTAACCAAAATAACTAATACCGGCTACTAGTACCAACATAGCAGCTATACGCCACCAAATAGTATTACTACCGGCTTTACCGGTAATGGGAATTACTTTTTTTTCTTCTTTTTTTTGTTGCAGTCGGTTTGTTAAGTCGGCTAAGTCGGCAGAAAGGTTAACAGGTGTTTCCATATAACCATCAATCGCATCTGCTAAAAACGGATCTTCCAGTGCAGCACGTTCCAGCTTATTCATCTCGCCAGGAGATAATAAACCTTTATGATATTTTTCAATATCGTATGCGGTATAGGTTGATATGTTTTTTTCGTCTGCCATTAATGTTATAATCTACTGTTCTTTTTAATTTTCGTTGGTTAAATAAATATCACCGGCACTTTCAGCAGCCATCGCTTTTTCCATACACAGTTTTAAGTTACGTCTTCCGTTTTGTATCAGGCTGCGTACCGTATTCCATTCAATGCCGGAAATAGTAACAATTTCGTTGTACGATTTTCCGTCTAAATAAAACAAGCGGATAGCCGTTTCCTGCTCACCGGTTAGGGTTTGCAAACAGCCCGAAAGTTTCTTAAAATTCTCTTCTTTTTCCAATACACTATCAAGATGCATATTTTCTCCTGATTGCATAAGCTCGGTATCAAACGCTACGGTTTTAACTTTCTGGGTTTTACGCAATTGCATAAGGCAATGGTTTTTAGCTACTTGGTGTAACCAGCCCCTAAAATTTTCTACCTCGTGTTTTTTTAGTTTTTCTACCAATTCTTCAAAAATCTGCATTACGGCATCTTTAGCCATTTCGGGCTCTTTGTAATATTTTAAACATACGCCATACACAAGGTCCATGTAACGCTGGTACAAATCGCCCAATACCGCCACATCGCCTTTTTGTTTGTAGGTTGCCAATAACTCGTTATCGGTCAACACATTTTGCGTTATGTTTTTAATAAAAGCCAATACGTAAAAATAGTGAAAAAGGTGTAAAGCTGAAAGCCTAACGCTTAAAGCTGAAAGCTTTGTTTTACCACAGAGTTGCACGGAGGTTTTTCACGGAGGGGCGCAGAGGAGATAAATTTTTTGTGCTTCTTTGGTTAAAAGCAACACTCCAGAGTTGTTATTTGCGTTAACGCAAAATCGTTCGTATAAATTTTTATAAATTGAGGTTGTTAACTTTAGCTTACTTACTACCAGTGGTTGACGCAAAACACTAACCACGGCGAGAAATCGTTGTAATAAATTTATTATTTATGAAAGCAATAGTTTTTTGTTTAGCTATTTTTTTTACAAATAGCATATACGCCCAAAATCTGATTGGTAGATATGAGGTTACTAAGTTTGATATTTTAGAGGAAGTTTCTTTGCACGATACTTTGTTAATGTCAAAGGATAGCCTACAATGGATCAACTTTGTTAAATCTGGTTTCGACTCTATAAATATTATTTTTAGAGAGAATAACCTGATAGACGTTTTATCGCTTCGCTACAACGCAACAATTTTTTTTAAATACCCTTACACGACTAAGAAGCAGAAAAACAGAAACATAAAAATATCTGGTTCATCTTTTAGGCAATTTGATACACCTTACAGAGAAAAGTATCGTTTTCGGAGTGTAATAAGGTATTTGTATGGTGTAAGCGAACTCTCCTTTATTAATGATAACAAAATAGAATTATTGGGATATAGATATCCGTTTAAATATAAGATATATCTAGACAAAGCTTTTTATCAGAAAAACATACAGGAGTAGGGAAATGTACAAACTCCTTTAACTCTGTGAAAAAAACTCCTTTACCTCTGTGGTTAAAACTTCCAACTTGCTCAATAGCATTACTACTGACCATTGGCTGCCGGATTGCAGCGGAAAGCCCGCAAGCCCGACGCAGGAGGGCTGAGGACTTGTAGCGTAAAGCCGGAACTGCAGCAGATAGTAGCACTACAGCTGACAGCCCCTGATTAAAAAATTATAACTCGCTTAATGCGTTGGTGGGGTTAATAAACAAACCGGCCAACAACTCGTACGATGTTAAACGATCTTCGCGGCTATCAGAAAAAGTAGCTACCACAATTTCGTTGGTGCCCATTTGCCTGGCCAATTGCTCTAACTGAGGTTTTATAGTTTGTGGCGTACCGGCAATAAATCGGTTTTTATGAAACAACAAACGTTGTTTTTCGCCTTCGGTGTATTCATAATCTTTAATATCGTTGTAACTGTAAGCTTTATCAAACTCACCTTTTTCAAAACTTAAAAAGCGGTATTGCATTAATGCAATGGCTTCTTCTACCTTTTGTTCACTCTCGCTGCAAAAAGCAAAAATGCCTACATTACTTATGGGTTTTTTAAGTTGTGGCGAAGGTTCAAACCTTTCTTCATAAAGGCGTATAGCCTGCGCTCCGCCAATAGGGTTTATAAATTGTGCGTAGGATAAACCCATACCAAAATGTGCGGCTATATAAGCGCTTTCTCCGCTAGATGTTAAAGCCCACATTACCGGCAGGGTAGGTACGTTAGGTATAGCCCGTATTTTGCCAAACATATTTTCGGCAATGGGTTCGTTAGTAAAATAGGCTTGCAGTTCTTTTAACTGCTGCACATATTCCTGCGGATTAAAAGTGTTGGAAGGATTTAATAATTGCGCTGTTGCTCTATCGGTACCCGGTGCACGACCAATGCCCATATCAATTCGGTTAGGGTAAAGCGCTTCCAGCAACCTAAAATTTTCGGCCATTTTTAAACTGCTGTGGTTGGGCAACATAATACCACCCGAACCTAAACGAATATTTTGTGTAACTGCACCCAAACGTGCCAATAAAATTTCAGGCGCAGCATTGGCCAATGTAAGTGTATTATGGTGCTCCGATAACCAATAACGGGTGTAGCCCAATTTATCGGTAAGTGCGGCCAGCTCTAAGCTTTCGGCTAATGAGTCGGCAGCAGTTTCGTTTTTCCTTATAGGCGTTTGATCTAATACACTTAATTTAATGTTCATGTGGTAAAAACAATCTTGTATTTAAAAAGGTTGCCATTACATAAAGTTTTTTTTATTATGCGGGCAGCCGGGCTATTCGCTTTTACTCCGGCACAGAGCCACCGCACCCACCTTCACCGGGGTAACCGCTGCTATCCCTGCCCGAAAGACGCCATGGTTCGTGTCTCACGAACCAACAATGTTGATTGGTAGTCATGGTTCGTATCTCACGAACCAACAATCTTGATTGGTGGCCAAGGTTCGTGTCTCACGAACCATTATTTGCTAAACTTTTTCAAATAAATTATTCATAAAGCCAAATTTGTCAGTACCATTTTCATAAAAACTAGCTGATGAAAAGCCATAATCAATATATGTTTCACTCAAATTCCATCTACCTCTTACCGGATTTAAATGAATGTAGTTAAGTTTTTGTTCGGCAAAAGAACGTGTATAAATTTCAATGCCCAAAGCGTCCCGCTGCCATATTTGATGTTGTTTATTAGCAGCATTTACGTAGTATTTATGTAACTCACCTGTTTCTTTTAATCTTTTAGTTAATACATGAGCTGTAAACTTTAATAAACTGCCTTTTGGTGTTTCTCTTCCGTTCATTGTATGTTGTTCCCATATTAAATGAATATGGTTAGGCATGATAACAAACCCGTAAATAGAAATCAGTTTTTTCTCACTTAAAGTTTTTAATGAGTTGATGATAAGTAGCTTGTTTTCTACTGACTCTAATAAGGGCAGCCAATTATGTATAGAGGCTGTCCAAAAATATATTTTACCCAAATAGGTGGTTGATTTTGTCAAAGGTGTTAGCATGATTTAAAGTTAACAATTTTGATCTTCCGGTTCGTGAGACACGAACCGGGGCCCGGTCGTTGTTTTTAGCGCCATGGTTCATGTCTCACCAACCAACAGTTTGATGAGGAGTTATGGTTCGTGTCTCAAGAATCATGATTAAAAAACTTTCATAACTGCAAGCTTATTTCTTAAACAACGTCCTATTATAAATGTTAAAATTGTTAGCGCAAATAACCTTTCTGTAGCTGCATTTTACCTTTTTAATTTTTACTTTTTAATTTTCCCTATTTTTGCAACGTTGTATCAACTTTGAAAAAAGCGAAACACATACAATTTTTGGCTGCCTGGGTTTTAATGGTAGTGTTTATTTTGGGTGTAACACCCAAACCTTTGCTGCATGAATTATTTGTAGCGCATATTGAAGTAAGCACTGCCGATTTAATAGACCACGATCATGGCAAACAAACTACGGTATGCGAAATACCCGTTTTTTGTGAGTGTAATAACCTGGAACCTTTAGCACCATTTATTAATGTAACGCCTTACAAAGTTGCAACTGTTACAACGCCGGAAAATTCACTACCGGTACATTTTGCGGTGCGTATTCATTCTGCTCCGCATAATTACTTCTCATTACGGGGGCCTCCTCAGCTTGCATAAAGTTTGTTTTATTAAACAGTAAGCAACCATGGGTATGGTTGTTCTGTTTCTATTATTTTATGCGGTAAATTTTATTTCCCTTGCGATTACTATTATTAGTTGCCTTTTGGGCTATGTCTTTTATGGCAGCTCAGGCACAGGACTGTACGTTACGTTTTAGCGGACATGTAGAGGATGCGGATACAAAAGAAAAGCTATCCGGAGCAGCTGTATTTATCCGTGAGTTAAACAGGCAAATTGTTACTGATACAAAAGGCGATTTTGTATTTACTAATATATGTGCCGGTACTTATGTGGTAGTTATTAGCCATGCCGGTTGCGAAACCGTAACCCAAACTATACAGGTAGATAAAAATAAACATTTGGATATTTTTTTACCACATGCCCGTGAGGAGTTAGGCGATGTAGTAGTAATCACGCAAAAGGGAGTATCAACAGGAAGCTTTAAAAAAACATTATCGGGTACACAGTTAGATGAAGTAAAAGGACTTTCAATTGCCGATGCCTTAGGTCGTATAAATGGTGTAACCTTATTACAAACCGGCTCCAACATTGCCAAACCCATGATACATGGTTTACACAGCAACCGTATATTAACAATCAATAACGGTGTACGCCAGGAAGGGCAACAATGGGGCAACGAACATGCATTGGAAATAGATCCTTTTATTGCGGATAACATAACCATTATAAAAGGTGTGGATGAGTTGCGTTATGGTAGTGATGCTATTGGTGGTGTAATTTTGGTTAACCCTAAAGCCTTACGTCATACACCCGGTTATAATGCCGAGTTTAATAGTATGTATTTTACCAATAACAATGCCTATGTAGTATCGGGCATGTTTGAGCAGCAGCTAAAAAAGTTGCCTGCATTTAGCTATCGTTTGCAAGGTACTTTTAAGCAAGGTGGTAATGTAACTGCACCAGATTATCGGTTGAACAATACGGGGAATCAGGAAGCTAACTTTTCGGTAACAGCCGGCTGGAAAAAAGATAAGTACAATGTAGAAGCTTTTTACAGTCAGTTTTTTACTAAGGTTGGTATTTTCCAGGGTGCACATATTGGTAATGTAACCGATTTGATAAATGCCATTGGTGCCTCACAACCCGATCCTGGTTTTTTAGGCGAGAAAACGTATAAAATAGAACGTCCTTCACAGGAAGTACAACATAATTTGTTTAAACTAAAATCAACGGTGAAAACGGGCTTAAGCAGATGGAACTTTCAGTTTGCTGCACAGTTTAACAAAAGAAAAGAGTACGACGTAATTAGAAACAGCACCAGTACCCAACCTCAATTAACTTTTGGTATATTAACCTTGTCCGAAGATATTTCATGGGAACACAGGCCATGGCGAAATATGCAAGGAGTAATTGGGGCATCGGCCATGCAACAAAATAACTGGTACACGGGGCGTTACCTTATACCGGATTATCAATCGTACAGTGGTGGTTTGTATTGGATAGAAAAGTGGAGCCGTCATCAATGGGATGTACAAGGCGGCCTGCGTTACGATTACAAAACCTTATCTACCAAACGTTATATGTTTGGTGGCGATACCACAGCGCATGATTTTAATTTTAGTACCATGGCTGGTTCACTTAACGGTGGTTACAAGTTGGCTAATAATGGCGGTAAGTTTAATGCCGGTGTTAGTGTTAGCAGCAGGGCACCACATGTTAATGAGTTGCTTACAGATGGTGTACACCATGGCTCGGCTACTTATGAGCAAGGTGATATTAACCTGAAAACAGAGAAGTCTGTGCACTTATCATTAGGTTATGTTTGGGATAATCCTGAAAGTAAATGGAGTTTTGATGTTAGTCTTTATCACCAAATGATAAACGATTTTATTTACCAGCAACCAAGGCCCGATGATCCTGTAATTACTATACGCGGTAGTTTTCCCAGAATAGTTTTTCAGCAAACAGATGCTACTTTACAAGGTATTGATGTTACGGCTGGTTACCAGTTGTTACCCTCACTTACAGTAATAGGTAAAACTGCTTTGTTGTGGGCTAAAAACCGCAGTATAGATGATTGGTTAATTGGTATGCCCGGTCACCGTTTTACGGGTGAGGTAGTGTATCAATTACCGGATATGGGCAGGTTATCTAAAACCGAGTTAAGAGTAGAAGTGCCGACTGTGTTAAAACAAACACGTATGCCTGATGAAGCCATACATGGTAAGCAAGATTATGCCTTGCCGCCCGATGGTTACACATTGGTAAATGTGCAGGCAAATGCCACCGTAATGATAGGTAAAGTACCCGTAGGTTTTGGTGTAGGTGCGTATAACCTGTTAAACCAGCGTTACCGCGATTACCTGAACAGTTTCAGGTATTACACCGATGCACCGGGTACCAATATTAATTTCCGGATTAAAGTTCCCTTTCAATCAATTTTAAAACATTAGAAGAAAAAAAGTAAAGCATGAAAACTCTATTCAAATCATTTTTAGCTGTTAGTTTATTAACTGTATTTGTAACCTCGTGTAAAAAAGATAAGGATGATGACCAACACGAGCATGACCATGAAGTAATTGGTACGGTGAATTTAAAGTTTACTAAAGTAGGCTCAAGCACTGTACAAACTTTTTCGTGGAAAGATTTAGATGGCGAAGGTGGCAACGCACCTGTTGTAACTGAAATTGAATTAGACGAAAACGCAGTATATAATGTAACCATGGAATTATTGGATATTCATGGTCACGATCTTACACATGATATTGAAGATCATGAATCAGATCATCACCGTTTTTATTATGCCGCTACCGTTACCGGTGGTGCCATTACTTTCTCAGATTTTGATAAAGACGAAGATGGTATTTCATTAGGTTTAAAAAGCAAATGGACTACTACCGGCCATAGCGAAGGAACAGTGAAAATCACTTTGCGTCACTATCAAAATGACAACAAAGCAGAAGCTGATGATGTGAACAGCAGCAAATCAACCACTGACGCCGAATTAGTTTTTCCAATACACGTACATTAATACAGTATGTAAGTATAACATTAAAGGATGGACTGCGGTCCATCCTTTTTTGTAAGGATTATTTTTTTAAAACAATATTCCATTTGATATCCAGACTTATGGCATGTTCGTATTTTATTGCACTTTTGGGGCTAATAATAAAAAAGCTGGGACGGTACATTATGCCTGCTGTAAAACTTTTAGCTAAATGATAATAACCATCCAAATGAAAGCCAGTGGTGAAATGTTTTTTACTTGTACTGGAAAGGGTAATATTACTGGTGGAGTATGGATTTTCTACAGCCGTTCGCCAAATATTGTAGGATAAGTTTAAACCATACCCAAAGGAAAATCTGTTTATTTTAAAATTGTCGGTAACACTCGCTCCAACATTGTAAATATATTCTTTTGTTATTGTCAAGGAGTCTTCTAATGGAAATTCTTCAACTCCTTTACTATCTGTTACACCAATAAATTTAACTATAAGCGATTTATTGTTTTTGTAATAATATTCCACACCTATTGAAGCACCTAAAATTCCTATATTATTAATTGTTGCTATATTTTGTGGTTGTATACAAAATTGGTTTACTAAAGGCAATGAGAGTAACAAGTGAATTTGATTGCTACGATTTGCATATTTATTAGATGTTGCAAAAGTAGCAGACGAGTCATTATGATTATTGGTGCTAAGTGTAGCAGTAAGCGCATCGTTAAAGTGGCTAATTTGACCAATTGCTATATGTGAAAGAAATAGTTGGAATGCTAACATCAAAAAAAAATACTTAGCTAGATTTATATATGGCTGCATTTCTGTGAGTTTATAAATACGGTATTAAAAAATACTGACAATTTAATTTAAAAAATCGTTGTATTACTTGCTTATTGATTTATTTATAGCCGAACCATGGATATGCATTGCTGATTAGCGAACAGAACCCCGAACGGAGCGTCGCAAGGAACGATGAATAGAATTACTACTGCTGATAGTCACAATAAAGCGTATTAAAAACGGCTTAATCTAAGCCCCTCCTTCGGAGGGGTTGGGGAGGCTTCAATCAGGGCTATGCAGCTGGTAACATAAAAATTATCTCTTTATCTAATTACCTCATTGTCTAATTATGTTGCTACCTTTGCGCCATGACAATAGAAAAATTACAGGATATGCGGTCCCGCATTGCCGGGATAAGGAGGTTTCTTTGACGTCGCTAATAAAGAAGCGAAAATAGAAGAACAAAAACAATTCTCACTAAGTCCGGGTTTTTGGGACGATAACAAACGTGCCACCGAAATTCTTAAAACCATTAAGGTAAACGAGTACTGGGTAAAACTGTTTAACACAGCCGAAACATCTGTGGAAGACTTTGCTATTTTGTTTGAGTTTTGGAAAGGTGGCGATGCTACCGAAGAAGAAACCAAACAAGCGTACGAAAATGCTTTAGTGCAATTGGAAGATACCGAGTTTAAAGCTACATTAAACGAACCGGAGGACGAGTTAACAGCCATTGTACAAATAAATTCAGGAGCAGGCGGTACCGAGAGTCAGGACTGGGCCGAGATGCTGGCCCGTATGTACCGTATGTATGGCGAAAAACAAGGTTGGAAAATTACCGAAATGGATTGGCAATGGGGTGATGGTGCCGGTATAAAAACGGCCACGCTTCAGTTTGAAGGCGACTTTGCTTACGGATTTTTAAAAGCCGAAAGCGGAGTGCATCGTCTGGTGCGTATATCGCCTTTTGATAGTAATGCCCGCAGGCATACTTCGTTTGTATCGGTATTTGTGTACCCATTGGTAGATGATACGATTAATATTGAAATTAATCCGGCCGATGTAAAAATGGAAACATCACGAAGTGGTGGTGCCGGTGGACAAAATGTAAACAAGGTAGAAACCAAGGTACAGCTAACGCATATACCAACGGGTATTGTGGTGGTGTGTCAGCAGGATAGAAGCCAGTTAGGCAACCGTGAGTTGGCTATGCAAATGTTAAAAAGCCGTTTGTACGAAGAAGAGTTGCGCAGACGCCAGGCGGTAAAAGATGCCGAGAATAGTAAAAAGAAAAAGATAGAGTGGGGCAGCCAGATACGCAGTTATGTTTTTCATCCGTATAAAATGATTAAAGATCACCGTACCGATTTTGAAGTAGGTAACGTTCAACCGGTGATGGATGGAGAGTTGGATGGTTTTATAAAAGCGTATTTGATGAGTGAGAAGGATACTGAGGGATAATGTGATAATTTGGTGATTTGAAAATTTGGAGATTGGGAAATGAAGTTGTTTTTAAATATTACTTTATATGCAAACCAAAGAAAAAAACCTGATTGTTGAATTAACCTTTTCTTTCGCACTAAAAATAATAAAATACGTTGAGCTTCTTCAATTGGAAAAGAAATATGTAATTGCTAATCAATTGATGAAATCGGGAACATCGATAGGTGCAAATGTGCGAGAAGCTCAGAATGCTGAGAGTAAGGTTGACTTTATTCATAAAATGAAAATTGCGGCAAAGGAAACTGATGAAACTGAATATTGGTTATTACTCTGCAAACATGCCGGTGGTTATCCTGAAAATGAAGACTTATTAAACGATTGCATGACAATTATGCGTGTGCTATCTAAAATTATATCATCATCAAAAGCGAATTAAACTTGAATTAAAAGTAACTTTGGGTTTAATAATTTTCAAATTTCCAAATCTCCAAATTTTCAAATTATTCATATGTCATTAGGAACATTTTCATATCCATTGCCAGTAAATGAACCGGTTTTAAACTATGGTCCGGGTTCGGCAGAAAAGAAACGTTTAAAAGAAGTATTGGCTATTCTTAAAAAAGAAAAAGCTGATATACCTATGTATATTGGTGGTAAGGAAGTGCGTACCAACAAAACGCAAAGTATTCATCCGCCACACGAAACAAAACATACTTTAGGCCATTTTCATATTGGTACCGAAAAACATGTGCAACAAGCCATTGATGCAGCCTTAGCTGCTAAAGATAATTGGGCTGCCATGAGTTGGGAAGACAGAGCAGCTATCTTTTTAAAAGCGGCTGATTTAATCGCTACCAAGTATCGTCCGTACATGAATGGTACAACCATGTTAGGACAAAGTAAAAATGCTTATCAGGCCGAGATTGATGCGGCTTGCGAAATAATTGACTTCCTTAAATTTAATGTTCACTACCTGAGCGAAATTTACAAACAGCAACCTATCAGCGGTCCGGGTATGCACAACCGTTTGGAGTTTCGTCCATTAGAAGGTTTTGTATTGGCTGTAACGCCTTTTAACTTTACGGCTATTGGCGGTAATTTACCTACCAGTGCTGCAATGTGTGGTAACACTGTAGTTTGGAAACCAGCTAACACGCAGGTTTACTCGGCACAAATGTTTATGCGCATTATGCAAGAAGCAGGTTTACCTGATGGCGTTATTAATTTAATTTATGTAGATGGCCCAACTTTAGGTAAAGTATGTTTTGCTCACCGCGATTTTACCGGTGTACACTTTACCGGTTCTACTGGTGTGTTTAACAACATGTGGGAAACCATTGGTAAAAATATGGGTAACTATAAAACCTACCCACGCATAGTTGGCGAAACTGGCGGTAAAGACTTTGTGGTAGCACACCCAAGTGCAAAAGCCGATGTTGTGGCTACTGCATTGTTACGTGGTGCATTTGAGTTTCAGGGACAAAAATGTTCTGCTGCTTCTCGTGCATACATTCCATCGAACCTTGCAGAGGAAGTAAAGAAAAAATTAGTAGCCGGTATTAAAAGTTTTAAAATGGGTACAGTGGAAGACTTTACCAATTTTATTAATGCCGTTATTGATGAAAAAAGTTTTGATAAAATTGCGTCATATATTAACAACGCTAAAAAAGATAAAAAAGCAGAAATCTGGGCTGGTGGTAAATGCGATAAAACCAAAGGTTATTTCATTCAACCAACCGTTATCGAAGCTAAAGATCCTAAGTACGTAACTATGTGCGAAGAGATATTTGGCCCGGTGTTAACCGTTTATGTTTACCCTGAGAAAAAGTTTGAAGAAACATTGGAATTGGTAGACACTACTTCGCCTTATGCTTTAACCGGTTCTATTATTTCAACCGACCGTAACGCAATAGCATTGGCTACAAATAAGCTACGTAATGCAGCCGGCAACTTTTATGTAAACGATAAACCAACAGGTGCAGTAGTAGGTCAGCAACCTTTTGGTGGTGCCCGTGCCAGTGGTACTAACGATAAAGCAGGTAGTATTTTAAACCTGTATCGTTGGTTAAGCCCACGTACCATAAAAGAAACCTTTAATCCGCCAACGGATTATGCATACCCTTTCATGCAAGAAAAATAAAATACCATATTATAAGTGGTAGGTAATTTTTACCTACCACTTATAACTTTAAACTTATAACTTAATTGAAACCTATTCTTACCGCACAACAACTTTCTATTACCATCCGTCGCTTGGCGCAGCAGGTGTTAGAAAATCATATTGATTTAGACAATACGGTTATTATTGGCTTGCAACCAAGAGGTATTTATTTATCCGATAAAATTGTTGCCGAAATTGGAAAGGAAATATCGTTGGATAAAATTAAGTACGGACAATTAGATATTACTTTTTACCGCGACGATGTACGTAGCCAATTGCATATTGCTAATGCAACCAATATTCCTTTTTCTATAGAAGGAAAAAACGTTGTATTGATTGATGATGTATTGTTTACCGGTCGTACTATTCGTGCAGCGTTAGATGCGTTGTTGGATTTTGGTCGTCCGCAAAAAGTGGAGTTGTGTGTATTAATTGACAGAAGATTTAGCCGTGAGTTACCTATACAACCTAACTATGTTGGCCGTTCGGTAGATGCATTGGTAAGCCAAAAAATAAAAGTATTCTGGCAAGATAAAGATGGTAAGGACGAAGTGGTTTTATTAGAAGTAGAATAGAATGACAAATACATTTTGGGGCTATCAGCAGTAGTGCATATATCAGCTGCAGTTCCCCGCCCGTCTGCAATACCCGCCTTTAAGGGCGGGCATTTACGCCTAAGCGGGGCAGCCCTTCATCTTTATTACAAAGCCAAACAAAAAAAGTCAAACACCAAACGTGTTTGACTTTTTTTTAAATATTAAGCGTACTTTTTATTGCCTTAATCTTTTTACCTCATACAAATCGGTGCGTCGGTCTTTAATTGTTTTAACCGAACCATAATGGTGTAACTCTTTTAATAAATTTAAATCCACATCAACAATCAATGTCATTTCTGTATTAGGAGTTGCTTCTGCTTTTACTGCATTTGTCGGAAAAGCAAAATCGGATGGTGTAAAAACTGCGGCTTGTCCAAACTGAATATCCATATTATTAACACCCGGTAAGTTGCCCACACAACCAGCAATTGCTACATAACATTCGTTTTCAATGGCACGTGCCATGGAGCAATTACGCACACGAGTGTAAGCGTTTTGTGTATCGGTTAAAAACGGTACAAACAAAATCTTCATACCATCCAATGCTAGTAGTCGTGGTAATTCAGGAAACTCAACGTCGTAGCAAATTAGTATACCAATTTTTCCGCAATCCGTATTAATAACCGCTATTTTATCGCCACCAGTAATGCCGTAGTATTTGTTTTCGTTAGGTGTAATATGCACTTTACGGTATTCGCTAAGTTTACCGTTGCGGTGGCACAAGTATGATACGTTGTATAGTTTATCGCCTTCTACCACCGGCATACTACCGGCAATAATATTTACATTATAGGCAATGGCTAATTCTGATATACGTTCAATAATTGCCTTCGTATGTTCGGCCAAGGCCCGCATGGCTTCATTGGTATCTAAATGGTTATACTCTGCTAATAGCGGTGAATTAAAAAATTCCGGGAATAAAGCAAAATCACTTTTGTAGCCGCTTAGCACATCAACAAAAAATTCTACTTGTTCCATAAACTTATCTCGTGATGGAAACGTACGCATTTGCCATTGTACTAAACCCAACCTGATGATACTGTCGTTTACCGTGCTTTTTTTTCTGGAGTAATAAATGTTATTCCACTCCAGTAAAGAAGCATATTCCATCGATTCTTTATCACCCTTTAAGTAATGTTTCAATACTTTCACCACATGAAAATCGTTGGCTATCTGAAAACTTAAAACCGGGTCATAAATTTCTTTTTGTTTTACTTTATCAATGTATTGTTTAGGACTTAATTCGTTGCTGTATTTATGGTAGTTCGGTAATCTTCCTCCCACTTTAATTTCTTTCAGGTTCATTTGTTCGCAAAGTTCTTTACGGGCATCGTAAAGTCTGCGTGCCAAACGTAAACCTCTAAAATCAGGATGTACAAAAACCTCAATGCCATACAATACATCACCATCATCGTAATGTGTATCAAAAGTATAATTGCCGGTTATTTCTTCGTAAGTATGGTCATCGCCAAACAAAACATATTGTACAATAATTGATAAAGAGCAGGCGGCCACACGACCATCTACTTCTACACACATTTGCCCTTCCGGAAAAACTTGTATTAGTTTAAGAATACTACTCTCACGCCATATCGAGCCTAGTCCTTCGTAAGCGGCTGTCATGGCTTCTTTTAAACCTTTATAATCTTCTTCCTGTAACTTTCTTATTTTAATTTCCATATAAAATAAAATTGCTTTTTAATGTTTGTGGTTAATCAGCGTTTATTTTCTCAACTCTAAAATTTGAATATTATTTCCTCCATCGGTCGATTTCCATTGCTGAAATCTTTTTTTGTTAGAAACAATAATCCATGTTTTTGCAAAGTCAGAACCATTACTGGTAATAGTCATGTACTTACTATCATTCCATAGCCAATTAAACGGTAAATGGTCGTTACGGTTAATGCCTAATACAGAATAACTAAGGTTTTTTGTACCGGTTCCGTTTTTCTTAAAGTGCATAGTGCCAATATTGGTTAAAGCTACACTTTGTTCACCGGGTGTAGTGGTTTCGTACCGTTGTACAGTCCAGGTGCCTACCATTTTATGCGAACAGGATGTAAAAAGTACCATAGCACATAATACTATAAAAATGCCGATTGTATTTTTCGTCATAATAACGTTTTAAAAAGTGAAATTGATTGTGTTAATTGAAATGGTGTAAACAGGTTAATAATTGTGCAGACGAACTGTCTTTTGTAATATGTTACGCATTAAAGTTTCAATCAGGTAATCCTGTTTGTTAACTACACCCTTTATTCAATATACAAAATTAAACTTAAAAAACCTGACGGTGTTTTAAATTATTAATATGGATAGTAGACTTAGAACAATAATATCAAAGTAGTAAGTATAATTATTTTTTGCAGCATCAACAGCATAACAATGCTCAACTGTTGTATCCCGCCATGCACTACTACTCCGCCACAATGTAAGGTTTAGGGCATTGGCTTTAAGGTTAAAGGCTTATTTTAAGTATGTATCAAGCCTTTCGCCCTAAACCTTACGCCTTTCACCAACCTTCAGCGGGGTATTCGCTGCTGTCAGGGCTATGCTCAACAGTATAACATTATTCAATTTTTTTAACTACTCAACTATAACATAGTGTTTTATTTTTTCAAAAGCATTGACATCAATGCTCATTATTTTTTGCAAATCATCAATGCTTTTAAATAAGCCATGTTGTTGGCGGTAAGCTATTATACTTTTAGCAATGCCCGATTTAATGTACGGGTGTTCCTTTAGTGTTTCAAAAGTTGCGGTATTAATATTTAATTTTTTCACAGCCGCAGGATTTGCTTGCAGGTATGGTTTTATTTTTTGAAAAGTAGAATCTGGTACGCCATAAGTTTCGCCAACCTGTTCAATGCGATAAAAACCACCAAGTTTATCACGAAAGTTTACAATTCGTTTAGCTAGCGCACTACCAATGCCCGGTAAGGAAATATAAGTGGAGGTATCAGATTGGTTAACATCAATATTATGATAGCTTTTTTTAGTGTAAGCAGGGTAGGAGGGCTTTTCGTTATTATAACTTGGGGTGTTAGATGAGGTTGTTGTATAATTTTCCTGTTTTGCAATTTGAACATACGGTGCAATGGCGGCATAGTCTGCTTCGCTGAGTCCATAAATTTTTTTCAGGTCTTCAACTGTTCTAAATTTTCCGCCCTTGTTTCTATAGTTTATAATCGTGTTAATAGTTTTTGGTCTAACACCCAGTTTTTCCCAGCCTTCGGCGGATAGTTCGTTGGGGTTAAAATAAAACAACGTTCTGCGGGTTGGGGTAAAATAGCTTTTTGTAGTGTTTTGGGTAAAAAAGTTGTTTTTACTATAATCGGTTAAAGAGTCTTCAGCAGCGGTTTGCGTATGCAAGCTTGCAGCAGCAATCAGCCAGTCCTTGTTGGCAGTTGTATTATTGTTTGGTTGTTTAATAAAATAGCGTAAAAAATGTGCTTCTATATAAAGTAGCAGTATAATCGCCAGCAGCGTAATAACGCCAATAATTTCTTTTCGGCTAAAACCGAGGTTGATTTTAGGTGCAGGGTTCATGGTAGTGGTGATTAGCATTACTAATATACAATTTTTCAATAGCTTGAAATAAAAAATGCGGTAAATTGCGGGTGTGTTTTTGCTAAATAAAATCCACAAAAACGCCTTTTTTGGCCTTATTATTGTTGGCAAAAAAGTCTTGTTTGTATGCCCCATCTTCCTTACCTTTGCAATCCTTTATTTTGGCCAAATATATTTTGACGTTCCATAACGCATCCAATTGATTGATTTTCAATGGCTTTCATTTGAGTAAAATGATGGCCTGTTTGTGTTTTGTGTACTCAAAATTTTTAAAAACCGGTAATTACGCATATGTCTTCTACAAAATTGACCTCAAGAGTGGATTTTGGAAAAATCAAGCATCTGGCTGAAACGCCTGATTTGCTTGAAGTTCAAATTCAGTCGTTCAAAGAGTTTTTCCAGTTAGAAACAACACCAGACAAACGTGATATAGAAGGTTTGTTCCGGGTGTTCAAAGACAATTTTCCCATTACTGATACCCGTAACATCTTTGTTCTGGAGTTCTTGGATTACTTTATTGACCCGCCCCGCTACTCCATTGATGAGTGTATGGAGCGTGGATTAACTTACGCCGTTCCTTTGAAAGCTAAACTACGTTTAAGCTGTAATGATGAGGAGCACGTTGACTTCCAAACTATTGTTCAGGACGTGTTTTTGGGTAACATTCCATACATGACTCCCCGTGGTACTTTCGTTATCAACGGTGCTGAGCGTGTTGTGGTATCTCAATTACATCGTTCTCCTGGTGTATTCTTTGGTCAATCGGTTCACCCGAATGGTACAAAAATATACTCAGCCAGGGTTATTCCTTTTAAAGGAGCCTGGATGGAGTTTGCAACCGACATCAATAACGTAATGTATGCGTATATTGATCGTAAGAAAAAGTTCCCTGTAACCACTTTACTACGTTCTATTGGTTTTGAAACTGATAAGGACATCCTGACACTTTTTGGCATGGCCGACGAAGTGAAGGGTGAACGTAAAGCATTGGAAAAATATGTTGGACGCAGATTAGCGGCTCGTGTATTAAGAACATGGGTTGAAGATTTCGTTGACGAGGATACCGGTGAAGTTGTATCTATTGAGCGTAACGAAATTGTGATGGAGCGTGATACTGTATTGGATGAAGAAGCGATTGATACTATCTCCGATATGGATGTTGCCAGCGTATTTATTCAACGTGAAGATGTTGGGGGTGACTACGCTATTATTTATAACACTTTAAATAAAGATACTTCTAACTCTGAGTTGGAAGCGGTTCAATTTATCTACCGTCAGTTACGTGGTGCAGATGCGCCTGATAATGAAACGGCTCGTGGTATTATTGATAAATTGTTCTTTAGCGATAAGCGTTACGATTTAGGTGAAGTAGGTCGTTATAAAATCAACCGTAAGTTGAATATAGACCAACCTTTAACTAAAAAGGTATTAACGAAAGAAGATATTATCTTAATCATTAAATATCTGGTTCGCTTAACCAATGGTAAAGCAGAGATTGATGATATTGATCACTTGAGTAACCGTCGTGTACGTACAGTAGGCGAGCAGTTATATGCTCAGTTTGGTGTAGGTTTAGCACGTATGGCTCGTACTATTCGTGAAAGAATGAACGTACGTGACAACGAGGTATTTACTCCTGTTGACTTGATTAATGCCAGAACACTTTCTTCTGTTATTAACTCATTCTTTGGTACTTCTCAACTATCTCAGTTCTTAGACCAAACCAATCCGTTGTCAGAAATTACGCACAAACGTCGTATTTCAGCGCTAGGGCCAGGTGGTTTAAGTCGTGAGCGTGCAGGGTTTGAGGTACGTGACGTACACTACTCTCACTACGGTCGTTTATGTACTATTGAAACACCGGAAGGTCCAAACATTGGTTTGATTTCTACTTTATGCGTACACGCTAAAATTAACGATATGGGCTTCATTGAAACCCCTTATCGTAAAGTGGAGAACGGTAAAGTAAATATGAACGAGTTAGAGCTTTTAAGTGCAGAAGAAGAAGATGAAGCAAAAATTGCACAGGCTAACTCAGCTTTAGATGCTAATGGAAATTTTGTGGAAGATCGTATTGTAAGCCGTGAAACCGGTGACTTCCCAATTTTAGATAAAAACGAAGTGGAATTTATGGACGTTGCGCCTAACCAGATTGTTGGTTTAAGTGCTTCCCTGATTCCTTTCCTTGAGCATGATGATGCTAACCGTGCGTTGATGGGATCAAACATGCAACGTCAGGCGGTACCATTATTACGTCCTGATGCGCCGATTGTGGGTACAGGGTTAGAAGGTAAAGCAGCTCGTGACGCACGTATTCAAATTCACGCAGATGGTAACGGTGTGGTTGAGTTTGTTGATGCAAACGAAATTCATGTACGTTATACCCGCGACGAAGCCGAAAAATTAGTAAGCTTTGAAGATGACTTGCGTGTATATAAACTGACTAAGTTTATTAAAACTAACCAGGAAACTTGTATTAACTTAAAGCCTGCTGTTAAAAAAGGCCAGAAAGTTGTAAACGGTGATTTCTTAACGGAAGGTTACGCTACACAAAACGGTGAGATAGCATTAGGTAAAAACCTTAAAGTGGCATTTATGCCTTGGAAAGGTTACAACTTTGAGGATGCCATCGTAATTAGTGAGCGTGTGGTTAAAGAAGATATGTACACTTCTGTTCATATTTCTGAATATGAGTTAGAAGTACGTGATACTAAGTTAGGTGAAGAGGAATTAACGCCGGACATCCCTAACGTATCAGAAGAAGCAACACGTGAGTTAGATGAAAACGGTATTATTCGTGTGGGTGCGCAAGTAAAAGAAGGTGATATTTTAATTGGTAAAATCACTCCAAAAGGTGAAAGTGATCCTACACCTGAAGAAAAACTTTTACGTGCCATCTTTGGTGATAAAGCCGGTGATGCAAAAGATGCTTCTTTAAAAGCACCAAATGGTGTGGAAGGTATTGTGATTGGTAAAAAATTATTCCAACGTGCCAAAAAAGATAAGAACGCTAAGATTCGTGAAAAAGCAGCTATTGAAAAGCTGGAAAAAATTCACGAGAAAAACGAGGCCGACTTATTACAGGTATTGTTAGATAAATTAACCTCATTATTAAAAGATCATTCTTCGGCTGGTGTTAGCAATAACTTTGGCGAAGTACAAATTGGTAAAGGTGCTAAGTTTACTCCTAAAAACCTTTCTGGTTTAGATTACGCCAACATCAATCCGTTAGGTTGGACTGGTGACAGCAAAATTGATGGTCAGATTAATATTTTGTTACACAACTACAATATTAAATACAACGAAGAATTAGGCCGTTACAAGAGAGAGAAATTCAACATTTCTATTGGTGACGAATTACCTGCCGGTGTATTGAAATTGGCTAAAATTTACCTTGCTGTAAAACGTAAGTTGAAAGTGGGTGATAAAATGGCCGGTCGTCACGGTAACAAAGGTATTGTTGCTAAAATTGTACGTCAGGAAGATATGCCGTTCTTAGAAGACGGTACGCCGGTTGACGTTGTATTAAATCCATTAGGTGTACCTAGCCGTATGAACTTAGGGCAGATTTACGAAACTGTTTTAGGTTGGGCTGGACAAAAATTAGGATTGAAATTCGCTACGCCAATTTTTGATGGTGCTACCACCGACGAAATTGAAAAGTATTGCGAAGAGGCTGGTCTTCCTAAATTTGGACATACCTATTTGTATGATGGTGAAACCGGAGAACGTTTCCACCAGAAAGCAACGGTTGGTATTATTTACGTTATTAAGCTGCACCACATGGTGGATGATAAAATGCATGCTCGTTCGATAGGACCATACTCATTAATTACACAACAACCATTGGGTGGTAAAGCACAGTTTGGTGGTCAGCGTTTTGGTGAGATGGAGGTATGGGCTTTAGAGGCATACGGTGCTTCTAACATTTTACAGGAATTGTTAACCCTTAAATCGGATGACATCATAGGTCGTGCAAAAACTTATGAGGCTATCGTGAAAGGTGATAATATTCCAAGAGCCGGTGTACCAGAATCGTTTAACGTATTGGTACATGAGTTGAGAGGTTTAGGTTTAGATCTTCATTTTGATTAAGACATAATATTCTTTTAGGGCCTTGCCTTTGGTGAGGCCTTAAAAAGAATGATGCACTTGCAAAATGCTGATAAGCGAACAGAACCTTGAAGAGTGCGACGCAACGAAAGTTGATAGTAGTACTGCAGCTGGTAACAAAAACAAATAACAAGTAATTAGAAACTAAATATGGCTATCAAAAAAGAAAATCGTCCTAAATCAACGTTTTCAAAAATTACTATTGGCCTTGCTTCTCCTGATGCAATTTTGGAGAGAAGTTACGGTGAGGTGTTGAAGCCCGAAACCATTAACTACCGTACTTACAAACCTGAACGTGATGGTTTGTTTTGCGAAAGAATTTTTGGTCCGGTAAAAGATTACGAATGTGCTTGCGGAAAGTACAAGCGTATACGTTACAAGGGTATTGTGTGTGACCGTTGTGGTGTAGAGGTTACTGAGAAAAAAGTACGTCGTGAGCGTATGGGCCACATTAAATTGGTGGTGCCTGTTGTACATATTTGGTACTTTAAATCGTTACCTAACAAAATTGGTTATTTATTAGGCGTAAGCTCTAAAAAATTAGAGACCATTATTTACTACGAACGTTATGTGGTAATACAAGGTGGTATACGTGCTGATAAAGGCCAAAACCCTGGTGATTTATTAACTGAGGAAGAGTACTTAGATATTTTAGATACTTTACCAAAAGATAACCAATACTTACCGGATGATGATCCGCAAAAGTTTATTGCGAAGATGGGTGCAGAAGCTGTACATGATATGTTACAGCGTATTGACCTTGACCAGTTATCTTTTGATTTACGTAATGCTGCGGCTAACGAAACATCGCAACAACGTAAGGCTGATGCCTTAAAACGTTTGAGCGTTGTGGAAGCTTTCCGTGAAGCTAATACACGTTTAACCAACCGTCCTGAGTGGATGGTTATGCAATATATTCCGGTTATTCCACCGGAACTGCGTCCGTTAGTTCCTTTGGATGGTGGCCGTTTTGCATCATCTGATTTGAACGACTTATACCGTCGTGTAATTATCCGTAACAATCGTTTAAAAAGATTATTGGAGATTAAAGCTCCTGAAGTAATCTTACGTAACGAGAAACGTATGTTGCAAGAAGCTATTGATAGCTTATTTGACAACAGCCGTAAATCAAATGCGGTTAAGGCCGAAGGTGGTCGTGCATTGAAATCTTTATCGGATGTATTAAAAGGTAAACAAGGTCGTTTCCGTCAAAACTTATTAGGTAAACGTGTTGACTATTCTGGTCGTTCGGTTATCGTAGTAGGTCCTGAGTTAAAATTACACGAGTGTGGTTTACCTAAGGATATGGCGGCTGAGTTATTTAAGCCATTTATTATTCGTAAGTTAATTGAAAGAGGTATTGTAAAAACAGTTAAGTCGGCCCGTAAATTGGTTGACAAGAAGGAAGCTGTGGTTTGGGATATCTTAGAAAATATATTAAAAGGTCATCCGGTAATGTTAAACCGTGCCCCAACGTTGCACCGTTTATCTATCCAGGCCTTCCAACCTAAATTAATTGAAGGTAAAGCCATACAGTTACACCCGTTAGTTACGGCAGCATTTAATGCCGACTTTGACGGTGACCAAATGGCGGTACACGTTCCATTAAGTGCTTCGGCAGTATTGGAAGCGCAATTATTAATGTTGGCATCGCACAACATATTAAACCCACAAAATGGTACACCTATTACCCTTCCTTCTCAGGACATGGTACTTGGTTTGTATTACATTACTAAGGGTAAAAAAACTGACGACAAAGAAACTTTACGTGGTCAGGGCATGAATTTTTATTCGGCTGAAGAAGTTATTATTGCTTACAACGAAAAGCAAATTGACTTACACGCCTGGATTAAAGTAAAAGCCAACATTCGTAACAGTGATGGTTTGTTAGAGCATAAATTAATTGAAACTACAGTTGGTCGTGTTATATTTAACCAACACGTACCTGCAGAAGTAGGTTTTGTAAATGCTTTATTAACTAAAAAGAACTTACGTGAAATTATTGGTGATATTATTGATATTACCAACGTTCCTAAAACGGCTAAGTTCTTAGATGATATTAAAACTTTAGGATTCCGTACGGCCTTCCAGGGTGGTTTATCATTTAGTATTAACGACTTAATTATTCCTGATACTAAGGAGCAATTATTGGAAAATGCTAAAAGTGAAGTTGAAGAGGTATGGGAGAACTATAACATGGGTCTTATTACCAACAACGAACGTTATAACCAAATTGTAGATATCTGGAGCCGTGTAGATACACGCATTACTGAAACGTTGATTCGTGAATTAAGTGCCGATAAACAAGGGTTTAACTCTGTTTACATGATGCTTGACTCAGGTGCTCGTGGTAGTAAACAACAGATTAAACAGTTGGCTGGTATCAGAGGTTTGATGGCTAAACCAAGAAAATCAGGTTCTACCGGTTCAGAAATTATCGAAAATCCGATTCTTTCTAACTTTAAAGGTGGTCTGAATGTATTGGATTACTTCATCTCTACCCACGGTGCCCGTAAAGGTCTGGCGGATACGGCCTTAAAAACTGCCGATGCCGGTTACTTAACCCGTCGTTTAGTTGACGTATCACAAGACGTTGTAATTACGGAGGAAGATTGTGAAACTTTAAGAGGTATCACTACATCAGCCTTAAAAGATAACGAAGATATTATTGAACCATTAGCAGACAGGATTATTGGTCGTACTTCATTGCACGACGTATTTAATCCGGTTAACGATGATATAATTGTATCTGCAGGTGAAATTATTACGCCGGACTTAGCAAGAAAAGTAGAAGAAGCAGGTATCGAAACATTAGATATCCGTTCGGTACTTACTTGCGAAAGCAAACGCGGATGTTGCGTTAAGTGTTATGGTAAAAACCTTGCAAGCGGTAACATCGCTCAAAAAGGTGACGCCGTTGGTATCATAGCTGCCCAATCAATTGGTGAGCCGGGTACACAGCTTACACTTCGTACCTTCCACGTAGGTGGTGTGGCAGGTTCTGCTGCTACCGATTCTACTATGTTGGCTAAGTTTGATGGTACTATTCAGTTTGACGGTTTACGTACCGTTGGTATTGAAAATGCCGAAGGTGAAAAAGTACAGATTGTAATTGGCCGTACCGGTGAGGTTCGTATCATCGATACTAAAAATGATCGTCTGTTAATTACCAACAACATTCCTTATGGTTCTATCTTAAATGTAAAAGATGGCCAAAAGATAAATAAAGGTGATGTTATCTGTTCATGGGATCCGTACAACAACGTAATCGTTGCTGAAATTAACGGTACCATGAAATTTGAAAACGTTATTGAAGGTGTAACTTACCGTGAAGAGGCCGACGAACAAACTGGTCACCGTGAAAAAGTGGTAATTGAAACCAGAGATAAAACTAAGATTCCTTCAATCCTTGTAGAAGGAAAAGAAATCAAATCATACAACTTACCTACCGGTAGCCATATCATGATTGAAGAAGGCGAAGAGGTAAAAGCAGGTAAGGTGTTGGTTAAAATTCCAAGGATCTTAGGTAAGTTAAGAGATATCACCGGTGGTCTTCCACGTGTAACCGAGTTGTTCGAAGCGCGTAACCCAAGCAACCCTGCCGTAGTTTCCGAAATTGACGGTGTGGTATCAATGGGTGCTGTAAAACGTGGTAACCGCGAAATCATTATCGAAGCTAAAGATGGTGTAGTACGTAAATACTTAGTACCATTAACCCGTCAGATATTAGCACAAGATGGTGACTTTGTAAAAGCTGGTTCACCAATGAGTGATGGTCAGATTTCTCCGCAAGACATTTTACATATTCAAGGGCCGTTTGCCGTACAACAGTACGTTGTAAACGAAATCCAGGAAGTATATCGTCTCCAAGGTGTAAAAATCAACGACAAACATATCGAGGTAATCGTTCGTCAAATGATGCGTAAAGTAAGCATCGTAGATCCGGGTGATACTCGTTTCTTAGAAGACGATTTAGTAGATAAGTTTGAGTTTGTTGAAGAGAACGACTTAATTTTTGATAAAAAAGTAGTAACCAGTCCTGGTGATTCGGCTAAATTAAGAGCTGGTCAAATCATTAGCCTGCGTGAGTTAAGAGAAGAAAACTCTTTACTGCGTCGTTCTGATAAAACACTTGTAGAGTTCCGCGATACAGAGCCTGCAACTTCAGCGCCTACCTTGTTAGGTATCACCAAAGCATCGCTTGGTGTACAAAGCTGGATCTCTGCTGCTTCGTTCCAGGAAACTACTAAAGTACTATCTTCTGCAGCCATCCATGGTAAGTCAGATGATATGTTAGGCTTAAAAGAAAACGTAATTACCGGACACTTAATACCTGCGGGTACCGGCTTACGTGATTTTGAAAACATGATTGTTGGTAGCAAGGAAGAATATGAATTGTTACAAACAACTCGTGAAGCCATGAACTTCGACGAAGAAGAATAATTAAAAGTCATACTTTAATACACAAGGAGCAGGTAACTGCTCCTTTTTTGTTTTTATGTAGTCAACAGCATTACTACTATCATCGTCCCTTGCGTCGCACACTTCAACTGCAACAATTCTATTGGGCAATGTGCAATACTCCGTATTTTAATTGCGGTAGTTCCGTTCGTTAATCATCAGAGGAAAGTCGGAAAGACCGGAAGTCAGAAAGACGGTAAGATGCTTGTACTATAATGATGAGCATCTGCGAACCTTCAATCTTCAATATAAAATATTAAATCCCTCTCAATTCTCAAATCAGTATTCTCCTTAAATTATTAATTCTATTCACCATCCTGCAAGTATTCTACTTTACCGGTAAACCTCATTGGCACATTTCCAAATTATCAAATTATCTAATTGTCGAATTGTTTTCTCGCTTCAGTTCATTAAATTTGGAAATACAACAAAATGATTGCTATGTCCAAAAAAATAACTTCGGATAGTCGTAGAAATTTTATTAAGAACAGCGCCTTAGCCGCTGCAGGTTTCTTTATCGTTCCGCGTCATGTACTAGGCCGTGGTTTTATAGCCCCAAGTGATAAATTAAATATTGCCGGTATTGGCGTAGGCGGTATGGGGGCCGGCGATTTAGCCGAGTTAGCAAAAAGCCCGTTTGTAAATATTGTTTCGCTTTGCGATGTGGACGATAGAATGGCAAAAGGTGCCCGTGAAAAATATACAAAAGCAAGCTATTATAAAGACTTTAGAGAAATGCTGGCCAAGGAAAAAAACAACATTGATGCCTGTTGTATTTCCACTCCCGATCATACACATGCGGTAGCAACAATAGCAGCTATGCAAATGGGTAAACATGTGTACACACAAAAGCCACTTACACACGATATTTATGAATCAAGGGTATTAACCGGTGCTGCAAAAAAATATAAAGTAGTAACCCAAATGGGCAACCAGGGCGGTTCTGGCGAAGGTGTACGCAGAACCCAGGAGATATATAAAGCCGGTCTTATTGGCGAAGTAAAAGAAGTACAAGCCTGGACCAATCGCCCCATCTGGCCACAAAGCATACCAACACCAACAGGTACACATAGCATACCAAGCGAGCTTAATTGGGATTTATGGTTAGGCCCTGCCAAACATATTGATTACAATCCGGCTTACCTGCCTTTTAACTGGCGTGGTTGGTGGGCATTTGGTACCGGTGCATTAGGCGATATGGCTTGTCATATACTTGATCCTTTCTTTAGAATACTTCCGGTTGATTATCCGGATAGTGCTGAATGCAGTGCCGCCAATGTGTACCGTGAAATGTGGAAAGAAACACTTTTTACTGACAGTTGCCCCATGTCATCTATCATACACTTAAACTATCCCCGTAAAGATGGTAAAGGCAATATAAAACTATCATGGTACGATGGTGGTTTAATGCCACCACGTCCGGAGGAGTTATCACCCGAAGAAGCATTTGGCGACTGGAGCGGGGGCATCTTATTTATTGGTACTAAAGGAAAATTATTGTGTGATTGTTATGGCAGTAATCCACGCTTATTACCATTAAAGAAAAACGAAGGACTGAATGTTCCAAAAACTATTGCCCGTGTACCGGAAGGGCATTACCTGCAATGGGTTAATGCTTGTATAGCAGGTTATGGCAAAGCAAAAACAAGCTCACCATTTGAATATGCCGGTCCATTTACCGAAAGTATTTTAATGGGCAACTTAGCGTTAAGAAGTTGGGTGTTGGAAAGTAAAACGGCCGATGGAAAAACCAAGTTAGCAGGTCGTAAAAAATTAATTTGGGATGCAAAAAATATGAAGGTGACCAACTTTGACGAAGCCAATGAATTTGTTCGTATAAAATATCGTGAAGGCTGGAGTTTAAATGAAACAATCTGATAAATGAGTGATAAGCCGGAACTGTGGATGCGTGGCCCAATAGATGGTGTGCCTGGGTTATTACAACCTGTAGCACATGCGTTATTGCAAGCGGTAGAAGATGCTGAAGAAAAGTTACTATCGCTTAGTAATGATAATCTATGGGCCAGGCCAAACGGCGTGGCATCCATTGGCTTTCATTTGTTGCATATGCATGGGGTGGTGGACAGAATGTTTACCTATGCCAATGAAAATGCATTGAGTGAAGAGCAATTCACGTGGTTAAAATCAGAAACGGTAATACACGAGAATAAAAATGCAGGGGAGTTAATAGCAGGTTTTAAAAGTCGGGTACAATTAGCTGTTGAGCAGTTAAAAGATACCAATGTGGCAACCTTAACTGATACACGTTATTTGGGACGTAAAAGAATACCTACTACATTAATCGGCTTATTATTTCATGCAGCAGAACATATACAACGCCATATTGGGCAGGCTTTAGTTACTGCTAAAATGGTGAATTGATTTGATACAGTGCTTTTTTAAAAGCTTACTGTTTCACTATTTTGTACGAGTGAATAGTGCCGTTGTCTTGCGTAAGTCTTATCATATAAATACCGGCTGTATATTGATGCATATTAATTATTGCACGATTGTTATTTACTGTTTGCTGGTAAATTAATCTTCCGGTTATATCATAACATTGTAGATGGGTTATGTTTCTGTTTTGCCAGGTTATATTCAGGTTATCTGTAACGGGGTTAGGCGAAAGTTTTATCCAGGTGTTCGGTTCAAAATACACTATTTGTATTCTGCTATATGTAAAAGTATTATCTCTGTCACGCATAATAAGGCGGTAAAAATTATTCCCTTCTAAAGGTGACTGATCAATAAATTTATAATTATTAACAGCACTTGTACTTGTTGTAGCAGGCACTTTTCCTATGGTTGTCCATTCTATCCCATTGTGGCTTCGGGATATGTCAAAGTGTGAGAAATTAACTTCGTTTTCAGTTTGCCATTGCAGTAAACTGGTTTGTTGTTGTTTTTTTGCTGTAAAATATAATAATGTAACAGGTAATGGCGGGTTGTTTACTAAAATGTAAACGGCGGCAACATTACTGACTGTACCATTCATATCAGCCACTGTATATTCAAAACTATCTGTACCGGAAAATGTAGCATTAGCCGTGTAAAAAACAACGCCTTCGCTATTAATTGTTATGGTTCCGTTATCAGGTGCTCTTATAATGGTTACTGTTGTGGTATTTAAGGGTGCACACGGACTTATATCGTTCGACAATACATGCACACTAACAGTGTCAACTGTTTGTGTAACATCATCAATACCTAAAGGTCTGGCAGGTATAATGTAAACAGATATTGAGCTATCTGATATACAACCATTCGCATCAGTACAAACTACATTGTAAGTAGCACTTTCGTTTACTATGAGTGTTGCCGTTAATGCACCGGGTATGGCTGTTCCGTTTTTAAACCACTGGTACGATTGTGCATCGGGTGAGCATGCAATTAATTTTTTTGTTTGACCAAAACAAACAGGTGCTGTTTGTTGTGCACGGGTATTATACCCGCACACAACAAACAACAATATGAAAAATATTATTTTACCTGTTTGATACATGTTTTTCTTTATACTATTACTCAATGGTAACTACCGGTGTTGTTGGAGCAGTTAATACAGTTACAGTATGTGTTGCAGTTCCGTTACAGCTAGCTAACTTGTTACCATCGTTAGCTGGTAGGGTATAAGCTATTGATACATTATAAACACCTGCCGTAGTAATAGTGTAGGTACTATTATTAGCACCACTTGCTACGCTACCGGTTCCGCCTGTCCATGTAAAACTATAATTTGTACCAGGTGCTGCAGTTAAATCAAGTGCACTGTAATTGGCCGTGGCAACAAGGTTACCTGTAAGCGGCACGTCCGAACAAAACTCATTTGTGCCGGCAATAGTAGCAGTAAGTGCAGGTAGTACATACACTGTATGTGTGGCTAAGTCCGACCAACAACCGTCTGAATTTTGCACACGCAATCTATAGGTTCTTGATTCGGCAGTTGTAGCTGTTGCTAAAGTTACTGAGGTAGGAAAATCGGCCGTAGCTCCTGTTTGTAATACAGTACCTGCACCGTTACTCCATTCGTAAGTTGTGTAGGTTGTAGTACTTACATCGGGTTTTAAAGTAAAGGAGGTACCGCTACATACATAAAAATTTCCGGCAAATGCAGGTAATACCATCGCCATTGTTGCAATAGCAAAAAGCAGTGTTGTTTTTAAATAGATTTTTTTCATGATTGGATCTGTTTGTTGTTTTTTAAAAATGAATGTTTATTGTAAAGAGGTATTTGGCGTGGAAGGATTTGGATTAACTGTTACGGTAACCGGTGTTCTTCCGGACGGATGATTGGTACCATTTTCCAAAGCGACTATATGATAATTTTTTGTACTGGTTAAGGTGGCAGTAGTGGTAAGCGTATGGGCTATTGTGTTTAATGTAGCTGCTATTTCAGTTGTGCCTTCGTACAATTTATAGGTATAACCAGTCTGATAGTTTTGTATTGTTAATACGGCTTGGTTGCCCGTACAAATGGAGATATTATTAACCCTTGGGGCTACTATAAAGAAGGCATAATACACATTTATGCCTCCTAATACACCGCCAATATATACTCGTACACCATCGTAGGTAATGTTTTGTGGGGCATAAGTGTGCTCGCCACTTAAAAAAGCGTATTCGCTGCCAACCAATGCAGTAGCATTAGTTAGCTGCACTTTCATATTAGTTAATAAGGTAAGTGATGTGGAAGCATTTACTATTAAAGGGGTGGAAGCAATGGGTTTATTAACACCGGTAAATTGCAGGTTTTGCCACGCACTACCGAGAACAACCGAATTTAAACTTGAAAAGTTTGTATAATTAGCATCTACGGCCCGTGGTGCATTACTTACAGAGGATAAACCGGACGAACCACTTTGTTGCGCATTTGCATATACACGTTGACCATATAATGTTTGAATGGATAATGTGCATATACATAGTAGTGTAAGTACACTTGTGTATAAAGCCAGGGTAATGGCTGTTTTTAATTTATGAGGGTTCCTGGACAAAGAAATTTAACGTGCTGTTTTAAATTGATATTGGAACAGCAAAACTATAAGCTTTACACAAAAAAAACTATAAGCAAAACAGCTAAAACTTGTTGAGTATTAACACTTAATACTTTAATGTTTGTTGATATTTATCAACCAAAATGAAGAGGTTGTTTTTGGGTAAGTTTTTATTAATATAGAAACTGATGAGTTTGTTATAAACTAAGTTTGGTGTTTCTTATGTTAATTCTTCTAATGCAAAAAAGAGCGCATATGCGCTCTTTTTACATGATATATATGTTGTTTTATGATTAATAACGAATCGTTACAAACGCACCTCCCGGTGCACTACTTGCCGGAAGATGTCCTTTTGAAATATGTTGAGAGCTTGCAAAGTTACCAACCACATAAGCACCATTTTCAATCAACACATTACTAGCTAAATTACTAGGAGTAAAAGAGGTGGTAATTTCTTCACCAACATAACCGGGTATATCGGTAAATGCAACGGTGTATGATTTAGCATTTGGGTCAATAGGTACTCGCACTACTGTTTGCATCACACACCACTCGCCATTCTCAATATGACGGGGTGAACGTTTTACATATATTACTTTCACATCATTTTCTACATTTACTTTGCCCACTATGGTTTCTCTATGCATCCAAGCAGACCAGCCGCTGCCTTGCGTAATTCTAAACTCAACTTTAGCGGTAATTGTTTCTACGCCTTTTTTTACTTCTTTATCAGTTGCGTTATAAGTAATATTGTTTACTGTAGTTGTTTGTTGTGTAATGCCACCTGCAAAATGGCCGTATGTACCGGCTGTGCTCCAGTTAACCCGGTATTGTACTGAACTGTTATTTACAATTGGGTCAGTACCATCTGCATTTAAAAGGTATAATTTCAAGCTGGAGTTACCATATTTTGGCGATAAAGTAGCTCCATTGGGCTTCATAACAATTCTTACTTTTTTCACATTAATTGTGGCAGTATCGCTCCCTATTTTTTTTCTGCTAGCTCCGTTTTTAATATAAGCGGTTACTACTACACGCTCAATATTGTTTTCGTTGGGTGTTGTTTTACCATAGTAATTAATGGTTTTTTCGGTTGTGGTAAAGGAAGTGGCTTCTGAGGTCCCATTTTTTAATACACCAAACGTACCGGCTGTTTTCCATTCAAACTCAAGTGTTTCACCAGTATTAAGAGCAGGAGTTGCTGATACATTTAACGGATGGTTGGTAAAAGCCATGACATCTGATTTTCGTGGGCTTATTTTTACATCATTGTCCATCACTTTTACAATCCATTCATCCATGGTGTTGCACTTGAAGTGAATTTGCTCCAATTGTTTGTCAAGATGTATTTTTATACCATCCCATACTTTTATGGCTAAACTACTTACTTGACCTATTCGCTCGTTTTCCTTTTCTATGTCTTCATCGAAAATACCCCAGTTGTTACCTGCTTGTGATGCCGTATTACCCAACTTAGAAAGTTGTTGGTAAAGCGGTACTTTTTTGTAATAATCATCGTGAATAAGTTTCATATAATCACTAATAGCCACTACATATTTTCCATTTTTTACATTATTAATTATTGCGGCTGTCATGTGTTTTTTTACTTCATTTATAAAGGCACGTGCAGCGTCGGGTCCGTTTGATCTTATTTTAAATAGTGCGTCGGTATTTTCAATAGATAGAAATAAGCTCGGCATTAATAAATCGAAAGCAAAATAATCCATCCATAGTTCTTCCAGTTTGGCACTCTCTGCCGAAGTAAGGTTGCTTATTGCATTACCTCCCACGCCAATGATTCTTACTTTGTAAGTAGCTTGTTTTTCATTGTTTGCCAGCGGCACAGAAACCGGACCAGTCTTGGATTCTTGCACTGTTTGACGTTCATCCATAGTACCACCATTTACAGCCATGTTTTGATCGGCCGGTGTATTGGCAGTAATGTTGTTTATGCGAGTTTTCTCTTGGTCGTTTTGGTCGATAAAAGAAGTTTTATACAAAAATGCATGAGCACGGCGCATATATTCATTGTAGAAGTTGAAGTTCTCTGCATTTGCGCCATCCTGATTAATTTTTATACCACCTTTTTGGACACCTTCCTCTTCTACTTTTATTTGTTTAGCCAAAATATCTATGGTGTTTACTTTTCTTATTTTATCTACAGCGGCAGTAAAATCAACCATAAACTTGTTTTTAGAGAGCATGGTTGGATCGGCTTTAAAATATTCTTCCAACTTAGCTTTTAAGCCTTCAAAAGGTTCAAAGGTTTTTAGTTGGGCTATTGAAGCTACTCGTTGCTTTTGGCTATAAGAATAGGGAATACCCATACCTAAGTACAACAAAGCTTCAGTTGTACTGGTTATAGATATTTCGTTATTAGCATCAGAAATAATACCCATCATCATCATATTGTTTGCGGCATCAAACAAATATGCCAACTCGTGGGTGCCTGCCTTGAAAGGTATTTTTGATTTTCCATCGGCACTAACAGTAGCGGACTGTGCATAGGTAAAAATAGTTAACTTGGAGAGGTCTGCCGATGCACCGGCCGGCAGTACTACTTTTACTTCTTTTGTGTTCATTTTAGGGCCGGTTTCTTCATCCGGCGGACTATTTTTTTCTTTTTTACAGGCATTAAAACACAAAATGCTTACCAAGGCAATTAATAACAACGATGCTTTTTTCATGTTGGTCAGTTTTTTAGTTAACTATATATCGTGGTACCCTAAAGAATGTCATCAATAAAAACGATGGTTTTTAGATTTTTTTTAAATTAACCTGCGTGATGTAGGCATAGGGAGGTAAACTCATTTTCCATTTCAGTGGTAAAGCAGAGAAAAATTGACTGACCGGTTGTTTTTTTATAAAAATCCTTACCTTTGCGGCGCCATAAGGGAAAACTGTATACGTAAGTGTACCAGAAATGCGGAGTTTTCTTTACATGGCAAATTATGAGAGTCTAATCAAACATATCGGCACTTTTTTACGTAGTAAACTTAAAGCACTACGTACCTAATACCTTCATACCCAGCCGATAACCACCTGCAAAATTGCTGATAAGCGAACAGAAAGTACAAGAGTGCGACGCAACGAGGACAATTTGAAAATTAGGTAATTTGAAAATTAGACAATGGGGTTTAACCTATATTATAGTGACACTTACACAATGCTCAATAGAATTGTTGCAGTACAAGAGTGCGACGCAACCAAACTCCCCTTTAGGGGTCGGGGGCATAGTAGCACTACAGATGACACAATAAATATTTTTATACATAACACGTAAACATTCAAATTAAATAGTCATGGCTGACTTAAAACTTCAAAGGAACTTTGGTATTGCCGCTCATATTGATGCGGGTAAAACCACAACTACAGAACGTATTTTACGTTACACCGGAATGATTCACCGTATTGGTGAGGTGCATGATGGTGGTGCTACCACCGACTGGATGGAGCAAGAGAAAGAAAGAGGTATTACCATTACTTCTGCAGCGGTAAGCTGTAACTGGAACTTCCCAACTGTAAAAGGTACTGCGGATGCAAACAGTAAAAAATATTCTTTTAACATTATTGATACTCCGGGTCACGTAGACTTTACCGTAGAGGTAGAGCGTAGTATGCGTGTATTGGATGGTCTGATTGCTTTATTTTCTGCGGTTGACGGTGTAGAACCTCAATCTGAAACTGTATGGCGCCAGGCTAACCGTTATAATGTACCACGTATTGGTTTTGTAAATAAAATGGACCGTAGCGGTGCCGATTTCTTAAACGTGGTAAAACAGGTGAAAGAAATGTTAGGCTCTAAAGCTGTGCCTTTACAGTTACCAATTGGTGCTGAAGATAATTTCCAGGGTGTTGTTGACCTTATCAAAATGAAAGGTATTATCTGGCACATGGAAACTGAAGGTATGACCTTTGACGAGATTGATATTCCTGCCGATATGCAGGCTGAAGCCGAAGAATGGCGTGCAAGCCTGGTTGAGGCTGTAGCGGAATATGATGACCAGTTAATGGAAAAATTCTTTGAAGATCCTAACAGCATCAGCGAAGACGAAATTCATGAAGCTATCCGTAAAGCTACAATCGATTTGAGCATTGTACCTATGATGTGCGGTTCTTCATTTAAAAACAAAGGTGTACAAACTGCATTAGATGCTGTTTGTCGTTACCTGCCTTCACCGGTTGACGTTGAAGCTATTGAAGGTACTGACCCTAACGATCCTGAGGTTAAATTATACCGTAAGCCAGATCCTAAGGAGCCATTTGCTGCCTTAGCATTTAAAATCATGACTGACCCGTTTGTAGGTCGTCTGGCTTTCTTCCGTGCTTACTCTGGTCACTTAGATGCTGGTTCGTATGTATTAAACGTACGTAGTGGTAAAAAAGAGCGTATCAGCCGTATCATGAAAATGTTTGCAAACAAACAAAACCCAATCGATTTTATCGAAGCAGGTGATATTGGTGCAGCAGTAGGTTTTAAAGAAATTAAAACCGGTGATACCCTTTGCGATGAGAACCATCCGATTGTGTTAGAAAACATGTTTATTCCTGAGCCGGTAATCGCTATTGCGGTTGAACCTAAAACTCAGGCTGACGTTGATAAAATGGGTATGGCAATTGCCAAGCTTGTTGAAGAAGACCCTACATTACGTGTAAATACTGACGAAGATACCGGCCAAACCATTTTACGTGGTATGGGTGAGCTTCACTTAGAAATTATCATTGACCGTATGCGTCGTGAGTTTAAAGTAGAAGTTAACCAAGGTGCTCCTCAGGTTGCTTACAAAGAGGCTTTCAACACAACTGTACAACACCGTGAAACGTTGAAAAAACAAACCGGTGGTCGTGGTAAATTTGCCGACGTTATGTTTGAGTTAGGCCCTGTTGATGAAGATTGGAAAAAAGAGAATCCTGATAAAAACTTCCAGTTTGTTAACAACATCGTAGGTGGTTCTATCCCTCGTGAGTTTATTGCTCCAATCCAAAAAGGTTTCGAAGCATCAATGACCACAGGTGTATTGGCTAACTACCCGGTTGACAACATGAAGATCCGTATTTTCGACGGTAGCTTCCACGCAGTTGACTCTGACGGTATGTCGTTTGAGTTATGTGCTAAACAAGGTTTCCGCGAAGCAGCACGTAAAGCAAAACCAGTATTATTAGAGCCTATTATGAAAGTAGAAGTTATTACTCCTGCTCAGTACATGGGTGATGTTACTGGTGACTTAAACCGTCGTCGTGGTATGATGGAAGGTATGGATAGCCGTGCCGGTGCCGAGGTTATTAAAGCCAAAGTTCCGTTAAGCGAAATGTTTGGTTATGTAACGCAATTGCGTTCATTATCTTCAGGTCGTGCATCTTCTACCATGGAGTTCTCACACTACGCCGCTGCTCCAAACAACATTTCCGAGGAAGTTGTTGCAAAAGCAAAAGGTAAAGTAAATGCATAATTAATATTGTAATTACTACATAAAAACACCCCGCAGTTTACTGTGGGGTGTTTTGTTTTTTTTGGTATCGGCTGCAGTGCTACTAGCATCGTTCCTTGCGTCGCACACTTGTACTGCATCAATTCTATTGGGCATTTTGCAGTACTCTGTATTTTAATCGGAGTGCATATCGCTAATCAGCATCGTGTTATGCATAAAGTATGGTAAACAGCTTTACATCATATAAATGATAGGAGACTAGCTTTCAGCTTTATGCGTTAAGCTTTCAACTTATACTGTGATGATAATTAGTTTAATACTATATAGGTTATGCCAGTACAACTTGTAATTAATAGTATAATAGAAAAAATGAATAATCGTTTTGGAACAGTCGCAGTTTTGTCTAACTTATAATCTTTATAAGCTTGTAAAAAGCCAAACACTGGTAGGGATAAAATGCCTACCGCAAACATAATCTCTCCTTCAAGCGTTTTACGCAGTACAATAGAAGCGGATAAAACAACTATAAGAATAATAGAATAAGTAAGCCTGGTTTTACTTGTCATGATGGTGTTTTAAGTAGGTAGTTAAAGTTACAATTTTATAGAAACTACCATTAAAAAATTATAAGCCTGGAGTTATGTAATACTATTCTTAAATATTACTTTTAAAAAATATTAAATCCACCATCATGAATATTAAATCACTTTTTTTCAGTGTCGTAATCTTTTTCTTATTTTCTGTTAATTCGCAAGCGCAAAATTTTAAATCAGCTATTGAGTATAATGATTACCTGAGTTCTACCAATGATACGCTATATGCTTTAGGGAGTAAATGGGGAACAAAGTTTGGTGAGGTAAAAGAAAAACGGGAGTTTGAAAAACTAATACCCATAACAAAAGAATTAAAAAAGTTTATTGCAAGGAAAAAAATGGAAATTTTTTTGATGCAGGATCACAATGGGTCCGAAAAGTTTAGGTTGGCCATGGTAGAGTTTTTATTTTTTCAGGATTATATGGTAGGGCAAGTGTTTATACCTTTTGAAAGCTTGAGTAAAACAGTTTCTGATAGTGTGTTAGAGAAATATCTAGAAAAACTGAGTACATTGGCAGAAGGTGAAGGAGAAATGTTACAAAAAGTAGTAAAGGAACAGAAAGATTATGCTGCTAAAAATGGATTTAGGATAGACGAATAGTGTTTCTAAAACAATAACCACAAAGCCATAACAACCTGTTATGGCTTTGTGGTTATTGTAATTGGGTAATTATGTTTTTACTCTTAACATTTGTTTACTTTTGCGTACCAATATACATACATGGCGCAATCTTACAGTCAGGCTAAAGCATTATGGGCAATTACCAGGGCCAGTTTTAAAGCAATATTCAGGCAACCGGTTTCAATCATTTTCAGTTTACTGTTTCCAATTATTTTTATTTTAATTTTTGGTGCCTTTAGTAATGGTGGGGCAGGTAGGCAGCCTATTGCAATAGTTCCCGGCAGCGATACTACCAACGCCTTTTTTGACAGTATTAAACATAACCCTTTTATTAAAATTGTGGCCGAAACGGATACGGCCGTTATGCGTAAGGCTATTGAAAAAGGCAGTCTTACGGCAATGCTTAAAATTGACAAACTACCAATAGATACATTTAATAGTTATAAAGTAAACATCATTGCTACATCTGCCAGTGGAAATAATTTGGGCGAACTGTTACAATTATTAGATTACCTGGCCATAAAAACCGAGTTGGACGAAGCACATGTAAACGACAGGCACTACAGCTTACAGCCGATGGTTTACGAAGGCAACAAATACAGACGTATTGATTTTATTTTACCCGGGCAGTTAGGTTTTTCTATTTTGTTTGCTACGCTATTTGGTATAGCTATTACCTTTTTTAACCTACGGGAACAATTGGTTTTAAAACGTTTTTACGCCACCCCGGTTAAAAAAATAAATATTTTAATAGGTATTGGGGCTAGTCGTTTGTTTTTTCAGGTGGTAAATGTATTGGTGTTAATTTTGTTTGGCTATTTCTTTTTAAACTTTACGTTGGTACACGGTGTTATTACCCTCGTTGAAATGTTACTGTTAACCATGGTAATGCTGTTTTTACTAATGGGTGTGGGTTTAATTATTAGTAGTGTGGCAAAAACAGATGCTATTATTCCGTTACTGATTAATATTTTCGGCTTTCCGCAAATGTTGTTATCAGGTACATTTTTCCCTATAGAAGTGTTTCCAAAATGGTTACAGGATTTATGTCAGGTACTACCATTAACACAGTTTAATAATGCCATGCGCAAAATATCGTTTGATGGCTTGCATTTGTTTGACTGTTGGAAAGAACTGGGGATTTTGGGTATATGGATTACGGTAGCTTATTTAGTGGTGAATAAGGTGATGAAATGGGAGTGAGGGAAAATTAGATAATTAGGTGATAGGATTAAGTACCTCATTCGCATACTAATTATTTTAGTATATTTGTAGCTAAATTAGTTAGTATGTTCAAGGGAATGAATGGAATAGCTTTTGGTAAAAAATTTACAACCAATGAAGAT
>PJTT01000259.1_pt1 | contig 65832 bp, 51 predicted proteins | sample 1512261 | NCBI WGS metagenome assembly PJTT01 (sample SAMN08177685, study PRJNA422409) | Soil metagenome, whole genome shotgun sequencing project. | isolation source: Soil (2) enriched on wood chips | place: USA: Madison | collected 2015-01-15 | reverse complement strand
TGTGAAAAAAATTAGAGGACAACTTGCGTCGTCCCCTAAACAGGCTGGTATAAAACCGCCTAAAGGACAAAATTATAGAAAAATTATTGGTATGTAACACAGAATCTCCGTTCGGGGTTCTGTTCGCTAATGGGCTTTTAAATACCCATTACTACGGATAGCTACAGATTATTATAAAACTAATTTTGAATAAACATTTCTGCCATGAAAACTTTATGTTTACTGCTATTACTAACAATTGGTTTAACTAAAGGCAATGCACAACATTGCCCTTTTGATGGCAGCACTGTTATTTTAATTCAGGTAAAAAATAAAAAAGGAAAACCGGTAGTAAATCCTTCATTTACCATTACACTCACCGAAACGCCTAATGCCATTGCAGATTCTTGTACTTATGCTGCCGGCCAGTTGCAAATACCCTTTAGCAGTATTGAAAAATCATGGGTTAATAAATACCAAGGAGCTTGGGTAAATAATACTAAGCAAAAATTAAAGGATTGTAATTTTAAAACGACAGATGGTTATATGGCTGTTGTATTAAACCAGGCACAGGCAAGTTGCATGGCAAAAAATGGCAACAACTTTACATATACCGAAAGAGACTTTGTAATAACAGTTGAACAACCAAAAGGCGAAACACAAATTATAGCAGTGCCAGCTAGTAGCAAATACGCATTATGTACTGCAAGTGGCAAATGGACCAGAATAAAACCTATTGAAATAATAGTTGAGTAGCCCCATACCTTATACCCTAAAGCTTAAACCCTCAACCTATACTCCCACACTCACATCACCCTCAACCGGATAACTTTGGCAAGTGAGTATTTTTCCGGCGGCTACTTCCTCATCTAATAATACTTCGTTATAAGCCATCCAAACATGGCCTTTTGTGCAAGTAGCAATACAGCTACCACAACGTCCGGCTTCGCAACTATAAGGTATAGCAATATTATTTTCTTTAGCAGCGGCTAAAATACTGTTGGGGTATTGTACGGTAATTGTTTCTGTTTTGCCGGCTAATGTAATGGTTACTTGGTGTGCAGCCGTATCAGGCGGTTTAGGTTTATTTAATCGGGGTAAAGTACTAAAGTTTTCTTTGATAATTTGTTGTGGCTGTAAACCATGGCCCAGTAAAGTAATGCTGATGGTTAACATATAATCGAACGGACCGCACATATAAAACAGTGTTTTGCTAATATCCGTTTTTATATACTCCTGTAACAGTTGTTGCAATAACCAATGGCTTAAACGACTATGATACACATTAAACACATCGCTAAATAAAAAACGTATCATTAACTGTGAAGCATAAGTTTGCTCCAGTGCTTTTAGTTGCTCGTAAAAAATAGCATCTGCCTGTGTTTTGTTACTGTAAATAAGCGTAACATGACTGTTGGTTGTAGCCAGTAAAGTTTTAATTAACGAAAAACAGGGTGTAATGCCGCTACCGGCTGCCAGAAAAAAATATTGTTCAAACGTTTCAGGTTTTTCCGGTAATTGAAACAAACCACTAATGCCCGATGAATATAAAAAATCTCCCTCATTAGTATTATAAACCAATTGACGAGAGAATTCGCCATTGTCCACTTTTTTAACAGTTATGCTCAGTGTTTCGTTCAAGGCATTGCTCGATGAAATGGAATAAGATCTTCTTTTTTCACCATAAGGCGTAAAAAAAACCAGTGTTACAAATTGTCCGCTAACATATTGGGGCTGCCATCCGTCCAGCGGCGTTAATACAAATGTTTTTGCCGCAGCAGTCTCTGTAATTATTTTACTAATTACAAACCGATTAATTCCATTAGGTAATACATCCATGCCGGTAATATACAACAGGTATAAAAATCAAACCAGTAGTGGTAATAAGTTTAACCTACTACGGCTGAATAAGTTTAAAAAAGTTTTTCTTCACGTTAATATCAAAAACAGTTGCTGTTTCTAAAGGTTCGCCATCTATATGTAAAGGAGCATTCTCCTTATTGGTTACTTTAATTTTATCCGTTTGAAAATAAATAACCGCACGGTTTGTATCAATAGGCCTGGTAGTTTGCAGGCTGTTAAAGCCGGTTACCTGTCGCAATGTTTGCAGTACAAAATTTACCTTGTTTTGCTTGGTAACAATTACAATATCCAGCAACCCATCACTTAGGTTAGCCTTGGGGGCAATGGTTACATTATTGCCAAACTGGTTACTGTTGGCAATACTTATAAAGTAAGCATCTACTTTTATTTTTTGTTTATCAAAAGCCATATCAAACGCATAACTTTTAGCAGCAAAAAAGTTTAAAGCGGATTGTTTAACATACATGGCTAAACCACGGGTTGGTTGTTTGGCAAAATCATGAGCAACTTTTGCATCAAAGCCAATACCACATAACATACAAGCAAAACTATCATTTACTGTAAACGCATCTACCTTTGTAGGAAGGCCGTTAAAAATTAATTGTAAGGCCTTGGTGGGAGCCTTGGGTATGCCGGTTGCTAATGCCAGACTGTTACCCGATCCACAAGGTAAAATACCAAAGTTTACACCGGTTGGTTGCAAACTGTGTATTACCTGACTTACTGTGCCATCGCCACCGGCTGCTACTACATCCGTTATTTTTTCTTCCTTAATTATATCGTGTAAAAAACTATAATCGCCATTAGCTACCGAGGGATAAATAAAATAAGGAATGCTTTGTGCAGCAGTTCTTTTTTCTACAAGGGCTTGTAAACTTTGTTTATCCTTGGTACCCGAAATGGGATTAATAATGTAAATTATTTTCCTGCTCACTTTACTCTAAAATTAAAGTGCATAAATGTACAGGACGTACCCTTACCGTGGCAGCCAAAGCCGGATCTGAAGGAATGGCCAATGAATATATAGCAGCAGTTTTATTTTTACCAAGTGCTTTTTGTAACTCAGCACCGCTAATAACAATACCACTTTTTTCCGTGCGATAAAGCTCTTGTCTGTTATCATCCATAATAATAAAACTGCGGTTTACTTTGGCATCTGGCTCTTCGGTGTACACAATTTTTAATCCATCGGCGGCAAACAAATCCGCTGTTTTAACAGATTTAGTATTTCCATTTACATCTTCAGTATTGCTTTGCAACACTTGCAGTTTATTTACAAATATTTGCCAACCGGGTTTAGTCTGCATATTATAGGTTAGGGTATCTGCTACTACAGGTGCTTCATCAGCCGGCTTGTTTTTTTTTGCCGACGCACATGAAGTGACTACAATTAAAACGCAACTGTATAATAGTGTTTTTATAAGCATATAATATTATTAATACTGCAAGATACTAAATAAGGGGATGAGGGAAGGTTAGTGGTAAAAGGTTTAAGGCAGAGGGAAGTCCGGAGTCAGAAAGTTGGGGAGAAAGTGAATGGCCAATTGTAAATAGTGGGTTACTATTAACCATTAACGATGAACCATTAACTTTAGATGAAGGGCTGCCCGACTGGCAGTAGTAGCTGCAATATGTGTGTTGGCTTTGCAGCCAGGCATTGCACTACTACAGAAGGCGGGAACTGCTGCTGATTAGTATTACTACAGCCGATAGCCCCTAATTAATTAGATAATTTGGCGATTTGGAAATTTGACAATGGAGAACCTACTAACGCATTAAGCATTAATAAAAAGCGAACACCATACTAAATACTATTAGCGCTTAACTCCACTCCTCCGGCTTTTTAGCTTCTTGTCTTTTATTAATACGGGTTGCCACAATAATACTGGCTTCGTATAATAAATAAAGCGGAATGGTAACTATGGTTAAACTAAACGGATCGGTAGATGGCGTGATAATAGCCGCAGCAATGATGATTAATACAAAAGCATGACGCCTATATTTGCGTAAGAATTTGGCAGTAACAATGCCTATTTGGGTAAGTATCATTACCAGTAAGGGCATTTGAAACAATACACCAATACCTACTGTAGTATAAATTAGATTTTCCAGGTAATCGGAAAAAGAAGGCATGATGGTTATTTGCTCACTTAACTTGTAGTTGAAGTAAAAGTTAACCATGAAAGGTGTTAGAATAAAATACCCGAAAGCCACACCAACAAAGAAAAGCATGGATACAGAAAATATAATACCACGGGTTTTTTTCAATTCTTTATCGGAAAGAGCAGGCCTTACAAAACGCCAAAACTCCCAGAATATGTAAGGAAATGCAATAACAAAACCACCAACAAAGGATACAGTGAAATGTGAAATGAACTGACCCGTCATGGTTGTTTCTAAAAACTGAGCATTAACCTGCTCGAAACAAAGCGCCTCCTCAATATGCAACTTTTGGCCCAATGCGCATAACCATTGCGAGCTTATAAAATCGGTGCGAGTAGGAGCAAAAATAATGGCGTCCACAATTTCACGAACGAACGCAAATACTACTACGGCGCCAATAAGAATGGCAATTACTGAGCGGATTAAATGCCAGCGTAATACTTCTAAATGATCGATAAAGGACATTTCACCCTCTATCTTGCTGTTGCGCTTATGTAGAAAATCTAGTAGAGCCATTTTTTTTATTGAAACGGGGCAAAGTTAGCGATTGAAGGATGCTAACAAGGAGTTATTTTAATTTTTTCATTTTTACCATTTCAATACGGGTATCGCTTACACTAATGATGTCAAACTCAAAAACATCAATAATTATACGTTCCTTTTGTAGGGGAATGGTTTCGTGGGCATTAATAATGTAACCGGAAAGGGTTTCAAAATCTCCTTCTTCAAACTCAAAACCATACTTTTCGGCCAGGTAATCAATCTCTATTCGTCCGCTGAAAATGTATTCGTTTTCAGAAATACGTTTTTCAACAAACTTAGCGGTATCGTATTCGTCAAATATTTCACCAAACAGCTCTTCCAGCACATCTTCCATGGTAATAATACCGGCGGTGCCGCCAAATTCATCTACCACCCAGGCAATACTTTTGCGTTCGCTGCTAAGTTTTTTTATTAAGTCGGTAGCACTCATACTTTCCGGTACTGCCGGAATAGTAAGTAAAACATCCTGTATGTTTTTTGGTTTTTTAAACAAATCCAACTCGTGTACGTAACCCACAATATGGTCAATATTACCCTCGTACACCACCATTTTACTCAGCTTGGTGTCGGTAAATTTTTCAATTAACTGGCTAATGCTCGTATTAACTTCTACGCCAATAATTTCTTTACGTGGCACCAGGCACTGGCGAATACGTACATTGGGCAACTCCTGTGCATTTTCCAGCAACATAGAGTTACGCTCCTGACGCTCTTCATCCACCGTATCCTGAAACATGGTGCGTAGCTCGTTACGATTAAAAGGTTCTTTGTCTTTGTCCAGTTTAATATTAAACAGGTATTTTAATATCCACTCGGCCAACGACACTAAGCCAATTGCCAACGGTTGAAACATTTGGTAAAAGAAATGAATAACCCTTGCCAATCCGCTTAATAGCGAACTGCTATGTGCCCTGAAAATGGCACGGGGTAAAAACTCGGCAAATATTAATACAATGAAAGTGGCTATAACAATTTCAATAACGATATGTACTAAATCTGAACCCAGGTGCAGGTTTTGCCAAATGGGTTTTAGTACGGCACTAATTTGTAAAGCAAAAAATGTAAGGAAGATGATGTAGCCTACTAACGTAACGCCTAAAAACTTTGTAGGCGCATCCATAAACTTGGTTAGCAAACGGGCATTGGTGCCGCCTTGTTTCTTTTTAAGCTCAATGCTTAACCTGTTGGCACTAAAAAATGCCATTTCAATGCCGGCAAAAAATGCCATTAGCAGCAGGGTACACAAAAACCATATAATCAATTTCCACTCCATGTTAGCTTAAAGATAAAAAATAAACTTGTAAGTAAAACAGGCACAGCGCCGGCTAGTAAATTAGTATCTACGATTTTTATTACAAGACAGATTTGTTGATGTTTTACTTTTCTAAAAACGCTTTGATAATTTCCTCGGCTTCGGCACAGGCACGTTCCAGGTTATCGTTTACAATTATTTTATCAAAGTGGTGCTTAAAAGACAGTTCGTAAGAGGCTTTATTCACTCTATCGTTTAATGTTTCTTCAGTTTCTGTACCACGGCTTTGCAAACGGCGGCGTAATTCGTCAACCGAAGGTGGCTCAATAAACAGCGATAAGGAACTTTCCGGGTATTGTTGTTGTACGTGAATGGCACCTTTTACATCAATATCCAATAAAGGACAAAGTTCTTGATTCCAAAGGCGTTGAAGCTCACTTTTCAGCGTACCATAGTATTTACCCTCATACACCATTTCCCATTCGGCAAATTCGTTGTTCTTTATTTTTTCTCTAAAGTCGGTTAGCGATATAAAGTAATAATCTTTACCATTTACTTCGTTACTGCGTGGCATGCGTGTAGCTGCCGATATAGAAAACGAAAGCTGTGGAAAGTTGGCCAGTAAATGACGGGTAATAGAAGTTTTTCCGGCTCCGGAAGGGGCCGTAATAATGATAATTTTTTCTTGTGGTGAAGCCATATGCAAAGAAACAAAAAATAAGATAGCAGTTGTTGAAGGCTGCAAATTGAATGGCAAGAAAATACAATTTACTTAAAGGCCTCCACTAAACAGTGCGTTTCAGGTCAAAAAATGAAATAAAATTAGTACTTAAAAGCGCTGATTTAGTAAGCCGATAATCTCAAATTAATTCCCTATCTGCGAAAAATTGCTGTGTATTATTCTGTGTAATTTGCGACAAAGCCTTGCTTAATGCGATGGCGGAACCATCGAATCTTTGGCCAACCCACTTGCCAACGGCTTTTCTTCCGGCACTTTGCGTAACACATACCAGCTAAAAATGGCACTGGCCAACATAAGTATAGCTCCCAGAAAAAACGGAATACCCGGAAAATAAAAGCTGGCATCCGGTTTAGAAAACTCGTAAAACAGGTTATTCATCACCAGCGGGCCAAATACCGCTGTCAAACTCATTAAACTGGTAAAAGCACCTTGCAACTCACCCTGTTCGTAAGGTTTTACTTGGCCCGCAGTTATAGCCTGTAAAGCCGGGCCGGCAATACCGCCCAAACAATAGGGTAATAAAAAAGCATACATCATCCACCCTTTTGTGGCAAACGAAAACAGCAATAAACCAATACTGTACAATACCAGCCCCACATACACGCTTTTTTTGTTGCCTAAAAGTGGGTTTGTAAAACGTATTAAACCGGCTTGTACCAGTCCTACAAACAAACCTACTACCGCCAGCGAAATACCCACTTGTTTTTCGGTCCAGTTAAAACGGAACATGGTATAAAAGCTCCAATTACCCTGCACCGCCTGCGCTGCAAAAAACAACAAAAAGTAGGCAATAGCCAGTTGACCAATAACGGGATACTTTTTCAGTAGCATTAAAGAGCCAATGGGGTTGGCTTTTTTCCAACTAAAAGGTTTGCGGTTTTCCTTACTTAACGATTCTGGCAGCACAAAATAACCATACAAACAGTTTAACAAACACAAAGCCGCAGCCGCATAAAACGGAGCCCTGATGCCAAAATCGGCCAGCAAACCACCCAGCGCCGGGCCAATAATAAAGCCTAAACCAAAGGCTGCACCCAATAAACCAAAGTTTTTTGCCCGGTTTTCGGCATTACTTACATCGGCTATGTAGGCCGATGCGGTAGTAATACTGGCTCCGGTAATGCCGGCTAACACACGGCCAATAAATAACCAGCCGTAAGTAGGGGCTAAAGCCAGTATTATATAATCAATGCCAAAACCAAGTAGTGACAGTAGCAGCACGGGTCTTCGGCCAAAACGGTCGCTTAAATTGCCAATAAAAGGGGCAAATAAAAACTGCGTAATGGCATAAATAGAAAGTAAATGAGCGCCATACGGGCTGGCTTCATTAATAGGTATTTGTTTCAACTCGGCAATTAAATCCGGCATTACCGGAATAATTAGCCCCCAGCCCATAACATCCAGTAAAATGGTAATAAAAATAAATCCTATAGCTGCCTGCCGGGTAGATTTTTTCATAAAAAATGCTTCAAAAGCCCACAAAATTGTTGCTTTTTTATCAAAAACGCTATTATTTTCCGGTTAATCTTTAAAATGGAACGTTTGTTGTAATAGGGTTGTTTAGACAGTCAAAATCAACAAGTTAATCAGCATTTAAAAATTAACAATATTGATACAGCTGTAACAAAAGCTATTTATACCTTTATTGCTTGTGCTATAAAAGGTAAAACACCACCACCAATATTTTTTTTTGAACTAAATTAAATCATGTATGAAGTTTACAGTTTTATTGGGTCTGGCCACAGCCGTAGTACTGGCGCCCTCTTGTGTTAGTAGTAAAAAGTTTAAAAAATCGCAAAGCGATTATGCTACTTTAGAAACCCGCTACACAACCCTGCAAGGTAATTTAGATAATTGCAATACTGAAAAAGCTGACTTAGCCCGTCAAAAAGGCCTGTTGGAAAGTGATATTGCCAGCCTGAACAAACAAATCGATTTCCTGAAGCAAAACAACACACAAGCCTTAAAACAGCTGGAAGATATGTCAGTAATTTCTTCAGCACAGGCCGAAAGCATCAAAAAATCAATGGAAAACATTGGTGCTAAAGACAATTACATACAAACCCTGCAACAACAAATTGCCCGTAAAGATTCTATGAACATGGCCCTGGTTATGAACCTTAAAGGCGCTATTGGCAATTTAGACGATCAGGATATTAATATTAAAGTAGATAAAGGTGTTGTTTACATCGACATTTCAGACAAACTATTGTTTAAAACAGCCAAGTTTGATGTTACCCCACAAGCCCGTGACGTATTGGGTAAAGTAGCAACCGTATTAAAAAACCAGCCCGATATTGAGTTTATGGTAGAAGGCCATACCGATAATGTAGAGTATAAAGGTGCCGGTTTAGTGTTGGACAACTGGGACTTGAGTGTAAAACGTGCCACCTCCGTTGTACGTATTTTACAAAAACAATATGGTTTAAACCCAGCTAAAATGGCCGCTGCCGGTCGTGGTGAGTTTAACCCCGTTTCCGATAACGAAACTGCCGAAGGCCGTGCTGCTAACCGCCGCACCCGTATTGTTATTTTACCGCAGTTAGATCAGTTCTTTAAACTGTTAGAGCCGGGTAAAGGATAAATAACAGCAGTATAATATTCAAAATATAAGAGCAGCCATACCGGTTGCTCTTTTTTTATGGCGTGCCCCTGTGTTCGCAAACTGCGGCTTCGTACCTCAGCCTTATTTACCAACACAGGGTCGGGCTGTTACGGGGTACGCTTCGCTCCCGTACTACGGCTATCGCCTTCGTACCGGCTCCTGCGTCGCCGCCCTGCACATCCCTCACGCTTGCTTACGCCTGCTGCAAAGTGTTACTATAAAATAAAAAACCGCCTGAATTACAGGCGGTTTAATTAGCGGCTTATATTTTTTTAGTTGCAGGTATAATTGTAGTTAACTGTGGTACCGCCCGTAATTAAGCTACTTATTTTATTATCGCTATCAAAAGTATAGCTAAACGTACTTCCTGCAACTGTTGTTATAAGGTTTTTGGGCTTTAAAACAGTAACCCACTCATGATACATTGCTGTAAACCAACTAAAATCACCTGTCTGTGCAGGTTTAGAGGCATCAACGACAACTACATTGGTTGTAGATCCCGTGGAAGCAGAAACGGGATTTCCATTTGCCCACGTATAGGTTACAACAATAGGAGCACCGCCCCCGCTTCCTGTTTGGGTTAAACGTGAAAGTTCTGTACCGTTATAATCCAAAGCAGAATTTAACCAAACGGTACCGGCCGTATTTTGCTCTTCCCGTATATTAACAGGCATGTTATTGGCCCCAACGGTAACTATTTTTCTTTTAGAAAAGCTACCCCCATTTGTTTCAGTTATAGTAATAGTAGCTCCGGTATAAACATAGGTTCTTGTTGTGCTTCCGCTAACTACATTGGCAATTCTGTTTTGCTCATCGTAATTAATTACAAAAGTTTGAGTACCTATATTAACCGTAACAATCTTGCAGTCGGGGCGTTTCTTATCTTTTTTACAACCGGTTAATAGGGTAAAAAAAGCCAGACAAATAAGGATAAGCGGTTTAAAAGTTTTCATTGTGTTTGTTTTATGATTAGATAGATATGTTTATCGCCATGAATTAATAAAATCTTGAATAGAACTACTATAGAAATTGTTTACGCAAAGGTGTTAGTTGCAAGTGTATTGGTAGTTATAGGTGGCAGCGGAACCTATATTGGCGCTGACAATATTATTATTAGCATCAAACGTGTAGGTAACGGGCATGCCATTAAAAGAACTTAACACGTTCCTGTTTTTTATCATAATAAACCCATCATCACTTAACAAACCGGCTATAGAAAGAAAATCGGCGGTCTGCGATGCTTTCGATTCATCATAAGTGATGGTGTTGGTGGTTCCGGAGCTCGATGTTGTAGAAACCATATTGCCATTCGCCCAAGTGTAGTTAACCACACGTGGAGTACTACCATCATGATACGTATCTGTTCTTCTGGTTAATTGTTCACCGTTATATTCCATGAAATAGTTATTCCATTCGGTACCTGTTGTGTTTTTCTCAAGCCGTATACTAACCGGCATATTATAATCATTAAGGGTAGCAGTAATTTTATGAAAAAAAGTTCCGTTAATGGTAGCATTCACAATAACTGTTGAGCCGCTATACTCATACCGCACAACTTTGTTATCCCGCGAAATAGTGCTATATCTTCCATTGGCATCATAGGTAAAAGCATAATTACCTACATCAGTAGTTACGGTTAAAATTTTGCAATGCTGTTCTTGGGTTTTATCTTTTTTGCAAGCGGTTAAAAAGCTAAAAAAAATTATGCAGAAGAGGATAAGCGGTTTAAAAGTTTTCATTGTGTTTGTTTTTGATTATAAAAGCAAATATGAAAACAATTAAAGACCTGCTCAATAGCACGATAATGCGTAGAAGGTTAGGAATAAGCTTGTAAGCCTATTAAAAAGTATGGAAAATGTAAGGTGGAAATTATTTAATGCCGCTAGTTTTTGTTTCTTCAAAAACACCGGTCTGCCTGTTTTTGCGCACATTATCCCAGTCAAAATAGCGGCCATTCATGGCTACGTAAACACCGGGTTGTAATGATTGGGCAAAGGCTAATGCACTACCCAGATTAAATAAACCATCCGAGCTACCAAATTTAATTGGTATCATAGCACCTGTTAAAATAATGGTTTTGCCGGGTACTTTATTGGCCAGCATGGCGGCTGTAACCGACATGGTATCGGTACCATGTGTAATAACAATTTTATCTTCTTCGCAGGTTTGGCACTGGTGTAAAATAAGGTCACGGTCGGCGTCGGTCATTTCCAGACTGTCTACCATCATCAGGGTTCTTATTTCTACATTTAAGCGGCTGCGGCCCATTTCCAGTAGGTCGTGTAAGTGAGAGTCTTTAAAATAGAGTTGGCCGTTAAGCTCATTATACTCTTTATCAAATGTACCGCCTGTTATAAAAATACGAATTGCCATAAACCTGCCTTTTGTTTGGCGAAAGTAAAACAAATAGACAATTTACTGATGTCTGATGTGACGATGTCTGATTTATTTTATGGTCTCGGATTTTTTGATCTAAAATTGAAGGGTTTAATTATCAACACTAAAAATTGAGTTCGCAATATGAATAGGAAACTAACATAAGAATCAATAGAATTGATTTGATACTAGTTTTTGGGTTAATCTCGTTGATGTTTGGGATGTTAATAGCCGCCAGCTTTAGCTGGCGGATTAGTGTTGATAAGGAAAGGGCTTTAGCCCAATTAAAAGCAATAACCCTTTGTGTGTTTATAAAACAATTTTTCTTTGTAGCTAAATATTAACATTCGACACCCTTCGGGGTCGCAAACCCTTGTTACTGTTCTTGTTCTATAAACATGCCATCCCGCTGGGATGGAGAAAGCGTTTCTCTTTTAATGTGTAATAAATACTGCTTTCGATGCCGAAGGTATCGCATGTTAATAACAGCAACTACAAAAGCGAACACGACTCCGTAGGAGTCGAATGTAATTGTAGGAAATAAGGTACAAGAGCGTAAACTGGTTTAAAGAAATCATCACCATCTAATTTTTTAGGAGGTATATATTTGTAAGGTTCAGGTTGGTAAAAAAAATATAATAATGTGTACACACGATAAGATGAATCGGGGTGCACCTTGCACTACTTGTTCCGCTTTGCGGAAATGCTGAGTAAAGTTACCCACGACAAATGTCGGGGCTTACGCAGGTTTCTCCGACTAAAGTACGGAGTACTGCCCCGAATCAACCGCACTATGCCAAGCTCGGGGTTAGAAACACAATGCCCAATAGAATTGATGCAGTACAAGAGTGCGACGCAACGTAAGCCCCATCAGGGGAGGGACGCTGGTTACCCAAAAGTAAATACTATGATTTACAAGAAATTACTACTTGTAGGACAGAATTGAAATTAATTTATGCAGATAATGGCCTTAAGTGCTTTATGGCCAGCTATTTGTCTATTAATTAGGTGAACTTTGGGTTTTTTGCTTTTCTTTGCAATCCTGTAATAGGTTCACACACACATAAATAAATATATAAGCATGTGGCGTAAGCTGGGAAAATTTGTTTTACAATATCGTATTCCATTACTTATTTTATTAGCAGTTAGTACGTTTTTAATGGCGTATTGGGGAAAAAACGTAAAGATGAGTTACGAGTTTTCCCGGGCTATACCTCCGCAACACCCTACCAATGTTACTTTTCAGGAGTTTAGAAAAAAGTTTGGCGGCGACGGCAACCTATATGTGATTGGTTTACAAACCGATAAATTATTTACCGAAAAGTTTTTTAATCGTTATGCACTTTTAAACGATTCATTAAAAAAGCTGACCGGTGTTGAGAGTGTGATAAGTATACCCGATGCGTTTGGGTTACTAAAAGATACTGCTACAGAAAAACTAAAAGCGGTTAAGGTTTTTGCTCAAAAACAATATAGCCAGGAGCAATTGGATAGTGTTTCTAATGAGTTTTTGTCGTTGCCATTTTATAAAGGGTTGCTTTATAACCCTGATACGAAGGCGTTTTTAATGGGTGTTCGTATTAACGATGCAATTATGAACTCGCCTAAGCGAAATGAGGTGACCTCTACTATTAGGCTAATGGCCGAAAATTTTGCAACCGAGCAGAATGAAACCCTTTACCTGAGCGGATTGCCGTTTATCCGCACCGAAATGTCTACCAGAATAGCCAAGGAAATGCAATTGTTTTTGCTGGCATCGGTGGTATTATCTGCGTTAATATTATTAATCTTCTTCCGTTCTATTTCCGCTACTTTATTATCAATAAGTGTTGTAATTATTGGTGTATTGTTTTGTGTGGGCACCATGTATTTGTTTGGGTACGATATTACTTTGCTTACTGCATTAATACCACCATTAATTGTAGTAATTGGCATACCTAACTGTATATACTTTTTAAATAAATACCATAGTAGCTGGCAAGATACGGTTAACCGTTTGGGCGGTGTAATGCCAACCGATAAAAAGGCTTTGCAAGCATTAAAGAACGAGGCATTGGTGAATATGGTGGGCCGCATGGGAGTGGTAACTTTGTTTTGTAACCTGGCAGCAGGTATCGGGTTTGCGGTGTTTGCATTAACGGAAAGTCAGATTTTGCGTGAGTTTGGTGTAATAGCAGGTATTAATATTATGCTGCTGTTTTTTATTTCCTTAATTATTATACCCGGTGTGTTAAGTTATTTACCGGTACCTAAAAAACGACATACCCGTTATTTAGATAATAAAAGATTGCAGCGCTGGTTAGGCAGATTGGAAAGATGGGCCTTGAATCATCGCCGTTTAATATATACGGTTACGGCTGTTTTATTAATTGCATCGGTAATTGGTATTTTTAAATTGAAGAGTGTTGGGTATATGGTGGATGATATACCTAAATCGGACAAAGTATATACCGACCTAAAGTTTTTTGAGAAAAATTTCCGAGGCATAATGCCATTGGAAATAGTAGTGGATACCCGCAAAAAACAAGGTGCGGTTAGAAATATTAATAACCTTACAAAAATGGATGAGTTGTCGGGTTATATAGCTTCTATGCCCGAAATGGCTCGTCCTTTAAGTATAATTGAGGGTTTAAAGTTTGCCAAACAAGCTTTTTTTGATGGTGATAGCAGTAACTACTCAATGCCATCGGACTTTATGTTGCCGGGTTTAGTGCAATATTTAAATATGCGTCAGGATTCTGGCACCAGTAATACCGGCGGCGCATTTACCAAAATTTTGTCCAGTTTTATGGACAGTACCAAACAGCAGGCACGTATTAGTGTAAATATGGCCGATGTTGGAACAATTGAACTACCCAAAATTTTAGATAAGATACGTGATAAAGCGGAGGTATTATTTAATGAGGACAGCATTGCTTATGCAAAAGAGGTAGATAGTTTAAAAAAAGTACTGCCTGCGGATGAATTTGCAAAACAGGTAGACTCCAGCAGATTGGTGAAAAAAGCAGATATACAGCTAACAGGAACGAGTATTACTTTTTTAGAAGGTAGTAAGTTTATTATTAACGGGTTAAAGGAAAGTATTTTTTATGCTTTTTTACTGATTTCGTTGTGTATGTTGTACCTGTTTAAATCGCTAAGAATTTTAATATGTTCGTTAATTCCTAATGTAATACCCTTAATTATTACCGCTGGTGTAATGGGCTGGTCGGGTGTTCCGTTGAAGCCCTCCACCGTTTTAGTGTTTAGTGTGGCGCTTGGAATTGCCATAGATATTACCATTCGTTTTCTGGTAAATTATAAACAAGAACTACCGCGACAGGCTAATAATGCCCGTGAAACCGTAATAGAGACTATCCACAGTACAGGAATTAGTATAATATATACCTCATTGGTGCTCATAGCCGGATTTGTAATTTTCTGCTTCAGTGGCTTTGGAGGAACCTTTGCCTTAGGCTGGTTAACTTCATTAACCTTGGTGGTAGCTACTTTTACCAACCTGGTTTTATTACCCGCACTATTAATAACCGTAAACCGAAAGAAAAAAGGATAAGCGGTGCAGCAGAAAATAATAGGGTGTTGTCTAAATCTTAAAGTATTGATAAAGAACTGTTAAGTTGTTATTAATAATGACTTAATATTGCATTCTTTTTTAAATCCCTTGGAAAGTTAAATTTAAAATACCCAATATGAGACAAATGTTAGTTCTACTGACATTGTTCCTATCTATTACTGGAACTTTGTTTGCGCAAAAAGCAGTTACCGGAAAAGTAACTGATGAAAAAGGAGACCCGATTGCAGGAGTTTCTGTTACCGTAAAAGGTGCAACTACAGGCACCACTACAAACGAATCAGGTTCATACACCATTACTTTAGCGGATGGAAAAACATTGGTTTTTTCCATGTCTGGGTTTAAAACATTTGAATCTGTTCCAACAGGAACAAGTTTAGATGTAACGTTACAAACTGAAGTAAGCAGCCTTGAGGAAATAGTTGTAACTGGTTATACTACACAAATTAAAAAGAAGTCAGCAGGGTCATCAACCGTAATTACTGCTGACAAAATTGAAAACGTAACCTTAGGTTCTTTTGACCAGGCATTACAGGGTATGGCTCCTGGTCTTTCTGTAACAGCCCAAAGCGGACAGCCTGGTGCTGCTGCTGCAGTACAAATTCGTGGTAAAGGGTCTATTTTAGGATCTAATACTCCTTTATATATTGTTGATGGTATACAAATTAACGCCAGTGATTTCTCTACTTTAAATCCAGGTGACTTCGCTAGCATAAGTGTTTTAAAAGATGCATCTGCTACGGCTATTTATGGTTCAAGGGGTGCAAATGGTGTTTTAGTTATTACAACCAAAAAAGGACAGACTGGTAAGATTGCTTTTAACTATGATGGACAATATGGTATTTCTAAGTTTCCAACACCAAAGTTAAAAGTAATGAATAGTGCTCAGAAGTTAGATTATGAAGTTAACTCTCCTAATCCATATGGAGGGAATCCTTATGGTTGGACAGCCGCAGAAATAGAAGAACTTTCTGCTATAAATACTAACTGGCAAGATGTACTTTTCCAAACAGGACAAACCAATAGTCACCAGTTAAGTGCAAGCGGTGGTAAAGACAATACCAAATATTATTTATCTGGTTCATATTTTGATCAAACAGGTACAGTAAAAGAAACACGTTTAAAAAGATATACGGCAAGGTTTAATATTGAAAGCGGCACTAAAAATTTAACCTTTGGTATTAACAGCCAGTTTGGATACTCCGTATTTAACAATACACAAGAAAACGATGCTTTCATAGGTAGTCCTTTAAATGCAGTACGTTGGGCAAATCCTTACGAAACACCATTTGATGCTGATGGTAATTATACAGCAATTGTTTCAGGACAACCCAATCCATTACAAGAAATAGAACAAAACAAAAGGAATTTTTATCAAATAAAAGGAATTGGAAACTTTTATGCTCAGTACAATTTTCCATTTTTAAAAGGATTAGCGCTACGTACAAATTGGGGTATTGATTTCACCCAGGATGAAAACGATGTTTATCTAGCACCGGAAACTTATCAAGGTTCTATTGCACAAGGTAACGGCGGAAGTTTAAATAGAAGATCACAAAACAGCTTCAGATATACAGGTACTACATCTTTGTCATACACTACTAAATTTAATAGTGATCACGAATTGACAGTAGGGTTGTTTCAGGAGTTTGTGAAACAGAATATAAGAAGCTTTGGTTTTACAGGCTATGGACTAACACTGCCTTATACTAATGAGTTTGCTATTACTCCGGGTAATGCAACAAACGGATTTATTCCTACAGTAGTAGGTAATGGAACATTAAACGCACTGTCGTCAATTTTTGCAGATGTAAACTATGGTTATAAAGGCAAATATTATTTAAATCTGAATGCAAGAAGAGACGGATCTTCTAGATTTGGTAGCCAACACCGTTATGCAAACTTTGGTTCAGTTGGAGCTAGTTGGTTAGTGTCGTCAGAAGACTTTCTTCAGGACGTTAGCTGGATAAACACATTACGTTATAAAATTAGCTACGGTACCGTAGGTAATCAGGAAGGTATTGCAGATTTTGGTAATCGTTCATTATTTGGAAGAACTACTTATGCGGGATCTTCATACTATAACTATACACAGTATGGTAATAGTGACTTACGCTGGGAAACCAAAAGAATGTTTAATACCGGTGTTGATTTTGAATTATTCAACAGAAGGTTAACTGGTAGCATTGAGTATTATAATAATAATACAGTTGACTTATTTATTGACCGTACTTTATCATTAACAAGCGGTGTGAATGCGATTAACTATAACCTTGGTAAATTACAAAACTCAGGTATTGAGGTTGGTTTAAATGGAACAATTGTTAAAACCAGCAATTTTGCTTGGGACTTAGGCGTAAACTTTACCTATAACAGAAATCGTGTGAAAGAACTATATGATGGTAAAAATGAGCAGGTAGATGGTATGGGTATTACAAAAGTTGGTTCTCCAATAAATTCGTTTTATTTAGTGAGAGGTGCAGGTGTTGATCCTCAAACCGGCGAACAGTTATATTATAATTTGAGCAAAGTAGCTTCTCCAAACTATGATCCTTCTAATAAAGTTGTAATTGGAACTTCAGATGCTCCTTATTTTGGAGGTGTTACAACCAGCTTTAGATATAAAGGCTTGGAGTTGTCAGCATTGATGACATATGCAATGGGCAATTACATCTACAATAACGATCGTGTTAACCTTGAAAATCCGGCATATTTATACGATAATATTAGTGTAAACATGATTAGAGAGTGGAGAAATGTCGGAGACATTACAGATATCCCTGATCCAAACAATACATTTATTGCTGAAACTGACAGGTTTATTGAAAAAGGAGATTTTCTACGTCTTAGAAATGTGACCTTGTCATATAGCTTACCAAAAAGTATAATTGGCGCTGCAAAAATTTCTTCTGCAAGATTTTTTGTTCAGGGTATAAATCTTCTTACTATAACCGACTACACAGGATTTGATCCAGAAATTTCAACCGGTATTTTAAATGGTGCGCAATACCCTGCATTGAAACAAGTAACTTTTGGTGTTAACATTGGATTCTAATTACAAGAAAAAAAATAACTATGAAACTATATAAATATATATCATCTGTTTTGCTGATTGCGTTATTTGCAACAGCTTGTAAAAAACAACTGGACACTACGCCTCCTTTTAATTTTGATGAAGAGAATATTCAAAACCTGGAAGATGTAGAAAGGATACTTGGAGGCATGTACGCTAAACTAAGGAATGTTGATTATTATGGTAACCTAAACTCTTCATCTGGATACTCTACTCTTCCCGATTTAGTAGGTGATAACTTTGAAGAAACTGGCGAGTCGCTTGGGGCTTTAGTATTATTGACATACTGGGGAGCAGCTTCTGATGAAACAAATATTGAAAACATTTGGAGAGCAGCATATGCAGCTATTGTACAGGCAAACTTTGTAATAAGTAATGTAGATAAGTTTGGCTCGGAAGATCCTGAAAAAGCTAACCGTTTAAAAGGACAGGCTTTAGCGTTAAGAGCATTTGTTCATTTTGATGTACTTAGATATTGGGGTGAAAACTTTGAAGAAGGCGGAAGTGGTAAAGGCATTCCCTATAAAGAAGACACTGACAAATTTACTTTGCCTACCAGATTAACTGTTGGCGCAAGTTTAACGAAAATATGGACGGATCTGGAAGCGGCGATGGAAATGCTGGCAGACGTAGACCAACCTGTTAATGCTGCGGGTCGCAGTAATATTGATTTGAATGTCGTGAAAGCAATTGCAGCAAGAGTTGCTTTGTATCAGAAAGATTATGATAATGCCATAGATTATGCTACGGACGTAATTAATGCTATACCATTAGCAAGATTAGCTGATAGCACCGCTTACAGAAACATTTGGACCGACCAGTCAAATGCAGAGTTGATTTGGACAGTTAACTTTGATGCAGGACAAGGCGCCCCTGCTTCAAATATTTTCTTTCCAAGCGGTAACAGAAATTCTTTCAGAGTTGACCCTTTGTTAAGAGCTACGTATACTGCTGCTGATATCAGACTTAATACTTTTATTCAGCCAGTTGTTAGAAGAGGTGTTTCCAGAGAGGTATTGTACAAATTCAGAGGACGTGTTGGATTGAATGATGGTAATGTTAACTGGAAAGTATTCAGAACATCTGAAATGTATTTAATTAGAGCAGAAGCTGCTGCAAGAAGAAATACCGGTACTGATGCGGTAAATGCTTTGCTTGATCTTAACACATTAAGAGGTAGTAGAATTAGAAACTATGTTCCTGGTGTTGAAGTAGGCGCTGCTTTAATTGATGCTATAGCTTTAGAAAGACGAAAAGAATTACTTGGAGAAGGACACAGATGGTTTGATATAAAAAGAACGGATCGTGTAATTCAAAGAAACAGTGGTGATGAACTTGAGGCTAATGACAGGTTTTGGGCTTGGCCTATACCGTTTGCTGAATTGCAAACCAATCCTATGCCGCAGAATGAAGGATACTAATTAATTATTCTGGTTATGCTATTATAAAAAACCGCATCATTTGATGCGGTTTTTTTATTTATATAACTTTTAATAACACTTAAAGTAATCAAACACTTCTTTACATTCATCGCATTGGTATAATGCTTTACAAGCGGTGCTTCCAAACTCACTGATGCGGTGGGTATGATATGCATTACAGTGCGGACATTGTACGGCTTCGTGGGGTGCAAATAAATCTAAACTACAAACCTGTTGTTTGTGATTGGGTGGCGCAATGCCGTATGCTTTTAGTTTTGTTTTGCCTGCTTCGCTCATCCAATCGGTTGTCCAGGCGGGAGATAAAACTAGGTTAACGGTTACGGTATGTAGGCCTAATGCGAGCAATTCCATTTTAATACTCATGCCAATTACATCCATTGCGGGGCAACCAGTGTAAGTAGGTGTAATGGTAATAATAGCTTCGTTGTCTTTTACTTCAACAGCACGTACAATGCCTAAATCCAGAATGGTTAAAACCGGAACTTCCGGGTCGGTAACATTGCCTAATGCATCCCAGATTTGTTGTGTTGATATGGTGCTATTGCTTACCATATTGCTTCAGGGTGGTTGCGAGGTAATTCCTGCATTTCTTCTAAGATAGCTATTAAGCTTGAACTATGATTTCCTTCTTTACCACCGGTTTCTTGTTGTGTATCGGCAGGTATTTTTAAAGTAGCTTCTGTTAAAATTTCATCCGTTTTTTGTTGCCATTGTTGTTGCAGTAATACATAATCAACGTTGGATGATTCGTAAGCTGCGGGAGTGATTAACTCTTGCGTAAATGGCCATAACATTAGCAATGCGGCTTGCATACGATTATTACTATCTTCTGTACCATCGCCTAAGCGAATAACCCATTCGCTGCTCCAACGTAAATGATAGGTTACTTCTTTTAATGCTTTGGTACAAATGGATGCAATTTGTGTATCGCTATGCTGTTGTAATTGCTGGTATAAATGATACTGATAATTGCTTACAAAAAACTGACGTAAAATGGTAATGCCCCAATCGTTGTTATTGGGTTGCTCTACCAATAAAACATTTAAAAATTCATTTGCGTTGCGAAAATAGGCCAGCTTATCCTCGGTATAATTGTTACCTAATAGTTGCGCTGCATGTTGGTAAAAACTGCGGGCCTGTCCTATTAAGTCTAATGAAATATTGGTTAAAGCAATATCCTGCTCCAATACCGGACCATGACCACACCATTCGCTATTGCGGTGGCCAAGTATCAGTGCATTATCGGCTAGTTGCAGTATGTATTTTATTTGATCGGTCATTGTTATAGGTTCAAAAAGTTCTAGAAGTTTCAGCGGTTAAAGAAGTTCAAAGGTTCAATGTTCAAAAGTTCAAAATTGGGTTTTATATTTTGCCAAGCCATACGCTTGGTTAATTATAGGAGTACCACATAATGCTGAATAGAATTACCGAACGTACAAGTGAGTGACACAACAGACGATGATAGTAGCACTACAGCCGACTAACAAAAAATCATACATCGTAAAATCAGCAATCCTAAATTAATTACATGTGTCCTACTTCATCGGGTAATTGATAAAAAGTTGGGTGACGATAAATTTTATCTATTGCAGGCTCGTATAAACTCTCGGCTTCGGTTGGTTCGCTGGCAACAATTGCGTTACTGGGCACCACCCAAATACTTACTCCCTCGGCACGGCGAGTGTACACATCACGGGCATTTTCAATTGCCATGGCTGCATCGGCGGCATGTAGGCTACCAACATGTTTATGATCCAAACCTTGTTTGCTGCGAATAAAAACCTCCCACAAAGGCCAGTCGTTATGGGTGGCTTGTGAGTTGTCAATACCGGCGCCGGTTTTATCTTCAGGTATATCGCCGTAATAATATTTTTTTACAAAACTAATTTTCATATGTTGTTATGCGGCTTGTTGTTTTTGTTTGGCTTGTTGTTTGGCAGTATGTGCAGCGGCGGCCTCACGTACCCAGGCGCCATTGGTCCAGGCATCGCGGCGGGCATCTAATCTTTCTTTATTACAAGGTCCGTTGCCTTTTACTACTGCCCAAAACTCGTCCCAATCTATTTCGCCCCAATCGTGTTGTTGTTTGGCTTCGTTCCATTTTAAATCAGGGTCGGGCAATGTCATGCCCAACACTTTTACCTGCTGCACACACATGTCTACAAAGTTTTGGCGTAGCTCATCGTTGCTCTTGCGTTTTATCTTCCACTTCATACTTTGGTCACTATTGGTGCTTTCGCTATCCTTAGGACCAAACATCATTAACGATGGCCACCACCAACGGTTAATAGAATCCTGACACATGGCTTTTTGTTCGGCAGAGCCATTAGCAAGTGTTAATAAAATATCAAAACCCTGACGTTGATGAAAACTTTCTTCCTTACATATACGCACCATAGCACGGGCATAAGGTCCATAAGATGTGCGGCATAACATTACCTGATTAAGTATGGCAGCACCATCAACCAGCCAACCAATAGCACCCATATCGGCCCAGGTTAAAGTGGGATAATTAAATATGCTGGAGTATTTGGCTTTGCCACTGTGCAGGTCGTTAATCATTTGCTCACGACTATCGCCAAGCGTTTCGGCAGCGGAGTATAAGTACAAACCATGGCCGGCTTCGTCCTGTACTTTAGCTAATAAAATAGCTTTTCGTTTTAGCGATGGGGCACGGGTTATCCAAGCGCCTTCGGGTAACATACCTACAATTTCGCTATGCGCATGCTGACTTATCTGACGAATAAGCGTTTTGCGATAAGCCTCGGGCATCCAGTTACGCGGCTCTATTTTTATTTCCGCATCAATGGCGGATTGAAATTTTTGCTCTACATTTTCCACGGACAAACAATATTATTGTCTGTAAAGGTACAAAAACTAACGAGTGTAAGCAATGTGAGGTAATTAAAAATTCAAAAGGAAAAATTAAAAAAAATCGGGCAAATGCTAAATAAAGTACAATAACACCAAACGGTTACCTTTGCAGTTGAATTATTTACCGGCAATTTTATGCAAACAACCTTACAAGTAAACAATAACGACAATTTTGCAACTCCCAATGTGCAACCACCTACCACCAATCCGGTGTTAAGGTTTTTGGCAAAGTTTATATCGTATGTTTTTCATCCGTGTTTTGTGCCGGTTTATGTAGTGTTGTTTTTAGTGTACGAGCATCCAAATATGTTTGTAGGTTTTTCGTCACGCAATAAAATACTGGTAATTGCGCAGGCCTTTATGATGTTTAGTTTTTTCCCCATTATTACTACCCTTTTATTGCGTGCACTAAAATTTATTGATAGTATTCACCTGCCTACGCAACGCGACAGAATTATACCTTTAATTGCCAGCATGACCTGGTATTTTTGGATCTGGCATGTATGGCGTAATCTGCCCGATTATCCGAAAGAGTTGGTAGCATTGGCCTTGGGTGTATTTGCAGCATCTATCATTGCTATGTTAAGCAATATAAAATTTAAAATTAGTTTACACGCCATAGGTGTTGGTACCATGGTTACTTTTTTAATAACCGTAGCCTTACAACAGTCCTTACATTTTGCAGTGTATTTGTCCATTGCATTTATTATTGCGGGCCTGGTTTGTACTGCCAGATTGTTAAGCGGCAGTCATAATTCTTTTCAGGTGTATTCGGGGTTTTTAGCGGGCGTTGCAGCGCAGTTAATTGCTAATGTTGTAGCGTTGAGTTAAGCAGCCTCCCCATACCCCTCCAAAGGAGGGGCTTTAGATACTGATTTTCACTGTTCCCTGTTTCGCTTGTAATAGCGACTAATAGTTAGTTTAATATTATATAGTCATCTGCATTACTACTATCATCGTCCCTTGCGTCGCACTCTTGTGCTGCAACAACACTATTGGGCATTGTGCAAGCGGCTTATTAATATTGTAAACCCTCATTTCCCAATCTCCAAATCATCACATTTCCAAATTATTCTCTGTTTTGTAAACAACCCCTTTTAATTTTGCCTTTTAACTTTTTACTTCCTCTTATCTCGCCTGAAATATTACTCGGTTGCCAGTGCCACCACCGCCTAAACCTGTTTTACTTAAACTATAGGTAAAGCTGATTAATCCATAACGGCTAAGTGTGTTTACACGCCTGTCTTCAATAAAGTTTTGGTTGGCAGTACGATCAACAGAAATGTTTTTGTTTAAAATATCGTTGATGCGGATTTTTAACTCGCCACGATTATTTTTTAAAAACTGTTTACTGATAGATGCGCCCCATAAAGGAATTTTTGCATTAAAGCCACTGGATAATTGGTTGTTAACCGTATAATTAAAATCGGTACTGAAATAAAAACCTGCCGGCATTTGCCAGTTAAACTCTGCCTCGTAATACTGCGAAAAGAAACTGTTGTTAAACTTATCATCTAACGAATAAGTGCTTTTGTTATAATGCAGGCGAGTGCCAAACATCAGGTCAATTTTTTCGGTGGGGTTTATATCAATATTTACACGAGGTCCAACGCTGTAAGTGTTAATCAGGTTTTCGGCGCCATTGGTAAATTGTATGCCACGGTTATAAGCTACTGTTGCACCCAGGCGTACATCAGTTTTTAATTTTCTGATAGGTATGCTGCTACTTATATTACCGTTTATATTATATACGCCATCAACGTTTACCGGTTTGGTAATTCTTGTACCGGTTGCCAATAAGCTGTCGGCATTTACAATTTTGTTGTTGGTTTTAGTAGCACTAAAGTTTGCAAAAAAGTTTTTATTTCTAAAAGGGTTAATACTGTTATAACTTAAACGTATGTTATGCGAATACTCCTGTTGTAAATCCGGATTACCTTCACGTTGTAACATGGGACTGCTAATATCCGGTACCGGTTGTAGTTGACTAACACTGGGCTGTGTGGTGTAAGTTATGTAATCCCCGGTAATTGTTTTATACTTCGTAAACTTATATTGAAACCTTGCCGATGGTAACAGATTGTTGAAGTTTTTATTAATAACAGAATCTTTCAACCCACTGACAACCTTGCCTTCTAAATATGCGTATTGCCAGTTTAGTCCTACAAAATAATTATACTTTGCTTTTTGTGTACGTAACCTGGTTCCGGCTTGCGTATTGGCGTAAATGTTTAAAAAGTCGTTGCTTAAAGAGTCATTAAAACTATCAAACTTGTCGTTGAAGGTATTAAAGTCGTAGGTAGTTTTATTAGATACATTTTTAGTGCGGGCATTACTAATACTCAGCTCCAGTAGTGATGAACGGAACAACGGCTCGGTGTACACCAGTTTGGCGTTGTAGCCTGTTAGTTTGCCATCATTTTCAATGTACTGGTTAATAGAGTCTGTTCGTAGTTTGTTACCCAATTTATCGTAAAAATTATTAGCAGTTTCTAAATTACCGGTGCCGCTGTTATCGTTATAGGTAGTTAAAAAACTTAGGGATAAGGTACGGCCACGACGTTTGAATTTTTTACGAAACAATATTTCGTTATTAAAATTAACCCCCGTGTTTTTATTACGGTTATAAGTATAGCCGTCATTGCTTACCACGCCATCCGAGCCCCACTGACTAAAGTTTGTTCTTGAAATATTGTCGGAGTTTTGGTAACCGATAGATGGCGAAATTTTAATGGAATGAAAAGTATCAATATACTGATCGATTATAAAATTTAACCGGTGACTGTTGGCGGCATTATCAGTAAATGAAGATTGCCGGTTAAAATAACTGGAGTCGGGTAACAGGTATTGGCGTAACCTTTCGCTGCTAACTTTTGGGTTTAAATGATTATAAAAATAGTTACTCCTGAAATCGGTTTTAGTGCCAAACATATCGTTATAGTTTATACCACCACCCCACATGGTGCGTATGCCTTGGTTGGTATTGCCCAGGCCTGCCAGTAAAGCGGCCGATGGGTCGTTACTGCTAATAGTGCCCCCACCGCCACGCATAAGGCGGCTAAGTTCACCACTAAAATTCATCATATCCATAAAGGAAAAACCTTCGGTATTGGTGTTATTACCCATACCTAAAACAGAAGCTTGTCGGGCGCCTTTAAATTGGTTTACATTAAAACGACCTTCCTTTGTGTCACGGGTACCGGCACCGGCCATTACTTTTCCAAACACACCTTTCTTTTTATCGGCTTTTAATTTAAGGTTAATGGTACGTTCGCCACTGCCATCATCAAAACCCGTCATAGCAGCCTGGTCACTTTGTTTATCGTACACCTGTACTTTATCAATAGCATCGGCCGGTAAGTTTTTAGTGGCAATTTTTGGGTCGTTGCCAAAAAACTCTTTACCATCTACCAGTACCTTATTTACTTTTTGTCCTTGTGCACGAATGGTGCCGTCTTTATCTACTTCCATGCCGGGCATTCTTTTTAGTAGCTGTTCTACGCTGGCATTGGGTTGGGTTTTAAACGAGCCGGCATTGTATTGTATGGTATCGCCAACCATGGTTACGGGTGGTGCTTCGCTGGTTATTACTACTTCTTCTAACACCTGTGTTTTATCATCTAATTTAATATTGCCTAATTGTACTTGTTTGTGGTTTTCGTCAATGGTGAAAAAAAGGCTTTTACTATGATAGGCTACGTGTGTAACAAGCAAGCGATAATCAGCATAGTTTAAACCGGTTAATTCAAATCGGCCCATAGCATCTGTCATACTAAAGCTTACCAGCGATGAATCTTTTTTAAGCATAACAGTAATGGTAGCATCGCTAATGGCCCGGTTGTTAATTGAATCGTAAGCCACACCAAAGGCTTTGCCTTTGTCTTGTGCTTGAATGGCATTACCGCAGCCTAATAATACCATCAGTAGTATAAAACCTAATCTCATAATAGCTTGTTTTTTCGGCTACGAAAGTATTAGTAATGCTTTGCCAAATGGGTTAATGATGCTTTGATTAAGGTTAATTAGGGTTAAAGAATGAGGAGTTAATTTGGTGATGTGATGATTTGGAAATTTGGTAATAAGGGTTTGTAGAAGATACAGTGAGGCTTGCAAAGTGGTGAATAGAATTACCGAACTACCCCGATTAAAATACGGGGTACTGCAAAGTGGCCAATAGAATTGTTGCAGTACAAGTGAGTGACACAACAGAAGATGATAGTAGCACTACCGCTGATAACAAAAAATACTCATTCGCTATTGAAATAGGCGTTAAAAATTTATTAACTACATTGCAAGATGTGCAAACATGAACAAAAATTTTGTCCGCGTTGTAACAGTGGCTTTGAGTGCAAAGCCGGCTCGATAAACCTTTGCCAGTGCAGCACTGTAACGCTTACAGATGAGGAACGAAATTATATTGCCAACAAACATACCGATTGCCTTTGCGCTAATTGCCTGCGAGATTTAAAAATAAATTTCATTTATTGCAGCAACAAGAAAGGCTGCAAAAGATTTCGACACTTTTTACAAAAACAAATAAATAATGACGATAGAAGAACGCATTGCACAATCGGAGACACATATTTTTAAAGCCGTTTTTCCTAATACAACCAACCATTACGATACTTTATTTGGCGGCACGGCGATGCACCTGATGGATGAAGTGGCTTTTATTACCGCAACCCGTTTTACCCGCCAACGTGTAGTAACCGTAAGCAGCGACCGTATTGATTTTAACAGACCAATACCTTCTGGAACACTGGTAGAATTGATTGGAAAAGTAATACATGTGGGCAATACCAGCCTTAAAGTACATGTTGAAATTTATGTGGAAGAAATGTACTCAGACACAAGGGAAAAAGCTATCAACGGCACCTTTACATTTGTTGCTGTGGATGAACATAAGAAACCGGTGAAGATTGTTTAAGCAATAACAGTTTTAAAAAATAAAGCCCCTCCGTTAGAGGGGCTTTATTTTTTAAAACGGAAGTTTTACCACTTTCGCTTTTATTAATTTGTCTCGAACTTTAATAAAAATATTTGTATCAAAGCCTGAAAAATCTTTTTTTACATAACCCAAACCAATGGCTTTACCCAAGCTTGGCGATTGTGTACCGGAAGTAACTACACCAATATCGTTTCCGGCTTCATCGGCAATAACATAACCGTGACGAGGAATGCCTTTGTCAACCATTTCAAAACCAACCAGTTTTTGTGTAAGACCTTCTGCTTTTTGTTTTTCAAAAATAGCTTTTGATGAAAAGTCTTTAGTGAATTTGGTGATCCAACCTAAGCCGGCTTCTAACGGAGAGGTATTGTCGTCAATATCGTTACCATATAAACAAAAGCCCATTTCTAAACGTAAGGTATCACGTGCGCCTAAGCCAATTGGTTTTATACCTGCTGCAGCACCGGCTTCAAAAATGGCATCCCAAATTTTTTCTCCGGCTCCGTCTTTATCTTCAAAGTAAATTTCTACGCCACCTGCACCCGTATAACCTGTTGCGCTGATTAATACATTATCAACACCGGCAAAAGTACCTTTTACAAATGTGTAATATTTAAGGTTTAAAATATCAACATCTGTTAAAGGTTGTAATATTTGTGTGGCTTTGGGTCCTTGTATGGCCAGTAATGCGGTTTTGTCAGAAATGTTGTGCATTTCTACATTATTCGTATTGTGACTGCTAATCCAGTTCCAATCTTTTTCTATATTGGAAGCGTTAACTACCAGCATGTACACTTTATTCTCTTCAATGCAATACACCAATAGGTCGTCTACAATGCCGCCATTATTGTTAGGCAAACAGCTATACTGTGCCTGGCCATTTTTAAGTTTTGATGCATCATTACTGGTAACACGTTGAATAAGATCCAATGCGTTTTCGCCTTTTAAAATAAACTCACCCATGTGGCTAACATCAAACACGCCTGCGTTGGTACGCACTGCCTGGTGTTCATCGTTAATACCGGTATAGGAAATAGGCATATTATAGCCGGCAAATTCGGCCATTTTAGCACCAAGAGCAATGTGCTTGTTGGTAAAAGGAGTTGTTTTCATCACTAGTAATTAAGCATTATATTAATGCCGCAAAAGTATAGTAAATGTAATAAGCAGGCTAAATTGTTTTTGTTAAGCTATGAAAACAATTGCTATGTTCTATCGTGTATTGATAACTGTAGTATTTGTCCATTGGTCGTGCCAAGGGGTACCCGTAAAACCACTAAAGGGTTCAAATGGAACAACCCGGCAAAGTGCACGAAGAAATGCATCTTTAAAAGTTAGTTCACCACCATCCATACGAATAGCCCTGGTACCAGATATGGCTTTGCCTAATGTATGACCTTTAAATAGTTTTTCGCAGAGTGTAAAATAAATGAGTATGCATATAACACCTAGAAAGTAGCTAAACAAATAGAACGAAACAGAACCTTCTCCTTCTACTGCAATTGCATATAATAAATCAGGCGCAAGGGATACTAATATAATTCCAACTACATAACCTACACCAAATGAAATGACGTATCGAATAAACAACATATCAATTACAAAGTTTAAAAATCGTTTACCCGTGCTGGCATATTGGTATTGAGAGAGGTTGTTTAAATCATCGGCAAGGCTGTAGTCTTGTTGTTCGTTTTGATTGTTGTTGTCCATAAGTGGTGGTTTATGTGTTGTGTATTTATTTATCAAATTTTTGCTTAAAATATAAAATTGCGATAGCCATTATCATCAATATGGCATTGGTGGCAATTATAATCCAGTCGTTACGTAATATACCATAACCTATCCATAAAACTTCGTTGGTAATAGCAATAATAAACATGAGTGAAGAAACATCTTTTGCTGATTTTTCTTTCCATACTTTAATTACTTGTGGTAAAAATGTAAAAGTAGTTATAATGGCTGCTGCTAGTCCTAGTATATCAACAAACTGCATAATAAAAATTTATTAGGCTAAATGTATACATAAAGTTGATAAACGCAAAGCAATTGGGAGATAAGTTAAAAGAGGGAATGTATGATTGCAGATTTACTGATGTAGGATTTATGATGTCTGATGTGATGATGTCTGATTTTATCTAAGATCTAAGATTTTTTGATCTGTGATTTGGATGGTTAATTGCTCCGAGCCTAGGTTCTTGTTTCACGAACCTAAAAAAATTAGCCATTAGAATAACCGGCCAATAAGGTTTGTTCCCGCACATTGCTGAATAGCATTACCGAACTACCCCGATTAAAATACGGGGTACTGCAAAGTGGCCAATAGAATTGTTGCAGTACAAGTGAGTGACACAACGAAAGCCCAATCAAGGGTGGGACGTTGGTAACAAAAAAAGTAATACACAAACCCCGGCTTTAAAGCACCTTTAGGGGTTTGGGGTTTAACCGCATAGGCTAAAACGGAAACCCAATACCCAGGTTGAAAATTAAATTCTCCTGCCGCCATGTTTTGGAGCCAAACCGAATATCGTCAAGTACCCAACGTTGGTTTTCGGCTAACCAGGGCTTGCGTATAGGAAAGGCCACATCTAAACGAAGCACAAGTATAGATACATCGACCCGCAAACCAACACCGGCACCTATGGCTAACTGACTTAAAAACTTACTAGTAAATTTAGATCCGGGCAGGTTTGGGTCTTCGTTTTTTAACCACACATTACCGGCATCAATAAACACGGCACCATCAAATACGCTGTATAGTTTGGTGCGATACTCTGTGTTAAATTCAAATTTTATATCGCCAGATTGATCGGCAAGGAAATCGGTGTTAACGGTGTCTTTAAATGTGCCGGGGCCAAGCGAACGGCTACGAAAGGCACGAATACTATTATTACCGCCGGAGAAAAATTGTTTTACAAACGGCAACTCGGTTGAGTTGCCCCAAGGCAACCCATAACCAATAATTACACGATTAGCCAATACACTTTTTCTGGATAGTTTTAAATAAAAACGGGTATCAGCTTCCAGTTTTACATACTGCGAAAACTGAGCATTGGCAATGTTTTTTGGTCGGCCTTTTGCTACATTAGCACCCATTAAACTACCAATAATATTACCCGATAAATCTACATTACCATTAAAATACCAGCCGGTCATAATGGCGTTACCGATTAACTCGTTATAATTAAAATTATAATTACCGCCTAATATAAATTGCTTTTCAATAGCTTTTTGTAGGGTAGGGTTATTGGCTGCGCTATCAGTATATTGCTTGCTTACATGTATAGGCTGTATGTAGTTAATGGCAATAGGTTTTAAATCATACTCGGTGTATAAATTACCCTTCCATACATAACCATAACCGGCTTTAAAAGAATTAAGTGTATATAATTTTTGTTTAGTTAACACCTCGTAACCTGCTAATAAATTAGTACGCGGTACAAAACCACCTTTCAAGTTATACTTAACAAATGGAATTAAAAATTTAGGGAAACTCAGGTTGGCATCCAATCCATATCTGTACGTATTGTAGCCCTTTAATTGTCCGCTAAGTTGTACCTCAAAACCTGCATTCGCATTAATCATTAATATTTCACCGCCTTTAAAAGTATTACGCCTGCGCCAGCCTACGGTAACATTACCACCGGTAAGGTTGTTTGATTTTGTGCTAGCCGTTGGCTCTAACTTTAAAGCGTTTTTAGGTAGCGGAGTTAAGTAATAATAAGTATTTAAAGGTATGCTATCGTTTAAACCACGTAACACACGCATGCTATCATTAGCTGCTTTGGAAAGCATGGTACTATCTACCTCAAACCTGTTTTTTACAAATTTAAAAATACCCAAACCTACTAAACGATTAAGTGTCAGGTTTTGATCGGTTCTATTATACGCCTCACCTTTTTTAAACTGCATGGTGTTTTGAAACAACTGCGGTTTATACTGGTTGCGCCTGTCCACCACATAATAACCTTTATAAAATGAGGCAGTTTGTTTTAACGTATCAGATGATGTTGCATTGTTTAAACGAAACGTTGGAAATATAAAAATATCATTAATAGAAAATACTGACTTAGCCGCTGTAGTAGTATTGGGTTTAACTTTTACATACAGGTTTACCTTATTACTGCCAATGGTACTATCTGCACGAATAATTAAAAAACCCGGATCAAAATAATAAAAGCCTTTTTCTTTTAAGTAAACATCCAGTCGGTTACGTTCTGCTTTTATAGTTTCTAAATCAAACGGATTACCAGGTTTTAAAAATGTGTTTTTAGATGCGGCCCTAATATTAGTAGAAAGATTGCTGCTATCCGTTTCAAAAAATACACTGTCAATGTAATACCTTACACCCGGTGTAACGGTGTACGTGGCACTTGCTTTTTTCCCTTTAACAGTGGTATCGCCGGTTACTGCTACATGAAAAAAGCCGGTGTTTTCCAAATTGCTTTTTATAACATTAACATTGTTACTAAGGCTAAGCTGACTTAACAAAACCGGCGGCTCGCCAATTTTATTTTTAAGCCAACTTCTAAAAGATTTTTCCGACTTTGGATTACCTGCCAAATTATACATGTGCAACTTAAACTTTACACCAAATATCGATTTGTTAGGCTTGGGTCTGGTAAGCGATGATGCCGTTTCTTTCACATAACTTTTTTCTTTTTTAGTAATGGTACTATCGCCTTCAATTTTAATACTTGCTCCGGTATACAAAGCATCGCCTTTAGGCACATACTTGGTACCCGAACAGGCATACAAAAACAACCCCATTATTAAATAACAGCTGTAAAGTAAAAAGCTATGTATGTTTTTTTGCACCGGCATTTTTTATGCAATATGTTTTATTATGTTATCAGCAGTATTACTACTAGCATCGTCTGTTGTGTCGCACTCTTCAACAGTAGCAATTCTATTGGGCATTATGCAAACCTCTGTTTGTTTTCATAAACCCAATTAGCACATTAGCATATTATCTAATTAGCTAATTGTTTTGCCTCCCTTTCTTGTCTTTCTTTTTGTCGTTGTTCCGGTGTTTTTTGTTTCCTAAAAATATCCCTGAAACGGTTATAGTCAAGTGTAATAACAAAGCCTAAACCTGTTTCAACAATATATCCGTCTATCACACCCTGAAACTCGTTTTTACGATAAGCCCGCAACATATAACGGCCATCTTTGCTTAACCGATAATCAATCGCAATATTGCCGGCAATATTTGTTGCCTGCTGGTTACTGTTCTGCGGTCCTTCCAATTCAAAATTGCTACCAATAGATACTGTTAATCTATCGTCAAACATTTTTTTAGAAAGGCCAACATTTAAGTCTGTTCTATCTGCTTTTGTCCCGGTTGAATAATCTTCGGATGATTGTAAATCAAAGTTTAACTCCACACCTTTAATTAAACCTTCGCTCATACGATTTAACTGCTCGGTTAATAATTTACTTACACTTTGTCTAACCATTGTATTGGCCGATACGCCGGTACCATCAAACGGTGTTTCGGCAAAAAACCGTGTTAATACCAACAAGGAGAAAACCTGTTTATTCATTTCTCCTTCATCCAACCTCAGTTGATCCAGTTTAGTTCGTACATCCGTTAACACATTACCCGCAACCGAATAGCTTTTATTCTCCGGCAATAAAATATCAAAAGCAACTCTTGGTTGTAACAATTGTCCGGTTAGTTTTAATAGTACATCAAAAGGTAAACGTTGCATGTACATATTACGTTGCGTGGCTGTTATGTCATCGCCTAATTGTCCTTTTACTAAATCTAATGGTACAGCATTAGCAACGTACTTAGCCGTAATATTTATATCGGCGGCAGTTGGTTCGCCGCCCCAGGTTATTTTACTTCCTTTTTCAATTGAGAATTTTCGTTTGGCCATTGGTATGGTTAATTGGTATTCTCCTTCATTAATTTCGTATGTACCGGTCATTACAATTTCACCCGATTGGTCAATATTTACACTAAGCAAGGCCTCACCCTTTACATTTAAAAAGTCACCATTGCCTTCATCAATCACCAAGGTAAAATCCGCCGCCGGGTCTATCTCAATATTTACAGATACGTCTAATCCCTTTATCGAGGAAGTGTTCAATGAATCGTATCTAACCAACCATAACGAGTCGCTTAACGGCGCATCCATATCAAAAAACTCAACTACACCTTCTCTATCTGCCACACCGGGGTCCGATTGTGGCAACACTATCGTCATCACAGTGCCTTCGTTTACTTTCAATCTTCCATCAATTACGGGTAGTGCTTCGGTACCTGTAATTTGCAGTTCGGTATTAAAAAACAGTTTTCCGTAAAAAAGATCATTGTCTCTTTTTAAACTATTTAATGCCTGAAAATTATCAGCACGCAGGTCAAGATCAAATTTATAATTGGTAAAGTTTTTTGTAGCAGCTGTACCATTTAGTACAAGGTCATTGTTACTGGTATCTTTAATAGCAAACCTGTTAAAGCGTAATCCTTGTTCATCAATAATTATTCTTTGCTGATCCACCTTAAAGTAGTTGTTCAGCATACTCACATTAAAGCCGGCTTTATCAAAATTAATATTACCTAATACCGATGGCTGTTGTATTGTTCCTTTAATAGCAATCTTACCGTTTACAGCACCGGTACCATACCTGATGGCATTACCCGAAAAAGCCTGGGCGGTTTGCATTGTAAGACGGTTAATATTCAGGTTAAAATCAAAATCGTTACCATTGGTTGTTTGTTGATAGTATTTACCAACTAATTGCACATCATTATCTCTACCGCTAATTGTAACTGTTGCATCATACACACCGGCTGCTGCATTGTTGGCCAATATTTTTACATTACCTACGGTGTCTTTATACAATTGTAAATTGTCTATGGCTAAGTCTCCGGTAAAAACAGGCGAGGTAAATAAATCCGACAATACTACTTCACCGTTTATTTTACCATTTGCCAGTGTAGTATCGGGCATTACAAAACCCAATAAGGTAGCAATTTCAAATTGCTTAAATGAAACCTGCAATGGCGCTGTTGGCGCATTTTCGGTACTTTGTATTTTTAGCTCTTGTGCTTGCTGCGATAATAAAAAGTTGTTAGCCAATAAACCTTCCGGCGAATAAGTAAGGTTGTTGTTATCGGCAATATTCCAGTCTTTATAATTTAATTTCAAATTACGCGGTACTATAACAAACTTATATTGGCTACTGTCGTTTTGTTCCAGCACTCCTTGCAGGTTATACCTTTCTTTAAGCACACTGTCTTTAATGTTTAACACAAAAGCAAGGTTGTTTTCCGCAACGCCTGCTTGTAAGGTTGTATTTTGTATAGCAATACCTCCTGTGCTTATATTTTTTACACTTACATTGGCTATAATAGAATCCTGCGCCTCATTGGTACCGGCATCTAATACAAGACCGTCAATTTTATTGCCTGCATAATTTACACCGGGTGCTTTCAGGTTGGCATGCCATCCGTTAAAGTCGCTAAAAAAACTGGTTAAAGTAACAGTTTGCATTTCCTGCAAGTCTGGTACAAACGCTTTTAATTGTGGCGAGTTGCTAATGGTAGCGTTTAATGTAAAATTATAAGGGTCAAACACCAGCGTTGTATCACGCTGTGTTGTTTTAAAATAAGGCTGCATTACATGTTGCACCACATCGCCAATTTGTGTAAGCTTATACTCGCCATATAAGTCAACATTAGCCATCGGACTAAACAATTGCAGGTAACGTAAATCGTCAACCACATTTGCTACCAGTCTTACACTATCTAAATCCACCGGTTGGTTATTCATCACCAGCAATCCTTTTTCTATCATCAACTGGCCAATTAAGTCATTGGGATTTGTGTTTTCAAAATCAGCTTTTATGTTACCGGCAAAATTTATAGCATCAGGTGTAAGGTTTAACTCTTGTGTTTTAATACTATCAATTTGCAGGTTAGCCTGAATAGCCGGATACTCCTTACCAAAGTTGGCGCTTGCTGTTAAGTTTAAATCAATATTAGGGTCTGTTATTCCAGCGGTAAGGTTTGCTATTTGGTTTCTAATGTCGCCATTAACTGCCAAATCCTTATACTCGTATTTGTTATACGTAAAACTATGAATGGTTCCTTTAAATACGGCATCAGCCGTTTTAGGGTCAAAACCTTTGCCCTTTGCCTGTATACTGGCACTTAGCGAACCCAATGTAGTATCCTTCATTAACTTACCCAAGGCAAAGGATTCTGTAACCAGATTAACATCGTAAGTCGCCTTAGCCGCATCAGTTATATTAGTGGTTTTGCCTTTTATACTTACGTTGCCTAAATCGGTTTTTAATTTTGCATCTACATCATTAGCGGCTAAACCGCCTTTTATTTTACCCGATAATTGCATGGTATTAGGCAGCTGAATATTATCAGGTAAAGTGCCTGCAGGCAATATTTTTTCAAGATCTTGCTTTGTTGTACTAATATTATCAATGGCTAAATCCGATGTAAACTTATCCATATCCGGCAGACCTTTCAGGTTACCGTTTAATTTTACCGTTGTAGCATCCCAACCTTTAATTTCCAGGCCATCAATAGCCAGGTTTTTTACAAAACCCTTTATGCGTCCATGTAACTGCCAACTGGTTGCCGGATTGCTAAACGCTTCCTGTTGTGCTAAATCGGGTACAAAAGTCAACACATCCGATGCGGTTATTTTACTTCTATCAAGGTTAACGTCAACATATAAAACCCCAATATCTTTTCCAATTGCTTCAATAGATGGATAACGAATGGCTACATCACGTTGTAACAAAGTACCCGGCGTTTTTAATACCAGGTCTTTTAAATAAGCAGTACTGTTACCGTATAAAAAATTTGTTTGTAGTTTTTGCAAAACAAAACCACTTTGTTCTTTTAACTCACCTTTTTTTATAACACCCATAATACTGTCGCTGCTAAATAAAAATTTATCAACTTCAAGGTTAAGGTCGTTTACTTTTAAGTGAGCATAGTCCATGCCTTTTGGCTGGCGTGGAGAGTTATTATCGTCGTACTGTACATTACTGTTACTAATTTTTAAACTGTTTACCGCAAACTGTAAACCGGCTTGTTCTTCCGCCACTTCTTCCAAAGTTTCTTCGGTAGTTGCTGCATTAGTCGTTTTTTTAGGTGTTATAACCGGGTTCGTTTTATCCTGTCTTACAATAGCGTTTAATTTGTCAATAACAATATCACCCGCATCAAAAATCATATTGTCAAGATCCAGCTTCTTGGGTTGTAGCTGTAATGTACCCACATTAGCCTGTGTGTAAAACGCACCCACACTATCCCTAAAGTCTAATTGTAAATTTTTAATGCCAATATTTTTCAACAGCAACTGTAACGAGTTGCCTTCTCCGGCTGGTGTTTCAGTGGTAGGCTCGGTTGCCACCACCAATGCAGTATCATTACCTAAAGGTTTTGTTTGTATAATAGTGGCGGTGGTGTTTTCCAGCGATGTTTCCTTAATATCAATAATCAGTTTATTAAAATCAAGGCCATTAATTTTTGCGCCAAAATGACCAATCTGAGTATTTACATCATTGCCTGTTACCACATCCTTGTAAACAAAACGCACATTATCCAATAAAACCGATCTTAATAAAAATGGTGCAGCACTAGTATCAGTAACACTTGCGGATGTATCGGTAGAAGGAGAAGAAAAAGCATCCGCAATAAACTGAAAATTAAAAGCAGTGTCGGGCAATTCCCGTTTAATTTTTGCCGTAATATCCTGCAAGTGAACTTCCTTAATATCCAGCTCACTAAAAATCAAGTTCCAAATACTTATGTTTACCTGTATTTTACCCGCAGATAGTAAAGTGTCTTGTTTGCGGTCTTCAATGTATAAATCTTCCAGTACTACTTTGGTGCTAAAGCTTATGTACAGTTTGCCAATATCAACTTTTGTATCCAGCTTTTTTTGTAAAAAACCTACGGCCTGTTTTCTAATAATATTTTGTCCCCAGCGGGTTTGTATGGCAATAATCAACACCACCACCAATAGCAGCAACCCCAGCACAATGCCGCCCAACACCTTCAACAGGCGTTTCCAGATGTTCTTTTTTTTCGGGGCTTTTTCCTTTTCCATCAATTAGTTGTGCACTTACTACGTTATAATTTTTTATGGTATCATCTGCATTACTACTATCATCTTTACTTGCGTCGCACTCTTGTACGTTCTGTAATTCTATTCAGCAATATGCACGTCTCTTTTTTATCTCATCGGTATCTCTTACACCAGTAAATCAGAAATCATCACATCAGAAATCAGCCATCACCAACTCTGCTTCTGCAAAATTGCCGTATTCTTGTTAATTAACGCTTTATGAATATAAAAAACTATACCATTTATGCGGCTATTGCTATAAAACACAAATATTTATACGTTTTTGTTGTAATAATTTCAAAACCCCGAAAGTTTTAAAACAGTTAACCCCCGAAACAGTTGCATTTCTGTTACATTGCTTATCTTGCTTTTACAAAGATTGACTATGCCAAAAACAAAAATAGCGGGTATTGGAAAGTATTTACCCGAAACCATTGTAACCAACAACGATTTAACTAAAGTAATGGAAACCAGCGATGCATGGATACAGGAACGTACCGGTATTCAGGAGCGCCGTTATGCCAAACGATACGAGGACACTACCGCAACCATGGGTGCCGAAGCCGCTAAAGTTGCCATTGAACGTGCCGGTATTACCCCACAGGATATTGACTTTATTATTTTTGCCACCCTTAGCCCCGACTATTATTTCCCGGGTTGTGGTGTGTTGGTACAGCGCATTTTAAATATTCCCAATATTCCGGCATTGGATATACGCAACCAGTGCAGCGGTTTTGTATATGGTATTAGCATTGCCGACCAATTTATTAAAACCGGCATGTATAAAAACATCCTGTTGATTGGGTCGGAAACACATTCTTATGCACTGGATTACAGCACCCGTGGCCGTAATGTATCAGTTATATTTGGCGATGGTGCAGGAGCTGTGGTTTTACAACCTACCGAAAAAGATAATCAGGGTATTTTAAGTACCCACTTACATAGCGATGGTACCGAGGCCGAAATGTTAAGCATGCCCAACCCGGGTTTTCATGCCGGTAAATTTTGGGAGGCCGTAAAACCCCAACAACCCGAAACGCCTTATGGTGGTATGTTTATTACCCAAAACCTGTTGGATAAAGAAGATATGTACCCTTACATGGATGGCCCGGCAGTATTTAAAAAAGCCGTGGTAAAAATGCCTGAAGTAGTACACGAAGCTTTAAAAACAAACAACCTGCAAACCACCGATATTGATATGCTGATACCGCACCAGGCCAACCTGCGTATTGCACAATTTGTGCAACAACAACTTGGCCTAAGCGACGATAAAGTGTTTAATAATATTCAGAAATACGGCAACACCACCGCCGCATCTGTACCTATTGCCTTATGCGAAGCCTGGGAAGCCGGCAAAGTAAAAGATGGCGACCTGGTTTGTTTAGCCGCTTTTGGTAGTGGTTTTACCTGGGGAAGTGCGTTGTTGAGGTGGTAGGACGGTTTAGGGTTTAAGGTTGGGTTTTCCGAAATTGTGGTGTTCAAACCTAAATGGGTGAGAAGTGAGTAGTCAATAGTGAATGCGTAACCGTGTGTTGCTTTTTATTTTGAAATTTGTATTGCGTAAAAGCATCATTTCTTCAATTTTCCATAATGATAAAGCCTCTCTCCGGCATTTATAAAAAGGCGCTTATTTTTCCAGATTAATTTTTGAGGAAGGCCAAGTGCTTGTTTTAACGGTATTTCATTTTTATTAAACTCTTGGGTAATTAAAGAATCATAATTCCTGTCAGTGTGATTAAGAATAAGCGTATCACCATTTAAAAGGTAAAAGCCTGATGTTACAGTCCTACTTAGGTGGACTGTTTTTGTGAATACAAATGTGCTGTCTTCATATAGTTGAATCTTATTTGAGCTTGCGATATAAAGGCCATAATGTCTTGTATTTGAGGTCCTACAAGATATACACATTATAAAAAGTATAGTGAGGAAGAAAGTAACTTTTTTTGATAGCATATTGATGCGATGAGATTAACTATAGGATTACACAAGCTAATTACCACTGACTTACGGACTCACGAACTTTCGGTATTCCCGACTTCCCTCTGCCCATTAGCGATATACAGTTGAACGGAGCGTCGCAAGGGACGGTCAATCAAGGCTCTACAGCTGGTAAACAAAAAACAAACTGCTGCCTTGCAGGATTCTGCATTCAGCTTTTAGCGTTGAGCTTTCTGCTTTCTGCTTTCAGCCCTCCACCCTAAACCTTATACCCCCAATGTTGTTATAGCTTTTATAATTAACGCATTTACCAAAAGGAACAATGGTTTGTGTACCCAAAAAGTAAATGTAATAACTTAACTTTGCGCTTTCCTCTAAAAAAATGAGCGACCCAATAAAACATGAATGCGGTTTGGCATTCATTAGACTAAGAAAATCTTTCTCTTATTACCAGCAACGGTACGGTACCACCATGTGGGGTTTAAACAAAATGTACCTGTTGATGGAAAAGCAACATAATCGTGGACAGGATGGCGCCGGTGTGGCTGCCGTAAAACTGAATGTAGAGCCGGGGTATCCGTTTTTACATCGTTTACGCAGTGCAAAACCGCAGGCCATTGCCGATTTGTTTCGCCAAATTGGTGCCGAGGTAGATAACCTGGCGCAATACAACCCCGAAATACGCAAACATCCCGGATTAATGAAAGGGCATGTATCGTTTATGGGTGAGTTGCTGTTAGGCCATTTACGTTATGGTACACAGGGAAAAAATAATGAAGAGTTTTGTCACCCGTTTATTAAGCGACATACCGTACCTGCCCGCAACCTGGCTTTGGCGGGCAATTTTAATTTGGTAAATACTGAGGAACTTTTCTCGTTAATTAATATAGATCCGGGAGTTTTTCAGCGCCAGAGCGATTTGGCGGCAATGATGGAAGTACTGCACCATTTTTTGGTACAGGCCGATGAAAATTCTCCTGAGCATCCGGACATTAAAGCCATTTTACAAAAAGCCCTGCCTTTGTTTGACGGTGGTTTTCATGTGGGTGGTTTAACCGGCGACGGAACAGGTTTTGTGGTACGTGATGCCAATGGTATTCGCCCTTCTTATTACTATATTAACGATGAAGTAATTGTTGCCGCATCGGAACGTGCTGCTATACGCACTACGTTTAATGTTGGCGAAAACGAAGTAAAAGAGTTAATGCCGGGTCAGGCATTAATTGTTTACGAAGATGGCCGTTACGAAATTTTTCAAGCCCTGGAAGCTAAGGAGCGTAAGGCTTGTAGCTTTGAGCGTATTTATTTTTCCCGTGGTAGCGACGAAAAAATTTATAAAGAACGTTTGGCTTTAGGTCATAACCTAAGCGAGCAAGTGTTAAAGGCTGTTGACCACGATTTAAAAAATACTATTTTTTCCTTTATACCCAATACGGCCGAAGTAGCGTTTTATGGTTTACAAAAAGGTATGGAAGATTACCTGAACAAACGTAAACTGGAACGCATTTTAAGTTGGGGAAATAATATAGATCAGGAGCAGTTGTCCGAGCTTATCTCTCGCCGTGTACGCATTGAAAAAATTGCCATTAAGGATGTTAAAATGCGTACGTTTATTACGGAGGATACCAGCCGTAACGAAATGGTACAACACGTGTACGATATAACATACGGCACTGTTACGCCAAATGTAGATACGCTGGTGGTAATAGATGATTCCATTGTACGAGGCACTACTTTAAAAGAAAGTATTATTCGTATGCTGGCTCGTTTAAAACCTAAAAAAATTATTGTGGTGTCTTCATCGCCGCAAATACGTTACCCCGATTGTTATGGTATTGACATGAGCAAAATGGGCGACTTTATTGCCTTTGGTGCTGCGGTGGCTTTATTAAAAGAAAAAGGGCAGGAACATATTTTACAGGATTTGCTGGAAAAATGTAAAACCCTGCAACGCAACAATCAACTACATACCGAAAACGTAGTACAGCAATTATATAAAACCTCTACCACCGAAGAAATATCGGCAAAAGTGGCGCAGTTAATTACGCCGCCTGAAGTCGATATTCCGGTAGAAGTAATTTTCCAAAGCATCGAGGATTTACACAAAGCTTGTCCGGGTAATTTGGGCGACTGGTATTTTACCGGCAACTACCCAACACCGGGTGGCAACAAAGTGGTAAACAAAGCCTTCATCAACTTTATGGAAGGTAAAGATGTACGTGGTTATTAAGTTGTAAACAAGTAGAAGCATCAACTGTGGTGCAAAGCCCGGCAACAGTATCCCGCTTTCCGCTACAAGTCCGCACTACGCTGCGCTTCGTTTGCGGGCTTTCCGCTGCAATCGGGGCTACCAGCAACAGTATAACAAAGCCCAACATCGTACATTATCGGGCAAAAACGCTGTGAGGCTTAGGAAGACAAAGCCGCGAAGAATTTTTATTACACAGCTAATTGTTTTCAAATAATTGCATACTGTACTTTTAGCTTTCACCAATTTTTTAAACCGTTAAAACGGTTAAGGCGTAGCTACAATTAACATAGCCCACGGTTTAAACCGTGGGCTATGTATTTAAGTCCAATGCCTTTCATCAGCACTGCATATCGTAGCACGCTGTCTTGTCCACAGTGTAAGTACGGCCGATGGCGAAACGGCGGTTTTCGGCCATAGCCTAAACAAATTTTTTGTAAATAAAACAAGCACTTACCTAAAAACGACCGGCCGAAAAATGTGCCTGTAGCCAATCGGCTGTACGGTTCCGCGTAACAGTATTTTACAATAATTACCTCTAGCAGGCGGAATACACATTGGACAAGACTTGGCTTTTTTGTTACTTTTTTTGCCAAGAAAAAAAGTAAAAGAATAGAAGCCGATACGCTTCGCAAAAATTGTTTACTCAGGATGACAAAGACTTTAAGCTTGTTATTAGTAGCGTGAACGAAGCCTGTTTGCAGAAGTATAAAACTTATTCATACTAAAAAAGGCTGTCTTGTTAACAAGACAGCCTTTTTTATAAACCTTACGGTTAAATTATTTTACCACCTGAATACCATTAGCCGTAAACCTGATTTCTTTTTCAGGTTTTGTAATAGCATCAATTTCTTGTTGAGATTTTTTAGCATCTTCAGCATAGTGCTTTAACTCGGCAACCGAAGTTGTTTTAATAAAAGCTTTACCATCTAACACAACAGTTTTACCTACTAAAGCAGTTGGTGTAAAAAAAGCATAATCTTTCATTTTTACAAATGCAGTAGTAGTGTCATTAACCGCTAATTTAATCCAGCATCCTTTTTTAGAGCAAACCTCTAAAACTTTAGCGGTAACTTTTGTATCAATAGATTCTGTTTTTGCCAATTTTGCCGGAATTTGGGCAATATCAATAGCGCCATCAATAGATTTTATTTCACCATATACATCACCTGGTTTAGCATCGCCAGCAGGAGGTTGTGCAATAGCAGCAGTACTTACAAAAGCAATAGCAGCGGCTAATAATAATTTTTTCATAATTATGTTTTCGTTTTCTTAAGACCGCAAAGTTAACAATTGGTTGCATCATGCAAGCCACAATATTGTAAAAACAGGGTCATTTAATGCCAAAATGCGCCTTTACCCGTTTTCATTATCGCTTAATAATAGCTCACCTTTTACCAGCCAGGAGGTACCAAAAGCTAACAAAGCAATCCATTCCAACCAAAAAACAGCATTAACGGCATCGGCGTCGGCTTCAAAAGCATCACGTGTAGCTATAAAAACCAGCACAATACATATTACCATTATAACGGCACAACTGCGGTAAATTTTGTTACGGGCTTTTTTCTCCGGTGTTTTTTCGCCTTTGCTTTTGGTAAACAAAAAAAAGGATATATAGGCAAGCGTTAAAAAGAAAACAGCCGCAGCACCATAATGTACCCAAACCCTTGCACTGTTATCATTTAATTGTAATACACTACAGGCAACGTCCTCATTTTGTGTGGTAGGAAAAAATGCCACCAAAATAGCGGCCACTCCGGCAATAGTAGTGCTAATATTATCGCCACGGTTATAACCTTTGTAAGCAATTAAAAACAACGCCACTGCACATAATACACCTACAAACACATCGCCAACAATGGTAAAATAATAATGACTAATAGAATCCTGCACGTTATTACAATTGCCAATAAGTGAGGTTCCGGCCAATAATGCAGCCGGTAATAAAACGGCTAAAAAGCCAATGGTTTTTCGTATGGTCATAAACGAAATAACCATACGGTCTTGGTTAGTATTTGTAACAGACATATAATAAGGTTTAAACTAAAATTACAATTATTACCAGAATGTTTAATTAATGTTGACGGCGAATAGGTAGGCTGATTTATATTCTGCAGTACAAGAGTGGCTCTCATCCTTTCTTTCACTGAAAGAAAGGATTGCGAACAATCAAAATTGATTGCAAGGGACGATGCCATTTATTCTTCAGCCGGGACAATAAAAATTATTTATGCCATTACCGAAACCATCCACAAAGCTCGTTCTCCCAGAATCAAATCGCCTTTAGTGGATACATGCTCTATAATATCTTTAGGTCTTACACTTTTTGAGAAAAGTTTCCAGCTTACATCAGCCGGTATGGTAATAATGGCCTTGGGCTCAATATCATTTTGTTCATATAATTCCCAACCGGTTTCCAGTTTGCGTATTTGCCAGCTACCACCAAACTCACCGGGAATAACAACACGTACAACCGCATCTACTTTTTCATCTATATTGCGATAGGCATGTGGTAAACCCAACATAAATACCGCAAGAAAAGTGGTGAAATACTTGCTGTGTAATAAATCAGTATTGCCAATGGCATCACGTATTTGTTGCTGGTGTAAAAACTTTTCGGTGTATTCTCGTGCAATATGTTTCCAGTTTGGACTTTCGGTATCACCTGCCCAACTTACGGCAAAGGGTGCAACATCGTTCGGGTTAAGCGATGCATAATATTGGTTATACATTGGTCCGGTAAGTTGGTGCAGGGTGATTAAAATTTGCGGACTTACACGTTTCATGGCTTTAACCCAATCGGCATTCAATCCGTTTAAATAGGTTACTAATCCATTGTAACTAAAATCAGTCGGACTTTCACCAAAGTATCCGTCTTTTAACATAGATAATACACGAATATTTCCGTCAAGTAAATGTGCTACAACATCTTTCACGTTCCATAATTTGGCAACTGTAGACTTCTGCCAATCATCTGGGCTTAGCTCATGTAAAAGTTTAATGAATAATTCATCAATTGCTGATAACTGTGTAAGTATATCGTTGGCGCTATGTTGGTTAATGTACAAGGGTAATTATTTTATGTTTAAAGTTAATGGCTCTTACCTGTGTAAAAAAATAAGCAGGATTATATTAATGCTACTGTTTTACCTTAGCAATATTCAGCATACAAAAATTATAACATGAACTCATTTTCAATAACTGGTCAGTTTGTAGATATTCCACAACAAAAAATTTATCCCGCAACAGTACAGGTAACTGAGGGGAAAATTGAAGCTGTACAACCGCTTGATGTGCTGCCCGAAGGAAATGAAGGATTTATATTACCCGGTTTTATTGATAGCCATGTTCATATTGAAAGCTCTATGTTAATACCATCAGAGTTTGCTCGCCTGGCTGTGGTACATGGTACGGTTGCTACGATTAGTGATCCACACGAAATAGCCAATGTTTGTGGCATAGAAGGCGTAAACTTTATGATAGACAATGGCAAAACGGTAAACTTTAAATTTAATTTTGGCGCACCCAGTTGTGTACCTGCTACTACATTTGAAACTGCAGGTGCTACCATTGATGCCGAAGCCGTAACAGCTTTATTAACCCGCCCAGAAATTAAATACCTGAGTGAAATGATGAACTTTCCTGGTGTGTTACATGGCGATGCGGAAGTAATGGCAAAAATAAAAGCAGCTCATGCCGTTAACAAACCGGTGGATGGACATGCTCCAGGCCTTAGGGGTGAAACAGCTAAACAATATATTGCTGCAGGCATAAGTACCGATCATGAATGTTTTACAGCCGAAGAAGCCCTTGATAAATTGCAGCACGGCATGAAGATTTTAATACGTGAAGGAAGTGCTGCCAAAAACTTTGAAGCATTAATTCCTTTAATGCACGACTATGCCGATAATATGATGTTTTGCAGCGATGATAAACATCCGGATAGTTTGATGCTTGGACATATTAACCAATTATGTGCAAGAGCAGTATCGTACGGTATTGATGTTTTTAAAGTATTACAAGCTGCTTGTGTTAATCCGGTAAAACATTATAAACTGGATGTGGGTTTATTACAACCCGGCGATGCCGCCGATTTTATTATTGCCAAAGACCTGAAACAGTTTGACATTTTACAAACCTATATCAACGGTGTGTTGGTTGCTGATAAGGGAACTACTTTAATTAGTAATAGCGAAGCAATGCAAGCAGCGCCTATTAATAATTTTAATTGCAACCCAAAAAAGCCTGCCGACTTTGCTATAGCTGTTACCGAAATACAGGAAAAAATTGCAGTAATAGAAGCGCTGGACGGCCAATTAATAACCAACAAATTAAGCTATACACCAACGGTTCACAACGGGTTTTATGTAAGTAATACGGAAACCGATGTATTAAAAATTGCGGTAGTTAACAGGTATAATGACGCAACCGTAGCTACCGCTTTTATAAAGAACTTTGGTTTTACTAAAGGCGCAATTGCATCATCGGTAGCACATGACAGCCACAATATTGTGGTGGTTGGCGTAGATGATGAAAGTATAGCCAAAGCCGTAAACCTTGTTATTGCAGCAGCGGGTGGTGTAAGTTTATATACACCAGCAACTGAAACAGAAGCCGAGCAAAACCTGGTAGTGCAATTGCCGGTTGCTGGACTAATGAGTATGGAAGACGGGTATGTGGTAGGTGAACAATATGCCGCCATTGATAAGGCATCCAAAGCATTGGGAAGTAAATTGGGGTCGCCGTTTATGACATTATCTTTTATGGCATTATTGGTTATACCACATATTAAACTAAGCGATCTGGGCTTGTTTGATGGCGACAGCTTTACTTTTATTAATTAAAATGTATAAACGAATGTTATTTGCCCTGTGGTTAAAACTACATTCGTCATTCGCCCTGTAAATATTCCCATTCACCCTTTTTTCGGGCATATAGGTATGTAAGGTGTTGTATTACAAGCGTCCCTACACTACTTTCGATTAAAATTACAAACGATGAACGAATATAAAAATCAACCAATGGATCAGCGACAACAGAGCCGTGATAATAACCGTCGCAACTTGGGCAACCATGTTTGGTTAGGTGTGTTCTTACTTATTTTCGGTGTTTTTTCGCTGTTAAAATCAACCTTCAACGTACATCTTCCACGCTGGATTTTTACCTGGGAGTGGATACTGATTGGTATTGGCTTGTTTATTGGCTTTAAAGAAAACTTTAAAGGTGCTGCCTGGATTGTTTTAATTGGTATTGGTACCATCTTTTTGTCAAAAGACTTATTACGTTTTTACGACTTACGCTTTAATGTATGGCCTATTGTATTAATAGTAGTGGGTGTGTATTTTATAACACAGTCTGCCGGTAAAAAAAAACGGCAAACATTAAACGCTCATAATGACAGGCAAACCGAGTGGGGAGATATTCCACTTTCCGATGGTCATACCTTTGTTGAGTCAGATGATGATTATGTGGACAGTACATCCATCTTTGGTAGCGATAAAAAGAACATTTTATCAAAAAACTTTAGAGGCGGTGAAATTACCAATGTGTTTGGTGGCTCTGAGGTTGATTTAACACAGGCAGATATACAAGGTAAATGTGTGTTAGAGGTTACAGCTATTTTTGGTGGTGCTACACTTATTATTCCTTCTAACTGGATTATTCGTTCCGAAGCAGTTACTATTTTTGGTGGAATATCGGACAAGCGTAAAATGGCCGTTTTAAATGACCAACCGCACAAAACACTTATTATAAAAGGTACGGTACTGTTTGGCGGTATCGAAATTAAAAGCTACTAATACAGTAGCTTTTACTGTTTTTGTCAACCCCCTCTAAAACTAACATTATGCAATGGTTTATGGCCAAAATTGTTTACCGCATTATTACCGGCACCGGTAATCATACGGCACAGTTTGAAGAGCAGTTTAGATTAATACAAGCCCCACACATAAGTAACGCTTTACAAAAAGCCACAGAAATAGGTCGCAAAGGCGAAGACTTTTTTTACAACCAACATTTACAATTGGTACAGTGGCAGTTTATGCATGTAACTGAGTTAAACCCGCTGCAACATATTAACGACGGCATGGAATTGTACACCCGTATTGAAGAACAGGATAATGCCGAAGCATATATGTTAACCTTACGCCGCCGACACGAACAATTAACGGATACTATTAATTTACCCTTGTAAAAAACGAATACTTGATGCAGGTAAGTTTGTTTTCGGTAAAAAAACTATTTATTATATTGGGTACTTGCTGGTTGGTTTTATTGGCCGACCATGCATTAATACTGTATTGGTTTAACTTACCGTTAAAAACTGCAATTATTGATAGTGCTATTAGTAACTTTTTATTATTATGGTTCTGCATTTTAATTGTAGGCATGTTACGTTATTATAATGCCGGTGCCAGCAGGTATAGCAACATGGTTATACTTTGTATTGTGCTAAGTATAATATGGCTGTACTTTAGCCGCTTTGTATTAAACTTTTTTTTAGATGAAGTTCCCGGCTATTCCGGCTTTTTACAGCAGTCGTTAATTATACGTGGCAGTACCGGCTTTTTAGTGTTAATAATTGCAGCTATGCTGGGTGTTATATGGTACAGTTTACAGGAGCAGCAACAAAATGAACAACGTAAAAAAGATGCGGAAAAGCTTTCACGTGATGCAGAGTTGTACAAACTACGTCAACAATTACAACCTCACTTTTTATTCAATAGCCTTAATTCCATTAATGCCTTAATAAGCATTAACCCAAGCGAGGCAAGAAACATGGTATTGCAGTTGTCGGCGTTTTTACGCAACAATGTAAGCAGCAGCGAAAATAAGTGGATTGGCTTGCAGGAAGAGCTGGAACATTTGGGCCGCTATTTAAGTATAGAAAAAGTGCGTTTTGGCGACCGGCTTATTACCACCATTGAGTGTGACGACGCTGCAACCGAAATGAAATTACCGGCTTTAATATTACAACCGGTGGTTGAAAACGCTATTAAATTTGGCTTATACGATACCTTAGGCCCGGCAAATATTTTATTAAAAGCAAGCAATGTAGAGGGGCAATTGCAAATAACCATACAAAACCCATACGACCCTGATACTTCATCGCCGCGTAAAGGCACCGGCTTTGGTTTATCATCGGTACAGCGCAGGTTGTATTTGCTTTTTGGCCGTAACGATTTATTAAGCACATCGGGCAGTAAAAACATTTTTACCACGGTGGTAACCGTACCGCAAATACAGCCTGATATAACTTAACCAATAACTAATTAAATTTAACCATGCATAAAGTTGTAATTATAGATGATGAGCCATTGGCACGCAGTGTGGTGGTAGAGTTTATAAAAGATTTTTCGCAATTGCAGGTAGTAGCTACCTGTGGCGATGGGTTTGAAGGTGTGAAAGCCATTCAGGAGCACCAGCCCGATTTAATTTTTTTAGATGTGCAGATGCCTAAAATAAATGGCTTTGAAATGCTGGAGCTGGTAGATGACCAGCCATCGGTAATATTTGCCACTGCTTTTGATGAGTATGCTATTAAAGCCTTTGAAGCCAATGCGGTTGATTATTTATTAAAACCATTTAGTAAAGAACGTTTTGCAACGGCGGTAAATAAATGGCTGGAGCAACAAGCCGGCCGTACTGCTTTAAATATGCCGGGCTTGTTAGATGCCGCATCTCAAACACCGGCACAAAGCCAACGCATTGTGGTAAAAACCGGCACCAAAATAAAAATTATACCTACACAGGATGTGTTTTACCTGGAAGCCGCCGACAATTTTGTAAAAGTACATACCCGCGAAGGCGCCTTTTTAAAAAATAAAACCATGGCGCATTTTGAGCAAATATTACCTACGCAGGAGTTTGCCCGTTGTCACCGGTCTTACATGGTAAACTTGCAGGAAATAACCCGTATTGAACCTTACGAAAAAGACAGCCATATTGCCCTATTACGTAATGGCGGCCGTGTGCCGGTTAGCCGTAGTGGTTATGCCAGGCTGAAAGAGATTTTAGGTTTGTAGCGCAAGGTTACCGGTTAATGGTTCATTGTTAATAGTTAATGGGGAAGAATTGGTGAATAGTCAATAGTGAGTAGTCAATTCACTGTTGACTCACGGACTTTCTGTCTTTCGGACTTTCCGTCTTTCGGTCTTCCCGACTTCCCTCTGCTGATTAGCGAACAGAACCCCGAACGGAGCGTCGCAACGTCAGCTCAATCAGGGCTATACAGCTGGTTAACCAAAAAAATCCCTCATTTTGTTAAGTTTTTAGCAATAAGCCGGAATAGGCGGTTACTGTTTTAAAAAGTTGTATTTTTCCAACCCGTTGTTTGGGCTTACAATTTTGCCTATTTTACAACGTTTAATACACAAGCCACGTTTTGGGCTTTGGTACTGTCTTAATGAGATAAACTTATTGCTTAGATGAAGAAAATATTATTAACTGTTTTAGGTTGTGTAGCCATGGTGTTGGTGAGTAAGGCGCAAGACCCTAATTTTTCACAGTTTTTTGCTTCACCCTTAACGCTAAATCCGGCCCTTACCGGCAAATTTGATGGTGTAATACGTGTGGCGGGTAACTACCGCAACCAGTGGCCATCTATCAGCAATGCATTTAATACTTATACCGTATCGGCCGATATGGGCATTTTACAAAACCGTATTCCCGAAGGCGACCAGTTTGGTGTAGGCCTTATTGGTTTTAGCGATAAAGCCGGCGATGGTGTTTTGGTAACTAACCACGTAGGTTTATCGGTAGCGTATCATAAAAGTTTAGACGAAAATTTTAATCACCAGATTGGTGCAGGTTTTCAGGGTATGTACACCAATAAACGTTTAGATGTTAGCCGCCTTAAATTTGGTGATATGCTTACGCCTTTTGGTTTTACCGGCATATCCGAAGAAACATTAGTAACACAAGGCAACCAGGCTTTACATTATTTTGATTTAAATGCTGGTGTGTTTTACAACGGTAGCACCGATGGTTATAATAACTTTTACTTAGGCGCATCTATGTATCATATTAACCGACCTAAAGAAAGTTTTAATGGTGCTAATTATATTTTAAATCCACGCACTACTATACAAGCCGGTGGTAAAATACCATTGGGCAACTCCTATAACTATTTACACTTGGCTGCCAACCACAGCATGCAGGCCAAAGCCAGCAACACAACATTGGGCGGTGCCGTATCGGTAAATGTAAATAACGATGATGATAACCCAACCAACGTATATTTAGGTAGTTGGTATCGTTTTGGCGATGCGGTTATTCCTTACATGGGGCTTGAGTTTGGCGAGTTTAGGTTTGGCGCTTCTTACGATTTAAATATTTCTAAATTAAGAGCAGCATCTAACACCCGTGGTGGTGTAGAGGTATCGCTTATTTACATACGTAAATACGTTGATCCCAATATGCGCAAGTTAAACTGTCCGCGGTTTTAATTTTTTTTGTTACCGGCTGCATTACTACTATCATCGTCTGTTGTGTCACTCACTTGTGCTGCAACAATTCTATTGGCCATTGTGTTTCTAACCCCGAGTTTGGCACAGTGCGTTTGATTCGGGGCAGTAACCCGTGTTTTAATCGGGGTAGTTGGGTAATGCTATTGAGCAATGTGTAAGTTTCCTATTAATATCGGAAAAGCTCATTGGCAAATTTTCAAATTAACTAATTGTCTAATTAGAGTATTACTTCTCCTCTCCCAACAGCACATCACGTTCCTGCGATACAACTTGTAACATACTTTCCAGTTGACCAATGCGTTTAATCTGCTCCGTAAGGTGTTGGTTATCCTGACCAATAATTTGTATGTCGTTATTAATTTCTTCCAGGTAAGCAATTTTCTTTTGCATCTGCTGACGTTCAAAATTTACCTCGCTTAATTTATGTTCCGTAATGGCCAGCTCATGCATCAGGTTGCGGTATTCATTGTCTTTTTGTTGTACCAGTGCCTGTTGTAGCGAAATGTCTTTTTGTAGTTTATAGTTCGCTTCTTTTAAATCTTCGTGTTCTATTTTAAGTAGCAAAGCGGCTCCAGCTTGCGATTCTAACTTTTTAATTTTTTCCTGTAGTTGCGTAAACTCTTTATTAGCATTATCTAATAACAGTGTAAGCTCTTTGGTAATTTCCTGTTGGTGCTGCATATTCTCCAACTCTTTTTGTTTGTTGGTCAACAGCACTTCTAAATCATCAACCCGGTGAGTAAGCGTTTGTTTTTCTTGTAAAATTTGTTGCTGTTTTGTCTCCTGTTGTTTAATAGTTTCAATGTTTTCTAACAAGGAGGTTATTTTATTGTTTTGCTCCGTTAACCCCGTTTGCGCTGCCTGTAATTGTAATAAGTAATTATGCTCCTCGCTTACTTGGGTATGTTGCATAGTTGCCAACTCGGCTTCTGCGTATTCTTCTTCCAACGGCGTAGCAACATTATCATTTTCATCTAGTAACTCTTGTAAAATAGTAATCTCTTCTTTCAGGTTTTGGTTTTCCTGTTGAAGTTTAATTACTGCTTCATTGTTTTCAATGCTCAGTTGTTCCTTTTTTAAATCGCTTATTTCTTTGTCACGTAAATCCATGTCGTTGCGGTAACGTTTCTTCCACTCTTCCACACGTTTTTTTTCGGCTTCTAATTTTGAGTGTACAGCTTTTTGCTGCATACGGCCGCTAATAAAAAAGTATAATACTGCGCCAATAGCTACAGCGCCAAACAATAGAATGGTAAGTTGTAAAACAGATAATTGAATCAGATCCATAACCTCAAAAAAAATGAAAGTGAAAAATGCGAGGTGTAAGCAGTGGTTAACAGAAGTAAGGGCATAAATTAGCCTCACATAAGGTTTTACGAGGGGTGGAAATTGAAGGTAAATATACAGTACAGTGGCTAAACTTGACGTATTATGGAAAAAAATTATAACCTTCTGGCCAATACTATTGTGCTTTTATAGCTGTGCTTTTTGCCTTGCAGGTTAAAAAACTCTGCAAACACCACATAAGTACCAATTGGTAATGCTTTGTTTTTATCATCCAGTCCGTTCCAGTTCCAATAGCCTGAAGTACTTGTAGTTCCGTTTCGTACCAGGCTTTTTACTATTCTGCCCGCCGCATCAAAAATGGTAATGTTAGCTACAAAGCCAGTTTCGGGTAAGGTGTAGTGAATGGAAGCAATATCATCAAACCCATCACCGTCAGGTGAAAAAACCTTTGGCATGATGGTAATATTGCCTTTAACGGTTTCGAATAACTTGTGTTGGGAGTTTTGGTAAGTTGGTGTACCATAACCCGCAGTTGAGGCAGCAGAGTGCCAGTTGCTACTGTTTTGAGTAGGCTGGTTGGGGTCAATACGCTCTAACGCAATGCCTTCATCATTATCAATTAATGGGAAATGCCATTTGTTAGTATAGGCTAGTTCATCCACCACTTCACCCTGTTCATTTAATATTACAACATTACCTGCTGTATTTGGATAAGAAGGTAATGTTGTCATCACAACCACTTTATCGGGATGTTTTACCAAATAGTTTAAGCTTAGGTTATCAGCATTTTCTGTTAGTACCACAAAATCTCCCGGATACAAGAGTAACGGTGTAGTACTAATGGTTTTTATATTTGCAATACTACCACTTGTATTGCGGTTGCTCAGGGAGAGTTTTGATAAGTCGATATTCTTTTTGCTATTGTTATAAATTTCTACATAATCGTAACCATTTGGCCTTGGCCTGAAAAGTATTTCGTTAATAATTACATCACCAGTATTACAAACAGAAGCAAGGCCTGTTTTAACTTGTTGTGCTGGCATAACTTGCCCTTTACAATTGTTGATGTTGTTAATGGTAATGGTATGCAAACTTTCTTCAGTTAAGGGCTGTGCTAATGTTAACTGCACCTGGTTAAACAAAGGCGCAAGGGTTATGGCTTGTGTAACAGAATTATTAGAAATACTATAATTGCCAATAGCAGCACCACTGCTGCTATCAACCGGTTGGTTAAAAACAATGTTAACCATATTGCTGCTGTTTGCGTAAGCATGAATAGCTGTTAAAGCAGTTGTATTATTTAGTGTACCGTTTATACTATTAACAGCACCGGGTGTACCTCCATTTTGATGGTTGCTGGCATTCCAGTTTTCTTTGCCTGCACATGGTTGTAATGGGTCAATCATTTCAAGCGTCCAGCCGCCTTCTTTTTTCAATTCGTTATTGTACCAGCTACTTTGGTAATTAACTGCATGCATAGTAGTGCCATTTACTGCACGAAGAAAAATTTGATCCCCATCATTATCTAGCGATGGAAAACTGGTAACGGAAATAACCGTACCGAAAGCTGAAAGCGCAGCCACTGCACTGCCGGTACAAACTATAACATAACTATCTGGTTCTAGTATAAAGTTGGGCATAGGTCCGCTGGTGCCGGTTAAATCACCCAAACGCCAACCTGCAAGATTAATGGCTGTATTACCGGTATTTTTTAACTCAATCCATTCATTATTAGGTAGTCCTACAATTGGGGAGGGATCGGCCATTATTTCGCTAATGACAACCTGGTAGCGGTTTTGGCTAATAGCAAATAAGGCCGCCATAAGGCAGCAAAGCAGTAGCAGGTGTTTTTTCATTACTTGTAAGTTAGGTAAAAGATAATATTTACCCTAAGATTTGTTATTGTTACGAATTGTTCGTAATATTGAAACCTATTCGTAATAAAATGGAAAAATTATCAGCACAGGAAGAACAGGTAATGCTTGCTATTTGGAAAGTAGGCGAAGGGAATGTAAAGTTGTTTATGGAGCACCTGCATTTGGCAGCTCCTTATACAACCGTAGCATCAACAGTAAAAAACCTGGAGAAGAAGGGTTATGTTTCCAGCAAATTTTATGGCAATGTATATGTGTACAAACCTATTGTTACCGAAGAGGAATACAAGAAGAAGTTTGTAGGCAATATGGTAAAGGACTATTTTGACAACTCCTATAAAGACCTGGTTAACTTTTTTGTGAATCAAAAAAAATTATCGGCCGATGAGTTGCAGGAAATAGTACACATGATTAAGAATAAAAAGACAAAGTAGGAAAGGGAGTACAATTTGGAAATTAGATGATTTGGAAATTTGGTAATCGGGGCTTTACCATATTAATAAGACACCGGCATATTGTCCAATAGAATTAATACAGTTGAAGAGTAAGTATTTAATTCATTTCCACTGGAAATAAATTAAATCCCGATCCTATCGGATCGCAAGGGACGATGATTAGTATTACTGCTGTTGACAAAACAAAAAAATTGGACAGATAAAATTACAACCATGAGTATAGTACAATATTTAATACAATTGTCGGTATCCTTAGCGGTGGTATTTGTTTTTTACAAATTGTTTTTAAGCCGGTTAACCTTTTACAATATTAACAGATGGTACTTGCTGGGTTATACGTTTATTTCGTTTTTAATACCGTTTGCAAGTATATCCAGTTTATGGCAACATAAAGAGGTTGGCCAGATTGTTTTTGTACAATGGATACCATCGTTAACCAACAGTAACGCGGTACAAAAGCTGAGTAACAGCGAGGTTATTATAGCGTATGTATTAGCCATTATTGCATTAGGTGTTGTGGTGTTATTAATAAAACTATTATTTACATCAGCATCACTTTGGTTGTTAAAGAAAAAAGCAACCGTAATATCAACTGACGAAAACGCTACAATATTTCAGGTACAGGATGATATTGCACCTTTCTCTTTTGGTAAAAATATGTACCTGAATATTAACCAGCACGAGGGTGAAGATTTAGAACAGATTATTAAACACGAGTTTGTACACATTAAACAAAAGCATACACTGGATGTAATATGGTGCGAGATACTTTGTATTTTAAATTGGTACAATCCGTTTGCGTGGATGTTGAAAAGCGCCATTAAACAAAACCTTGAATTTATTGCAGATGATAAAGTAATACAACAAGGTGTGGATAGAGAAGGTTATCAGTTTTTATTATTAAAAGTTATGGGTAACAGAAATTTTGCTATTGCCAACAACTTCAATTTTCAGGCTTTAAAAAAACGTATTATTATGATGAATACTAATGAAACAAGGAAAAGACATTTATTAAAATTTACCTTGATGTTACCGATAGTTGCGGTGTTGTTATTATCGTTCCGCAGCATACAAAAAGAAGTAACAACAGAGCAAGTTGTGCCACAGGTTATTGTGTTACAAGATGTTCCTTCGGTTGTAACAATTGATACAGTTCCGGAAAAAACAATAACAGGTAAAACAGAAAAACTTAATGATGTTGATACGGATAAAAAACCTGTAACCATTAAAATTTACGGTGTAAAAAATCCTTCTGATAATCCGCCATTGTATGTGTTAAACGGTGTACCAATTGAAGCGGAAGACTTTTCGGGAATTAACCCCAATGAAATAGAAGCTATAAATATTTTAAAAGGTGCCAGTGCAGAAAGTCTGTATGGGAAAAAAGCAGAAAACGGTGTAGTATTAATTACTACTAAAACACCGGGTACAAAAGATTATATAGTAACGGATAATAAAAAAGATGTCAGGGTTGATATTTTAAACGGCACGGTAGATAATGTATTTATAAAAGATTCGGCAACGACAAAGCCTGGCATTATAATAAGAGGAAAAGGTACTAAATCAACTAACTTGATGGATGCAAATGCTGACCCTGATGTACTTTGGGTTATTGATGGCAAGTTAGCAACCATTGAAGAAAGACAAACATTAGAGCCTGAAAACATTCAATCAATTACCGTATTAAAAGATGCCAGCGCTAAAGCCATATATGGCGAAGCAGCTAAAAAAGGCGTTATTCAAATAACAACAAAAAACAAATAACTCATACGCACAGTTGTTAGCATATAAATTATTTTTCAAATAAATTTTGCTTGCTACCATCGCCGTTATATATTTGCTGCACATGATTACAATGATGCATACTACAAAACGAATTAAGAAACATTCCTGATGGAGGGTTTGCACCGTTATGTAGTAACAACATAAATAAACTGGCAGGCCTTCCACACGGAAGGCCTGCTTTTTTTTAATCATACACCATTTATTAATTTTTAAAACTCTTTTAAAGAGACCTTGGGGGGAAACAAAGAAAATGAAAGTTGCTGTAGTTGGCGCCACCGGATTGGTAGGCACAAAAATGTTACAAATTTTAGCGGAAAGAAACTTTCCGGTAACAGCGTTATTACCCGTTGCATCAGAAAGATCTATTGGTAAGGAAATTGTTTTTAAGGGCAACAAGTATAAAGTAGTAAGCATGAGCGATGCTATTGCAGCAAAGCCGGATGTAGCTTTGTTTTCGGCCGGTGGTAATACCTCTTTAGAGTGGGCTCCTAAATTTGCCGAAGCAGGAATAACCGTAGTGGACAACTCCTCTGCTTGGCGTATGGATAAAGACAAACCGTTGGTAGTGCCGGAAATTAATGCTGACTTACTTACACGCAACGATAAAATTATTGCCAACCCCAACTGTTCTACCATACAAATGGTGGTGGCGTTAAATCCTTTACATAAAAAATATGGTATCAAACGTGTTATCGTTTCTACCTATCAAAGTGTTACGGGTACCGGTGTTAAAGCGGTTGATCAATTAAATGGCGAAAGAGCGAAAGCGGTAAAAGGCGAAAATGCCGATTATCCAATGGCATATAAATACCCTATCGACTTAAACGTTATTCCGCAAATTGATGTTTTTTTAGACAACGGTTATACCAAAGAAGAAATGAAAATGGTAAACGAAACTAAAAAAATTATGCGTGATGAAAGTATTCGTGTAACCGCTACTACTGTTCGCATACCGGTAATGGGTGGCCATAGTGAAAGTGTAAACGTAGAATTTTCATCCGACTTTAATTTAGAGGAAGTTAGGGATTTGTTAGCCAATGCACCAGGCGTTGTATTGGTTGATGATATTGCCAATGCGCAATACCCTATGCCTAAAGATGCGCATGAACGTGACGATGTTTTTGTGGGCCGTTTACGCCGCGATGAAACACAGCCTAACACTTTAAACATGTGGATTGTCTCAGACAATTTACGCAAAGGCGCGGCTACCAATGCGGTACAAATTGCCGAGTACCTGGCCGAAAAAGGTTTATTGGGTTAAGTACATATATTCATTAACCGGAGGTATTTCTTAAATGCCTTCGGTTAATTTCTTCATAACAAGGTTTTTATTTTTGTTATCAGCTGCATTACTACTGGCATCGTCCCTTGCGTCGCACTCTTCAACTGCATATCTTTAATGATCATTGCTTACGCCAAACAGCGTGCATACAAAACGCCATAGTTTATGCGTTATTAAAAACAGACTAACAAGCATTAAACTTCTTGTAAAAACAATAGTCGGTTATTAATAACAATTTATTTATGCGCATATTCCTTTCTATAACCGTTTTCTGTTTGTTATTAACTGGTTGCTTAAAACGTAAAACCACCGAGCTTCATTTTACCGCCACCTTGCAGGTAGATGGTTTAAACCGTACCTACCTGGTAAACCTTCCCACTGGTTATGATGATGGTAACAATTACTCGCTTATTATTGCCATGCATGGCGGTGGCGGTAGTGGTGAGCAATTTGAAAGAAGCAGTCTGTTATCCGATAAAGCGAATGGTGCTGGCTTCATTGTAGTTTATCCCGATGGTGTGCAGGGTAATGGTGTATTAAAAGCCCGTACCTGGAACGCTGGTTCCTGTTGCGATTATGCCCGTGATAATAATATTGATGATGTACAGTTTATCAGTCGCTTAATTGATAAAATGATTGCCGACTATAAAATCAATCCCAAAAAAGTATATGCCACCGGCCATTCCAACGGAGGTATGATGAGTTATCGCCTGGCTTGTGAGTTAGCAAACAAAGTTGCTGCTATAGCACCATGCGGCAGCACCATGGTGGTTACTTCTCCTTGCAATGCTTCCAGAGCCGTTCCGGTATTACACCTACACTCAGAAAAGGATAATAATATTCCTTATCAAGGCGGCAGTGGTTCTGGTCCCGGTACCATTGGTTTGCATTTAGCACCATTAGATTCAGTTATGAAACTATGGAGTGATAAAGCCGGTTGTACCAACCCCGGCGTAGTAGAAGTAAGTAACAACCGTTATACATTAACTACCTGGACAGGTTGTAATAATAATGTAACCATAAAATACTACCTCACTAAAGATGGTGGCCATAGCTGGCCCGGTGGTAAGGCGGGTAGTGTAATCGGCGATCCCCCATCAACAGCTATTAATGCCAACGATTTATTGTGGGAGTTTTTTCAACAACACAGTTTACCATAAATAAATAGTATTTCATCACTGGCATTTTTATTATAGAGAATGCATTGTTCCTACTTACCTTATATCCCGTTTTATTGTTTATACAACGGCGCACAAAAAAGGCAACATCTTAACAATGTTGCCTTTAACAAACTTTCAGGATTTTGAGGGATATAATTAAGCCTCGCTTCCGCCTTCAGTCTCCGCTCTTCTTTCAACAGGTCTACGACCTGGTGCTGGTCTGCGGTTTCTTTTGTTGCGAGCAGCATCTTCCTGGCGTTTTTTAATTTGAGCTTCATGCTCTGTAGTCCACTTTGTGAACTTCTCCATTGCAGTAGCATCATCAAAAAGGCCTAAGCCTACACCGCGTAAAAGGTGTTTAAGGTATAACACACCTTTAAAGCTTAAAATACGGCGTACAGTATCGGTGGGTTGAGCACCGTTATGTAACCACTCTAAAGCTTTCTGACGGTCCAACTGAATAGTTGCCGGTACAGTTAAAGGGTTGTAAGTACCTAATTTCTGAATGAATTTTCCGTCACGTGGCGCACGTGCATCGGCTACTACGATAAAGTAGAAAGGTCTTTTTTTAGACCCATGACGTTGAAGTCTGATTTTTGCTGACATTAAATAGAAATTTAACAGCGTTAAACAATAATTGTTAGTTCCGGTTGATACCGGACGACAAAATTAAGCATTGAAGCCAAACTAACAAAATGAACTAGCCTTGTTTTAAAATTTCTTTATGCCCAATTAACAAAAAAGGGCTATAATCTTTTGATTAAAACCCTTTTGAATAATTTATTTACTTCTTTTGTTAACGTTTCATGCCCATCATTTTACCAAACATGCCCATCTTATTCATATTTTTCATCATATCTCGCATTTGGTCAAACTGTTTCATAAAGTTGTTTACCTCGCTAATATCCTTGCCCGACCCTTTAGCAATACGTTTTTTACGGTTGGTATCAATCAAATCAGGATCAGCTCTTTCGGCAGGTGTCATGGAGTTAATCATGGCTTCAATACCCTTAAAAGCATTGTCGTCAATCTCAATATCTTTCATTTTGCTGCCAAGGCCGGGTATCATGCCTAATAAATCCTTCATGTTACCCATTTTCTTTAATTGCTCCAGTTGCATTTTAAAGTCGGCAAAGTCAAATTTATTCTTGCGTATTTTACCTTCCAGCTTTTTAGCTTCTACTTCGTCAAACTGTGCCTGCGCTCTTTCTACAAGGGTAGTAATATCACCCATGCCTAAAATACGCTGTGCCATCCTTTCGGGATAAAACACATCCAGCGTATCCATTTTTTCGCCACTGCTTACAAACTTAATAGGTTTGTTAACTGTGTACTTAATAGATAAAGCCGCACCACCACGGGTATCACCATCTAATTTGGTAAGTACCACACCGGTAAAGTCAAGACGCTCGTTAAATGCTTTGGCTGTATTAACCGCATCCTGGCCGGTCATACTATCTACAACAAATAAAATTTCCTGTGGGTTAACTGCGGCACGTACGTTTGCTACTTCGGTCATCATCACCTCATCAATAGCCAAACGACCGGCAGTATCTATAATAACTACATTTTTGTTTTTGCTACGGGCTTCTTTTACCGCATTTTGTGCAATGCTAACGGCATCTTTATTTTCCAGTTCAATATGTACATCAACACCAATTTGCTCGCCTAACACACGTAACTGTTCCATCGCTGCCGGACGATAGATATCCGCAGCAACCAACATAGGGTTGAGGCCTTTTTTGGTTTTTAAAAAGTTAGCTAGCTTACCACTAAAAGTGGTTTTACCACTACCTTGTAAACCAGCAATTAAAATAACAGCCGGGTTACCTTTTGCGTTAAAAACGGCTTCCTCACCGCCCATAAGTTCGGTAAGTTCGTCCTTAACAATTTTGGTCATTAACTGGCCGGGGCTAATGGCGTTAATTACCTTTTCGCCAACAGCTTTGTCCTTAATTTTATCGGTAAACTCTTTGGCAATTTTATAGTTAACGTCGGCATCAATTAATGCACGGCGAATTTCTTTTACGGTAGAAGCAATATTTAACTCCGTAATGCGGCTTTGACCTTTGAGGCCTTTAAAGGCCGATTCTAACTTTTCTGATAAATTTTGAAACATAACTACGCTTAAACGGGCAAAATTAACAGTAAAATTCCAATATTGATGCAGAAAGCTAGGAACAGGGAGTGAAAGTCGGGGAGTCGGAAAGTCCGTAAGAGTAAATTGACAATGGACAAGTGACAATTGACAAATCAAATTCACTACTCACTACTGGCGGCTCACTTCCTATGAACTATTAACAATGAACCATTCACCATTAACAGAAATGCCATACTAAACGACCGTAGCATAACACGATGCTGATAAGCGAACGGGACGATGCAGTGAGTGACACAACCAAAGCTGATTAGCATTACTACAGCTGGTAACATAAAATTAGTATGCAGTATATGGTATTTAGTATATAGAAAGGACTTTGCCTTTGTACGATAACATTGAACTTTGGAACTATTGATTACACACTGCGGAAATAAATTTACCTTGTGGCGCTAATTGGTTATTTAAAAATACTTCGCAATATGTCAGTTAATTATCACGATTATTTGCAGTTAGAAAAAATTTTATCGGCCCAACAAACCGAAAGCGATAAGTTGCAAACACCGGCCCACGACGAAATGTTGTTTATTATTATTCATCAGGCTTACGAGTTGTGGTTTAAGCAAATACATTACGAGTTGGATTCTATTATTGCTACCATGAATAAATCGCCATTGAACGATAACTCGCCGGAATTGCAAACTGCAGTACACCGCCTTAACCGTATGGCAACTATTATGCGGGTATTGGTGCATCAGTTTGATATTATGGAAACCATGACGCCGATGGATTTTCTGGATTTCAGGGATATGCTGCGACCGGCATCGGGTTTTCAGAGCTGGCAGTTTAAAGAGCTGGAAGCCAAGCTGGGCTTGAAGTTTGAAGAACGTCATGGAAAAGAATATTATACGGCACAGCTTAGGCCCGACCATATTGATGTGATAAAAAACGCAGAAAACAGTGAATCGCTTTTTGAGCTGGTAAACAACTGGCTGGAGCGTATGCCGTTTTTTGATGATGAAGCTGCTTTTGGTGCTGAGCCGTTTTGGCAACAATACCGCAGGGCTTACGATAACAGCCTGGCCGAAGCCGAAAAAAATAACCTGCAATTGTTTGATAGTATTTTCTTTAACGATGAGCCTGTTGTAACTCCAGTTGCGCAGCCCGATGTAGCTACTGCGCCATCGGGTGGCGGTTGCCCCATGGGTTATGGTAGTGGTACTCCCGCTACTCCGCAACAAGGTGTAACTATGAAACACTTATCGGCAAAGGCTTCCAGGGCAGCACTGTTTATTATGTTATACCGTGGTTATCCGTTATTGCAACAGCCTTTTCAGCTACTTACGGGTTTGTTGGAAATGGATGTACAATTAAGCTCGTGGCGTTACCGCCACATGAATATGGTGCACCGTATTATAGGTACCCGCATTGGTACCGGCGGCAGTACCGGTAAAGATTATTTAAAAGGTGCGGCAGACAAACATTATATTTTTAAGGAAGTGGCGCAATTGAACAGCTTTTTAATAGAACGCAGGCGGCTGCCGGCTTTGCCACAATCGGTAGAAGCTAAGCTTGGTTTTGTACATGCTTGATGAAGTTTTTTGTACTATACACAAATAAAAGAGGGGATGAAATGATTCATCCCCTTACTTTTTGCTGATAGATTAAAGTAACCATATATATAGAAGTGTACGGAAAACGGTTTTTTTCGAAAGGTTAGTTGCAGTTACAAATACTATTATTATGCCAAAAAAATAATTTGTTTAAAACTTCGTTCTAATGTTATTCACAAAGCATGGATTTAATTGAGTATATTACTCAGCAATAAACTAAAGCCCTGAGTTTGATTTTTAAAATGATTGCTGCCGGCAAAATAAATATTTGAAAGAAAGCAATATTTACAAGGGTTTTAGCTTTGTTTATTCGAATTATTTCCTCCAACTTTGCACACTTAATTCAAGCGTTTTTAGCATGGGACTTTTTAATTGGTTTACACAAGAAATAGCAATGGATCTGGGTACCGCAAATACCCTTATTATACATAACGACGAAGTAGCAGTAAATGAACCCAGCATTGTTGCCCTTAACCGTAACAACCCTAAAGAGGTGTTGGCTGTAGGTAAAAAGGCATTAATGATGCACGAAAAAACCCATGAAAGCATACGTACCGTAAGGCCGTTAAAGGATGGTGTAATTGCCGACTTTAATGCAGCGGAACTCATGATTCGTGAGTTAATAAAATTGGTTTACCCTAAAAAACCACTTTTTCCGCCAAGCTGGAGAATGATGATTTGTATACCATCATCCATTACCGAGGTGGAGAAACGTGCGGTACGTGACAGTGCCGAACAAGCGGGAGCAAAAGAAGTATATCTTATTCACGAGCCTATGGCTGCTGCCTTGGGTATTGGTATAGATGTGGAAGAACCTGTAGGTAATATGATTATTGATATTGGTGGTGGTACTACCGGTATTACCGTAATTGCCTTAGCTGGTATTGTATGCGACCAAAGTATTCGTGTAGCAGGTGATGAGTTTACTGCTGATATTATGGAAGCATTACGCCGTTACCACAGTTTGCTAATTGGCGAACGTACTGCCGAGCAAATTAAAATTCAGGTAGGTGCGGCTATGAAAGATTTAGACAATCCGCCAGATGATATTCCGGTAAACGGACGTGACCTGGTAACCGGTATTCCTAAACAAATTATGGTTAGTTATCAGGAAATTGCCGAAGCACTGGATAAAAGCATTTTTAAAATAGAAGAAGCTATTTTAAAAGCATTGGAACAAACTCCACCCGAGCTGGCCGGCGATATTTACCGCCGTGGTTTATACTTAACCGGTGGTGGTGCTTTGTTACGTGGTTTGGACAAACGTTTAAGCCAAAAAATTAAATTACCGGTACATGTAGCCGACGATCCGCTGAAAAGCGTAGTGCGTGGTACAGGTATTGCTTTAAAACATTACGACAGATATCCGTTTGTAATGCGATAAAAAATTAAATACAGCCGGGTAAACATACCGGCTGTATTTGTAAATTACATTTCCAGGTATTGTTATCTATTCATGTAAAATAACCAGCCCAACAAGGGTTTTAACATAAAACACCCGGTTATTTTGCATTACAACCTATATGCGGAATATTTTAGTTTTCATACGGCGTTATATTGTATTCCTGCTTTTTATTGCTTTGCAGGCAATAAGTTTATGGTTTTTATTTACCTATAACCGGTCGCACAGGGCTAAAGGCCTTGGTGTTGCCAACCAGGTTACCGGTTGGTTTAATACTCGTTACAACACGGTAGAAGATTTCTTTCGGATGAAAGAGGAAAACAAAAGACTGCACCGCATAAACGACTCCTTACGCAACTTACAAGAGTATAATTTTACAAAGGTAGATTCAACAGTTGGCTACTTCCGCGACTCTATACCTTTTGACAGCACCGGCAGTAAACGCTTATTTAAATGGACACCGGCACAAGTGGTGTACAACACCGTTAATGCCGAAAAAAATTACCTGCAAATAAACAAAGGCTCGGCCCATGGTATAAAAGACGATATGGGTGTGTTTAGTTCCAATGGTGGGTTGGTAGGCAAAGTGGTAAATGTAGGCACTAACTTTAGTCAGGTAATGAGTTTGTTGCATGTACAAAACAATGTAAACGTATTGCTTAAAAAAACTGGTAATGCCGGTCGTTTATCCTGGGAAGCAAAGCAACCCGGTTTGCTAACCTTGCAGGGCATTTCTAAAAGCGATTCGGTATTAGTTGGCGATACAATTATTACCGGCAGGTTTTCTAAAAGTTATCCGGCAGGTATGTTGGTGGGCAGGGTGGCGTCTATTGTAAAAGATCCATCTACCAACTTTTTGGTTTTAAATGTAAAACCTATTGCCAACTTTGCTACGCTGCAACAAGTATCGGTGGTAGAAAATGTGCAGTACGAAGAAATGCAGAAGTTGGATCAGGAAACACAGCGTAAGATAAACGACATTAAAAAAACAACTACAAACAGGTGAGTGATTTATTAAGAAATATTATTCGTTTTTTTCTTTTTATACTAATACAGGTATATGTATTAAATGCTGTGCCACACCTGCACCAGTTAGTTATCCCATATTTATATTTTTTATTTATACTGTGGTTGCCTTTTTCTGTATCTCGTGGCTGGTTATTAATTATTAGTTTTTTTACCGGTTTAGCACTCGATTATTTTACACTTACACCCGGCTTACATGCAGCGGCTTGTTTGTTAATAGCCTATTTGCGTCCGTTTATCATTAATATTTTGGCACCTAAAGATGCTAATGAATTTACTTACCGTGAGCCTTCGCCAAAGGCTATGGGTTGGACACCCTATCTTATTTATGCTTTTGTATTAACCTTCTTTCACAATACCTATCTTACGTTTTTAGAGTGGTTATCCTTCGGTTCGTTCTTCTTGTTTATACAAAAAGTACTATCTACAACAGCTATTAGCATGTTGCTAATTATTACTACCGAGTTGTTGTTTGCCCGTAAAATGAAGTTTAGAACCAACACTGCGTAATGCTGTATATCTCATTTTCAAATTTTTTAATAGGATTAGGTATTTCATTCTCATTTTATTTTCACCATTGAATATGGGCAAGGCTTGAATGCCAAAACACAACGTAAAAGATTGTGAAAGATCCATTCCCTTTGATTTCTTCTGTTAAAT
>PJTT01000258.1_pt1 | contig 66296 bp, 56 predicted proteins | sample 1512261 | NCBI WGS metagenome assembly PJTT01 (sample SAMN08177685, study PRJNA422409) | Soil metagenome, whole genome shotgun sequencing project. | isolation source: Soil (2) enriched on wood chips | place: USA: Madison | collected 2015-01-15 | reverse complement strand
GAGGTACTAAGACACTAGCCGGAGCTACTGCTACACTGCTGTAACCTGCTTCTACAAAGCTACTCAATGTCATCGCCTCATTGATTTGGTAAAGCAAATTTTTAACTCAGCATGACAAAGCGTTTTATTTTAGCCCCACTACTACACTCCCGTTTGTCATTCTGAATGCAGCGCAGCGGAATGAAGAATCTCTAAGCGCTCAAGATGCTTCGTGCCTCAGCCATGACAAAGGCGATTGACTTTTGATTGCAAGTCATAGCGCTACTAAGCGTCTCCATTCAAAAAATCATCTCCGGATTTACTGTTTTTATAAGTTCTATTTTTTTTGCTCTTGTCCAACCTTTTAATTCCTTCTCTCTTGCAATAGCATCTTGTATTTGCTGATACTCTTCAAAGTACAATAGATAATAACATTTATACCTTGACGTGAAAGCATCTTGTGCAAACTTCCCGCTTTCAATATGTCTTTGTATTCTATATTACATTCTCACTGATTTGTAACAGCTCTTGTCATGCTGAGGAACGAAGCATCTCCATCTAGTCTAACGCTTTTTCCAATTGCTCCTTCACCCGTTCCCTAATCTCCCGCAAACTCAAGTCCACAGTAAGTTTGCCATCTTTGAATACTGTTTTCAATTCTCCATTTGCTTCTTCTGCCCAGGTGCATTGGTCTTTTAATTTTAGTTTACCTGTCGCTGTATCTCGATAAACCTGCATTAAACCCTTGGCTGATTTCTTGGTGCCATCGTCTGTTTTTGGGTCTTTGAAAATATCGCGGCCTATACCATTTACTTCACCGTATGTAGCTTTCATGGCGAAGCCAAAAGTATCGCGGGTTACATATTCATAAGTAAATGAGCCTATGCCTAAAACAACATTATAACTTGCGAAACCCTTACGCTTCAAGCCTTCCAGAATAGCTACCTGCCTTTCTGTGGTAATGCTGTCGCCATATATTAGCCCAATATGACTATCCAATAATTTGTAGCCTTGCTCCGTAACCGTGCCGCCAAAGGTTTCCCACATACAGCTTATAGCTCCTTTATATTCAGGGCTTCCGGGTACAGCGTCTTCATCGCCTATTATAATTTTTACAGGGTCGCCGCTATCGGGTCTTATCACTACTTTACCTTCGCGAGCCAAAATTTTATCTTTCAGTTGTGGTAAAAATTCTGTGATAACTTTCCAGAAATCCCAGGTATCACTCACGATAGATACGATACCGGCAGGATAAATTTCTGTAATCAATCTTTCGAAAGTGCCTATCTCATCATCTTGCGTACCCATGCACATTACGCTATGCTCCGTAGCCGGAACCGAGCCACCAATAAGCTCTTGCTCACAATCGGCATTATAGTATTCTTCTAAAAAGTCTATCGCCGGAATAGTATCTGTACCTGTAAAGCAAAGCAAGTGGGCTGCGCTGCTCATTACGCTATCTTCAATACCACTCATACCCCTAAACGAAAAGTCATGTCCTTGCCAGGGAATAAAACTATGGTCGCTACCTACTGTTTCGTTGGCGTATTTGGTAAATGTTTTCAAGTACTGAAACGCTGTGGTGGCCGATGTACAAGGCTTCCAGGTAATATTGCTCAATAATGTTTCCAGCATATTGGTCAACCAAAAAAATTCTGACAGGGTATTTTTGATCGTAAACACCGGAACCTTCATCGGCACCAAAGTGCCTTCTGGCAAGGCTTTAATCTCCAAAGGCAAATAGCCCAAGTCGTGCAAAGCTGCAATGTGGTCGTATTTTATAGAATCCTTGCCTAAATAGTTATCCATTCGACGGGCATACAATTTCAACACTTCTTCTTTGGGCACATTGAAAAAGCCTTCTTCAAACTGTCGTATCAAATACTCTTTGATAAAATACTGCAAGCCAAAGAACATTACTTCTTGCTGCGCTTCGTTGCGGCTCTTGCGCGGTGTAAGATTGCTGTACACCAAGGTAGTGCCCTCAGGATATTGAAATTTATGGCCAACTTTATAGCCGTCTTTTAGTAGGATTGGGGATATTGTTTTCATAAAGATGAGGAGATGTTTAGTTGAAAATTATTTTGTTTCAGGTGCTTGTTGAATTTGTATAAATCAGGATGTCTGTTCTTTAAGCCTTCGCGCTTTTCGCCCGTTGCCACTATATATTCCGAGTCCAGTATTTTTCTTCTAAAGTTTCTTCGGTCGATGGTAATACCTAAGATACTTTCATATAGCTCGTGCAACTCCGTCATGGTAAAGGTTGCATTGAGCAATTCGAAGCCCACGGGGTAATACAGGATTTTTGACTTCAATCTTTCCAAGGCAACTTTAAAAATCTGCTTGTGGTCAAAACCCAGTTTTGGAATTTTCTGCACCGGAAACCATTGCACATCATTGGCCATGCTACCGGCTACTATTTCAAATTGCTTGGGGTTAATCAGCGCAAAGTGAGCAATGGCTATTACCCTTCCGCGCGGGTCACGCTTGGGGTCGTCAAAGGTGTATAGTTGTTCGAGATACAGCTTATCCATACCCAATTTCGTTTTCAATAAGCGCGAACAAGTATCACTGAATCGTTCCTCCATCTGTACAAATCCACCCGGTAATGTCCACCCGTTTTTAAAAGGCTCTTCTTTCCTATTGAGCAATAATACCGATAGCTGTTGCTCGTGGTAACCAAATACCACCAGATCCACTGCCAGCGCCGGATTTTGATAACTATTGAATTGTTTTGCCATTTTTACTTTGCGTAATTATGACACAAAGTAAATGCTATTTTATTATTCCATCCAAATATTTTTTAATCTTTAACGAAAAAGAGTTTATTAAACTACCTGTGGCCGATGTGTTTAGACATAAAAAAAAGAGGCCGTATTGCTACGACCTCTCTATCCAAATATCCAATATTTACACACTATCTACCTCTCGGTTGCGCACTACGCTGAGGTGCTGCATTCCTTGCTGGTGCTGCATTTCGTTGCGGTGCAGGCTGGCTGCGTTCTACACGTTGCGGAGCAGGCGCGCTTCTTTCCACGCGCGGAGCAGGTTGACTGCGCTCTACTCTTGGAGCAGGTTGGCTTTGCTGCGTTCTTTGCGGGGCAGGCGTACTACGTTCAACTCTTGGCGTTGGTTGCGTACGTTGCACCGGTTGCGTTCTTTGTACCGGATGTGCATTGCTGCGTTCAATTTGCCGGGTTGGTGTTGTTCTTTCTACCGATTGATTTCTTCCTGTATTAACAGGCTGTCTTGTATCAATTGCGCGATTGTTTACATTACCCGGACGCACTGTGCTATTAGGCACTCTTTCATTACCACGGTTGGCCGGCTGTGTTGTGCCACGGTTTTCACTTCTACCTCCGGTATTCGTATTACTACCGCGGCTATTGCCGTTACGGTCTATATTTCTAACCTCTCTTGGTGCAGCATTATTTGCTCTTGAGTTAGCAGCCACTTCGGGGCGGTACACTTGTACATTTCTGCCACTTACTCTCGATGCTCCTGCACGGTTGCTATTGCTTACGTTGTACACATTTACACGGCGACCGGTATTGCGCTCCACTTCATTTCTACGTGGTCCTGTTATGTAAGTATTTCTTGAACGATTGTCGACATAGGTGTTGTTGATAATCGTTGTGTTGTTGATAATATTTACTGTACGACGAGGCGAATAATAGCGATGGAAATTACGGTTGTGGATATTTCCGTAAGGGATAAATGTCCACCATGGATTAGGTACGCTGTATCCTGAACCGAACGAGATATTGATGCTCACACCAGGACCCATCGGAGCCCATCCGTAGTAACCACCACCCTGACGCCAGTTAACCCAGGCCGGCCCCCATTCGTTGCCGGGAATCCATACCCAACCACCATAGTTGCTCATTGTCCAGCGACCGTAGTGGAATGGCGCCCAACCCCAGTTATAGTCCGACATCCACATGTTACCATAGTCGGTCATTTGCCAATATCCGTTGGTATAATAGGGCCTAAAATCGTTGCCTACATTAGGCGCCCATACGTAGCCGTATTGAGGGTCGTTAAACCATTGTCCGTAAGGCGACAGCTCATCATAGAATGTTTGAAAACCTATTTGTCCACCTGGTTGTGCATTTGCTTTATTAGAGATTCCGGTTCCCACCAGCACTGCGATGGCGAGTAGCATGGTACCCCATAGTCCCGATAACTTCTTTCTTAAAATAGTCATGGCTTTATTTATTAAAAATTTAAAATCAAGTTGTTTCAATAATAGACTGACAACAGTACAAATCGTTTATTCTGTTTTGATAAATTTTTAGCAGCAGATAGCCGTATTTATTTAACGTGCTTATATCCAATAGAAATACATCATTAAACGTTAATTTCTATTGGCGATTTATAGATGCTATAACGAATCCAAAGCCTCTATTAATATACTGCAAGCCCGCCTGATAGCTTCGTTGCTAATAGCGAGCGGTGGCACTATTCTGATACAATCGGATGCAAAAAGAAACCAGTCGGTAAATACGCCCGTTGCCTCGCGTTGCAAGCAATAGCTTATTACTTTCTTAACTGTATCAAAATCCTGCAACTGCACTGCCATCATCAATCCTTTGCTGCGCAAAGACTTTATAGCTTTATGTTGTAGCATTGCTATAAATAACTGTTCTTTTTCTGCTACTGATTCCATCATCTTTTCTTCCAGCAAAGCCTCCATAGCAGCCATGCCTGCAGCACAGCTAACAGGATGCCCGCCAAAGGTGGTAATATGCCCTAGTATTGGTTTATCAGCAAGGTTATCCATCAGATTTTTGGAAGCTATAAATGCCCCTAAAGGCATTCCACCCCCTAATGCCTTACCCAACAATAGCACATCCGGCACGATGCCAAAATGCTCAAATGCCCAAAGCTTGCCTGTGCGACCGAAGCCGGTTTGTATTTCATCCAGAATCAGCAAGGTTCCTGTTTCGTCGCATTTAGCACGCAGCGCCTGCATCCATTTTACATCAGGCACTAATATGCCGCCCTCTGCCTGTATGGGCTCTAAGATGATTGCTGCTGTTTGTTCGGTTATTACATCCAGCGAAGCAAAATCGTTATGATTTATATGGCGAATAGCTGGTAGTAAAGGCCTGTAAGCATTGCGCCAATATTCATCGCCCAAAATACTCAAAGCACCTTGTGTGCTGCCATGATAGCTATTATTACAGGCTATTATTTCAAACCTTCCTGTACTGCGCTTCGCTAACTTCATAGCGCCTTCTACCGCTTCCGCACCACTATTGGTAAAATAGACCGAATCAAGCATAGCAGGCAAATGGCTTGCCAGCATTGCAGCGTATTGCACCTGCGGGCTTTGCACCACTTCTCCATATACCATCACGTGCAGGTATTTTTCTGCTTGCTCTTTTATAGCAGTTACTACTTTAGGATGACAATGGCCAACATTACATACGCTGATGCCGCCTATTAAATCAATATATTCTTTGCCTGCATCATCATACATCGAGTGACCTTGCGCCTTTACAATAGGCAAAGCCATTGGCTCAAATGTAGTTGGGGCAAGGTGTTGCAGAAATAGTTGTCTTTGATTCATAATGCTCTTCGCGTGTTTATCAAGCTATTTTGATGGAAATAAAAGAGCAGCCTGCTCCAGACTTTCCGGCTTGCCCACATCTAATAATAAATCGCCGGTATGGTTCCAGCTCACTATTCTCTCGGTACTGCATAAATCAAGGTATACATCTACCAGCGAGAATTTTCCGGTGAAATTTATTCTTTCAAAAATAGCGTTACTCAATATTTGAATGCCGCTGAAAGCCAATGCCTGCAAAGATTGTACTACGGTGCGTGGTATTTTTTCTTCGCCTGTATTTACATTTTTCCAACCCATTAATTGAAGCGAAGCCGGTTCGTCCTCCGCATGAGGATATTCCGGTTCGCCAAAAATAAAATAGCGGGAAGATGTTCTTTGCTGCACTGCCAATGTCGCCAAAGCGTTGCTGGCATGGTGTTGCATCACTAATTTGTTCAGATTGAAATTGCTGAGTATGTCCACATTCATCACTAAAAACTCAGCTTCCTGTTGCAGATATGTAGCAGCCTTTTTTAATCCGCCACCGGTTTCTAATACAGCATCCGACTCATCTGAAATCTCAAACCTGCTACCAAAGCCATTGTTGCGCTCCAGCGTGTCTATAATTTGATGTGCAAAATGATGCACATTCACAACAATATCAAAAATGCCGAACTGTTGCAGGTAACGGATATTTGTTTCCAAAAGTGATTTGCCATTAACCAGAGCCAATGCTTTAGGATGGTTATCTGTAAAGGGTTTCAGCCTGGTGCCGAGTCCGGCTGCGAGTATAAATGCTTTCATGATAAAGTTGTAATGAGAACCGATAGATATCTGCCGCAAGATTTTGCTTAAATAGTATGGCTTCGCAAATTTCCGTAATGATAAGTAAAGCGCAAGAGCAATATTAATTTTTTTGAAAAATACCATCTGCCTATCTTTGAAATAGCTGTAAAAACAAGAGTTTGATTGAACAAATGCAAACTCGCTATCCATCTAAATACTAACATCTAATTTCTAACATCCAGCACATGGCATTCAGGGTATATACTAAAACAGGAGATAAAGGAACGACCGGACTGATAGGCGGTTCACGCGTGGCAAAAGACCATATCAGAATAGAAGCTTACGGTACGGTTGATGAGCTCAATTCCTTTCTGGGCATGGTTTCCGACCAGTTGAGCAGTCCGGCTATAACGAGTCAATTGCTGGAGATACAAGACCGGCTATTTACCATTGGTTCGTCGCTGGCTACCGACCCGGAGAAAGCACCAAAAATGAAACTACCCGACTTGCACGAGTCGGATATCAAATGGCTGGAAGACCGTATTGACGAGATGGACGATGTATTGCCGGTAATGAAATCATTCATCTTACCCGGTGGCCACATCGCAGCGAGCACCACACATGTAGCGCGTTGCGTATGCCGCAGAGCCGAGCGCCTGTGCGTGCACATGAGTAACAACGATGAGTTTGTTGCCGAAGATGTACTTAAATATCTAAACAGGTTATCAGACTATCTTTTTGTATTAGGACGCTATATTGTACATCAAAACGGAAGAACAGAAATACCGTGGAGGCCGCGTGTATCGTAGCTTAAACTGTCTCGAGAGCGACGAAAATCTTTATAATGGAGCGTCAGCGAAACAATGCAACTATGTTGGTCAAAAATCATTTTCGAAAATTTGCATGTCCTTTGCCTTGATGCAAACGGACCCAAATGTCGAGACTACGCTAATTTAAGCTAAAAATGGCTTTCGTTCCGCTAAAATGCACAGACTCTCCGACGCGACGGAGTTTGTCAATTTTGTTTCTGCTTTATAAGATCTATGCCGTTTTTAACGCTACACCACAAACATTTTTTTAACACAAAATACGCGAAGTCGTCTGACCGAGCAGCACATCCAAATTAGAGTTTTTTTATTAATAAGCTGAAAAGTATGCAGTGCAAATAGCGTTATTTTTTGAAAGCTAATAGGGAAGGTGCTGACATTTTTTTATGGGTTAATTATTTAAATAATAACGACGCAAACTCTGTAAGATAGCGGCGCCATACCTGATAACTGTGTACGCCGTCGGTTTCTTTGTAGTCAAAGCGAATATTTAATTCTTTCAGCCAATCTTTATATTTTCTTACGGACTCGAGCAGGAAATCATCTTTGCCAATGGCTATCCAAACGAGCTTAAGTTGATTGTTGATGGTGTTGTCGAGTTTCGGGAACGCTTTGTGATAATCAGGGTTGAGCAACACTACAGCCGGACTAAATGCACCCATATAGTCAAATACATCAGGATGATTCAAGCCTGCATCCAAAGCCTGGCCGCCACCCATGGACAGTCCCGCTACGGCACGGTACTGTTTTGTCTTTCCGGTGTTGTACAGCTTGTCCACCATTGGTATTACTTCCTTGAGCAATGATTCAATAAATAGCTTTTCGTTTTTTTCTTTATAGCTATCTATTCCCTGGGTATTAGCAGGGTCAAGCATTTCGGGGGCGCCATAGCCTAAGGTATTTACGATAATCATAGGCGTTGCCTTTTGTTGAGCGATGAGGTTGTCCATAATAATGTTTTCTCGCCCCGCTGCAACCCATGCGCTAGTTTCGTCGGTAAGGCCATGAAAAAGATACAAGACCGGATAGGGCTCTTTTCTTGCAGCATCATAACCGGGAGGCGTATATATCCTGATGTCTCTATCGTCGCCAATGATTGCTGACCTAAAAAAGTGCTGGCTTAAAATACCGTGAGGTACATCATTCTGCTCCCAGCTTAATGCTGAAGAGCCATGAACCTGCACCAGACTTTGGCCTAGGGCTCTTTTAAATAGTGGCTTTATATCAGGGTTGTTAGGGTCGGGTAGAACATTGCCATCGACCGAAAAAGTATATCGATATATATCGGGCGAGAGTGTTTCCTTGTAGTGCCACACGCCTGTTGTGTCTTTCGACATGGCTCTCGATTTGCCATCGTCCATAATTAGCAGCACCTTTTCGGCATTGGGTGCCAGGAAGCTAAAGGTTACTATGCTGTCGTGCGTGATCAGCGGAGATTGAATGTACTTTTTGGAACTTTGGGCATTGGCATCAACGAACGCTGAAAGGCAAAATAACAGAAGCAAGTATCTGAACATATTATTGCGATTAGCCGGCGAAAATATGGCAGTCGCGCTACGGTTACTTTATGGGATGGTTATCAAATTAATAAATAGGTGAAGATATCGTCGAGAGCCGTTAACATTTAATGCGTTTGTGAACAAAGTACCTCACTGCTTTATCTGCAATTAAATTCCTGGTCATCGGACATGCAGCCAATCCTTAGCCTCACCCCCGCGCCCGCGATGGTAGCGGATAGCCCGGAGCTGCCGGCTGTAACATTTTTAGGTATGTAAGTAAATTAGGTATTGGTGCAGAGCTGTAGAGTGTAGCGGAGCAGGCAGCGAGGACTAATAGCGTACAGCGCGTAAAGGCGCCCAAAAATATAGCCCGACATGGCTGCCGGGCTATTATTACTACATCTTGTAAGATTGCTTGCTTATGAAGCGTGCTTAAAATGCAAATGGGTCTTTTACTGCTTCGCAAAAGCCTTTCCAAAGGTCGGCGGTTATTTGCGCTGCGGGTTTTATATCGTTGATGAATCCGCTCGCCTGGCCTATTTCGAGTTCGCCTTCGTCCATATTACCTTCAAACATACCGAGCTTGGCGCGTGCACGGCCTAATAGGCTTGTGAGCTCTTCTACATCGGCACCACGGGTTTCGGCCTCGAGCACGGTTTCGTAAAATTTATTTTTGATAAGGCGCACGGGTGTCAGCTTTTTAAGCGACAAAGAGGTGGCACCTTCGGTAGCATCTACAATAGCCTGCTTGAATGCGGGATGGCTCGAAGCCTCGTCGCTGCACACATAGCGACTGCCTACCTGCACACCCTCGGCGCCCAATGCCATAACAGCATACATACTGCGACCGGTGGCTATACCGCCTGCGGCAATAAGCGGAATGTCAATAGCGGCGCGCACTTGCGGGATTAGACATAGTGTAGTTGTCTCCTCACGACCGTTGTGGCCGCCAGCTTCAAACCCCTCTGCTACCACGGCATCCACGCCTGCATCCTGACTTTTCAATGCAAACTTTGCGCTCGATACCACATGCACCACTGTGATGCCATGGTCTTTAAGGCGCGCTGTCCAGGTTTTGGGATTGCCTGCACTGGTAAATACCACCGGCACTTTCTGGTCTATAACGTGCTGTACGTGCTGGTCTATATTGGGATAAAGTAGCGGCAGATTAACGCCAAAAGGCTTGTCTGTAGCGGCTTTGCACTTTTTTATATGTTCGAGAAAAACCTCAGGGTACATACTGCCTGCGCCAATAAGCCCAAGGCCGCCGGAGTTGCTGACGGCTGATGCCAGTCGCCAGCCCGAAGCCCATATCATGCCGGCCTGGATAATGGGATATTCAATATTAAATAGCCGGGTAATCCTGTTTTCAAATGTCATTGTTATGAAAAATTTTTACTGGGAATATTATCCTAAATCGATGTCGGTATTGTCGCCGATGTTAAGGCTCTGGCTAAGGCCGTGCACATAAGCATCGCTGCCAATGATGGAAGACTTGAGTACCACCTCGTCCAACTCGGCAAAAGAGCCTATAATGCTGTTGCGTATAATAGACGAACGCACAACGGTATTCTCGCCAATGGACACAGATGGACCGATAATGGAATGCTCGATCTTGCAGCCCTTTCCAATGCTGACAGGAGGTATAATTACCGTATCTGCAAACTCGGGCACCGTGTAAGCCGGGCGCTCGCTCATGCTCTTAAGCAAGGTGGCATTGGTTTCGAGCAGGGTTTCCTTTTTGCCGCAGTCAAACCAATTGTTGACCCTGAAAGCATCGAAGCGGATGCCGGTGTCAATCATTGTTTGCAGTGCATGTGTGAGGTGGTACTCGCCGTCGGCATCTGCATGGTCGTGCAGATAAGTGTCGAGGGCAGTAAATAGCGCTTCGGTCTCTTTTATCTTGTAAACGCCCACCATAGCCATGTTTGACTTTGGTATCAATGGCTTTTCTGTAACGCGTAACACTTTGTCTTCCTGGTCTAATTCGGCTACGCCAAACAGTCGCGGGTCGTCTACACGGCGCACGCCTATTTGTGATACCGGATTGCTCAATACTTTTTTGATATTAAAGTCGCAAATGGTATCGCCAAATACAATCATCACTTCATCGTTGTTCACAGCTTCTTTAGTAAGCCAGATTGCATGTCCCGTACCACGGCGGTCGTTCTGCGTAACGAATGTGCATTTTATATCAGGATAGGTTTTGGAAATATAGTCCTGTATTTTGTCGCCCAGATAGCCAATGATGAAGATAAACTCTTCGACACCGCTTGCCAGTAAGGCATCTACAATTACGCTCAAGATTGTTTTGCCCGCCATTGGAATCAATGCCTTGGGCTGCGTGTAGGTATGTGGTCTTAGCTTGGTGCCCGCGCCTGCTACCGGTATTATTGCCTTCATGCTGATTTATATTTTATTTCGCTGCTGATATTTAAAGCGTGAAATTAGTATAAAATAGGCAGAGGAATGTTGCAATAGGAAAAACTTAAAATCTTGATATTACACCGGGCATTGAGGGCTATATCAAGCCGGATTGGCCGGATTTTTTCATAACAAATAATTGCTGATGAGTGCTATTATTTGATTTCGAAAGCCTGTACTGCATTTCCACCGATGTAAAACTTGTAAGTGCCTGCTTGTAGCTTAGAAGTAGCAATGTGCAATGTTTTGTCGCCTTTAACTTTACCGCTCAGGATGATATTTCCTTTTTCGTCTTTCACAGTGTAAGTAGCTCCGTTAGCATTTTCAATAGTGATGCCAATGGTAGGATTTACAGATTTATCATACACCAATTTGTTTTCTGTTGCATTGGCTTTGAAAGAAGAGGCTGCGATAGCGATTACAAAAGAAGCAGCGATTACGGATTTGCGGATGATGTTTTTCATAAGAAATGTTTTTTGATTGTTTGTGTTTTGTTGTTGTTTCGATTTCTAATGCAAACATACTATCGTGCCGGAGCCTATTTTAAAACTATTAGACCTAAACCCGCAACGGCTCGACAAATGTGGTATTTATTTTGGTCGATGAAAAATATGGGTTCGTCGAAGAGGCTTATTGGGAGCGGGTTGCAGCGCATCAAATAGTTAAAATGAAAATGCCACGAATACACTGATGAAAATCATTAGTGTATTCGTGGCAAAAATAAAGCCTCAACTATTTAGTCTTCCCTGCTGCCATCATCAGCCATTCTCACAATCTTTGGTGTGAACTTAGCGACAGTATCTACCAATTCTTTTTGCGAAGCCATCACCATATTAATATCCTTATAAGCCATAGGTGCTTCGTCAAGGCCGGCACCAATTAGCGTTACATCGTTCGCTTTTAATATTTGTTGCATCTCTGTTTTAGAGATATTTTGTACGGCCTTGGTTCTGCTCATTTGTCGACCTGCACCATGCGATGCAGAATTAATAGCTGCTTCCTCTCCTTTGCCTCTCACTAAGAATCCTAGCGCAGTCATTGAACCTGGAATAATACCCATCACGCCTTTACCTGCTGGAGTTGCGCCCTTTCGGTGCACGATTACCTCTTCACCATTCCAGATTTCCTTCCAGGCAAAGTTGTGGTGATTTTCTACTTTCGCTAATATCTGTCCGCCTACAGCCGCTACCAACTTGTTATGTATTACTTCGTGACAAGCAGAGGCGTAGTCGCCTGCGAGGTTCATCGCCAACCAATACTCTTGTCCAGCTTCAGTATTCATGTCCAAATAGGCAAGGTTGGCCGCTTCGTAAGGTAAGTGGCACAGCTCTTTAGCCAATTTGGTATAATGTCCGGCGATTGTTGCACCAAAGCCACGTGAGCCGCTATGGGTAAGCAATGCAAGATATTTACCTTTCTCAATATTCAATGGTTCATCTCTTTCAGCAAACTCAATAATACCCCATTCCACAAAATGGTTGCCCCCACCAGAGGAACCTAATTGGCTATAAGCCTTGTCCTGCAACTGTTTGATGAACGGAGTCATATTAAAGTTGGGGTGTTCCAACACGGCATGGTCTGATTTATATTGACCATGAAACCCATGCCCCGCACCAAACTTAGTATGGGCAATCAATTCAGCTTTGTACTTATCTTGGTTAGCATAAAAATGAGCTTCCGGAATATCGAACACAGTAAGTGCCATACGACAGCCAATATCTACACCTACACCATAAGGTATAATGGCATTTTTGGTTGCCAACACACCGCCAATAGGCAAGCCATAGCCTTGATGTGCATCGGGCATGAGCGCGCCAGCAACGGTAACAGGCAACTTCATCGCCGTTTCCATTTGTGTACGGGCGCCTTGCTCTATATGCTCTGCGCCATACACAGCATAGCTTTCAGGAGTTTCGTTTAGTTGTACATAAGCTTTCTTTGGTGCATTGGCGTCTTCTATGATTGTATTGGCCAATTTGCCAAAAATCTTATCGTCTAAATATGTTTCTGGTGATGCTATAACATTCTTATAATGCACCAGCATTTCCTCTTTTGTAAAACCTGTTCTCTTCTTATTTATTTTTAAAGCAAGGCCCAATATTGGTCCTTGGTCGTAACCCAATGCTATCAGGTCATTTCCGTTTATTCTTGTGTCCATTTACGTACGATTTTATACTAATCTAAATTTATTTTCCCCGCACATATTGCGGTGGATATTTGTTCAGTCTCCACTAGTCGACTTTGTATTACTGTGTCCATAATTGCCTATTATTTTCCCATTTCGTTCAAAGACTGTTGCGCCTACGACTTCATTTCTCTTTATAGCATCTTTTGCAGATTTCACTGATGCATAGTGGGCATAATAGGAAAACTTGAATCCGCCAGCGCTTTCCATCTTAAATTTTACTTTAACTAATTTTCCCTTCTTCCTTTTTACAGAACTAACTGCATCAATATCATCTGATGCGAGAGATGCTTCAACGCGGCCGTCTTTTCGCCACCTTTTGTTACCTATGCGTTTCAGTAAAGGTCGTAAGTGTTTACACCATTCACCACTCCTATATTTTCCTTTATGATAAACGTTAGACATCTTTCTCGCTAATTGTTTTTTAATAAACACCAATGTAAAATCTTGGCAATATTCTTTGCATCATCAACTCCGCGATGATGAACACCTTCAAGCGGAATATTCAAAATCGATAAAGCTTTGTTCATACCCACACTCTTTTTTAGTCTCCTTTCTTGAGCGAATAGCTCTTTTACATTGATATGGTTTTGGGAAAGGGGATAAGTAATCTTGAACTGCTCACATTGTGCTTTCATCATTTTTAAGTCATAGGCTCCATAGCTTGCCCAAGTGTATTCGCCTGGACTATATTCTTGTTGCAGCATATTGCAGGCTGCAGCAAAACTAATTCCATGCTGGTGTAAAAGTTCTGGTGTAATAGTCGTTAGCGCTGTACAGAACGAGCTGACTTCAGAATATTTAGGGCTAATAAGTATTCCTTTGTTATCGCTAATTATCCCGCTTGAAGTTTCCAAGACGCAGATACCAATCTCGATAATTTCACTTGCTTGCCCAGCAGGAATCGAGCCATTCCAGCAAGTAGCTTCGAGGTCTATTACTAATATCTTATCCTTTACTTTCATTGCTTAAATTTAGGCCGCTCAATTTGTTGTTTATTGTCCTCTCAAATATAACTCTATTCTGATATTCACCTGTAACCACTCTGCCGTAGATAACCTTTGTCCAGCCGTTTTCCCAGCCGTGGTTATTGGCAATTAAATAGCCCTTTTTACTGTCTTTCTTTATCACTTTGTGCGCATCAATGTATCTGCCTTTAACCTTGCAGAATACAATGTCGCCGATTTCATAATCTGCTGCTGTTTCAAAAGTAAGCAGCGTTCCGCTTTTCAATATAGGCAGCATTGAGCTACCAAAGGCTTTCATCTTGCCTGTTGCTGAAAGTGCTAAATCTGCTTTCAGTCTTTCAAATTTGTTCATTGTTTTTTACTCGTATTTTTTTAATATTTCTTGTTGTTTTTTGTCCACGCCTTGCAAGACGCTAGACAATTTTTGACTTTTATTCTTGTACAAAAATTGTAAAATTTAGAACGAGGTAACAGGCAGGAAACGACGTGGTGCTCTACCGTTGAGCTATCAAAGCGACTGTTTCCAGTGACGCTAAGAGCTGGATTCGAACCAGCAACCTCCCGAACCACAATCGAAGTAACGCTTCCTTACGACACTCGTTCATTTTAATTCCAGGTAAAAAATCGAATAGGGTATTTACTGCTCTACCTAACTGAGCTACAATTGCCAAAGCAATTGGCGGGATTTGAACCTGCGACACGAAGTAACCCTACGCTACGACACCAGAATGATTTACAAAATCAAGGCAATAATGCACAATAGTATTTTGAGGATTCGAACCTCTCTGCCTTACGGCTATTCAACCAATCGAAGTAACTATTGCAAACGGCACTTGATTTATTGGCAAGAGCAAAAAGCGAAATGGAAACGGGGCTTTGCTGCCGGAGTCGAACCGGATAGCTTCTGACTTTTGCAGAGGGCTATTCCTCCCCTTCTATTTGGTGCGAAGTATTCCATCTCTACGGCATCCTGTCAATTACAAACAACAAGGCAAAATTCGTAAAAAGTATATCCTGCTCTACCACTGAGCTACATCCCCAATAAATAAAATTTTGCGGAGATGGTGGGATTCGAACCCACGACCTGGTCGTTAAAAGCGAAGTAACTCTTTACCACGGCACTTGCTGCAATTCTCTTTAAACCACTAACGCATGTAGCATACGTTAGTGGCTTTATTATAACTCTATTTCCTCAATTTTAGTCAAGGCAGACTTGCTATTTTCCAAAGCTTCAATCACATCAAATATTTTATCAGACCAGCCAGCTATCAAATACACATCATTTCGCATTAAGCTTAATGGAGTATTTCCATAGCCAGCCAAATCAAACAAATACAATTTTGCATTGGGTGCAAGTTTTTTGTAAGCGCTCCATGATTTTGCAAAGCTATCTTCAGTACCTGTACTGTTCCACATTTGCACGTCTGTAAACAACATTACTTTGTCTACCACTTGCTTTCTTGTTAGCAAATCTTCAATCACCTTGTATCCATTAGTAGAATAGCCAACCTCGCCTTCCCTTCGGTAGAATTCATTTACATTACTTAGCACAGACTTTTTAGGCACATTTATAATCTTCCAATAATCGCCGAACATTCCACTCACTACGTTTTTGCACTGCGATTGCAACAACATCGCCAACATCAGACCAATGTCGTACAACATCACTTTACTTTTTGCAGAAATAGTTTTTTGCATGGAGCCTGAAACATCACTAGCGATTACAACCGAAGTGTCTATATCAAAGCCTTTAATATTACGTGCGCTAATCATCACCGCATCTTCCAAAGCATCTAATATCATAGACACCGTTCCAGACTTTAAAGCCTTTAACTCCCTGTAGGCTGCAAGAAAACGGAATGGCAACTGTTTCGAATTCAAAACTGCCTTCTCGTTGGCTAATTGTGCACATACCAATTCAATGTGCCTTGGTGAAACACCTGCTTCCACAATGTTACGCAAGTTGCGCAGCAAAGCCATGTAACCTAACTTGTTGCTCTCCACAAGCTCTTCCCACTTCAGAGCGAAAGCTTTCTTTTTGCTATTTTCATCTGTAAATTTTTGTTGTCCAAGTGCCGACAACTCCGTTTCCCATGTGTATGGCGTATCAAGATTATCTGATGCTATTTTGTTGAAAATGTCTTGCTGCAAGCTATCTTTCGCTTTGGGGTGAACCAGAAATAGAGCGTCTTTAAGTTTTACTTCTGCCTTAGTATTGTATTTTCCAAACTGATACTCATCAAATTTATTAAATGCCATTACCAAACCTTTTTGAACCTGTTTAGATAGTCTGTTAAGTTTTTTTATACCAATTCGTTCGTTAGCAGATTGATAATAGGCCAATAATTCTGTAATCTCATCGGCACGTTGAACAACATTGTTTACTGCCTTGCTAACTATTGAATTTCCTGCAGCTACTTTTGCTAATTCAACAGAAAGCACCAATGGCACAGAGCGTAAGTGCATTTTATTTCTTGTATAGGAAGCTAATTTTGCAACGAATTCAGGGCTACATTTTGTAATCAAAGTTTGAATACGTGCTAACCTGGTGTTCCCATCTTCATAAAAGGAAGTATTCAATCCAGTAGTCACTACAGCGGTGTATAGCTCATATTCTGGAGTCATGCTAAACGCTTCAGCACCCGCATTGTTCTGAACAGTTTTGCTCGATTTGTAGAAATAGTTGAATTTCATTTTACTTGTTTTTAAATGATGATTTTGTTTCTCTTTCGATAATGCAAAGATGGCCACCACACTACGCAACACATCTGCGCAGTAAAAAATATTTTTTCAAATAATAGCAGAACCCTTTTCTATGGCTATTCTTAGAGGTAAAATATTTTTGAATAACCCGAAACAAATAATTACTGCGCAATTCTATTGCGTAGTAGATGAAATTATTTACCTTCAAATTTCATTTTGACTTTTGCATTTTGACTTTTCAATTAAATATATGGCTGTCAACAAACTCGCGCTTATCCGCTACAAAACTATTGACGATTGTTTGCGCAATCGCTTTCGCAAATGGTCGCTCAATGATATTATAGAAAAGGTGGCCGAGGTATTGTACGACCGCGAGGGTATCGCTACTGGTGTAAGCCGACGAACTATTCAGGCAGATATACAAATAATGCGTAGCGATAAGCTGGGCTACAATGCACCTATTATAGTTACCGACAAAAAATACTACAGCTACGACGACCGCGAATACAGCATTACCAAAGCGCCTGTTAACAACGCCGACGTAGAGAAAATGAAAGAAATAGTTGGTGTGCTGAAACAGTTTAACGGCTTCAGTTATTTCGATGAAATGAGTGATATGATAGCGAAGCTGGAAAACAATCTGTATAAATCTACGCAGCAAAGCCGCAACTGTATTCAGTTTGAGAGCAACAAGCAGTTGAAAGGTTTGCAACATATTACGCCCTTATATCAGGCTATTTTGAACGAACGCGCGCTCCTGATTGAGTACAAATCTTTCAAAGCACGAGAGGCACAGCAGAATATTTACTTTCCGTATTTGCTTAAAGAATACCGCAATCGCTGGTTTGTTATTTGCAAACCTAAAAAGGGCACAACACTGGTCACGCTTGCGCTCGACCGTATTATCGAGTTTCAGGAATTGCCCAATGAAAAATTCGTTGCCCACAAAGGTGTAGACTTCGATACCTATTACAGCGACTTGTTGGGCGTTACCAAATCGGAGAAGGATCGGGCACACAAAGTGATTTTGGAAATAGATAATTACAACGCGCCTTACGTGTTGACCAAGCCTATTCATGAATCGCAAGTAGTGGTTACAGAAAAAGAGCACAGCATTATTATTCGTATTGATGTTGTGCCCAATTTTGAATTGGAAAGAGAAATTCTTGGTTTCGGCGAATGTATGAAAGTGTTGGGGCCACGCTTTCTTGCCTCCAGAATCAAGAAGCGTTTGCATAAAAATGTGGAACAATATAGTCCCGCCAAAATAGATGAGGGCTTATCCCCCTGTTGACGGTATATCTTATTTTTTCAGCTATATTATTGGCGCTCAAGGCAAACGATATGAAATAAATATCCGTCATTCGCTTTAGCAATTCATGCCTGGTTTTCAACATCAACAATCGACCAACTGAAAAAATTGTCTGAATTACGAAAGTTATCGTATGTTTGTTACGAATTTGTTCGTAGATGCTCGGTGTGACATGGACATTGTGATACTATGAGCAAAATGATGATGGTTTATAAAAATTCAATGCTGAAACTTATTAGTATGAGCTCCTGTTTCAATAGCAGAAATATATCTGCAATGTTGCTGTTATTATCCTTTGGCCTGAGTGGCTATGCGCAAAATGGTCTTATCAAAGGGCGCGTGTCTGGTCTGCCAGATGGCGAATTTCCTTTGGTCAATTTGCTGGCCGGCAAAGACTCTTCAATAGTAAAAACTACTTTCTCCGATTCGTTGGGCAATTTTGAGTTTGACCAATTAAACGATGGCTTTTACCTAACCTCCGTCAGTCACATGGGCTATGCCGACTATTATGGAAAGCCAGTTACTATAGATGCAGAAAATAAATCAACAACCTTGCCGGATGCCTCGCTACAAGCCTCTTCCACCGCTATTCAAGAAGTGCAGATTGTTTCACGCAAACCATTTGTGCAACAAAAGATAGACCGCGTGGTAGTAAACCCAGATGCATTAATCAGCAATGCCGGTACAACAGCTATGGAAGTCTTGGAGAAATCGCCGGGTGTAATGGTGGACGATAACGGCAATATCTCCCTTAAAGGCAGACCAGGTGTAATGGTCTTTATCGACAACAAACCTACCTATATGGCTACCACAGAGCTGGCCGATTATTTGCGCTCTATGCCGTCAAGCAATATTGAATCTATTGATTTAATGAGCAATCCGCCGGCTGGTTATGATGCTGCGGGCAATGCAGGTATTGTAAACATTAAGCTGAAACGCAGTACGGTAAAGGGTTTTAACGGTGGTGTAAATCTAAGCTATGGGCAAGGTAAATATATGCGCACCAATAATAGCGTCAATTTTAATTATAGAATCAACAAGCTCAACCTGTTTAGCAATATAGGCATCAGCGAAAACAATTCTTATCAAGACCTTACCATCAACCGTTATTATTTTAAGCCAGACGGCGCCAGCAGCAGTACTTTCACGCAAAACTCTTATATAAAAAGAAAGGGTGGTGGTCGTAATGCACGCCTTGGGGTTGACTATTATCTCACCGACAAATCTACCATTGGCGCAGTTGTTTCTGGCTTCATCAATCCATCATTATCTACCAACGATAACAAGGCTACTATACTCGATGCGTTTAACCAACCGGTGTCCCGTATTGCAGCGCTGTCTTCATCGGAGCAGCAATGGCGCAATGGTAGTGTGAACCTGAACTACGCTTATAAAATAGATGACAAGGGCAAAGAGATTAGTGCCAATGCCGACTATATAGCCTATTCCTCCACACACGACCAAACGCTGAACAACAAGACCTTTACGCCTGATAATGTTCTGACCAATGAAAGTCAGCTCAACTCTACACTACCCGCCAAAGTGAGTATTGCCAGTGCTAAGGTCGATTATGTTCATCCCTTTACCAATGGCAGCAGGCTGGATATAGGTGCAAAAAGTAGCATCGTGAACACCGACAATACCGCTTCTTTTTTTGATATGATAAATGGTGTGGGTATTCCAAACTATGAGTTTTCAAACCGCTTTAAATACAAAGAAAATATAAACGCCGGCTACCTCAACTATGCCCGCGATTGGAAGCAATTTTCAATACAATTGGGTTTGCGTTTGGAGCATACGCATATAGACGGCAATCAGCTTGGCAATGTGCAGATAAAGGATTCCAGCTTTACGCGCGACTATACCAGTTTGTTCCCAACATTATTTCTCGCTTACCGGGCCGATACTATGCAGCGCCACCAGTTTGGATTTTCCTTTGGCAGAAGAATAGACCGTCCCGATTATCAGGACTTGAACCCATTTACTTACCCTATGGACCGCTATACCTATTATGGCGGAAACCCTTTCCTACAGCCTACTTTCTCGTATAATTTTGCCTTGTCACATACTTATAAAAACTTCCTTACTACGTCATTGGAATATAGCATTGCCAATAACCTGATTAATGAAACCAATGAGCAACGGGCCAATATTTATTACAGTCGCCCTGGAAACTTTGGCAGGCAAACGGTATATGGCCTAACAGTGAACGGCAATTTCAACCTTACAAAATGGTGGACATTAATACTCTATTCTGAATTTAAGAATGTGGGAATGAAATCAGAAATATATGGACAAGAAATTGATGAAAGCCGCTGGTATTGGTACGTTGGACCTACTAATCAATTTACCATTACAAAGAACTTGAGCGCCGAGCTATCGGGTTCTTACCAAACAAGTATTTTGTCCGGTCAGTTTTTAACTATACCTGTTTGGCAAGTGCGCGCCGGTCTTTCGCAAAAAATATTAAAAGGCAATGGCACCATCAGACTCAACTTATCAGATATATTTTACACCAACCAACCCGGCGGCGACATCCGCAATATAGCCAACTCAAAAGCCGACTGGTTAAGCCTTTTAGACAGCCGCGTAGCTACGGTTAGCTTTGCCTACCGTTTCAACAAAGGAAAGACCTTGAAAGCAAGGGAGTCGGGTGCGAGCGATACAGAGAAGGGACGCGTGCGTTCTAATTGATAGTACTGTAAATTTATTGAGGAAACCTACTGCATGATTTGTGGTAGGTTTTTTTGTGTGGTTTAATGTTTTGGCGTTTATCTCAGTTTAAATATTTATATCTATTTTCGATAGTATGATTATCACGAAAAAACTTGGACTTTTTTTGGTGGTATTTTCGATTTGCTTGATACTAATTTTAGTTAGTTGCCAATCTTCAAATAATAATAGAATACACAGGGAGTTGGTAAAGGAATTTAGAGATAGTGTAGAGAAAAGTAAAGCTACCTATTTCGATTTTGAGTACGATGGATTGGTGCCGCAAGAATCGTATTTTGTTGACGGGAAGCTCAAATATTTGAAGTTTGAATTTAATCCAGAAGCAGGTTATGCAGAAGGTTACGTTTCTTTTGATTCAAGAACAGATTCAATAGACAGGTACATTTTAAGAGTTGTAACACCTGAGTGGAAAACCTATAATGAAAGTATTTTTGATACCTATTATGATACGCTATTTGTCATTTATCCTTCAAAAAATGTTGTTCACACATATGCAAACAATAGTCTCGTTGACTCATTTCAAAATAACATTAATGACTACAATATTGAGTTTGTTTACAAAATGAAACACGGTACAGAAATGGCATTTCAAAAACTAAGTAAATAGCCACCTCTATGAATTATCCTCAAGCTTATAAGTATTTTGCGATGCTTGCTATTTTAATAGCAAGTAAAGTTTGTTCAGCCCAACCCCAAGTCGCTATCACCATCGACGACATGCCCAAGCCTACACACTTTGGCAACAAAGGTTTTCAGGCGGAGTTGATTGATGTATTGGATTCCATGCAAATTCCGATTGCTATATTTATAACCGAAGGCAATATGCAAAAAGGCGATGGCGAAGAGAAAGGATTGGCATTGCTGGAGCGGTGGATAAGTGCGCGATACACTACTGTTGGCAATCACAGTTATAGCCACTATGCTTGTTCCGATGTAGGTACTGACTCTTTTTTGGCTGATGTAAAAAAGGGAGAAGATGTAACATTATCGTTGGCAAAACGCTATAATAAAGAACTGAAATATTTTCGCTTCCCATTTAATAACTTAGGGAAAGATAGTACGCATCAAGCTGCCGTTGCTAAAGGCTTACAGGCTATGGGCTATATCATTACGCCTTTCACAATTGATAGCGATGACTGGATGTACAACTTCGTGTATGAGTATTACCTTAACCGCAAGCAGCTGGACTCTGCCAAAATAATAGCAGACAAATACATTGCAAAAACGATGTGGGCTTTTGAGCATCATGAACAACTATCAATGTTGATGTACAACGAACCGATGAAGCATATTTACTTATGCCACGACAATATACTCAACGCACGATACCTGCCTGCAATAGCAGCTATGTTGGCTGACAGAGGGTATAAATTTATAAGTCTGGACGATGCGCTTACCGATAAGCGCTATGAACAAACGAGTCAATTTCACAAGCCCGGCGGCATTTCTTGGATGTACCGTTGGTTCAGCTTTGAACAAGATAAGCGCTACGAGCAATTAGTACCAGAGCCTAATGACGGTGTTTGGGAGATTTTTAAAAGAACCTACAAACAATAAAGGTTAACAATTTTAAAAAGAATTACATTTCAGAATGGAAGCGGTTTTATACTTTGGATTGATAATATTGGTGTTCGCCTTAATAGCGGCAATTCCAATATCAATCACCTACTTTCTTTATCGGTTTTTAAAAAGAAAGTTCCCAAATAAGGCCTACAAATACCTGGCGTTCATTCCTACGTTGCTGTTGGTATATTCGGTGTGGACATCGCTTTTTCCAACGGAAGAATTTTACGAGGCAGATTACAAAGAAGTAATGAAGTTGGACATTCCAAGTGATGCCAGAATCATTGATAAGACAGCCACCTTTCCTGATAACTTTGGAGACTATACGTCAGTATTTGTTATTGAAATGAATGCAAATGAATTTCAGAAAATAGAAACACAGCTTCTAAATCTTAAATTTAGCGAGATGCAGAAAGATAACCATTATTCTCCGGAAACAAGCCAAACATTAGCGCGTGTGAAACACAATATTTCTAAGCATTACAACTACACAGCCCAGAGTGGAAAAGACTATTACGTTGCATTATTCGATGACGGAAAAACTATTTTGGTTCGACGTACAAGTTGGTAGTCGAGTCTATTCTCATAAACAAATATAAGTATGAGCGGTGCTATCGTTTATAAAAAATAATCAACCACCCATTTCTTTTATCACCTTCTCCCTATGCGCCATGCCCCATTTGTGCATGGCATTGGTTACGGCAGATAGCGTCTTGCTGTAAGGCGTAAGTTGATACTCTACTGTCACTGGTTTGGTATTGCAAACAGTGCGACTTACCAGTCCATTGCTTTCCAGCTCCTGCAATTCTTTAGATAAAATACGCGGACTGATATTGCATTCACGCGACAGTTCGTTGAACTTTTTTTTGCCTGTGCGCAACACAGAAATCAATACTAGCTTCCATTTGCCGCCTACTATGTCCAAGGTGTCTTGTATGGCTAATCTTGCTTTTTTGCAGGAGGCTGCCGAGTGCACTATTTCCTCATTTTTCATATTGATATCCTTTTTGTAACTACTATCCTTTATGTAACAAGTAACAAAGGTATAGTATTTGACAATAATTTTGCCTCATAAATTTTTAAGAAAAGATGAATCAAAAAACAAACAAGATAGTATCATGGGTACTGGCCGGACTGGTGGCCTTTGCATTAGTTGGCAGCGGCATGGTAAAACTAAGCGGCGGCGAGCAGGCGGCAGAAATGGCTAAAGGCTTAGGTGGCTCAGGGCATGTAATGCTATTAGGTATTTTGGAATTAGTAATAGCCTTGATATGGCTAATACCCAGAACCGGTATAATAGGCACCTTGCTTGCAGCGGCTTACATGGGTGGCGCTATTGCAGTACATTTCATAGGCAATCAACCGGTGATGATTCCGGTGGTCATCCAAATGCTGATATGGATAGCAGCGGCTATGCGCTTTCCCGAACTGACTAAAAGATTGATGAACAAAATCTAAATTTTTAAAAAAATGAAACTATTTGAACAAGTTACCATCGGTAACAAAACATTGAAAAACAGAATGGCCATGTCTGCTATGACCCGCAGCCGTGCTGGCTTAGAGGGAATAGTAACAGACCTTACTGAGACCTATTACACGCAACGTGCCACCGCAGGCCTCATTATTTCTGAAGCGATAAATATTTCTAAGCAAGCATTGGGTAGTCCGTTTACACCAGGGCTATTTACCGAAGCGCAAATAGCGGCATGGCGTAAGGTCACTCAAGCTGTACACGAGCAAGGTAGCACAATCTATGCTCAGCTATGGCATACGGGTCGCGTAGGACATTCGGTAGATAGAGATGGTGCATTGCCAGTAGCACCCTCGGCTATCGCCATTACTGGTCAACCGCATTACACCAGCCAAGGGCCTAAAGATTATGAAACGCCGCAAGCCTTGACCATAGAAGAAATTCAAAACATAAAAGCAGATTATTTACAAGCCGCGAAGAACGCCATAGCAGCGGGTTTCGATGGGGTAGAGCTACATGCCGCCAATGGCTATTTGCCGCATCAATTTTTATCAGAGAATGCTAACCATAGAATCGATGAATACGGAGGTAGCATCGAGAACAACAGCAGATTTATCTTAGAGGTAATACAGGCGCTGATTGCAGCCGTTGGTGGCGATAAAGTGGGAATTAAAATTTCGCCCTTGCAACCCTATGGCGGTATCGTTATGGCTAATCCTTTAGCTACGTTCACTTACCTCATCGAAGAGCTGAATAAGATGGATATTGCCTTTGTAGAACTGATGAAGAAAAGCGCTATGATGCCTTTATTACCAGGCCATCCAGAAGGCGATGAAATAGAATTTTTTGGCAACATGATACGACATACCCTTATCGTAAATGGTGGCTATGGCAAAGAAAATGGCGAAGCCGAATTGCAAAAAGGCATTGCTGATATGATTTCTTACGGCAGCACATTCCTTGCTAATCCCGATTTACCCAAACGCTTTGAGCTGAATGCTGAACTCAACCAAGGCGACCCCGCAACCTGGTTTGGAGGTACTGAAAAAGGTTATACCGATTACCCTGTTTTATCTTAATTTTTGTTTTTGCATTTTCCCTCAATACTTATGGCTGCTATAGGTGTTGAGGGATTTTTGTTTGGTGGATTTAATAGGGCTATTTTTCGCTTTCTTAGCATTTCCCACAGAGGACTCTGCGACACCAGACATTCTTAATGCTCAGCTATTTTTTGAGACGCTGCTGCGAAGTAAAATGACCGAGCAAAAGGACTTATATGATTTTTGAGAATTGGATTAACTCAAATCCCATGTCAAAAGAATAGACACCATTATAATCCCCCTCAACTTTTAGTAATTTTGCGCTGTTGCTATTGTCTTTAGTTAGTAAAAATAATAGCGCTTACATAGGAATGATAGACCAACACAATATTGCAGCTTACATACAATTTCTTCATCAAAAGAAGCACAACGAGCCTGCTGCTGATGCTTTGGTAGCACAGTGGACAAGCCTGAGCGATTTTGAAATTATAGCACAGTTGCAGGCATTGTACACGCATTGGGGTATTGATGATGCGACTGCACGCCTTTACGAGCGTATGTTTGCGCATGAGCGTGAAAATAGAATCGCGACCGATATTGTTGTGCCTGCTATTAACGAAGCGCCTACGCCCGTACAAAAGAGAAATTACTGGCCCTGGATAATTCTGATTGCCTTGGTGGGCTCTATAATTGCCTGGCTGGCTATTCGCCAAAATACATTGGAAGATTCTGCAACGCAATTGCAGCAACGTATTGATACAGTTGACACGAAAGCCGAGCAGGCGAAAAAGGAAGAAGAAGCGCGTATCAAAGAAGAACAGGAAAAGGCTGCACAGCAAGCGGCTATTTTAAAAAATGCAAAGTCGAACATCAACAAGTATGTAAAATATGATTTGCGTTACGATGTAGGCAATATGTTTGGCGGTATTAAAAATGTAAAGTTGCGTGTAAGCAATAACTCAGATTACAAACTGAATGAACTCTCTTTCCGGATTCAGTACATCAAAAAGAGCGGCGAGGTGCATGAAACAGAAACTGTAAAAGTGTATAATGTACCTGCACATGGTGTTACTAATATTGATGCGCCATCGTCGGGTAGGGGCGTAAAGGCTACGGTTCAGCTACTTTCGGTACAAAGCGACGAGCTGGATGCCGTACCATAATTTCCCGATTTTGAAAGTCCTTTGTCAAAATCAAAAAATTTCTGCCTTTTTGCTTACAGAATAATTATGCTTCACAAAACCCAGGGAATAGTACTACGCACCATCAAGTATGGAGATACCAGCTTGGTATGCCATGTATTTACCGAGCTATTTGGCTTGCAGACGTATCTGGTAAAAGGCGTAAGAAGCAGTAAAAAAGGTGGTAATAAAGCTAATATTCTACACCCCGCTTCTGTATTGGATATGGTGGTCTATCATCAGCCGCAAAAGAACTTTCAGTTAATTAAAGAATACCAACAAGCGGCTACTGATTGCAGTTATCACGAAGATGTTGTTCGCAACTGTATAGCCCTATTTGCAATGGAAGTATTGTCGCAGTTTATTACCGGGCAGGATGTGCAGCCCGACCTATTTTACTTTACAACCGACTTTCTGCAACACCTCGATACCTTGCCACTAAAGGATATCAATAATCTACCTCTATTTTTTCTGATTCAGGTGGGAAAAATGTCGGGCTATCAATTTTCAGGAAGATATAGTGCTGAGACGCCACATTTGAATCTTAGCGAAGGAAGGTTTACAGATAAGCCGGCTCTTTTTCCGCCTTTTATTGAAGCGCAGGAGGCAGCATTGATAAGCAATATTAATCAATGTAACAGCGTGCCTGATGTAACGGGTATGGGTAATATGGATGGATGGCGCAGAAGTATCATGCAGCATTTTCTGCTATTCTTCAAGCTGCATGTGCCACACTTTAAAGACCTGCGTTCCTTGCCGGTATTGATTACTATTCTTGAGGAGTCTTAGGTTTACGGTTTTTGCCTGCTATTTTACGACCCAGTTGTGCAAGGTATTTTTTGAAAAAAGAAAACTGCCCAAACGGAATGCTGATAAGCAATACACACAATGGCCAAAGTGCCGTAACCAGCAAAATATATACAAATAGCCATGTGCCGCCGCTTAGCGTTGTGAGCGCCATTATTTTGCGCCCGCAATAGGCACAGAGGCTGCCGCCCAATGCAAATGTGCATAATATCAAAACAACCTGTAGTATATTTTTAACCTGCCATTTATCGCGCAGCTTTTGTAAGCCCGAGCTCTTTTCAGAAGTGTTTTCCATAATTTCTTCGTCATTTGCAAAGGCATCCTTGCAGCAACTCTTCATTTTGTCAATAAAAATTTTACAATTCTATGACAAAAGTAAGCTGTCGATAATTAGGGAAGTTTCAAAATCGGGAAAAAATTGTGGCCGGCGATTTATTTAAAAAAACGGTACGTATACCTCAGCCCCACAGTAAATAGCTGCATGTTAATCCGTTCTTGTCCCACCTGACCATTCCAGTCGGTGCTATAATATTTAATTTCAGTATAGCCCTGGTTACGAATCGTGATAGGTAATGCCAATTGTACGCCCAATGCCGAACGGTCAAGAAAATCGTTGAACGTGCCTGTCCACCGCACACCCAGATATACATCAGCTAATAGCGCACCCCATTCATCGTTACCTTGCTTTGTGCGTTCCTCTATTTTGTAATTGGATACCGCTTTTTCCTTTGTATCGTTTACCCTGCCTGTATAAGTTATCGTTGTATCCTTTCGACTTAAATGAATAGCCGCGCCTATACCGGCACGCAGCTCCAGCGATATTTTTTGAAAGAAAATAGGGTCAGTGATAAATCCAAAATCAATTTGCGGCTGTACGAATATGCCGCTCTGTCTTCTTTTCGTATAATTGCTATATTCTGATGTAATCGAAGGCACGCCTGTATTGTGTATCACACTGTCGAGCACCGTTGCATACTTATAGGAAAATGGCGAAGTTCCAAAACTTACACTGCCCCTAACCGAAAAACGGCGCGCAAAACCACGTTGATAAAAAACGCCTATTTTCGGAAAAAGACGCACTGTACCTTTTGCAGTAGCAACACCATCTCTACCGTTGATGGAACGCTCGCTCATATTACCAGCAACCTCTACCAGGAAACCTGCGTTGTCATCCTTTTCAATCTTCTTGTTGTAAGGGAAAGAGCCGAGATACTGTTGCGCGGTGGCAGGCAGGCTCATAGCCAGGCAGACAATCCAGATTAGTTTTTTTATCATAGCGTGGTTATAGGTCGGTTGGTTGCTTAAATTATTTGAGGCTCAAATGGCACGCCATTTTTAGATTCATCCAGATAAATTTGAAACAGTGCTGCACATGCTTTGGCATCGGATAGTGCATTGTGGTGTTCCAGCGCTATGCCGTAGTGCTCGCACAATAGCGCCAGGTTGCGCTTGTATATTTTTACCGTGCAGTGCTTTTTAAAAACAGGCACTGCAAGTTTGTAATATTGCAAGGTATGCTCCAGACAAGTGCAGTCAAATGGTGCATTATGAGCCACTACATCCTGCCCCGAAATATATGGCTCCATAATAGGCCACACTTCGTCAAATGTGGCGGCATGTGCAGTCGTGCGACGGTTGATACCATGCACACGGCTATTGCCCCAATGGTAGTCATTGTTAGGCGGCTGCACCAGCAGTTCTATTTCCTTTACTATTTCTCCATTTTCTACACGCACCAATCCCACCTGGCAAATGCTGTTCATTTTGCCATTGGCAGTTTCAAAATCAATTGCTGTAAAGCTGGCGAGCGATGAGAAATCTGATAATTCCATTATTGTAAAAACCTCCTCTTTTCTGTGCCGTACTTGCGCAGCAATGCACTTGCGCGATAGCGGTCTTCTCTGTAATTATCATACAATGCGTCCAATCCTGCCAATACGTAATCAGCTCCTAATTCGTCGCACCATGCCAATAGCCCTTTAGGATAGTTTACTCCTTTTGTCATGGCAAGGTCTATGTCCTGCGCGCTGGCAACGTTGTAGTGTTGCGCATCTACCGCCTCGTTAATCAGCATAAATAGTATACGCTCCACGATTTGGCGATGTAATTTTTCATCTTGTACTATTTCTTTGGCAGCAGATTCTTCATTGTAGTTGTAAAAACCTCTTCCGCTTTTGCGGCCAAGCCAGCCCGCTTCCAACAACCTCTTTTGCGAGAAAGATGGCTTGTAGCGCGGGTCGTAAAAGAAAGATTCAAATACCGTTTCTGTTACCACATAATTTACATCGTGGCCTATATAATCCATCAATGTAAAAGGCCCCATTTTAAAACCACCAACTGTAGTTACTGCATGGTCTATTGTTTCCATTGAGGCAATACCCTCTTCCATAATACGCAATGCCTCGCCGTAGAAAGGGCGTGCCACACGGTTAACTATAAAGCCAGGCGTATCTTTTGCCAGCACAGGTGCTTTACCCCATTGCAGCATCAGGTTTTTTATTTGCTCTGGTAGTTGCGCATTAGTTTGCACAGCAGGTATTATTTCCACCAAAGCCATGAGTGGCGCTGGATTGAAGAAGTGGATGCCTATTGCGCGTTCAGGACGCTTGCAGGCCGCAGCAATAGAGGCGATAGAGAGTGACGATGTGTTAGAAGCCAGCACACAATTGTCGGAAACCTGCGCTTCCAAAGCGGCAAACACACTTTTCTTCACTTCCAGTTTTTCTACGATTGCTTCTATAATAAGACCACAATCTTTTAGTGCTGCAACCTCTGTAGTAAAACTTATATTAGCTATAATGCCCGCGGCATCTTTCAATTTGCCTTTTGCTTCCAGCTTTTGTAAAATATCTTTGAGTGATAGTTCGCTCTTCGTAAGCGCAGTTTCGTTGGCATCCATAATCACCACACGATGGCCGGCAACAGCCGCTACCTGCGCAATACCACTACCCATAGCGCCACTACCTACAACTCCTACCTGAAAGTCTTTTTGTAAAAATTCCATAACGCGCAAAAATAGTTATATAAATCTTAAAGTAGAACCACCTATAGATGCAGTATCTTTATGATTGTTTTTTAACTTACAGTCCAATAAAATAGACACATGCATACAAGGTTACTGTTGATGCTATTTATAATGCTGCCTTTATTTGCTGATGCGCAAAGTGGCAATCATACCGATGCGATCAAAAAAGTATTGCTGGCGCAAAAAGACGCCTGGAATAGTGGCGACATGGAGGGTTATATGGCTGGCTACTGGAAAAATGATAGCTTGACTTTTGTAGGTAAAAGCGGCATTACCCGAGGCTGGAATGAAACTTTTGCCAACTACAAAAAATCTTACCCGGATAAAAGAAAAATGGGCGAATTGCAATTTGAATTTAAGCAAATAGAAATTCTTGCAGAGAACGAAGCTTTCGTTTTAGGCAAATGGCAACTGACGCGAGCCGACGGCAATCTTTCGGGGTATTTTACATTACGTATGCGCAAGTTGGCCGGCGAATGGAAAGTAGTACTCGACCATAGTAGCTAACCTGAATTTTCCTTTGCCAAAAGAATAATGGCGTTGCAAATCACAATTTATCTGTCTATCTTGCCGCGCGTTTATAGCTGTTTTTGCTGCCGCAAACATTAATTCAGAAAAAAAAATAGAAAAAGGCATACAAGCAAAACACTTTTTTTTTACTTTCAACGCTCAAATTTAAGTTCCACTATGCGGATATCATTACAAAGAGCAGTTTTTACCGGTTTAATGGCGGTTGGGATACTCGGAGCCAGCAAGGAAACCATGGCTCAGAAGCACCATGACTACTACTGGGGAAATCCTGATATACCTTACATCGAGCAAAGAGGTTTCGCTCTGGGCGCCAATTTTGGTGTGGCAGATATGTGGGGCGATGTAGGAACCAAATCGGCAATCGACAGATACAAGTACGACTACTTCGACAACATCCGCTTCATGGGCGGTATGTTCGTAAGATATACCCATGTGCCTGGTCTTGCTTTCAGGTTGGGCGTTAACTACGGTTCTTTGTTTGCTACAGATGCTACGAATAAAGAAAAAGCATTGACAGCGCTTACTACCGAAGACGACTATTTCCAGCGTTACGTACGTAATCTGGATGCACATACCAATATCTGGGAAGGTAACCTGATTGCAGAAATTAGTCCTATCCGCCTGTTGGGTAACTGGGAATTTGGTCGTGCTGCAAAATGGCGTGTGCAACCTTATCTATTAGTAGGTATTAGTGGTTTCAGTTATAATCCGCGTGGTACCAATAAAAATCTTACAACAGGTCAGGAAGGTTTAGTGGACTTACGCCCGCTTCATACCGAAGGACAAGCTTACACTTCAGCAGGTATGCCTGAATCTTACCCAAGTTGGTCTTATGCAGCTTTAGGTGGTATCGGTGTGCGTTTTGAAATAGGTAAAGGCTTGGGCATTGGTTTGGAATATCAATTGCGCCACACGTTTACAGACTATCTGGACGATGTAAGCGGAACTTATATTGACCCATTAATTCACGACATCGCCTATTTGAATGAATTTGGCAAAGCCGATTTATCTAATAAAATGATGGACCGTTCCAACGAAATTATACCAGGCTATAAAAATGCCGCAGGTATGAATAGAGGAGACCCGAATAATAAAGATATGTTCTCTACAGTTTCTATCATGTTCTTTTGGAGAATCAACAAACGTGATAGCCCTTGGTGGAGTACCTATTAATAGTCAATACATTTCTATAAATGTGTAATACGTTTTTTAAAAAACGCTGTTGTGCGCCTCGCGGCCATACAGCGTTTTGCTTTTTATTAAGAAAATCAGTTATTGGTTTTTACATTTTCGCTATTTTGCAGCACTTATGATTGGTTACATCGAGGGAAAACTCACAGACGTTACGCCAACCCTTGTCCACATTGACATTGGCGGCCTGGGTTACGAACTCCACATCTCACTGCATACCTACGAGCAGATTGCTGATAAAAAATCCTGCAAACTATTTACGCATCTTAAAGTAAGCGAAGATGCGTGGACGTTGTATGGATTTGCTACACAGCAGGAGCGTACTGCATTCCAGCAACTCATCTCTGTATCCGGAGTAGGGGCGGCTACGGCGCGTATTTTACTTTCTTCCATTACGCCATCAGAATTGAGTAAGATTATCTGGTCGGGCGAAAGCAAGCCGCTGGAAAAAGTAAAAGGAATAGGCACCAAAACAGCGCAGCGCATTATACTCGAATTGAAAGGAAAGGTATTAATAGAGCACACACTGCCCGAAAATACAACCGCTGCACACAATACAAACGTTGTAGATGCGTTAAATGCATTGGTAGGTTTGGGAATAACAAAACCGTTGGCTGAAGCTGCATTGAAAAAGGTAAAGGCACAGGCTGAAAATGAGGATATGGAAGTAGAGGATTGGATAAAGCTGGCATTGAAAAATCTATAATTACCGGCGCATAAAAATGGCCTTTGGAATATTTACCTGGTGAGGAAATACAAGTTGAAGTTGACTACTAAAATCAAAAAATCACATATTTATAATAAATGGCTGGGCTTATTGCTCATTGCCTGCTCGTGCGCGCTCACGTCTACTGCGCAAGAGCAAAAAGATAGCCTGCGTTTTCCTATTTCAGAAAATAAAGAGGCAGACCCATCAGAATCAGCGCCTGCTTCTATCGACCTGGAAGACCCGGCTAATATTGAAAAATCGGTGGAGTATGATCCCGCCGATGGCAAATATTATTTCTACGAAAAAGTAGGCGATAAGCACATTCGCAATCCGGCCAGCATGACTTTCGAAGAGTACATGCGCTATCAGGCTGTGAAAGACGAAAAAAATTACTGGAAGCAGCGCATGGATGCGTTGAGCATGTTCAACCAGAAACCACAATTGCCTACACTTAATAAAGAAGGGGTATTTGACCGACTATTCGGTGGTACCGGCATTAGCGTAAAGCCACAGGGTAATGTGGATCTTACCTTTGGTGGTAACTGGCAAAATATGAAGAATCCGACCCTGACACAAAGGGCGCAGAAATACGGAATCTTCGATTTTGACATGCAGATGAATGTCAATTTGCTGGCGCAGATTGGCGATAAAATGAAACTCAATATCAGTAACAATACTGCTCCATCTTTTGGCGAGCAGAATATGCAAAAGCTGGAATATACTGGAAAGGAAGATGAGATTATCAAGAAAATAGAGGCTGGTAATGTAAGTTTTCCTTTGCGCAGCAGCCTTATTACAGGTGTGCAGTCGCTATTTGGTTTAAAAACACAATTGCAATTTGGTAAGTTGTGGGTTACGGGTGTTATTTCTCAGCAACGTTCACAACGCAAAAGCGTAACTGTACAGGGCGGTGGCCAGTTTCAACAATTTGAAGTAAAGGCAGATGCTTACGAGGAAAACAAAAACTTCCTTTTAGGCCAGTTTTTCTTTGATAACTATGACAGGGCGCTGGCAGATTATCCAAGAATCAACTCTCAAATACAAATTACAAGGGTAGAAGTGTGGGTAACCAACCGCACCGGTGCTACGCAAGGCGTGCGCGATGTACTTGCTTTTATGGATTTGGGCGAATCAAATCCCTATCTTTCTTCTTTAGCCAAAGGAGCAGCAGGCCATCCTGATAACTTATCGAACCGCTTGTATGAAATGTTGCAGCAAAACCCGAGCGGACGCTCGCAAAGTTCTGCTACGCAAATGGTAGTAGGCCTGGGGCTTACCGAAGGGCAGGATTTTCAGCGTAATACCATGCGCCAGTTAAATCAATCTGAATTTAATTTCAATCCGCAACTGGGCTATATTACTTTAAATACACAAGTTAACCCGGACGATGTGCTCGCGGTTGCTTATCGCTATACTTACAAGGGACAGCCTTATACTGTTGGGGAATTTGCAAATGAGGCTACGCCAGATTCTACTAATCAAAAGGTAATGTACATGAAGTTGCTGAAAGGAACAGCAAATAGACCGGCATTGCCTATCTGGAACCTGATGATGAAAAACGTGTATTCGCTGGGCGCTATGAATATAGCCAAAGAGGATTTCAGGTTGAACATCATGTATCAGGATCCGGGTGGTGGCGAAAAAAGGTATTTGCCCGAAGGGCCAAGAGCCGGCGAGCCTTTGATCAGCTTACTCAACCTCGACAGACTGAATCCACAAAATGACCCCATGCCCGATGGGATTTTTGACTTTGTGGATGGCGTCACTATTAATGCGCAGCAGGGTAAAATTATCTTCCCCGTTTTGGAACCGTTCGGTTCTAATTTGCGACCGGTTTTAGATGGTGATCCAAGGCTGGAGCGTAAGTATTTGTATCAGATACTATACGATTCTACTAAAATTATAGCGCAGCAATTTCAACAGAACAACAGGTTTTTGCTGAAAGGAAATTACAAATCCGCATCAGGTACCGATATTTATCTGGGTGGCTATAATATTCCGCAAGGTTCTGTATCTGTTACAGCCGGCGGCAACCGCCTTTCTGAAAATACCGATTATCAGGTTGATTATAGCCTCGGTCGTGTAAAAATCCTGAACCAGGGTATTCTTAGTTCCGGCATACCTATTAATATACAGTTTGAGGACAATGCAGCATTTGGCTTTATGCAGCAAAATTTCATGGGTGCCCGTTTCGACTATTTCGTAAACGAAAAGTTGACATTGGGTGGTACGTATATGAAATTGACCGAAAGGCCCTTTACCCAGAAAGTGAGTTTTGGCGACGACCCCATTAAAAATACGGTAATAGGGATTGATGCAAATTATCAATCAGAATTTGCAGCACTTACCCGCTGGGCCGATAAGCTGCCTATTTACAGTACCACGGCACCATCCTTGATTTCGGCTTCGGGCGAGGTAGCAGGTATTTTTCCCGGCCACCATAATTTTATCAATATTCCGGGCGACGAAGGCGGAACTGTATTTGTAGACGATTTTGAAGGTACAAGTAGTGCCATCGATTTAAGGTTTCCGGCAGCCAGTTGGACGCTTTCGAGTGCGCCTGTAGATGCCCGCGACGTGAATGGCAATGTACTATTTCCGGAGGCAGAACTCAATGGAGATTTGCGCAGCGGAACAAATAGGGCGAAGCTTGCTTGGTATAATATTGAGCCAACGCTTGTAGATGGTTCTTTTGGTACACCGGCTAATATCAAAGCCGATACTGCGTTGATGGATTATTGGAGAATAGTGCAGATTAATGAAGTATTTCCCGATAAAAATACACTCAATTACCAGTCTAATCAAAGCACTTTCGATTTAGGCTTTTATCCATCTGAGCGTGGTCCTTACAACTTTGATGCGACCAATATAGACCCATTGACGGGGGCTTTACTTAATCCGGCTTCACGCTGGGGTGGTATACAAAGAGCGATTGATATCAATAGTGATTTTGAATCTGCCAACGTAGAGTACGTTACTTTTTGGATGCTCGATCCATTTATTTACAATGCTACCAGCGCCGGCGGCGACCTATATTTGAATCTCGGAAATGTATCGGAAGATGTATTAAAAGATTCACGTCTGTCATTTGAAAATGGAATTACCTATCCAAAAGATTTTAGCAAACTGGACAATACGGTATGGGGTTATGTGCCACGTTTCCAACAGCAAATTACTCGCTCGTTTGACAACGATCCTGCGGCGCGAACTGTACAGGATGTGGGTTACGATGAGTTGGATGATACAGAAGAAGCGGCAGTATTTGAGCCTTTCCTGAATCAAATCAGCGCAGTGCTTGCAGCCAATCCGGCTGCGTTGCAAAAACTATTGGATGACCCTGCATCTGATAACTTCAGGCATTTTCGCGGCGACGGACAAGACCAGCGTTCGGCTACAGCGTTGCAACGTTATAAGGATTTCAACGGCCCGCATGGCAACTCGCCGGTTACCGATTTAGGTGCAGAGTTTACATCTGCCGGTACGGCTATTCCGGAGTCGGAAGATATTAACCGTGATAATACCTTGTCTGAAAATGAATCTTATTATCAATATAGAATACGCCTGAAACCTAACATGCAGGTAGGCGAAAGCTATATCGTAAGCAAGCAGGAAGCAAATGTTACATTGGAGAATGGAAGGCAGTCTTTAAATACCTGGTACCAATTCAAAGTGCCTATAAGAGCTTACGACCATGTGGTAGGCGGTATTGGCGATTTTAGGGCTATCCGTTTCATCCGTATGTTCGCTACAGGATTTACAGATAGCGTAATTATGCGTTTTGCGCAATTGCAATTGGATCGTAACCAATGGCGTCGCTATCAGTTTTCGTTGATAGCTCCAGGCGAAAATATTCCGGAAGAAGACCAGTTAAATACTTCATTTGCCTTAACTACGGTAAGTGTGGAAGAGAATTCGAAAAAAACGCCGATACCATATGTGATGCCGCCAGGTATCCAGCGCCAACAGCAAATAGCCGGGACAGGGCAAAATCTTCAACTGGATGAACGCTCGCTTGCACTACAAGTGTGTGGCTTAAAAGATGGCGATGCAAGGGCTATATTTAAAGATGTAGGCTCGCTCGACATGCGTCAAAACGAACGCCTCAAAATGTTTATCCATGCCGAATCCGTGCCTAATAATGCTGCTTTGGCAGATGGCGACGTATGGGCATTTGTACGTATCGGTAGCGATTTCATTAATAACTATTACGAGTACCGCATTCCGTTAAAAGTAACTCAGCCATCTAATACGAGGCCGGAAGAAGTGTGGCCGGCTCAAAATAGCCTCGATATCACGCTCGACGAGTTGGTCGACATAAAAATGAAACGCAACGAACAAAATGTTGCTTCATATATCCCTTATTACGATGCTGACTCAAGAGGCAATACTGTAGTGGTTATAGGGAATCCAAATGTAGGTGAGGTGAAAAACATCATGATGGGTGTGCTCAATCCAAAGAAAACCCTGGATAGACCGACCGACGATGGTATGCCTAAATGTGCTGAAATTTGGTTTGATGAACTAAGGATGACCGGCCTTGAAGAGAAGCCTGCCTATGCAGCATCTGGTCAGGTCAACCTGCAAATAGCCGATTTGGGTAACGTGCATCTTGGCGCAAGCATGCACACGGTGGGTTATGGTAGCATCGATCAGAAAGTGAACCAGCGGATGCGCGACAACTTCAATTCTTACGACATCAGCACCAATTTGCAATTAGGCAAATTGATGCCTAAAAACTGGGGGGTACAATTGCCTTTTTACTTTGGCTACACGCAAAATGTAAGCAACCCATTGTACGATCCTTATGATAAAGATGTAGAGTTGACCCGTAAACTCGAGCTTGCACGCGACGCTGATTCGGTAAGAAAAGCTGCGCAAACGTTTAACTCTGTTACGAGCTTCAACTTCAGCAATGTGCGCTTTACCGGTAATCCGGAAAAGCAGACCCCGCAGGTAATGCCTTGGAGTCTTAAGAACTTTGACTTAAGCTACGCTTACAATCGCACGTTCAACAGAAGTCCGTTGTTGGAAAGCGATGAATATATAGACCAGCGTTTAGGATTGGGATATGCCTATAATATCCGTACTAAATTTATAGAGCCATTTAAGCGCATCAATAAGTCTACTTCCAAATGGTGGTTGCCGATTAAAGATTTCAACTTTAATCTGTTGCCGAGTAATTTTACGTTCCGTACAGATTTGCGTCGTGTATTTGGCGAAACAATTGTGCGCAGTATTGGCGAGGGAGATTACCGCATTCCGCCTACTTACTTCAAGAACTTTACCTGGTCGCGGGCCTATAATCTGCGTTGGGAGCTTACCCGCTCTTTGTCATTCAACTATCAGGCAAATAACCAGTCGCGTGTAGACGAGCCTTATGGACGAATAGACTCAAGAGCTAAGCGCGATACGCTGTGGGATAATTTTTCAAGATTGGGAAGAAATACCTTCTTTAATCAGGCATTCAACGCAACCTATAATTTGCCTACCACCAAGTTTCCTATTTTGGATTGGACAAGGGTAACGGCAACTTATAGCTCTACCTATAACTGGACTGCTGCTTCGTTGCTCGCAAAATCGCTCGGAAACACTCTAGGCAATACCCAAATACGACAAATTAATGGCGAACTTAATTTTGCGCAGCTATATAATAAAAGCCGGCATCTGAAAGCGATTAATCAGCAGTCGCGTAGTGGAAAAATGGCATCAGTTCCTGGTGCCGGTGGCTTAGGTAAAAACGGAATAGGGGCAGCAGGCGGGAAATTGCAACTTGATAAAAATGGGCGTGATCAGGCTGGTGGGAATGTGGAGAATGCGGACCAATCTGGCGGCCAGGATGATGCTAAAAAAGAGCGCGAAGAGCGCAGAAAGCGCCAGAGCGCACAATTACCACCGCGTCCGGAGAAAAAGGAAATATCAAGAAATGACGTGCCTGGCCATGATACCATGAGCCGTAGCCAGGTTAACGAAGAATATAGAAAATTGAAAAAAGCCGAGCGCCAACGCTTTAGAAAAGAACTGGCTGCCTGGAAAAAGAAAAGAGCGAGCATCGTTCCTGAAATTTCGGACGGGGCGCGTACTGCAGGCCGATTGGCAACCATGCTTAAACGTGCTACCATAAATTATAACGAAAACTACGGAACTATTTTGCCCGGCTATATGGATAGCACGAAGTTCTTTGGTATTAATACCAATAACCTTTCTCCGGGAATGTTTGCCTTTGGCTATCAACCAACCACGCGCTGGTTGGATGATGAAGCAGCGGCAGGTCGCATCAGTAACGATAGTTTGCTGGTGGCGCAAATGCAGCAGAACTATTCGCAAACGATGAATATTACAGCTACACTGGAACCGTTCCCGGATTTCAGGATTGATGTGACCTGGATGAAACAGTTCTCGAAAAACCACTCCGAAACATTCAAAGACATCAGCACCGATCAAAGCGGTAATTTCCAGCATTTGAATCCTTACGATATGGGGTCATTCAGCATTTCCTATATCGCGATTGGAACGATGTTTAAACCTTCGCGTCCGAACCAATTGTCTGGGCCGTATCAGGATTTTCTGGATTATCGCAAAACCATTTCGGCTCGCCTGGGTAATAGCAACCCTTACACCGATGGTACGCCTGATCCTACCGATCCTGAGTATTCAAAAGGGTACGGGCGTTATTCGCAGGATGTATTGATTCCGGCATTTATTGCCGCCTATACGGGCAAAGACCCTAATAAAGTGGCGTTGATAGATTATAGCAATCAGAACATCAGAAGCAATCCATTTAAGTTTTTCTTCCCGATGCCTAACTGGAGGTTAACCTATAATGGCTTGAGCAAGTTGCCTGCATTTAGCGACAAAGTGAGCAATCTGGCGATTAACAACTCTTACACCGGTAATATGTCGATGAATAGTTTTGTAAGTTCATTCTACTTCCAGGACTTCCTGGGTGTGGGCTTCCCGTCGTTTATCGACTCGAACTCCAACAACTATATTCCGTTCTTCCAGGTGCCTAATATGACGATTACCGAGCAGTTTGGTCCGTTGTTAGGATTTGATGTGGCATTCAAAAATTCATTGACGGTGCGTATTCAATTTAATAAGCAACGCCAGTTGAGTATGAGTATGCTGGATTATCAGGTTAGCGAAACTAAATCTTCTGAAATAGTGCTGGGTGGCGGTTATCGCTTCAATGGCCTTACTTTACCATTCAGTGTATTTGGTACAAACAGACTCAAAAATGACATCAATATCCGGGTGGACTTTGGTTATCGAAGCGACCTCACGACCAATAGCTATCTTGCTCAAAACGTAAATATTGCAACAAGGGGGCAAAACGTATTGACTATTTCGCCGTCTATCGACTACATCATTAATGATAACCTGCAATTGAGGCTATTTTACGACCGGAGGCAAACCATACCGGCTATTTCGACCTCGTACCCTATTACGACCACGAGGGCTGGTATAACACTCCGATTCCTGTTTACCGACCAATAGTTATAGATATTTTAGAACTTGCGTACGACATCTTTAATCAAAGATGTCGTACGTGTTTAATAACTTTGCGTAGCGTGAAAAACGCTTTTTTATTATGGAAACAATCGTCAACAAAATAGCCGAAAGCGGCATCGTTACCCTTAATCTGGAATCTTACCTGCCGGCTGAAAACAGTATAGCGGTTTTTGATTTAAAGCCTTTTTTATTCAAAGAAATGATATTGCGTGAGAAAGACTTTAGAGAAGCATTGCCGCAACATGATTGGGCGCAGTATGAGGGCAAAAATGTAGCTATTACCTGCTCTGCGGATGCTATTATCCCGATGTGGGCCTATATGCTGGTGGTGTCTAATTTATCGGGCATAGCTACTTCTGTATTTTCAGGAACAAAACAAGAATTGATAAATCAGTTGACTGTAAGTAAGATTGAAAACATTGATGCTGCTGAATATGAAGACAAACGCGTGGTAATAAAAGGTTGCGGCGATATTGCTATTGACCCATCGGCATTCATAGCCATCAGTGGAAAATTAAGACCTTTTGTTAAAAGCCTGATGTATGGCGAGCCTTGCTCTACGGTGCCTGTTTATAAGAAGAAAAAGGCTTAACCTACAAGTTTTAATAAGAAGAAAAACGGAGTAGCAAATCGCTACTCCGTTTTTTGTTTTCTTGTTGGATTTTTATAGGGGCTGTGAGACGAACCTTAGAAGAACAAGCCTACGCGGATAGCGAAGTTGTTCAAGCGGGTATTGCCATCTCTGAAACTTGCTTGATAAGGCAAGTCATATTTATTAGGGTTGGTTGCATCTGGTGCAAAGCCATTGTTGAAAAAGATGCCGGCGTAAGCAGCCAACTTGTTATTGATAGGATACTCAGCACCCGCACCAATGTTCATTTGAAACAAAATAGGGGAAGTAGCTAAAGTGCCTTTCAGTTTTTCTTTTTTATCGGCAATAGATTCTTTGTTAGTGCCAGATTGGTAATCGTAGTAATCTACATTATACCTTGCTTTTTTCGCAATGTTGAATCCGGTAGTTATACCCAATTGACCGAAGAAGCGGAAGCCTGAAATAGGGTCGGTACGCATTTTCAATGCCAAAGGAACTTCGAGGTAAGTAAGGTTGTAGTTGAAGCTGGCTGTATTCACGGTATTTTTATCGGTAGCGACACCGCCAACATTTTTAGACTCAATTTTACCACCGGTCATATTTACCTGCAATCCGGTAACAAATGCGTAGTTATCGGCAAAATTATACTCTGCCATTACGCCATAAGTAAAACCTACTTTACTGCCTTCGCTGGCAGATTCGTAAGAACCATCATTACTTTTATTAGCAGTAGGGCGCATCCAGCTGATGGTTGGTGCGATATACACGCCAAATCTCAGCTCTTTGGTATCGATATTAGAAACGGTTGCTTCTTGCGCATTGGCGGCGGCAGGCAACAATGCAGCGATTACTGCAGCGGATAACATAAACTTCTTCATAGAATTTTGGAATTTTGTATTACCCTCTATTTATCAAAAACCTTGCCAAAGTACACCACTATTATTTATATCATTGATAATCAATTTATTTTAATGGATAAATAGCCCTCTTGTCTGGCTTTTTTGCTTCAAAAGCCAAAATAAAATAGCACTATATTTGATGAAAATAGCATTCAAAGAATGAAAAAGGAGTACTCAATTTTGATATTTTGCCTATTACTCAGCACAAGTTTGCTTGCGCAAAGTGCCACGGATGTTAGTTTTCTAAAACAGGAAGTAAAGAATTTTCATCAGGTAGATAGCCAGATATTCAGAAGCGCGCAACCCGATAAAGCTGACTTTAAATTGATGGATAGCTTAGGGATAAAAGAGGTACTCAATTTCAGGCAATTGCATAAAGACAATAAGAAAGCTGCGAGCACCGACATTAAACTTCATTACCTGAAATTAAGAGCCGGCAAATTAACCGAACAAGACCTGTTCAACGCATTGGCGGTTATCAAAAATAGAAAAGGGCCTATTTTATTTCATTGCTGGCATGGCAGCGACCGCACCGGAGCTGTTGCGGCTATGTACGAAATTGTTTTTATAAATAAAGACGTGGAAGCTGCTATAAAAGATATGATAGAGGGCGGATATGGCTTCCATCGCCAGTTTGACAATATTCCTCAATTAATAAGAAGCATTGATATAGCAGCGTTTAAAGCGAAGCTGGAGAAGATGTAATTTTGTTGTCCGCCCCGCTGCGCCTCCGTGAGCAGTTAAAAAGCTATGGCAAAAAAGCGCCGCAACCCTAAAATTGCGACGCTTTAAAATTGTTATAAATATCCTCTAATGCAAACTTCTAAAATCCACCGGCACCAATTTACTCACACCAGCCTCTTGCATGGTAACGCCGTAGATAACATCCACCGCAGCCATCGTTTGCTTGTTGTGCGTTACGATGATGAACTGCGAGTTGTCACTGAACTTGCGTATCATCTGCGTAAATTTACCCACGTTGGCATCATCCAGCGGTGCATCCACCTCATCCAGAATACAGAAAGGTGCAGGCTTAATCAGGTAAATAGCAAACAAAAATGCCGTGGACGTCAGCGTCTTTTCTCCACCCGAAAGTTGCGTGAGCGTACTTGGTCTTTTACCTTTTGGTTGTGCATATATTTCAATACCACTATCCGCCACATTATCAGGGTCCGTCAGGCGCAGGTCGGCAGTATCTTCTTCGGTAAATAGTGCTTTAAATACCTGTACGAAATTGGTACGCACGGCGTCGAATGTTTCGCGAAACTTAGCATTGGCGGTATTTTCCACCTCTTCGATAGTTGCAAGTAATGTATTGCGCGCATCTTCAAGGTCGGTCTTCTGCTCTACTATAAAATCATGGCGCACTTTCATTTCGCTATAGGCTTCAATAGCCGTAGGGTTCACTTCGCCCATATTTTCCAGGCGCTTCTTCATGCGGTCCGCTTCAGCATTCAGCTCGTCCACCGTCATTTCATTTTTGCGCGCTTCTTCCAATATTTCTTCCAGGTCCACTTTAAACTCCACGCTCAATCTTTCTTTCATCCCGGCCACTTGCAGCTTCATTTCATTCAGCTTTTCGCGAATGCCATTCAGCAATGTTTCGGCCTGTTCTTTCTCTCTACGCTGACGGCTTATTTTACTTTCATGCTCACTGATGGCATTACGCAATTCGTAGTAAGCACGGTCTTTTTCGCTGAGCGATTTTTCGTCCAGCTCTTTTTTCTGCAATAATTCATACAATTCATTATCGCCAAAATGCAGCTTGCCACTCGTTTCACTTATTTGGGCAGATGTTTCGCGCAACTGCTCTTTATTATTGTCAATCTGTTTCAGCAGGTCCGCAAGTTGGTTGTTCCTGAAAGTCAACTCCTGCTTCAGGTTTTCAATTTTACTTTGCTGGCGTGTGTACTGTATATTTTGATTGTTGTACTGCTGCTGCGCCATATTGAAGTCTTGCTCCACAGCGGCAAATTCCGCTTCCGCTTTCTTAATCTCAGCTAATAGCGCCTGCAATTGTTCGGTAATTTCGTCCAACTCTGTACGCGTACCACTAATGTCGTCCTGTGTATTGGCCAATTGATCTTCCAGGTCGGCCAATCTTTTCTCGCCGTTTTGGTTCAGGTGTTCAAAGTTTTCAATACGATTACCCAGATTAATAACCTGATTGTTGAGTTTGTTGATTTCATTGCGGGCCTGGTCAATAGCACGGTCATTCAGCTCCTGGTTGAAGCCCGTAATCTTCGTTTGTGTTTCCGCTATTTGCTGTTTCAATTTCGCAGTCAATTCAGACAAAGAGGCTATTTCGCCTGCAAGACGCTCCAGATTTTTCGCACGGCCTATTTTGTTTCCTTCAAAAAGCCCAATGCTACCACCACCTAAAGTATATTTTCCGCGCAGCGTTTTACCATTTTTTTCAATCAGTACATTGCCATTGATTACATCGGTATTAGTTACAGCATCTGGTTGCGCCGCAATATACACGTGCCCCAAAAGGTGCCCTGCCAAAGGCTGGTACTGGCTATCAACCGTAACCACACTCAACGCAGGAATAAAATCGCCGCTCTGAGGTTGCGACTTTTCTTTCTGCGCAATGCCGGCAAATTGATTCAGTAAAAAGAAATTAGCCTTACCTTTTTTGTTGGCATCCAGCAGGTGCACGGCTTTCGCCGCTTCCTCCACATTCTCTACTACATAGTAGTTAAGATAGCTGTCCAGCACATTTTCCAGCGCTGTGCGGTACTCATCTTTTACTACAAATACATCCGAGAGCAACGGAGCGTTGCTGTTCCACTCTTTATTTTTCTTCAGAAATTTAATACTATCCGGATAGCCTTCCAGGCTTTCTACCAGCGATTTCAGCAGGTCGTGCTCATTACGGCGCGCATCCAGTTTGCGGTTTTCTTCCACCGATTGCGCGCGCAATACTTCCAGTTGCTCCTGGCTTTCAAGAATGCGGCCTTTCACTTCCTCATGGCGGGTTACAAGCGTTTGCAGTTCGTCCTGTTTATCCTGCAATTGCCCTTCCGTATCCTGCTTCTCGGTATTGAGTTGTGTTATTTGCGCCGCGCGCTGCGTTTTCTCTTCCATCAGTTGATGAATAGAGCGTTGCAGGTTGAGTACAGAGGTATCCGCTACTGCTACTTTTTTCTCAGCGTCAAATTGCTTTCGTTGAAATTGTTGCAAATTATTGCGTTGCGCTTCCAGATTCTTCTTCTTGTCGTCAAAGGCATCGCGCTTATCATCCAGCGTAGTTCTTATCGTTTCCAATTGGTCGCGCAAGTCTTCCAGGCCATCGGTTTCGGCCTGTATCTGGTCGGTGGCAAACTTAATTGACTCGTTCAGTTGCTCCAGTTGCGTACCCGCATTTTGCAAGAAATTATTAAGGCTTTTCTCACGATCCTGCAAGTGGTCCAGCCTTTGCGCAGCAAGCTTTTTGTCACTTTCCAGTTGGCGTATGCGGTTAACCAGGTCATTGAATTGTTTTTGCAAACCATTCAATTCCTGCTCGCGTTGCACCAGCTTCACTTTATCCGCTTCAATCTCCGCTTCATCGCCCGATATTTCCGTTTCGATTTTGAGTTTTTTATCATGCTCAATATCGTGTTGCTCGTTCAGGCTTTGGTATTTACCGTTAAATTCTTCCAGCGAAGCTTTCGCCAGTTCTATACTTACTTCCTTGTATTCTGTCTTTATCTGAAAGAAGCGCTCCGCCTTTCTGGCCTGGCTTTCCAGCGTACGCAGGTTGTTAGCTATTTCAAATAACAGGTCGTCTATCCTCGAAATATCCTGCTGCGTAGCATCCAGTTTTTGCTTCGCTTCTTTCTTCCTCGTTTTGTATATCGAGATACCCGCAGCCTGCTCCAGCATGCGCCTGCGGCTACCTTCCTTATCTTTAATAATGTCATCCACCATGCCCAATTCTATGATGGCATACGAGTCGTTGCTTACGCCCGTATCCAGAAAAAGGTTGTGGATGTCTTTCAGCCGGCAGGTAACATCGTTCAGGCGGTATTCGCTCTCGCCACTTTTATAAAATTTACGTGTGATGGTTACCGTAGTAAATTCGGTAGGCAGCAGGTTGCGCGTATTTTCAAATGTAAGCGACACCTCGGCCATGCCCGATGCAGCGCGACTGCGCGAGCCGTTAAATACCAGGTCTTCCAGGTTATCGCTACGCAAAGATTTTATTTTGTGCTCGCCTATTACCCAGCGAATGGCGTCCACGATATTGGACTTACCACAGCCATTAGGGCCTACGATACCAGTGATAGGGTTATCAAGCAGTACCTGCGTTTTATCAGCAAAAGACTTAAAGCCTTTTATCTCAAGAGATTTTAACCGCAATGTATTTTTATTTAGAAAAAAAAGAAGCCAAAAATACGAAAACGGTATGACTAATTTTATTATCCGTATTTCGGCACGGAAATAGGCCTATAAAGCTATTTTATCCATGGTTCAGAAAGTAAAAAAATACGAGGGCGTGTGCTGCGCACCGGGCTATCCGTTTCAATCTTTTTGCTGAAAAAGCAAAAAGGATTTCCACTGCTATCCCTCACGCTTTCACTCCGTCATTCCGAGCGCAGCGTAGCGGAGTCGAGGAATCTCTACGCTATAGTGGTATTTCAGAGATTCCTCCACTCGAAAATGCGAAATCAAATAGCATTGCTATTTGGCATTTTCTTCGGTCGGAATGACGTTGGAGGTTGGATACACCAATAAGTTACTAATAAAGAAATCATATCCATCATAAAAATCTGCGTGCTATTTACTACACGCACGTCATTCCTAGCGCAGCGCAGCCGAGGAATCTCTACATAGCATTTTTTTGAAAAATTCTTAGGCTCGAAATGCTAGTCGAATTAGGTTTGCTATATCCGCGCCTTACAAAAAAAAGCGTGCAGCCGTTTGTTTTATACAGGTGCACGCTTTTGCTATCTCTTCAAGGAAATAATTATTTTAAAGTATAGAGTATGATAAACTCTACGCGCCTATTTTTTGCGCGGGTTTCGTCGTTTGAATTTTCTACGATTGGGTTCTTAGAGCCAAGTCCCCAGCTCATCATTCTTTCTACAGCTACACCGTCTGTTTGTAAAATTGTACGTGCATTGTCGGCGCGTTGTTGCGAGAGCTTTTTGTTGAGCTCTTCGCCGCCAGTATCATCGGTATAGCCGTTGATCAAAATGTCGGTTTTGTTATACTTATTGAGTGCATTTGCGAAGCGCTGCATCAATGGAGCTACGCCCTCATTGAGCTCAGCAGAGCTCTTCTGAAACAACAGATGCTCGGGAAACAATACTTTAATGGTATCGTTCAAAATAGTTACCTCAGCCTCGTTCAGCGTTTCTTTGAGGTCCACATAAGTATTATTGATGTACTTTTTTTGCTTTGCGAGTTTCCTACCCGGCCCGCACGAAGCTAAAAATACCAGGGCAATCAATACAGTAAAAACAGAAAATAATTTTCTCATCAAATAGTTAATTAGACGCTGCGAATATAGACAGATTTATTCAAATGTCTGCTCCATTGATAATTTGAAGCCTACGCCGTGGATTGTTTGCAGGTCTACACCCTCGCCGCCTTTTATGTATTTACGGATTTTGGTCATGAATACATCCATGCTTCTACCGAGGAAATAGTCGTCTTTGCCCCATACATTCAGCAATATATCTTCGCGTTTTACCACAGTGTTGGCATGGTCGCAGAGGTATTTCAATAGGTCAGCCTCTTTTTGCGTCAGTTGAAACTCGTGTGTCGCGTGTTTCAACACAAGATTGGCATAGTCGAAATCAAGGTTGCCTAATTTGTAACGTTGAATAACGTCGGCTTCTTTATTTTGCGTACGTTTCAGAAATACCTCAATACGAAGTATCAGCTCCTGCATGTTAAAAGGCTTGGTAATATAGTCGTCGCCACCTGCTTTAAAACCGGCTATTCTGTCGTCGTCCATCGACTTGGCTGTGATAAAAAGAATAGGTATTTTTTCGTTCTTCTTGCGTATTTGCGCAGCCAATGCCATGCCATCTTTTTTAGGCAACATTACATCCAGCAGGCATATATCTACATTGTGGCGCATAAACTGCTGCCAGGCGTGCTCGCCATCTGCACTAAAAATCACTTCGTAACCTTGCTCTTCGAGGTTATCTTTAATTACAAAACCAAGCGAAGAATCGTCTTCAACAAGTAGAATTTTTGCTTTTGGCTGCATAGGTATATTTTGAAAAATTATTTTTTATTAAAAAGTAAAGAGAAAGTGCTTCCTTTTCCCTCTTCGCTGCGGCACACCACATCGCCGCCGTGGGTACGTGCTATAATAGATACGTAATTTAACCCCAGTCCGAATCCTTTTACATCATGCAAATCGCCGGTGGGCACACGGTAAAAACTCCGGAACAATAGTTTTTGATAAGCCTTGTTGATACCGATACCATTATCTGAAACATCAATGCGTATCTTTTTGTTTTCTTCGGAAAGGGCTACCGTAATTTCAGGACAATCAGTCGTGTATTTTAATGCGTTATCAATCAAATTACTAATTGCATTTTTGAGGTGCAATTTATCTCCTGTAAAGTAAATAGGTTTTTCGGGCAAATTCAACTTTAAGATGCCATTTTTTTTCTCCAATTGGTTTTCGAAGTTGCGTGCGGCATCGCGTATCAAATCCTGCCAAATCATTTCCTGCCGCTTCAACTGTATCTCGCCTTTCTCCGCATGGGCCATTTGCAATACGCGCTCTACGTGCAGGGCTAATTGGCTCGCCTCATTGTCGATAATAGTAGCATAGTTGAGCAATCGCTGCGGATTGTTTACTATCTCCGGCTTTTTAAGCACCTCGGCCGATAACTGAATCGTGGCGAGCGGTGTCTTAAACTCATGCGTCATATTATTAACAAAGTCGCGCTGCACCTCGCTCAATCGTTTTTGCTTCAATATGACAAATACTACATATCCTAAAAAAGCCAATACGCATAATAATACCAAAGACGATATAGTCCAGATAGAAAGTTGGGAGGCGAGGTAATTTTTGCGGTGTGGAAAGAAAATACCGAAATAGTAGTTGTCTTTGCTAAGTGCGGGAAAATTCATCTGCGGCTCGAAATCATCCGAACTACCGCTCATGTGCACATAGTGCCGCACCGGCATGGAGTCTTTTGCACAGTCGTACATTCCGTATTCAAAGTCGGTAATGATATTGCGCAGCGTAAATTCTTCGCGAAGAAAATGCTCGAGTATAGCGCGGTCCACATGGTCATTTATCTGCACTATAAAATAGTCGGGCGATACCTGGTCGACCACATTGGCAACCACGGGCTGTATGCGCTTAAGCGCCCATATTTTATTGGCAACATTGCGTAGACTTACGTTTACATTGAGGTTAAATTCTTTTTCCTCAAGCGTATAAGCGCGGCCTACCCAATACACTTGCGTGGCAATAATACCCACTGACGATAATAACGCCAGAATAAAAATAAGGCGTATCGTTGCATTCTTCATCTTAATCTTGGTGGCAGCTTATTGACAACCGATACAAATATAGCTTAACAGGTATAAGTTGCCAAGCTTGGCTATCTGGCTTAACGAGACAATAGGTTTTGGGATAGGGCTATATTATTGCAACAAGACCCTAATCCGACTATTTATTCAAAAACAAAAAGGTAGCGAAATCGCTACCTGTTTGTGTGTAAGTTGTATGTCAATTAATGACTCTTTACCATCTCTGCCTCCTGGCGCTCACGCACCTGTTGCACCAGTTTCTTTCTCTTTCTTCCGCGGAAGCGGCCTAATAATTTATCTACAATATAGTAAACACAAGGTACTACCACCAACGTAAGAATAAGCGAACTGGTAAGACCACCTATAATTACCCAGGCCATACCATTCTTAACCTCTGCACCAGAGCCGGTAGCCATCGCAATAGGTAACATACCCACAATCATGGCTATTGTTGTCATCAGGATAGGGCGGAAACGCTCACGACCTGCATCCATCAAGGCTTCTACAAGTGTTGCGCCTTCTGCTTTTCGCTGATTGGTAAAGTCGACGAGTAAGATACCATTCTTGGCCACAAGCCCCATCAACATAATCATACCAATCATAGAGAAAATAGTCAACTCACTCATGGTCAAAGCGAGGGCAGCCAATGCACCGATAATAGCCAGTGGCAAGGCCACCAATACTACCAGCGGATAAATAGCATTCTCATACAACGCCACCATGATTAAGTACACCAACAAGATACCGATACCTAATGCCGCTAACAAGCTGGTAAATGAATCCTGCATCATCTCTACGTCACCACCAAATTCCCAGGTTACACCTTCCGGCCAGTCTTTTGATTTTTGTAGTTTAGTAATCGCATCCGTTATCTCTTGCGATACAGTACCTACTGAACGGCCTTGAACGTTTGAATTTACCGTAATAGATGGCAAACGATTCATACGCTCGAGCACGCTCTCGCCAAGCATTTCGGTCACGGTTGCAAACTGGCTCAACTGGAATGTTTGTCCTTGTGCATTCGCAAATGTAAGTCCACGCACATCGTCGATACTGGCTTTGCTGGCTATATCGCTTTGTACCAATATATCATACTCATTGCCTTCGTAAGTATATTTTGCATTGTCATTACCACGGAAAGCACTACCTACTGCCGTACCTACTTCGCTCGCGTTCAGTCCGAAAATAGACATCTTCTCCCTGTCCAGTTTCACATCAATTTGTGGCTTCGGATTTTTAGTAGAAAACTCAACGTATTGCGTACCAGGTGTGCCTTCAACAATCTTCTTGATACGACTTGCGGCGTCACGTATTTTAGAACGGTCGTTACCTTTAACCAATATCATTATAGGTGCCTGATTGGCGTTACCTGTGATATCCATTGGCGACACGGTAACTTTTACACCCGGTATTTGTGCAATTTTCTTTTGCATTTGCTGACCAAATTCATCAGCACTGATGGTACGTTCTTTCTTATCAACCATCTTCACATTTATCTCGGCATAGTTACTGTTACTTACATTACCCATACCACCAAGATTCGATACACCTATATTAGAGAACACGCTGGTAACTGTAGCATCAGCCATCAGTATTTTTTCTGCCTGCTGCACCATATCATTGGTTTGGTTGATAGATGCATTAGGATCAAGCTCCAGCTTGATTACCATCTCGCCCTGGTCACCCTGGCTAATAAATGCACCACCGATGAAACCGCCTATCACCAGACTCAAAGAACCTGCGAACAATACGATTACTCCTATAAATACCCAACGCTTATGGCCCAATGACCATTTCAGTAAACTGCCATAACCATCGCGCAGATTTTCAATTTGCTTCTCGAACCAAAGGCTGATACGACCCCATAAAGTACTCTTACTTAAGTGCACCAATTTACCCCAACGGCTTGCCAGCAAAGGCGTGAGCGTAAAGCACACCAGCAAACTCATTAACGTAGAAAATACTACCACCAATGCAAACTCTCGCAGGATATTACCTATCATACCACTTACCAATGCCATCGGCAGGAACACCACCACATCCACCAAAGTAATAGCCATAGCGGTAAAGCCGATCTCAGAGCGGCCATCGACCGTTGCCTGACGTTTGTTTTTACCCATCTCCATATGGCGCATGATGTTCTCCAGAATTACAATCGAGTCATCCACGAGGATACCTACAACCAATGAAAGCGCCATCAACGTCATCAGGTTAAGCGACATGCCAAACAGGTACATCATGATAAACGTTGGTATCATGGAGGCAGGAAGCGCCACGAGTACAAACATAGAGCTACGCATACTATGCAGGAACATCAACATCACGAATGATACAATCACAATAGCCAGTATCAAATCTTCCATTACGGCGTGGGCAGACTGCAAGGTATAAGTACTTTGATCTGATGCTATCTGAAATTTGATACCGATGGATTTGTATTGCGTTTCCATCTCGGCAATAGCCTTTTTCATCAGATCGCTTACCTCTACGGCGTTCGCATCCGTTTGCTTCAATACCTGCACACCAATTGATGGCAAGCCATTGATATGGTTGATAGTCGATACATCTTTCTGTCCATCTACGACATCCGCTATATCTTTCAAAAACACTTTTCCACCATCTTTGCTATTTGCAACAACCATGTTGCGCAACTGGTCTGCGCCTTGAAACTTCGCATCAAACTTAATAGAGAACTGCGTTTGATTTGTTTCTACTTTACCGGCCGGTGTGCTCAAACTCGCCATATTTACCACGCTTGCAACCTGCGCCACAGATAGGCCATAAGACTCCAGCTTTCCTTTATCCAGATACACTTTCAGCTCACGCTCGTTACCACCTACCAATGCTACCTGGCCTACACCTGGTACATTAGAAAGTTGTGGTTTAATCTGCTGGTCAATTAAATCATAAAGGGTTTTATCATCCACATTGGCAGTAACACCCATACGAATAACCGGTATGTCATCCGACGAAAATTTATTTACAATAGGGTCGTCAATTTCAGATGGCAGCAATGCCCTTATCTGGTCAACCTTACGTTGCGCATCGTTCTGCGCCTTGTTCACGTCAATACCATTCAGTAGCTGGATAATCACCATCGACGCACCTTCCATCGATTGTGAGTTGATTTTGTCAATACCCTCCAGCGAGGATATAGCATCTTCTACTTTCTTGGTAACCGTACCTTCAATCTCCTCGGCAGAGGCACCACGATAAGTAGTAATTACCGATACTACAGGTGCATCAAATTTAGGGAGCAGGTTGTAGTTAAGGCTATTGTAACTGATAGCCCCAAAGAGGATGAGTATTACAAAGATTACCGTTATCAGTAACGGCCGGGTAATGGCTAACTCGGTAAGTTTCTTCATTGTTATTTATTTAAAATCCTTTCTGCGCAAGGCTTTCTGGATGATTGATTATGTTTCGTGCAGGCGTTGCGCCTTTACCTATTTCTTCAATATAGCCTTAATAGTAGAGCCCTCTTTGATATTAACTTGTCCGGCTACTATTACAGTTTCACCGGCTGTAAGACCATCCAGCACTTCTACTAAATCTCCGTATTCGCGACCTACAGTTATCTTACGTATCACGGCTTTGTTATTCTCTGCAAGATATACGTAAGGATTTTTCAAGCTTTCTACCAATGCACTGCGTGGTATCAGCATCAGTTGCTGGTTGCTTTCGCGGGCAAAGTCAGCATTCACAAAGGTTCCGGCTTTTAAAGGATAGTCGTTGCGATTAACCAGTTGCAGTTCTACCTGATAATTATGCGTTGCATCACCTTGCGAACTGATAAAGGTTATTTTGCTATCGAATGTTACGCCAGGATATATATCAGTAGTGATTTTCACGCTTTGGCCAGGCTTCAAGGTATAGGCATCTTTCTCGCTCACCATTACATTTACTTTCAAACGTGACACGTCAACAATGTGGCCCAAAACGGTTCCTGGATTTACAAACTCACCAGCTTCTTTTAGTTTAGAAACTACTTGTCCGCTTACCGGTGCTTTAATGCGGTTATCCGAGATTTGCTTTTGCAATTGCTCTATTTGGTTCGCTGAATTATCCAGACTCAACTTGGCATCCTGCAAAGTCACCTCAGTAGTTGCTTCGCCTTCGAGCAAGGTTTTATAACGTTTAAAATCTTTTTCAGATTTACTTTTTTGAAGTTGTGCTGCTTCAAGCTGTAATTGCTGGCCGCGGCTATCTACTTGTGCTATTACCGCACCCTCGCCTACTCTTGAGCCGAGGCTAAAGTTTACCGAAATGAGCTTACCTGAACTGATGGCCATAATGTCCGCCTCTTTAAACGGAACCAACGTTCCTGTTTTAATCAGCTGATCGTTGACGCCTTGCACACCTGCAGTCATAGCCGTTACCGGAATGGCAACATTGCTGTTGAGCACTGGTTTGTTGTTCTCGTCGATTTTCTTCTTGTTGGAAGACAATTTGATAGCAATAGCAGCTACCAGCACTACTATTACGCCTATTATTATAATTCGCTTTTTCATTTGAATATATTGTAGTTGTGATTGTGTTTAGTAATTATAGTTTTTGATAATAGTCGCGCAATGTGCCGTTTGCTTTTTGCACATCAAGATCAGCAAGGTAAAAGTCCAGCAATGAGCCTATATAGTTGTTCTGCGCTTCGCGGTAAGAGTTCTCTGCATTCAGCAGGTCGCTTAATGTCGCAATACCTTGCTTGTATTGAAGCGTAGCATTTTCATACACTTCGCTTGCCAGTTCCATATTTTCTTTATTGGTCGAAATAGTGCTCTGGGCGCGCTTTACAGCCGTTCCTGCATTTTCAAATGCAAGGTTTTGTCTGTCTTCATTCAGGCGCAGATTTACACGTGCATTTTCCATATCGATGGTTGCTTTCTTATACTGCGCATCTCTACGGAAACCGGTAAAAATATTCCAGCTTAGTTTCAGCCCCATGGCAGAATAGTCCAACAATGGGTCGTAAGCCTGACCTATATTATTGGTTCCAAATCCATTTGCACCATATCTTCCATACAAAGAAAGTACTGGATAAATCTGGTCTCTGATAGACTTCCTGTTGATGTCATACATTTTGATTTGCAACTGCTGCTGTTGAAATGTAATCGATTGTTGATAGTCAAATGAGCCGTATAGTTTTGCCGCCGGAGCGCTATTTAACCAACGGGCAGAATCGCTTATCAAGATATCCTGATCTTGAGGCATACCCATGTTGTTTTTTAAGGTATTTTTTACAAGTTCCAGGTTATTCTCCGCAATCGATATTTGCGACAGCACATTGTTCAGGTTTACCTGTACTTGCTTTACATCTACCTTTTTTGCCACACCTTGCTCTGCTTGCAACGACGTTACTTTCAGCACTTTTTCAAATCGCTCTTTGTTGCTGTACAAAAGGTCCAACTGACGTTGCGTAACCAATATCTGATAATAGGCAGATGATATGTTGTAAATTAAATCCTGATTGGTTTGCTCAGCGCCCAACTCTGCCAGTTCTCTGTTTGACTTATTAGCTTGCAATCCTGTTAATAAAGATTGATCATATATTTTTTGGTCGAGCTGGATAACCTGCGTAGAGTTATATTTTGTACCAAATGTGATACGCTGCTCTTCGGTCTGCCCCGGGAAACTCCCTGCAGGTATTACGTTTTGCTGGAGTTTGATATTGTAATCAAGACCCATATTAGCACTCACTTGTGGCAAATAGCCTGCCAGTTGCTCACGAGCATTTTCGTGCGCCATGGCTATATTATTTTTGCTTACCTGTACCGAGCGATGGTTTTGCAGGCCGTATGCGATGCAGTCTTTCAGCGTAACGTTGCTCGCTGCATTTTGCTGCTGCGCAAGTGCAGGATGCATACCAGCACTCAAGCCTACAGCCAGTGTAAACAACTTAATGGAAAGTTTCATGTTTATGTTGCTTTGTATTTACTTGTATTGATGTATAAAAAAGGTACTACTTTAGGTGCTCCAGCTTGTCGGCCACTTCTTTCATCGATTCTATCATGGTTACTTTGTCGTCTTGCTGAAAAGTGTCAAACAGTTCATTTTCTGTTTTGCGCATGATGTTCTTCAATTGTGCTGCTATAAAGTCGCCGGCCTCGGTAGTTTTGAGTATGTTCTTCCGTTTATCTTTCGTGTCCTGCTCTATTTTAATCAGCCCCTTTTTCTCAAGCGCTACCACTGTGCGCTGTACCGATGATTTATCACGATGTATGATGTCGGCTACTTTTTGCTGCGATAGATTGTCCCCGTTGTAGATGCATAATAGCACCGGTATTTGCTCCATTTTTGCGGGAACCGATTCCTCATGCATGATTCTGTTCGCAACGCGAAACATAATCGTGTGTATACGGTGCATCTGAAACAGCAGGGTATCTTTCATCTCTGCAAACATTTTATCCCAATCTGCCAGTTCGGCTTCACATGTATTCTTCATTATGGCGGCAAAGGTAAATTATTGTTGATGTATCAACCAAATAGATTTTTTGCACTATTTTTTGTTACGGGAGCAAATGTATTATACGTTTGTTTAACCAGAAACAACAGAAACGCCAGCGAACGGTATTATTCGATTAATCAACGAAAAGTATCGGTAAACGGGGGATACAGATTCGTGGCCGTTAATGTGCCCATGTCAGATACTAACTGACTAAAAAGCGCATACAACCGACTATTTGTTAAGAGCAGCCCGAAAGTAACATCAGTTGATACTGCAACGGTCGATTCCAATCAGCGCATTGAAATAGCAGGTATACCAGCGCATTTTTGGTTTTATTGAATTGTTTTTTATCTTCGCGACCTATATATGACAACCAATAAGGTACATAAAGGCATAAAACGATTTACCCGCAAAAGGTAAACCACTATTGTATTGTGTACACTATTCAAAATACATACAGAGGCTTACCCTTATCAGGTAGGCCTTTTTTATTGTTCATTCAAGAAACTAAAACAATCTTATGAGTAAATTGAGCAACCTTGCCGAATCACTTGTTGGTTCTGAAATCGTAAAACTGGGCAACGAAATCAATAACAGGATTCGTAATGGCGAGCAGATATATAATTATACCATTGGCGATTTTGCACCGGCTATTTTCCCTATTCCAAAAGAGCTGGAAGATGCTGTGGTAAAGGCTTACAGAGAGGGTTTTACCAATTATCCGCCTGCCGATGGTATTTTGCCTTTGCGCGAAGCAGTGAGCGCTTTCATTAATGAGTACGAGGGTGTAAGTTATGATAACAATGAAATTCAGATTGCAAGTGGAGGTCGTCCCTTGATTTATTCACTGTTTGCTACGGTTGTCAATCCCGGCGACAAAGTAATCTATGCCGTACCATCCTGGAATAACAACCACTACACAAGCCTCAATGGCGGCACTCCCTGCGAAATAGTAGCTACGCCTGAAAACGACTTTATGCCTACGGCTGCGGATATAGCGCCGCATGTGCAAGGTGCTGCATTGCTGTGCCTTTGCACGCCGCAAAACCCTACCGGCACTACTTTGAGCAAAGAAGAGTTAGAAAAAATATGTGACCTTGTGCTGGAGGAAAATAAGCGCCGCGGTGCCGATGAAAAGAAGCTGTATGTGCTATTTGACCAAATGTATTTCACGCTTACTTATGGCAATACCAAGCATTACCATCCTGTAGCCTTGCGTCCTGAGATGAAAGATTATACCATTACGGTTGATGGCATTTCAAAGTCATTCGCAGCAACAGGTGTGCGTGTGGGTTGGTCGCTCGGTCCTGCAAATGTGATTGCGAAAATGAAAGCCCTGCTCAGCCACATTGGTGCATGGGCGCCGATGGCCGAGCAAAAAGCCACCGCCGATTTTCTAAAAAACACCACTGCTGTAAATAGCTATCTCGCCACCATGAAATCCAAAATAGAAGAAAGGCTATGGAGGGTGTACAATGGATTTACAGATTTGAAAAGCAAAGGCTATGCTGTTGATGCTATTGCGCCGCAAGCGGCTATTTATCTTACGGTAAAAATAGACCTGAAAGGCAAATCGTTCAACGGTAATTTACTCGCTACGCAAACGGATGTAACGCAATGTTTATTGGCCGAGGCCGGACTTGCTATAGTGCCGTTCCATTGTTTTGGTGCGGATAAAGAATCGACCTGGTACCGCATTAGCGTAGGCACTTGCACGATGGAAGATTTGAACGAAGTATTCATCCGTATCGAAAAAGTATTGGCTGCTTTAAGCTAATAACGATTGCCTAATTTATTAAACCATAACTGTCTATCCAATATTAAAAATGCAGGTTTACAAATTTGGTGGTGCGTCTATCGCATCGCCCGACAGAATGCAGTCGCTGATGCCTATTATCCAGCAAGCCGGCACGCCATTAGTAGTCGTCGTATCTGCCTACGGCAAAACAACGAATGCGCTTGAAGCTATTGTCAATGCCGCCAATGATGGCAATAAAGAAGAGGCACTTAAAAAGTTGGAAGAGCTGGAAGCAGCGCACGATGCCTATGCTGCCGAAGTGCTAACTGCCGGCGGTTTTGAGGCATTGAAACCAAAGCTGAACGAGTATTATACCGAGATGCAATGGGCTATTGATGATGCAGGCATTCAGTCTAAAGATTACGTGTACGACCAGATTGTATGCGTGGGCGAAATCTTGTCTACCTCTATCTTTAGTGCATTTTTAAATGAGCAAGAGTTCAACAACCAATGGATTGACGCGCGCGATATTATTCGCACCAATGAAACTTATCGGGAACCTATTGTTGACTTTGATTTTTCCAAAGGACAAGTACAGAAACATGTAGCACCCGCGCTTGCCAAAAATGGTATTGTGGTTACGCAAGGCTTTATAGGCAGCACGGCAGACAATAACTCTACAACCCTTGGCAGGGAAGGCTCCGACTATTCTGCGGCTTTACTTGCTGCTATGTTACCCGCGCAGTCGGTAAGCATCTGGAAAGACGTAGAGGGCCTGTTGAATGCCGACCCAAAGCTATTTCCTAACACCGTAAAAATTGAAGAAATTACTTACCACGAGGTAATCGAAATGGCCTATTATGGTGCGCAGGTAATACATCCTAAAACCATCAAACCTTTGCAGAACGCCAATATACCTTTGTATGTGAAATGCTTTCTCAACAAGGATTTGAAAGGGACCGTGGTAAAAAATAGTACCGATACATTTGTGTATCCGCCTATTATTGTGCTTAAGAAAAACCAATTATTATTACAGGTTACCAGCCGCGATTTTTCTTTTATTACAGAAGATAACCTGAGCAAACTATACAACATCTTCCACGACCATCATGTAAAAATCAACCTGATTCAAAATGCTGCAATTAGCCTTGTAGTATGTGTTGATAATAGAGAAGATAAAATCAAACCATTGGTAGAAAAACTCGAAGAAGACTATAAAGTATTGCGCAACGATGATGTGCAATTGCTTACTATTAGGCATTATACGCCTACTATTTTTGAAGAGCTTACCAAAGGGCGTGTAATTTTACTCGAACAAAAAACAAGGAGTACCGTGCAGTGTGTTGTCAAGTAATGGCAAACAATAGCATTATTTTTAATACCACTATCGCCTGCGTCAATAGCACTATTTAGTAGATAATGTGTATTTTCGCTTGTTCAAATTTTGACGCGAAAGCGTTTATTTAATTAGTTTTAAAATGTCAGAAACAACAGAAAGAATTCACTGCCTGATTATAGGCTCTGGTCCTGCGGGATATACTGCGGCTATATACGCTTCCCGTGCAAATCTTAAACCCGTTTTGTATTCTGGTTTGCAACCCGGCGGACAACTTACGATTACTACCGATGTAGAAAACTATCCCGGCTATCCTGAAGGTGTGATGGGCCCGCAAATGATGAAAGATTTTGAAGAGCAGGCAAGAAGAATGGGTGCCGATTTGCGTTGGGGTATGATTTCAAAAGTAGATTTTTCTCAACGTCCGTTCAAAGTAGAAGTGGATGAAGAAAAATGGATTGAGGCAGATTCTATTATCATCGCTACCGGTGCATCGGCTAAATGGCTGGGACTGGAAAGTGAGCAAAGGCTGAATGGCTACGGCGTTTCGGCTTGCGCAGTATGCGATGGGTTCTTCTTTAAAGATAAAGAAGTAGCAATTGTAGGTGCTGGCGATACTGCTTGCGAAGAAGCTTTATACCTTTCTAAATTGTGTAGCAAAGTGCACATGCTGGTGCGTCGTGATGAGATGCGTGCATCTAAAGTAATGCAGGAGCGCGTGCTGAAAACGTCGAACATTCAAGTGTATTGGAACTCTGAAACACTGGAAGTATTAGGCGAGAAAACAGTAAACGCTATTAAAATAAATAACACCGCTACCAACGAAGTATCCGAAATACCGGTTAGTGCGTTTTTCGTAGCAATCGGCCACCAGCCTAATTCCGGTATGTTTAAAGACTATTTGGAACTGGACGAACAAGACTATATCGTTACCAAACCCGGAACATCGCATACCAATATCGAAGGCGTATTTGCCTGCGGCGATGTGCAGGACAAAATATACCGTCAGGCGGTAACTGCTGCGGGTAGTGGCTGTATGGCTGCACTGGATGCCGAAAGATATTTGGGCGCATTGGAGCACAGCATGGCGGCAACAGAAAATATGGCACAATAATTGATATTAAAAATTGGTAGGGTTCAACCGTTTTCTGAACTTAGAGCCTATTATTAATTTTTAAAAATCATAAAGTATCATGAACGAAGAAAATAAACAAGAAGAAAAAGGCTTTCTCGACAAGTTGAAAGACGCTGCATCTGAGCTGAAAGACAAAGCAGAAGAGATGTGGGATAAGGTTGAAGATAAAGCCGAAGAAGTTTGGGATAAAGTAGAAGACAAGGCAGAAACTGCCTGGGCTGCTACCAAAGAAAAAGCTTCTGAACTGAAAGACGATATCGAAAATAAAATCGATGAGTTACGTGGCGGCGACAAAGACAAGTCTGCACAAGCCTAATTAAAAATTATCAACTGAGGAAAAACCGTTGCATTGCAGCGGTTTTTCTTTTAGGGAAAATATCACTTATTTCGCATGATTAAATTCTGCCATGAATAAGCCATACGACGTTGTAATAGTGGGTGCCGGCCTGGGCGGGCTATTATGCGCTGTAATGCTTGCCAAAGAAGGCATGCACGTGGCAGTAATAGAGCAAAACAAACAGATTGGCGGCTGCCTGCAAACATTTTCATTCGACAAGAAAGCATTTGATAGCTGCGTCCACTATATAGGTGGCCTCGACGAGGGGCAAACCCAACGCCGTATATTCGACTATGTAGGCATTACCGCTTCGTTACCTTTTAAAAAGCTGGATACCGATTGTTTTGATGAAATAGTCTTTGGCGATAGCCCTGCTACCTACGCGCACGCACAAGGCTTCGATAATTTTAAAGAACAGTTACTGCGCAGTTTTCCTGCTGCGGCTAAAGAGTTGGACAATTATATAGCATTGCTCAAAAGAGTAGGCGATAGCTTTCCTTTGTTCAAGTTAAGACAAGGCAGTGCCGATGAAAAACTTCCTGTTAGTTCGCTGGAACTGACCAGTACCTTGCAAGCAACTATTTCCGATCCTTTGTTGCGAAATGTTCTTTGTGGAAATAGCCTTTTGTACGCAGGCGATAGCTCTACTACTCCATTTTATGTACATGCGCTTGTGTTGCAAAGCTATATTGAAAGTGCCTGGAAGTGTGATGGCGGCAGTTCGCAAATAAGTAAAGCGCTTTGGAAAAAGTTACAGGAATATGGCGGCGAAATAATACGTAGCGAAAAAGTAGTAGCACTTCAAGGCAATGCTGGTTTAATAACAAAAGCTGTTACGGAAAGCGGCAATGTATATGAAGGCAAGCAATTTATAGCCAATGTACATCCGGCAATGGTAGTCGACTGGCTGGACGAAAGCCTGATTAAAAATGCCTATCGCAAACGTATCAAATCTGCCCGCAATTCTGTGTCGGCATTTATGGTAAATATAGTATTGCAGCCGGGTAAACTCAGGTATGAAAACAGCAATATCTACTGGAATGCAGACGATGCCTTGACGGCTGTAAATAGCTGCACCAGCGGCTTTAGCAATTATGCGCTCTATTTTACCGAAGATAAGTTGCACCCTGGCTATGTAGATACCGTGGCTGTTCTTACCTATATGAATGCTGCCGAAACGAATCGCTGGAACGATACCGAAAACAGGACAGCCGCACCCGCCAATCGTGGCATAGACTACGACGATTTTAAAGCTGCTAAAACCGAGGCGCTTTTGCAATTAGTCGCGCAGCGCTATCCCGGCATCAGCCAATATGTATCATCTTACAGAACGGCTACCCCGCTTACCTTTCGCGATTATATGGGCAGCCCCGATGGCAGCATGTATGGCATCATTACCGACGTACACAATCCCGATATTACGCGCGTGCCGGTAAGAACTAAAATACCCAACCTTTTATTAACCGGACAAAATATAAACCTGCACGGTGTGCTGGGCGTGAGCGTTACAGCCGTTGCTACCTGTGCCGAGTTGCTGGGCATGGAATATCTTTTAAGCAAAATCAATAACGTATGAATGTTGAAGTTAGCACCAGCACTATAACGACATGCACAACGACTGAAACATTTTAACAACAAACAAAACATGAAACCTAAACTGACATTATACTCGATAATACTCTTTGCTACATTACTTTTAGGTTTTGGAAACAAAAATGAAATCGGGCAATGTTACATTTCATTCAAGTCGGCCACAAATTTGGCAGTTGCTGAGCCAGACCGACTTCCAGAAACATCTGAAAAAGTTAGGACTGTAGAAACCGACAATAGAGAAGTTGAAATCACAAGAGTTGACGGTTATAGATTTTTGTACAACAATAATAAGAAAGCACCTTTCGTAAATTTGAAAATTGAACTTTCCGACAGCAAATTTTATGACAAAGACCAAAAAAATCTTCTTGACAATTTGAAGTATTTAAGTTCCCATTCTCAAAATATGGAAACTAAAGACCTCATCGAACTTGAATTTAATGGTTATAAAGTTTATGGATTTAGCAGGGCAACGATTGAAACCGGAAGCACATTGGGAACTTTTGTAATGTTTCCAGGAAACGGTGTGACAGTCTATTTTTACTTTAATAATATGAAGCCAGAATATAGAAATTTTGAAAGTGTGGACGACTATAAAAAACAACGTGACAGGTTTATGGACGAGTACACAAAGCACTTGAAAACGTGCAGGGAAAAATAAGTATTGGTGCTAACAAAGGTCTTGCCGTAACCACCTGTGTAGAATTAGTAATGGAATATCTTTTAAGCAAAATCAATAACGTATGAATGTTGAAGAAATAAGGGAGTATGCAATTGCGCTGCCCGATGTTGAAGAAAGTTTCCCTTTTGACGACCAGACATTGGTATTTAAAACAGGCGGTAAAATTTTCCTGTTGCTATCGCTGGAAGCACAGCCTATTTCCTTTAATGTAAAGTGCAATCCCGAAAAAGCGATAGAGCTGCGCGAAGAATATGAGGCGGTAAAGCCCGGTTACCACATGAATAAAAAACACTGGAATACCGTTGTGGCCGATGGCAGCCTTGGCGAAGCGTTTTTGAAAGAGCAAATAGAACACTCCTACGATTTGATAGCCAAAGCAAAAGCGAAGAAAAAAGCCTGAAAAGACCGCAATCTAGTCGGTGGATAAATTTATTTTTGAAAAGTTTTGCCGTATAAAATAAAAAAACGATTACCTTTGCCGTCCGAAATTTTTTAAACATGCCAAAAGTTAAAACACACTCAAGGGCTAAAAAAACCTTCAAGGTTACAGGTAACGGAAAAATCCGTCGTTACAAAGCTTTCAAAAGTCACTTATTGACTAAGAAAAGCAACAAGCGCAAGCGTCACTTGCGTCAGGCGGCATTTGTACACCCTGCCAATCTTGACCTGGTTAAACGCATGTTGAACCTGCGTTAATCCCTTAACCTTTCCGGAGCAATTTCCCGAAAGACATCATTTTGTAATTTTTAATTCTTAAATTATATGCCACGTTCAGTAAACGCTGTAGCATCCCGCGCAAGAAGAAAAAAAATCCTTAAGCAAGCGAAAGGATTCTACGGCAAACGCAAAAACGTTTATACGGTTGCCAAAAACGTATTAGAGAAAGGCCTTGGCTACAAGTACGTAGGCCGTAAACTCAAGAAACGCGATTATCGCACATTGTGGATTGCCCGTATCAACGCGGCAGTACGCGAAGAGGGTATGAGCTACTCCGTATTCATGAATAAACTTTCTGTAAAAGGTATCGACCTTAACCGCAAAGTTCTGGCTGACTTAGCTATGAACGAGCCTGAGAGCTTTAAAAAGCTGGTTGCAGAAGTAAAATAAATAAATGCCCGCAAGGGATATTCTTTAAAAGATTTAAATAATTCAAAATGGAAGCTATTGCTTTTGTGCACGAACAATTAACCACCAAAAAAGAATTGCCGGTTTTTAAAGCGGGTGATAACGTTACGGTTAATTACAAAATCGTGGAAGGTACTAAAGAGCGTATCCAGTCTTTCAAAGGTGACGTTATCAAACGTCAGGGCGAAGGTGCTACGCAAACTTTTACCGTTCGTAAAATATCTGATGGTGTAGGCGTTGAGCGTTTGTTCCCATTGCTTTCTCCAAACATCGATTCTATCGTTGTTAACAAGCGTGGACGCGTTCGTCGTGCTAAATTGTACTACCAGCGTGAGCGCTTTGGTAAGTCTGCACGTATTAAAGAAAAGAAACAAGTTACTACCAAGTAATATACCTCTTTTGCCTTTGGCAAATAAAAGCCCGGAGCCCAGCTTCGGGCTTTATTCGTTTCCGTAGCGTATTGTTGTAGATATTTGACATAGATAAGATATATCTTGTTGGAAATTTTTTATCTTGTTCTAATAATTCAACACACAAAAACATCACTATGAAAAACACAATCCTCAAAAGCCTGCTGGCTGCTACCACTATTATAGCCACTGCGGGCCATGCAACTGCGCAAGATTGCAACGCGCATTTTTCCCATACACAAAGAACAGATAATCCTTTTACGGTCTATTTTGAGCCGGTTGGCGAGAGTATAGCCATCTCTTATGAATGGAATTTCGGCGATGGAAGTCCCATCAGCGCAAGCGAATCGCCCATACACACTTATGCAGAAGCTGGGTCTTACACCGTTTGCCTGAACGTTTATACCGCTACGGATTCCTGTACTGTGTGTACTGATATTTGTGTAAATGGTGGCAGCACTACGAGTGTAGGCGATATGGGATTAAAAGATACCGATACACGCATCTTCCCCAACCCCGGCGCCGACCATTGGAACCTGGAGATTAACCTTAAAAGCGCACAGAACTTAGATATTCAGGTAGCAGATGTAGCGGGAAAAATAGTCTATAAAAATACGTTGAAAGGTAAGAAAGGCAAGAATGTAACAACAATCGCCAATAAAAATATAGCGACTGGAGTATACTTTATTACTATTTCAGACGGGAGCACAGTAATAACTAAAAAGGCTGTCAAGCTATAACCTATTATAAGAGTAAAGCCCTGCCAGTTTAGAAAGGTGGCAGGGCTTTATTTTGCACTTAAAGTACTAAAGCTTAATAATTTTTTTTGATGATTGTTTCGCCCCGACGGTTAGCTTGAGATAATAAACTCCTGAAGAAATATGAGATGAACCTAAAGCAACTTTGTTCGCGCCGTAACTAATTTTTGACGATTTTGACAGTACAAGTCGTCCATGCAGGTCAAACATTTGAACATTTGCTTCTTCATCCATTTTCATGTTTTCTTTGTTTTGAAACGTCAAATGAAATTCACCGTTGGTAGGGTTTGGATATATCTCGAACTTTAAGCCTGCTGCATCTATTGGTTCAACAGCAGTAGTCATGTTCTGCACGCAGGTATCAGTGTAGTCTCCGCCCACCCATTTTACGATGCGCCTGGAAGAAGTGTCATCAAGCATATGCACTTCCCCTACTACAAAAAGCTCATCCTTCCACATACCGAAGCCACTGGAATTACCCATCCTGCGAAAATCCATGGTACACCATTTCGAACCATCCCATTTTGATACACTTCCATGATCAGGAGTGATTGCATAGCCATTGGTTAATGTAAAGTGTCCTGTTACCCATAACTCATCGTTGTAAATCCTGATGTCACGGGCTGCAGATGAGCCTTCATCCGGCCTGCCAACACCATTTTGCAGGCGGTGCCAGTTTTCCCCATCCCAGGCCGCTACACAGTTGCCCGGTGCACCGGAACTCTCGCCCATCAACCCGGCTATATACAATGTATCGCGCCACACCAACATTTTGTGAAGGCCACCTAAGCCCCCAATCCTGAAATCACCCACGCGTTGCCAGCCAGAATCTTCCCGGAGCATCATGATGTCTTTAAGTTCCGGGTACTCAGAACTAAAAAAATTACCGCAGACATAGGTTATGCCATTGTAATTTACCATATCACTAACTGACGACTCTAAAGACAGAATGGTATCTAATCTATCATACGCAGACCAAACAGTGTCATTCCATACTGCAATTCCTCTCGCTGGAACCCCAGCAACCTGCTCAAAGCGACCCATGGCATACAGTTTATCATCCATCACCTTTAAGTTGAAAAAGGCTCCGTTATATTCTACCGTTTCCCATTCTACACCATTCCAGGCAGCGAGCCCTGCAAGTCCCATTCCTCCGGCATATAACTTTCCTTTGTAGCGCACCATCGACCACACATCTGTTACGAGAGTTTTAGGCATAGGGCTATAAACTGCACCATCATACATCAGGATATTGGTGGTATCGTTGCTATCACTCACATAAAGAGGCGTCCATCCATGCACATAGCTTTTCTCTTCCAGGGAGTCGTAATACATGCCTTTTACACCATAACGCAGTTGTATATCCTGCTTTTCCCAAACCCCTTGGGCATTAAGTATAGCGCCTGTCGGCGCCAGACTGAATAAAAATATCCAGAAAAATTTCATGGTAACTATAATTTGGTGATTTTAGAAAATAGCAGCTTATCTCTTAAACTCAAAGTAAGGTAATAGATGCCTGAAGAAAGATTAGCCGCATTTAAACTTACTGCATTTGCACCAGATGCAACTTCCCGCTTTTCTGACAGCACAACCCTTCCATAGGTATCCAATATCTGTATTGTTATTACCGTTCCATTTTTGATAATGCCATCGTTTTGAAAAGTCAAATGAAATTCACCGTTGGTAGGATTTGGATATATCTCGAACTTTAAGCCCGCCGCATCTATTGGTTCAACAGCAGTAGTCAGATCCTGCACGCAG
>PJTT01000255.1_pt1 | contig 66972 bp, 47 predicted proteins | sample 1512261 | NCBI WGS metagenome assembly PJTT01 (sample SAMN08177685, study PRJNA422409) | Soil metagenome, whole genome shotgun sequencing project. | isolation source: Soil (2) enriched on wood chips | place: USA: Madison | collected 2015-01-15 | reverse complement strand
CTTGGAGATTTTTATAATGTCACTCCTTCGGAGTTTGAACACATTTTTTCCTACAGATCTATAATTATTTCACCTCTTCGAGGTTAAAAATCCCGTAGGGATGATATGATTATAGAAAGAATTATCAAAATGACATGATAATCCCGTAGGGATGACATTATACTCCTTAACTTAATAGCATTGCGAGTCTCCCGCAGGGGACTCGGCGTATAGAATGTTTGATTAACGCTGAGTCCACAGCCTACACACCTAGCCATGCGTGAGACTCAGCTAGGAAATAAGATGTCTTTTTCACAGCCGAGTCTCCCGCAGGGGACTCGGCGTATATAATGTTTGATCAACGCTGAGTCCACAGCCTACACACATGGCCATCCGTGAGACTCAGCTAGGAAATAAGCTTTTTGCATAAATTATTTTTTCTCTAATTAAATAGCCCGTGGCTTTAGCCTCGGGAATAATAACGTTATAGGCCGGCTTTAGCCCAATTACTAAACAATAACATTTGTGCTTAGCGTTAAATATTAACATTCGACACCCCTCGGGGTCGCAAACCCTTTTTGGTGTTCTTGTTCTATTAACATACCATCCCGCTGGGATGGAGAAGCGATAATTACTTTAGTTATGGCTCTCTTCCCAGCCGAATCTCATATAAGCCCTGTGTATTGGCTATGGACTCTGCGCCAGTTCTGTTAATAGTAAAACCATTTAGTACTTTTTTTTTACGTCGAGTTGCCCAATGGAAAATTCGTAATACTATTAAGTTAAGAAGTACGCTATAATAATATTACTTTCTTTGATGACATAATAATACCTGCTTCGATGTATAATAAAAAAGCTCATGCAACTAAAATTTCAGGTAATCATTGCCGTATTAATGACAGGTCTTTTATTTACCTCCTGCAAAAAAAGCAGCGATGATGATGACGATGATATGGATTGTGAATTAACCGTAGCCACCATTGCCGGTAAGTACAAAATTGTAGCTGCCAAACTGGTAACCAGCACCGAGGTAGATGTGCTACACGATATTTATGAGCCCTGCGAACTGGACGATATTAATGAACTGAAAGCCGATAAAACATTTACCTACTCCGATGCCGGTACCCCTTGTACACCTAACGGTACCGAAAGCGGCACATGGGACGTAAGAGGCAGAATGCTAATACTAAATAGCGGAACATCCAACATAGAAAGTTTTAACTGTAAAAATCTGGTAGTTACTTACCGCGATGGTGGAGGAAATTTGATTAAAGAAACGTATCAAAGACAATAATATATTTTCACATGCACAACTACAAGTCGGTTACACAAGTAGCCGGCTGTTTTTGTTGATTAGTATTGATGCAGTTGAAGAGTGCGACGCAAGGAACGATGATAGTAGCACTGCAGCTGATAACAAAAAAAAACTTACCGCATCAACCAGTAATAAAATTCAGGGAAAGCCTTTTTCCAATCGGCTTCGGTATGTTTACCATAATCAGAAATTACGGTTGAAATACGGATGTTATTATGGTTACGTAATTTATCGGTAACTGTTGTTACTTCATTTATTAAATTATCACTCTCCTTTTTGCCGGCATACATAAACAAACGTATATCCTGTGTTATTTCGGCTTTCTCAATATCTTTTAACAACTGACTACCGGCCACATGAAAAGCCGGCGAAAAAACACCTGCTGCACTAAACACTTTGGGATAAGCTATTACAGCGTACAAGGAAATTAAACCACCCATGGAGCTACCGGCAACAAAAGTTTTTTCCCTGCTTTTACTAGTGCGAAATTTTTTATCGATAAAAGGTTTTAATGTTTTTGCTAAAAAAGTTACATAGGCTTTTCCTTCGCCCGGACCAAACCTTTCATTGTTATAAGGATTGTACTCTGTTAAACGTTTATCATTACCATGATCTACAGCCACCACTATACAGGCTTTGTCTTTTTGCGTATCTAAAAATTCATCTACGCCCCACTCACCTGAAAACGAAGTAGCATCATCAAAAAGATTTTGTCCGTCGTGCATATACAAAACAGGGTAACGTTTTTTTGTATCGGCCTCATAATTTTCGGGTAAATAAACCGTAACCCGGCGGGTACGTTTTAATTGCGGAATAAGAAAAGCCGTATCCAATACCGCAACGTTTTTACTAGCGGTGCTTTTAGGTTTTACCGTAGGAAATCTATCGGCCCATTCAGCCACGTTTAATTCAACAGTTGTATTTTGCTGTACTTGCAGGTTACGGTTGCCTACTGCGCTACCTTCTTTACTGGTTTCTACTTTGTCCCAGCTACCTCGTGTAATTTTGTATTCGTAATTACCATCGTTTAAAGGCAGTTTTAAAATATATTGTCCATCATTGTTACGGGAAAATTTGTAGTTATCGTCGGCAGGGTTCCAACCGTTAAACGATCCGGCCAGGTAAATATGACTGCCTTGCGGATGAAAAGCTGGCAGTTCCTTTATAATAAACAATATATCCTTTTGGGCCATACAAATATTTGCCGCTATTAAACAAGTCAATAATAAAAATTTTCTAATCATAACCTTTTATATGCAGGGCAAATTAACTAAAATGTATGGTTACTGCCATTGATATTTTGTTAATACATATTGTACGCCATTTTTACCGTATAACTATTTTTGTTATTTAGAATTTTCCGTTTGCTAATTTTGTTATGGCTTATATATGCCACCTCCATGTTACACGCCACCATTCAAACGTATAAAAATGCATACAGCGGTTTATCCCGCGAAACCTGGCTACTATCAGTAATAATGCTGATAAACCGTTCGGGCACTATGGTTGTTCCGTTTATGACCTTGTACCTAACCAGCCCATCCATGGGTTATAGCATTGGCGATGCCGGTATTGTGTTTGGTTTATTTGGCTTGGGTGCTTTTTGCGGATCGTATGTTGGTGGTATAATAACTGATAAAATTGGTCACTTCCCCGTTCAGTTAACAGCACTGGTAGGTGGCGGTATATTGTTTTTTGTATTGGGGCAGGTAAAAAACTACGAGCTTATTTGCCTGTTTACCTTTTTACTAAGTTTTGTAAACGAAGCCTTTCGCCCTGCCAATGCCACGGCCATTGCATTGTTTAGTAAGCCCGAAAACCGCACCAGATCATACTCCTTAAATAGACTGGCTATAAATTTAGGTTGGGCCTTGGGTAGTGCTGTGGGTGGCGTATTAGCAGCCCATAGTTACGAGTTGCTATTTTGGGTAGATGGCGTTACTAATATTTTTGCCGGTGTACTATTGTTTATTTATTTAAAGTCCGGCAAACAAATTGCGGCCGAAGAAAAACCAATTACCGCAACTGTAGAAATAAGTAAAACATCATCCGCATATCGTGACAAGACCTACTTATTATTTATAGGCATACTTGTGTTATTTGCCGCCTGCTTTTTTCAGTTGTTTACCAATTTTCCGGTATTTATGAAAAAAGAAAAAGGTTTTTCCGAAGAATTTATTGGTGTACTAATGGCCATTAACGGACTTACCATTGCCTTAGTAGAAATGGTGATGGTGTATAAACTGGAAACCAAGGGCCGCAACATTTTATACATGAGCATTGGTATGGTGTTAACAGGTATGGGCTTTTTAATATTAAATGTTCCCCTACTCGATTATTCGCTGGCTGTAGTAATGATTATGTTTATAACATTTGGCGAAATGTATGCCATGCCTTTTATGAATAGTTATTGGATTGCCCGAGCAAAACCACATAACCGTGGTGAGTACGCAGGCTTGTACACCATGGCTTGGTCGGCAGCGCAAACATTAGGGCCCATAGGCGGTTCACAATTGGCACAACATGCGGGTTTTACCGTTACATGGTATGTAGTTGCCGGACTATCCATTTTTACGGCATTGCTATTATACAAACTGCTTAAATAAACAATCCGCTACCCAACAGTTTGACAGCCAGTAACTAATATTAAATATTAACTGAATGTTACGGCTGGTTTTACCAACTTTTTAAGCAAACATAATCCCCTACTTTTGCAACAAATGTTGTACGTATGAAGTTTATTGCAATTATTGCATTAGTAGTTTTTAGTTACGCAAATGCACAGGCACAAACCCCGTCTAAAGGAGTAAGCCGTCCAAAATTAGTAGTAGGTATTATGATAGACCAGATGCGCTGGGATTATTTATACCGTTTTAACGACCGCTACACCAATAACGGTTTTAAACGTTTAATGCAACAGGGGCACACCTGCGAAAATACTTTCATTCCTTACACCCCTACTTATACGGCAGTTGGCCACACCACTGTTTACACCGGATCGGTACCTGCCATTACAGGTATTGTAGGTAACAACTGGTACCGTAAAGATTTAAAGAAAACATGGTATTGTACCGACGACTCAACCGTTGTAGCTGTGGGCAGTAATTCAAGTGCCGGTAAAATGTCGCCTGCTAATTTATGGACAACCACCGTTACCGACGAATTACGTTTAGCTACTAATTTTAAAAGCAAAACCATTGGTATAGCCATTAAAGACCGTGGTGGTATTTTACCTGCCGGCCATACTGCTAATGCTGCTTATTGGTTTGATAATAAAACGGGTAGTTGGATTACCAGCAGTTATTACATGAATGCTTTGCCTGAGTGGGTAACCAACTTTAATAAAAAAGATCTACCATCAAGATACTTAGCGCAAAACTGGAATACTTTGTTTGATATTAAAACTTACACACAAAGTACGGCCGATGATAAACCATACGAAGGCAGAATAAATGGCGAAGACAATACCTTCCCGCATATTACCAATAATTTAAAAGATGCCGACAAATGGGAAGCATTTAAGAAAACACCGCAGGGCAACACCTATACTTTTGATATGGCTAAAGCGGCTATTGAAGGGGAAAGATTAGGCCAAACCGGTAATACCGATTTCCTGGCGGTTAGCTTTTCATCTACCGATTATATAGGGCATACATTTGGACCAAACTCTATTGAAATAGAAGATACTTACCTGCGTTTTGACCGTGACCTTGCTGCATTTTTAACCTACCTGGATACTAAAATTGGTAAAGGACAATACACTGTATTTTTAACTGCTGACCATGCAGTAGCACATGTACCGGGCTTTATGAAAGAAAATAAAATACCTGCCGGTGTGTTTGATGATGAAGATGTACGCAAATGGATTAACGAAAAAGCAGAAGCAAAATTTGCTGTAAAAAATGCGATTGAAAAAGTAATTAACTACCAGCTTTTTGTTGACTATACTAGTTTAGAAAACGGAAAAGTAAACGAAGAAGAATTTAAAAAATGGGCAGTGAGTGTTTTAAAACAACACCCGGCTATTATGACGGCTTTTGATTTAAACAACCTTGCCGGTACACCCATACCTGCAAAAATTAAAGAGCGTGTAACCAATGGTTACAATGCAAAATTGAGCGGCGATATTCAATTTGTATTTATGCCACAATATTTTGATGGTGGCAAAACCGGTACCACACACGGCGCATGGAATCCATACGATGCACATATTCCGTTGTTATGGTACGGATTTAATATTAAGCCCGGTAAAACAAACCGCGAAACATACATGACGGATATTGCACCAACTGTTGCGGCTTTGTTGCAAATACAAATGCCAAATGGCAGTATTGGAGATGTAATTCCTGAAGTATTAAAATAAAGCCTCCCACGAATTTTATTCCCTTCCTTCGCTTTGCTCGTAAGCTTCCGAAGGAGGGGTTTTTAATGCCTGTAATTTTAGGCGTCTTTGTTCTTTTTACTTTTAAATTTTTACTTTTTACTTCAACTGTATTACTACTATCAGCTTTCGTTGTGTCACTCACTTGTGCTGCATCAATTCTATTGGCCACTTTGCAGTACCCCGTATTTTAATCGGGGTGCCCGGTAATTCTATTCAGCATTGTGCACGTGAAAAATTGGGTGGCATAAATAAATTATTTGCAAGTTTTGCCATAATTATCTCAAAAATTTAAAACAAATTTAAATTCATCCAACTCTTTAAGTATTTTCATCATCTACTTGCGAAAAAGTATATATTTACGGCATCAACCTGAATAACATGGAAATACAAGCACTATTTGAAACAGCGGTAAAAGAAAGTAAAGAGCTATCCAGCAAACCTAGTAACGAAGTATTATTACAATTATACTCGTTATACAAACAAGGTACAGAGGGTGATGTAAATACTGATCCACCTGCTAATCCTTTTGATTTTGTAAACAAAGCAAAACACCAGGCATGGAGTGATTTAAAAGGAAAAACGAAAGAAGAAGCCATGCAGGAATATGTAAATCTTGTAGAGAAATTAAAAGACTAAAAACAATAGATCTTTAAAGGTAAAAAAGTGTACAGTTTATAGCTGTACACTTTTTTTATGTGAATAATTTTATATCAGCTATTGCTAAATAAAAGAGACGCCAACATGGCGTCTCTACGAATATTTAATGAGGCGTGCACATTGCCCAATAGAATTACTACTGTACAAGAGTGCGACGCAAGGGACGATGCCAGTAGCACTGCAGTTGGTAACATAATTATACCAATGCACTACATGTTTTTAATTACGCACAAGGGTTGCTGCCATTAAACCAACTACCACTTCGTTGGTTAAGGTAATAAGCGTTATTTGTTGCAAGGTTTTATTATTGTTTAATGGCAATTGTAAAAATGTTGCTGCGCCACCATCAATGGCTTTAGTTGAAAAACCTTTGATAGAAGTATAGTTATTAAAGCTATTGGTTATTTCGCCGGTCTTTAAAATCAATCGGTACGGACGTGGTCCGCCGGTAGTGTACGCCAATCCATCTTCGTTATAATCCTGTTCAATTGGCCACCAGTTTACAGGGTTTACTAAATTTAAACTATCCGTTGTTCCATCGGTATATAACACCAACACTTTTGCATTAATCATATGGCTTTGTTGGTGGTTGGTACTACCTGCCATTAATAAATTTAATTGTTTTGCTTTACCACTAACCGGCACAGCAATGGCCGAAGGATAATTATCCCAGCGGCTGGTGTAAACAATATTATTGCTATTTACATTACCCGGTGTTTGATAAGGCACTTTGTTAAACACAATTTTATTGCTATCGCCGGCTAAGTTTCTTAAACCGCTATCATCAATATTTGCATCGGTTAATGGGTAACACCAGTTGCCAATACCTTGCCACGGTATCATTAAAGTAGGCGTTACCGGACGAGGAGACATGTATTTGTTTTTAAAAATCTGTGTAACCTTATCATTAAAATATGGTTGCAGGTCAATCGTTTCAAAAACGCTTCCGGTAGTAATGGTGTTGTTAAATAAAGTAGCATCGTAATTGGTTTTTACAGGTGCAGCTTTTGTGTCGGGCTGTGTTGTGCTACCACTCCACTCTACTTCTATAGTATAAAGTTTTGCAATGCCGGCTTCAATTTCTATGGCTTCGTTATGGTTTATCCATTTCCAGGTACTTGCTTTACCATTAACTTTTACGGCTACTACTTTTTCTTTTTGCGCAGGCAATTGCAAAGTAAGCTGCAACGATTTACCAAAGTTTGGTTGAATGGTATAAACAGCGGTATTTGCTTTTTGTTTGTAATCAAATTGCAGGTAGGTTGTATTTAAATTAGCATAAGGCCATTGCGAAGGAAAGCCGGGATTAATAACCAATTTGTTATTAAGCAAATCGGGCTTTACACCAAACAAGCCTTCTACCAAAGTACGGGCTGCCATACCAATCGGGTCGGCAAAATCGCGGTACAACTCACCTCTTACGGCATCAAAAGAAGATAACTGTTGAAAGTTACCGGGACTTGAACCAAGGTACATACTTTCCATTAACGCACTTTTCCATAAGTTAAATGCATTGTTATTTTCGCCACCTTGCCAGTATGACAAAGCTGTGTGCAGGTTTTCGGCTAAGGCAACATTGTTAACACTCCATGTGTATGGCTGCCAATTGGTAGTTGCCAGCAAATAAAATTTTTCGTTGGGCAATTCTTTAACCTGTACCGGAATATGTGGAATATGTTTATCAATGTAACGTAATAATTGGTGGCGCTGTTCGGTTGTTGGCACATCAGAATCGATGGTGTGATAAACCGTCCATAAACCGGCATTGGGATGTTGTAATTGTAAACCCATTTTATCAATATACTCCGCAAACCAACCTTTATCTTTTAACCATAATTTTTGATTCATGGCCGTTAATATTTTATTGGCTTCGGCTTCGTATTGGCTACCATCTTTACCAATTAACTTAGCCAAACCTGCTACCAATTTATTTGAACGATAATTGTAAGCAGATGAATGTGCTACTCCCCCACCCATGTATTGCAATCCATCACTGGCCCATATACATGCATAAGCATCGTACAAACCATCACCATCTACATCGTAATTACGTTTTTCCCAAGCAAGATGTCTTTCTAACAAAGGCCACATTTCATGAACATAGTTAGTATCGCCTGTCCAGTTAAAATGTGTAAGCAACTGATCGATAAAAACAAGGTTCATATCATAGTGATGCGGACGTACGTCGCCATTGGGATTGCGGGTTATGTACCCTTCGCTAAACATGCTGTTACCAATTTTTTCTTGTTGGCGTGCAATGTGTAAAGCGGTGTCGGCAATTACCGGGCCCGTAGCAGGTTGCCTTAACTGGGATAACCCATAACTACTAAAATGCATTTTAGCCCGGTTATGCCAGCCAAGCGGATCGGCTGCGTAGGCGCCACGCCATGCATTTAAACGCATACGCCAGGCCACTGCACCGTGTAAAAAAGTTGGATCTTCCCAAATGCCATCAGCAGCTATAGCTAATGCTCCTGCAACAGGATTAATAAATTTATCGGGTGTGTTGATGGTAATTCGATTGGCAATTTGTTTTCTGGAAGTTTCAGCATCCGTAAAATCTTTTGCTAAACCGTTATAATTAAGTTTACCTAAATGCGCCCCTTTTTTTATAACAAAGTATGTAGGCTGGTTAGTTAATTTCCATTCAGCGGCCACTATTTCCAAATCTTTTTGCAGCTGTTGTTTTTTGGCGGATGCAACAAATATTGGTGCTTCCTGAAAAACAGCATTACCAACATAGGTTATAGCCGATGCAGGAAAGACGCCAGATAAACTATTGATGGTTGTTGTGCCTTTATTTGATGTAGTATAATTTAATTGAAAATTGTTTTTGTTTAAGGCCACAGTATTGTCCTTACAATATTCAGGTTTTAAATAAAACGAAGATTCAGGGTCGGCTCCAATGTCACCATCGCGGCTTAATTTTTTACCGGTTACACCGCCATAAATAACGGTTACAGTTATACCCGACGTTATATTTACGGGTTGTACTTTAATAATCATACCTTCTTCTTTTGCCAAAGGCAAAACACTCAATTGAATATTGCCTTTGCCCAACAAAGGATCAGAAATAGTGTATAACATACTACCCGGACGATAAGTAGCTTTTATTACAGCCGCTGACGTTAACCATTTACTCTGGCCACCACCGGTGGTTATACCAATTTTGCAGTTACCTCCTACACCAGGCAAGTACAAGGCAAACTCGGGTAAGTCGCCGGCCTCTACCCTGAACGCAGTGTTAGTACCATATAAAGCACGGTTAAACTTTTTGTTACCGTTTTCAATAGTAAAATCGTTACCCACAGGTTTATACCGTATGCTGCGCTGCGTTGTTGGTGATTGGGCTGCAATACTTGTAACCATTAACATGCATGCAAAAAAATGGAAAAACTTCATCCTGATTATTTTCGACTGTTGTAAAATGCTGACTATTTTAAAACTAACTTTTAGAAAACCTCATCAATAAGTGGTCTGCTATAAGTCTCTTTTTTATTACTTGTTTCCGGTGTACCAAAATAAAACAATAATGTTCTGCTTGTATTTTTATCTAAAACCGGCAACTGACCTTGTGGCCCTAATACCGTAGTATTATTATTTACACCTAATGCTAACTTAGTACCAACAGCAGGTATTATATCCATAAAGGAAATATCGCCATTGGGTAAATCAGGTGTGCCCTTAACGCCTGTTAAACCGTAAAAGTTAAACAAACGCATGTATAGTGCAGTGTCTTTTGAAGCTACAAGAAAACTTCCTTCAACTGTGTTTAATTGCATCCAGCTAATATCGCCATAATAACCTTTAAACTCAGGATATATAATTGGAGCATAACCTGTCTGGCTATTATTATACATATTTTGATATACTGATTTTTCGGTACCGCTCAAACGATTACGCCATTGCCTTACCGGGCCTTTGCCTAACCAGCTTGCTGATAGAATATAATTTTCAGGATAATTAAAACTAATACCTGCCATATTATACGCTTGACCTATATTGGCGTATTCATATTGCAATTGTACCCATCCATTTGCATGCATTGTCCATGAAAGTTTTTTCATAGAACCGGTGGTGGAAAAACTTACTACTATACTATCCTCATAACGACTGACAGACGATTTTTCTATATTGTATTGACCATTGATTAAAACCGGACCATTGTTAAAAGACAATTTAGCAGCCTTGTTGTTTATTACTTCAACCAATAAGCCAGTATGTTTACTTAAACTAATAGCAATATCTGAAGCCGATAGTTTTATAATAGAATCAGTTTCTACTAAATCAATCTTTTGTTTTTGTACAAATGAATTAAACACTTCTTTTGCTAATACAGGTGCGGCTTTCAGTTCAATATGCCAAGTGTAAATCGGCTTACCGTAATGATCAAAAGCAGTAAGTACTAAAGCATCGTATTGTTTATACGTAGGCGGCAATGATAAAGACAATAATCCCGTATCGCCTGGTTTAATATTTGGTGCAGCAGGATTTCCCTGCTGCATGATAGTAAAAGCAGTATCACCGATTGTAGTAAAAGGCTTTTTATAATTAACTAACTGCCAGTTAAAGGTAGATTTATTCAGGTTGGTAAAATGGTAACGATTTTGAATAGTAAGACTTTCAATATTTTTATTCACCAATTGGATAGGGGAAAATATTTCTCTTAAAGCATAAAAACTGCCCTCCTTTTCCCTGTAAGGCCCAAGTATACCATCATTGGCGTTAAGTCCGTTTGCATCTAACCTGTTATTAAAATCGGTACGTTGTATAGCCTCATCAACCATGGCCCAAATAAAAAATCCACCTGACATTTTACTGTTCCAATGTAGTTGCCAGAAATCATACATGGCGGCACCGCCGCCACCATCATCCTGTGCATGCAACATTTCGGTGGGCATATAAATTAGCGAATCGCTTTGTAATTTTTTTTGTGTGCTATAATAGTCTTCGTAATGGTCACAATCAATACCATTAAAGGAATTACCCGGACGATGGTGCGGATGTATAACAGGACGCTGAGATAAATCCCATTTTACAAAATGTGCATCCAATAATTTGTTAGTACCGCCTTCATTACCATTAGCCCAAAATATAATGGAAGGATGATTACGATCCCGCAATATCATTTCTTTTACCAACGGCTCACCTGCTGCCGTGTTATATGCTTTTTGCCAACCGGCTAATTCGTTTATAACATATATGCCCAGCGAATCACAGTATTCCAGGAATTTTTTATCAGGCGGATAATGTGAACAACGAACTGCATTCATGTTCATTTGTTTTAACAACAACACATCCTGTAAACTAATGGCATCGTTTAAGGTACGACCACTGGCCGGCCAGAAACAGTGGCGGTTAACTCCTTTCATTTTTACCTGCACGCCATTGACAAAAATGCCCTCTCCTCTTTTTATTTCTATAGTACGAAAGCCAAACTTTTCCTGCTGCTCGTATAAAGTTTTGTTTGCCTGATGGATTTTTACTTTAAGTTGATATAGATTAGGCGTTTCGCTAGTCCATGTCAGTGCATCTTTTAGTTTACCTTGTAATGTAAATAAGGAATCTTTGTTGTTAGCAGACTGCTGTAGCTGCATGACCAACTTACCACTGTTGTTATAAATTTGGGCTTGTATAGTATGCGAACCGGTCAATCCTTTACCATCTACAACTGTAGTAAAACTGCCATCGGCTTTTGCATTAATGGCAACATTTGAAATATGTACTTGTGGCTTTATTTCTAAATACACCGGCCGGTAAATACCACCAAACACCCAATAGTCTGCTAAACGTTCGGCATTGTTTACCGATTTGTCGCTGCTCATTTTACTTACAGCTACTTCCAATTGGTTTTCTTTACCGGGAATTAATAAGCTATCAATTATATAAGAAAATTGATAGAATGCTCCTCTGTGTATTTTGCCTGCCAGTTTACCATTTACCTTTACTTCGGTATCTGTCATGCTGCCTTCAAATACAATAGCTACACTTTTTTGTTTCCATGTTGCAGGAACAAAAAACTTTTTGCGATAGATACCTTCTTCGTCATGAAAGCGATAATTTTTGCCGAAGGTTTTATAATCACGACCATAATTGTAATTACCAAAACCTTGTTGCTCCCAACAGGACGGCACTTGTATGGTTGTCCAATAACCGCTTTTACGACCACCGGTACAATAAAAATCCCAGGTTTGTGTATTACCAAAACCAGTACCTGATAAATAAACTTTTTGCGGTTGTTGTGCATGTAATGCAGGTATCAAAACAAAAAGTGAACAAAAGAAAAGTATATGTAGTTTAAAATGCGTCATTATATAATTTACCAAACGGACAATGTTAATTAATTTTTACCGGCTATAACTTTTGCCCTTATTAAATATTTGTTTAAATAAAGCAACGAGCCTATTGCTGAACAATGTTACTACTGCTGAAAGGCTGGCGGATGGAAGCGGTAGCTGGCTGTTGTGCGAAGGTAAGGCAGCTAAGCCAGCCACTACAAGCGTACAGCCGCATATATAGTTGATAGTAGCACCAATGTACAAAGCCCCTGATTAAAATAAAAATACGCAGCGTCAACAATTGTTTTTACAACAATATAGCCGACGCTGCGTAGTAAAATATTTTGAATGTGGTACGCTGATTAATACAACCTGAAAGGCAAATACCAATTTTCTCTATTCATTAATTTATTACGTACAGCGGCGGCTTGTCCGTTACCTTCACGCAATAATTTTTCGTACACTTTATCGGCTAAAAAAGATGCGTCGTTACGGCGCAAAGCAACACGCAACAAATCGGACCAACGCTTACCTTCATAAGCTAACTCTAATGCACCTTCTTTTACAATTTGATCTTCGACAAATAACACACTATCAGCCACAGAACCTTCAGGAATTGTATCGGACTTTAACATGGCACGACCGCGAATACCAAAGTTTCTATGCCATGGGCCACGGTAAGTTGGTGTGTTAGTATTTCTTGCATCGAAATTATATGGTGCCGGTGTTTGAAAAGTACTACCACCATTTATTGTAATACCTGAATTAGTTAATGCATAAGCTAGTCTTGTATAACCATCACGATTAGCAGCTTCTGAGTATTCCAGGTGCATTGCTGCTGCACGGTACAACAACCATTTACCATTTTTAGCCAATGGATCGATGGGTTGGTACGTATTACCATCTAAATAATTATACAAATATTTTACAACAACCGGTTGCCCATCTAACAACTGCCAGGTAAACTTTTTACCACGAGCATCGTAAGGAAAATTATTTTTTTGTTCCTGACTATTCCAATAATCGATGGCGAACTGTGAAGGCTTTAATAAGTATTTTCCACCGCGGTTGGAGAATAAATCAATGAATGGATTAACCGGTGCAAAATCTTTACTGAAAGGTAAAAACCAAATCCACTCCCAGTTAAAAATTGCATCCTGACCACGAGCAAATATAGAGCGCCAGCCTTGTGTGTTATTGTTTACTAAAGCATTTTCATCCCACTCGAAATAACGGGTATAACCAACAGATAAATCGTTGTGACCAATTACATCTGCAAAACGGATACGATACTGATCCGGGCCTGTTGGACCACCAGTTTCCATTATTTCTTTATAAAGTATTGCCGCTTGTAAATAGTTACTTTTCCAAAGATGTAATTGCGCCAGTAATATTTTTTTGTTGATGAAAAACTTTTCTGTGTTCCAGCCATCAACCGTGGTAACTAACGATGTACCGGTTGGGTATTGTGCAATAAAGGGCACGTTGGTTAAATCGGTAATTAATTTATCCAATAATTCATCGAAAGAAATTTTAGGTGCGGTATTCAGGTTTTTAACGTCTTTTACTGTTTCAATAGCATCAGTAACATAAGGCACTGATCCAAAATGAATACCTAATTGTAAATAAACCCAGGTACGCACCGCCATAATATCGGAATAACGGGTTGTGTACTGCTCTGCATTTAATTTATTTTGTTGTTGCATGATGGCAAAATTTTTAAGCGCATCATTGCAAGACAATATTACTTCGTAAAATGGACGAGGGTTAGCGTATGCATTATTAGCTGTAACCCTATGTTCGTTAATTTCAACAAGATCGCTGGAGGCATTGTTGGTAACGCTTGTAAGATCGGCCCTTAGTTCGTTTAACACCACATAGGTTTCTGATAAGTTCATCAACTTACCATAAATACCCATTACGGCGGCATCCGCATCGTACACATTCTGGTACATATTTTCATCTACCAAAACATCACCGGGTTTTACATCTAATATTTTATTACAGGATGAAACTCCTATAAATAACAAGCTAAACAAACCTAATAACTTAACAGTGCTGAACCGCTGCATATCGTTGTATTTTATCAATTGCCGGCTTTAAAAACAAACCGACTAACAAAAAATTATTTAATACTATAAACCTAACCTAACACCTAACTGAACTATTTTATGTAAAGGCTCCAACATCATGTCTACACCTTGCCCGAAAACGCTTGATGTAGCATTAAACTCAGGATCGTAGCCTTTATATTTTGTAAGTGTAAATAAGTTGATACCCGTTAGAGAAACCGCTGCATACTTAACAAAACCTGCTTTTAACGGAATGTTGTACACCATTGATAAATTGCGCAGGCGGAAGTAAGAGCCATCTTCTATCCAACGATTAGAGAAACGGGCATTACCCATCGGATCGCCATAAGTAGCTTTTGGCATATCCGTTAGCTGACCATTACTTCTCCAACGGTTTAATACGGCCTCGGTTTGGTTAGAGTAATCGGACATAGACTCCAACATACGACGTGGATAATTGTACACATCATTACCTTGTACAAAAGTAAACAAGGCCGATAGGGTTATATTTTTCCAGGTAACATTACCGTAAGCACTACCTACAAAATCAGGATTAGGATTACCAATTACCACTCTATCTTGTTCATCAATTATTCTGTCATTATTAAAATCGGAGAAACGAATATCACCACCCTGGAAGGCACGTAACGAACCATCTGCATTACGAATGCTTAAACCACTTTGGGCCGCCGCCGCATCACTTATAAATACTTCGTTTGCTTTATAACCATAAAACAAATTAGGTGCACCACCTACTTGTGTTAAATAAGTACCTCCGGCAAAATCAGTTTCAATAGCACCGTTTGGCAAGGCGGTAATGGTAGCTTTGTATTTAGATACGGTTAATCCCACATCTACACGCAAATCTTTTGTATAAACAGGGCTTGCATTAATGGATGCTTCCCAGCCTTTATTCTTCATAGCACCTGAGTTAGTAATGATGTACGATAAGCCACTAATAGTTGGCGCATTTTCGTAAACAATCATATTCTCTGTGCGGTTATCAAACAAATCAAAACTTACACTTAAACGCTCATTTAAAAAAGCAGCATCTACACCTACATTAAACTTTTTAACGGTTTCCCATTGTAAGGCATCGTTACCTGCATTACCACGCACTAAACCTTGCATACCTAAAAGATTTTGCGTAGTATAATATTTACGTGCAGTATAATCGCCAATATCATCATTGCCGCTTAAACCATATGAGGCACGCAGTTTCAACATTTCTAACCAGCTTGCACCGGCAAGAAATTTTTCTGATGACAACAACCAACCTGCAGAAACCGAAGGCATAAAGGCAAAACTATTTTCACCTATTTTAACCGAATTACCTTCAACGTTTTTACCAAATCTTGATGAACCGTCTAATGCGGCATTAGCACCAATAAAGTATTTTTGGTTGTAGGCATATTCAACATTCAGGTAATTATTAATCCAGTTGTAACCGCCTAAACCACCACCAATTCTACGTAACGAGTTTAAACCAAAACCCACACCTTTCATTTGGTCGGTAGCAGAGTTAAAGCCATAACCATGATCCTGCTCTGTTTTACTGGTTAAATAACGGTTACCTAAACGAGCTGTTACACGATGCACTTTATTAAACACCCTGTCGTAAGTAAAACGAGCTTCGTTGGAAATATTAAACAACCTTAACACTTGTGCGCCTGAACGATTAAAGGCAACAGCATTATCCAATGTATCGGGCACAACGCCTAAAGATGGAATAAAAAACTCCTCTCTGTACTTGTCCATTGTAATGGCCAGTGTATTAGAAAAAGATAAGTGTTTGGTAAATTTATAATCCAACACAAGCGAACCCATAAAACGATAATACTTAGCCGTACCACTTGCACCTGATACTAATGCAGATGGATTACTAACACCAAAAATATCAGCATCAGCAAAACTTGGCGATTCAATACCGGCATCACTTACTGCTCTTACCGGTAAAAATGGCGACTTAACTAATGCGGCCTGAATAGGATTAATTTTTCTGTTTATACCTGTAAGACCAATAGCTTGATCGTTAAACGTGTAAGCAATATTTGTTTTAGCCGTAAGTTTAGGCGATATATTAAAATCGGCATTAAAACGCATATTATAACGAGCCAAAGTAGTACTGTTATCAATAATACTTTTGTTATTTAAAAAGCCCATGGTTAAACCGTAAGTAGCAATATTATCACCACCCGTAACTTTCAAATATCCATTTTGTCCTGAGCTACCTTTTAACACTTGCTTTTGCCAATCAGTGCTGTAATGATATCTTTTATAATCAACCGAATTGGGATCATCGCTCATAAAAGGCATACCACTAATATCTGCACCGGTGTAACCTGCAGATTGTAACATTTCCGATAAATAAGACCTAAAACCTGAAGCATTTAAAACCGGAATATTTTGAGGTGCAATATTTACATTACCATAAATAGCTGCATCAATTTTTGTAGCCTGTTGTGTTGGTCTAGATGTATTAATAACTATAACACCATTAGCACCTTTAGTACCATAAGTTGAGTAACCATCTTTAATTACACTAATGTTATCTATATCACGTATATCAATAAACGCCATTGGATTATTAGTGTAACCCGATAAAATAGAAGAAGCAAATTCCTGGTTGTCGTAAATAACATTATCAACAACAATTAATGGTTGTGTAGTAGCGTATAAAGAATTTAAACCTCTTATATACATATTGGCACCTGCATTGTGTGTACCCGAACGCCTAACAACGTTTACACCAGAAACCCTACCTTGCAACCAGGCATCACCCGTTTCCGGAATGGAGCTCCAGTTACCTTGTGTGTTAACAGAGTTTACAGCTTGCGTATTAAACAAAAGCGATTTAGCATCAAATGCATTATATGCATTACCATATACCGATGTAAAACCTTCTTCGTACAATTCCACCTGCACATTTGTACGACCATTTAACGGAACATATTTTGCCTGAAAGCCTTCACCTTCTACCAACAATGTAATATTTGCATTAGGCACTTTAATAGTAAATGCACCTGCGGTATCGGTTAAGCCCGCAGCAATATTCAGGTAAGTAACATTTATACCGGTTACAGGTTTTTTTGTAGCAGCGCTAACAACCTTTCCCTTAATACCAATTTCTTTATTGCCTGCGTCCTGTGCCCAAAGCAACAAGCCGGTAGCCAATGCAACCACTAACAGCAATGCCGGTTTTATAATAGCCTTCATTTTAATTCTGATTTTATAACGCTTCATTCAAAACTTATATTAGCAACCTTATTCAGGTTATTTTTTTTATTGTATCAGCAACATTAACACAGATTGATCGTCCCTTGCGTCGCACTCTTGTACTGTAATAATGCTGTTCATCAGCCAACTTGCTACCCACCTATTCAAACACCGGAACAAACTTTACATAGTCTAAACTTAAATGTATGGGAGCCGCTGTATTAGCAACTAAAAACATTCTGGTTGTAGCAGGTGTAATTAAATTACGGGCATTAGTTACGTTGGGTAATGTGTATTCGTATTTATCATTGGTGTACTCACCAATAAGTATCTCTTTATAATCATTAGGCGCAACATCTTTATAACCAAAGGTGGTAGATGTAACTGAATCCATTACCAGCTTTTGTCTGAAAGCCGTTAAGCTACCGTAACTGTTATTATCATTATCGGTTCTGGCGGTGTAATCGTTTAATGCCACCCAATAAACTTTATACTTCATAGTATAAACATGGTTAGATACGTAAGAAATATAATTTCCACTGCCTGTACCATGAACAAATACATCTTTAAAATTCAAACCTGTTTCTGTGTTAAATCTATCACGGAAATAACGGCGTCCGTTGGTAGAACTAAATGAATAAGGATATTCACCTTCTACAACAGCAGGTTGTATTTTATCTTGCAATGTTGGCTCACATTCACTTAATACATATACCCAGCCATTACTCATTTTATGGCTTGACACAACCGCCGCCTGATTTAATGGAAGTTTAGCACCGTACTTAGAAACAACTTCCGCAGGTAAATTTGCCGGATCAACATGCCCTCTTACTACTAAATCTTTTACAACTGTCCATGCACTGTTTGTATCAGTAATGGTTGCATCATCGCTTTTAAAATAAGGTGCCATGCGTAACTTCTCTGCATCAAAAGCTGCATTGGTTAAAATAAAGTAAGTGTAAACGCTGTCTTCATTTTCCAGGTCAAAAATTCTGTCTTTAAAACGATTGCTTACTACCATACCTGTACCGGGTACATAAATGGTTTCGCCGGTTAAAGGATCAATACCTTGTACTTCGGCCAAAGCCGGATCCTGACGTAAGTAGGATAAGGACGCTATAAACTCGTTTTGAGAATAGGTGGTTTTATTGCTTTCCAAATAATTCCAAATATTTGGTAAAGGCGCAGGCGCAGCATTAATAATGTGTAACACACCATTACGTACTGTAATATCTTTTGTTGTTACGGTTGCATCATCAAAATGCGTATTATAAAAATATGCGTGTTTACCGTTTAACTTTAACACCTTTACACTATCTGTTCCTGTACGTGTAAGAAATATTTGATCGGCAATAAAGTTTGATAAATACGCTTTTAATTGTTCTGTATTACCTACCACGGTGGCCGGTATAGTAGCCATTGCTGTATTATCGGGTGCCCAAACCGTATAGGTTTTAGAGCTGTTTAACAACTCATCTAAACCGGTACGTTTTAAATAATCGGCAAATATAGACAGGTTTTGTTGTTTAGCAATTTGCTCTACCAGCGTTTCATTTAACCTGGCATCGTTTATTGATGTATGATTATCCCACTTCTTACAACCAACCGTTGTTAGTAATGTAAGTGCCAGTGCACCCATCAAAAATTTGTTAATTACATTAGTCATTATCATATATAATTTATCCGCTTCGGGTAAGCAAACGCTTGAAAAGAAAAAACGCTACAAAGTATTTAGATGCTCAACAATGTTATGCTGTTGAACGGAGCGTCGCAAGGGACGATCATCCGTGTTACTACAGCTGATTTAATAAAAATAATAGTCATTGATTAATAAGCGCAATGACTATTATTTAGCTATTTTTTATTGGTAAATAATTTGTCCATCGCCAGTTGTACCAAAACGTGGCCATAACTGATCCATATTAAGTGGAATGAAATGCACCATATCTAAGTTATTGGTTGCACAGGTTCCTGAAACAAGATCAAGACGTAAGGTTTGACGACCGGTTGTTGCAATATCAACAATACCCACCATACGACCTGCACCTGAACCTGCAGCAGGAATTTGATATGATTTCCAACCTAATGCTTCCTGTGCGGCATCTCTTGCTATATCAACCGTTGCATTTTTTACTGAGAACTGAATTAACGCACTGGTTAATGGCGTACCGTTCATACTGGCTTGTACTAAATTGGTACATGAGCCCTCCTGACGATAACAGATCCAAACTTTATAACGACCTTTTACTAACAGTGGTGTTTTAAATTCGTACCATGAACCACCGCTACTTGCGTTGAAAAATAATTGTAAATAGTCTTTATTAAAACCGGCTTTGTTTGCTTGATAACGTAAACGTCCTTTTTCCCATTTAATATCCTGAATAGTATTACCATCGCCATACTCAAAATAGTATTCGGCTTTTTTATAAAAATTAGATAAACGCATTAATTCAGGGAACATAGCTACATCCCAATAAACAGGGAACGGAGAACGTTGTTTCATAGGGAAATGCGCTGCCGCAATATGTACTACACCATTTGTTCCAGAAACATCACTTGCTAATCTTTCTACTTTTGCACCCGGCTCATGTACACCATTAAAGTTATCGTCGTTAATTAATACTTCTTTGTTTACAACTTTGTTAGTAATTACTTCTAAAGGTGCCATTGTTTGGTGAGAACCTGCCATCACTACATCGGCCAGGTATTTAATATCAGGCAAAATGTGATAAGCAACAAAAAGGTTTAAACTATCTGTAAGTTTAGTAGGATCGCCTGTATCGTTATACCTTGCTTTAAACTGTGCGTAATTATCAAAGCCCGCATCTTTTAAAGCCTGGTTAGACTCTGCAATAACCGTAAACCAACCATTTGTTAAACTGGTAGGTAATGCATTAAGTTTTGCATACCAACCGGTTTCTTTCATAGCTTGTGCAAAAATTGATAAATCAGGATTTGCTTCTACTATTTGTGCTACGGTTTGTTTAGAGGGTTGTAATACATTATCAATTACCTGTATAATACCATTACCCATTTTAAGGTTTGGTGTTTCTAATAAAGCCTGGCGATTGATTTTGTATAAAGAAGCACCATCCTTATTTTCAATACCTGTTGTAAGGTACTGGCCATACATGGTAATGGCAGGTAATTTACCATCGGTAAAAGCACTGCTAATTACTTCTTCTTCCAACAGATGAAACTTTAAAATATCTTTTGTTTCTGCATCCGTCAACTGTTCAACATTTGATTTACCAATAGCTGATAGATACTTGCTAACAGCATCATTAGTTGGCGCAAAAAATGTGTACGTACCATACGCATTTAAAAAAGCGTTGTAACCGGCCTTGTCAATTATTTTAACAAGACTTGAAAACTGACCTTCGTTTTGTTTCAGGTAATCGTAAATATTTACATCTTCGGTAGTAGCCGATATGATATTGGCTTTTTTACAATTACTTGTAAAAAATGCCACCGTAAGTAGCAAGGCAGCTACATAAAATGAAGTGAATCTTTTCATAACAAGCGTTTTAATTTATCGGTAAAAGGGGTTTTGTATCAATTGTTTATTTGTCTGAATTTCATACTCATAAATTGGGAAGAAATGGCTGTAAGGGTCATCCATCTTAGCTTGTGCAGATACTACCATATTGGCAGGCACAGTAGTTGACACCAGGTCTTTCAAAAGATCAACATTGTTTCTTCTTGCATACCTCAACAAATCATACCATCTTTTTCCTTCGAACATAAACTCCCTGGATCTTTCGTTTAAAATAAACATAGAGATAGCATACGCATCACCCGGAGGTGGAGCTTCGTCTGTAGCCGGCAATGCCCTTGCACGAGATCGTATATTATACACAATTTCCAAAGCGTTTTGCAAATCGTTACCATTGGCTCTTAAGGCTAAGGCCTCTGCTTTCATTAATAACACATCAGCATATCTGTAAAAAATCCAATTAGCATACGATTCGTCAACAGCTCTTAAATCATCATAATTACGGCCAACATATTTCCAGATAGTACTTGTAGCTGATTGTACTGATGCACCATCGCCACGAATATCACGGGTTGTATCAGAGCTGGCATCGGTTGTATACACCATATCCATTACTTTTTGTGCTGCCACAAATCGTTTATTACCCACTGCGAACATGGAATAAAAAGGATTTAACTTTTGCACATTAAACTGTAATTCAAAAATTGATTCAGCAGAATTACCTAAAACATATAAAGAATTGAACCAACCGCCTAATGAACCTTGCACTAAACCGTATCTGCGTGAGTTAATTACTTTATCAGCAGCTATAATAGCTTCGTCAGGCTTATTATACCATAACAATACATCAGCCTGTAAAGCATTAATTGTAAACTTGGTAATACGCCCCTTATCGGTTACATTGTTACCATAGGTTACTACTGCTTTACTTTCAGCGTCTTCCAGGTCAAGTAGTATTTGTTTAATAATATCTTCTTCTGTACTTTTTGCAATGGTTACAATCTCATTATCGCTGGTAGTAGCTTTTAATTTCAAAGGCACTTCTTTAAAACTTCTTACCAAATAAAAATACATTAAAGCCCTTAATGTTTTAGCCTCGGCCAACCACGCATCTAATTGTTGTTGCGTTAAAGTGTTATCAAGATTTCTAACGTTTGGTGCAAACTCTAAAACTGTATTACAATAGTTAATGGTTCTGTATATAGGACGCCAGTTGGTAATAGTATTTGCGGCAGTTGTGTTTACATTAATTACCTCAAACTCATTATCCCTTGTGCCTAAAAATGTAGCCAACATATCGGCTCTTAATTCGCCCCACAGGAAAAACAACTCAGCAGCAGAATGCGTTTCGCTACCCGATGGTGTGCCCAATAAAGAAGCATAACAACCCACAACCGCAGCCTGTACATCTTCTTTTGTTTTCCAAAAATCTTCTTTTATAATACCATCATTTGGTTTTAAATCCATCCACTTTTTACAGGATCCTAAAAATCCGGCAGCAGTTATTAAAAGAAGTATATATATCAGTCTTTTATGTAACATCACAAAACTGTTTTTATTAATTTTTATTTTTTTAGAACGCAGTCATCAAACCTAAAGTAATCATTCTAACAGGCGGTGTAAGCGAGTTATCTGTTGCCACCCTGAAAGGATCGCTACCCCTAACACTTACTTCCGGATCCTGACCTCTGTAATTTGTAAAAGTCACAATGTTCTCAACCGTTAGATAAGCACTTAAGCTTTTCATTTTCCATTTGTCAGTGGTTTTCTTTGGTACATTGTACCTTAAAGTGGCTGTACGGAAACGTAAGAAAGAACCATCCTCTACGTATCTGTCGCTACCTAACCAGTTGTAACCGGTTTGGTATAAAGCTCTAGGTATATCCGTAACATCACCTTCTTGTTTCCAGCGTCTTAAAACGGCTGTACTTTGGTTATCGTAGCCATACATACTTGTACCGTTCATTTCGGTACCATTAATAATATCGTAATCGTAGCGGAAGTTGAAGAATGTTCTGAAACTCCAGGTATTTTTATAACTCAGGTTAACACCAAAACCACCGGTAAACATCGGGTTACTGTTACCTAAGTAAACAATATCCATATGGTTTATATTACCATCATTATTTAAATCTTCATACATGGCATCGCCGGGTTGAAAGATGTAATCAGTGCCGGGATAGTTAAAGCGCATATATACCACCTGACCATTTGGCCCAATGATTGGGTCGCCTTTTGAATCACGAGCTATAGTAGATTCTCTATCACTGTACACACCTTTGTATTTATACCCATAAAAAGAACCAAAAGGATTATTAACCTGCATATAAGTAAGGTAAGCGCCATTAACGGTTACATTACCTCTTTCAATTGGATAGTATTCTGATATTTCACGAATCATATTCACATTGCGTGAAATATTGAAGTTTACATCAACCGTCCACAATTTTGATTTATAAGGTGTTGTTTGAACAGCTATTTCCCAACCTTGGTTATCCATGGTACCCACGTTCATATTTACACTATTGAAACCATTAATAGATCCAATTTGTAAATCTTTAAAGAAAAGGTCTTTGGTTCTGTTTCTATACACTTCAAAGTCAACGCCAATTCTATTTTTAAACATAGATAAGTTTGCGCCAAAATTGTAACCATGTACAGTTTCCCAACGTAAATTATTTAACTGCATGCTGGAAGGGTAAATAGCCGATTGACCAAGATAATCCCAACCAAATGTGCTGTAGGTATTATAAAAACTGTAGTCGGTACCGGGTGCATTACCTACTTGTCCATAACTGGCACGGAAGCTAAGGTCATCAACATATTTTTGCAAGCCGCTCATGAATTTTTCTGCCGAAGCTCTCCATCTTCCTGAAAAAGAAGGAAACACGCCAAAACGATTTGAGGCAGCTAATCTTGAGGATCCGTCACCTCTTAAACCTAAACTTATAATATACCTGTCATCATAACCATATTGCGCATTAAAAGTAGCACCCAAGGTTCTGGTTTGTACTGTACGTGCAGATAAGTTTGACAAAGGTCCATTTGCCCGACCAGGACTTGAAGGGTCTGTTAAATCAGAAGAAGCGGTATTAGAAACTCTTGATTGAAAAGCAATACTTTTATTGTCGTAGGTCATCCAGTTTAATAATCCCGAAAACATGTGTTTAGGATTTTTAAACTCCGGTGTATAAATTAAGGTTGATTTAGTTTGCACATTAAATCCATCATTATCACCATCATAAGCAAGGTTAACAACAGCTTCTGTCCAAGGACGACCCGTAGCAACCTGTGGTAAAAAGGTTTTGCTTTTTGTATTATTAATATCAAACTGTACATCAACCGTTGCATTTAATACACGTGGAATAATACTGTACTGAATATTAAATTTAGGCGTTACCCTTTCTGTTAAAATATTATTGGTAGCAACAGAAGACATGGCAACGGGATTGTAAGTATTTACCGGATTACCTTTGTTATCCAAACCAATTACCTGTCCTTGAATATTTTGAACAGGTGAGAAAAAATTAGGTGTTAATTCGCCAAATTCATTGTACTCATAAATGCTCATATTTGGCATTTTGATATAAGCAATCTTTCTTACCTGATCGGTATAGTTGCGATTATTAGACGAATGTGCAAAAGCTACGTCGGTTCTGATTTTAATCCTGTCAGAAATATTATAGTCAAGGTTAATACGACTTGTAATCCTGCTTAAATCAGTACCAACCGTAATACCTTTATTATTTAAAAAACCAAAAGAAGCATAATACCTGGCTTTCTCACCACCACCGGTAATGGATACATTATGGTCTTGAACCATACCATTACGGTTAATAGCATCAATCCAACTGGTGTTATTGCTATAGTTATTAAACCAATAAGGATCATTAGGATCAAACTTAAACTCGTTAACCGATTGTGAGTTTAATGGTACGCCATTCCTGTTCATGTATGCTTCAGGAATTAATGACGAATACTCATCACCCGTTAACATAGGAATAGGTACTGCTTTTAAAGAAAGGCTACCCCTGAAATTATAACCAATAGAAGGCTTGCCTCTTGTACCACGTTTTGTATTGATAACCAATACACCATTTGCAGCCCTGGATCCCCAGATGGCTGTTGCTGCCGCATCTTTTAAAATGGTAATATCTTTAATATCAGAAGGTGCAATATTTAACAAAGAAGCATAACCCTGATCATCTGCGGTGCCAAAGTTAAAATCACCCGGTATCTGTGTTTCAAACGGCATACCATCAACAACTATCAAAGGTTCTGTGCTTGAGTTGATAGAAGATGTACCACGAATCCTGATTTGCATACCAGCACCCGGATCACCTGAGTTTGCAGCTATATCTACCCCACTCATACGTCCTTGTAATGCCTGATCAATTGAAGTTGCCTGCATTTCTTCCAGGTCTTTTGCATTTATTCTTACGGCAGCAGTAGTCATGTTTCTTTCTGCAATGGGTAACATACCATTATCAACTCTTCTTCTTCCTACAACTACTACTTCATCAATATCTTTAGAACCTTGTTCAAGCGAAACGTTAAACACACGTTTTGTTCCAATTTTCGTTCCTTCTATGGGTTGATGACCAATAACAGAAAATGAAAGTGTGTTATTAACATTGGTAATTGTAATAGAAAAGTTACCATCAACATTGGTATTTACTCCTTTAATAATACGCTTGTCGGAATCAACCTCCGTTACCGAAACACCTTCAAGTGGTTTATTATTTTTGTCGGTTACTCTTCCCGTTACAGTAATTCCGGTTTGAGCGTTTATTATCACTGCACTTAAAAGCTGTAAGGTTATTACTAACCCTAAACACAGGAAAAAACGTTTTGAAATACAATTAAACATACAGCAGTTATATAAATAATTTACAGATATCGTTATCTAGCGCCTAAAACAATTATTGTTTTAAGTAATTATCAATTAAATGAATGACAGCCCTATTAGAAAGATGATTGCTTTGTGGTACAATAACATTGGCAGCCCTGTTATTCACATCAATCACCTGCATATTGCCCGGCTCGTTGTACACTGTCAATCTTATACCATTACCCAATGCATTTTTTAATACCGACTCAACAACACCTTCTACCTGTCCATCAGGAATAATAGTTCTGTTATTAATAAAATGGTATTGAATAAAATTGGCAATACGTAACTTATCTTCTGAAGCACCAGGATTAAAACTTGGCTCACCGGTTGTGGTATTACCCGGAATTACACCATCAATAACAGCCTGTTTAACTGCATTATTAGTAGGTACTAATATGGTATAAAAGCTACCAACAATACCGGCAATAACATTTGTATTAGATGTAAAAATGCTTGAGGTACTTAATAATCGCCAGAAATAGTTATACTCAGAAGTTGTTGGTGTACCCAATTCTCTAATGTGATATCCTACCGCAAAATTGCTAAAACTTGGTAAGTCATTCAGGTAATAAACTTTACCATTTATAGCAGTTGCACTACTATCAACATGCGCCCATTTGTCAAAATCACTTAGTCCTCCGGTTTGTATTGAAAAATTATCAAACTTAATATATTCACCCTCTGTACCGTTTTCGCCGGATTTAACTACACCGCTTCCCGATAAATCGTTAATCATACTACGGTAAGGATCCTGAAAAACACAACTTCTTACAATTCTGCTTAAGGCATCAAATATGCCGTTTGAAGTAGTACCGGCTGAAGTAGTTCTTGACCATGTATTACTGGTAACATTATAACTGTAACCGGAATCAGCAAACACTTTATCAGGAATTAAAAACATGGTTACCGGAATAGTAGGTTGCGATACCATTATTTTCAATCCGGTAGCCTCCAGTATTCTCGTCATAAACTGGTACTTATTATCTAAGTAAACTTTACCAAACACCGTACGAAAAGCATTTGGTTCCATTACTTTATTTACACCATATACAATACCATTACTTAAAAACTGTTTATCAAAAACATCTGTTGCAGGATCAAACCTGGCTTCCTCACCCGCATTGTTTCGGGTAGTAGCAAATTGTGTTGGCCAAACTGCCGTAGGAAATAAATGTGAGTTTAAAAAATCAGCTATAATTTGTATCGGCATTTCATCTAACGAAGGATAGTGCTGACATAAAACAGTGTTTACATAATTAGTTACCGCCTCATTGCGTGGAATAAACATTGTCCAGCAATCACGTTGTGCATCATTATCTTCTGCCTTTAAAAAATTTTCGTTGTTAGGCGAAAAAGTTAAAAGGTTAGAATAGACTTTTATAAACACAGAGTCATTCGTTTTAGAGATTAAACGATACCTACTTGTTGCATCTGCATTAAAGGTGAACGTAACCATATTATTCAGGTATAATCTGTTTAACATGGCTTTAAAAACACTGTACTCAGGTTTCGATCTGATGTATTCGTCAATACTTAATAAAGGCGTAATTACTTTATCTACTTCATGTATAATACCATTCTCCGCTAAAATATCTTTTGTAACAACATTGGCTTGTGCAACGTTAAAACCTGAATAAGTACTGTTTGGATAGAAATAATTATAATCCGTTGCAGAAAGATTACGTGCAGCAAAATAGTCGTCAATGAAATAAGGAATATGTTTATTGTTGTAATCTGTGGAAATATATCCGGCAGTGCTTGCATTAGTGTTTCTGTTATTTGCTAAAGCTACAAATGTGCGGTTGTTTACGCCGGTATCTTTATAAAAACCAGTGTAGTAAGCAGTACGGCGACGAAAAGCTGAAGACTCCTGCCAGCCTGCATTTGCGCTTGCTGTTGCTTGATAATCATCCAGTCTTTCTTTTTTATACGCATTGTACACTAATAAAAACTGAACCATATTTCTTGCCGTTGCTGAATCAATTGCATCTATACTTGAAATGCCTCTATCTGCAAAGAAAGTAGTAAAAGCGCCATCGTTAGGTGCAAAAAAAGTCCAGTAGCCTGCACCACTTAAAGTTTGTTTGTAACCGGATTTGTCAATTAATTTTAGCAAATGCTGAAAATTACCTTTTGACTCCAACTGCTGGTAAATGGGTGCAGCCAAATTATCAGGACGGCCATAGTATTCATCAAAAGCCTTTTTACGACAAGCAGTAAATAGTATAGTTGCTACAGCAAACAATAATAGAGAATGAAAAAGCCTCTTCATATTTTACTTCTGTTTTGACCAAATTATGGTCGAGTATTTTTAAAAAACGAAAACATCATTTATGCGGGTAAACAAAACATTTTACCGCTTGTTACCAATAACAATAAATGCACTTGCATATTCAAATGAAGGAAACTGAAATAAAGACATCACATGTGTAGATACAATCTTAAGCAGATTGTTAGAAAAACTAATCAATTGAAGCATGGCAAGCTGTTTATTAATTTTGGATCAAAAAGAATCCTCGTTATAAGATTCTATTTATGGCACTAATACTTAGCACAATTTTAACACCTTAAAAGTAGTTTTTTACTACCCTGAACCATCCTGAAGCATCCTGCATATTAAGAATAAGTTATGCAATCGTTCCCGACTTACTATTTTAAAAAATAGTGGCTAAGTTTTCATACAACTTGCATAAGTTTTTATTTTAAAAACTTATGCAATTGCAAAACAATAAGGCAGTAAATCAATTATAAAAAGATAATTATTCAGCAGTTTGCACAATACTGAAGAGAAGAATAATAATTTATTATATTAAATTATTTAATAATACATTATACTGCATGAAAAAGTTTCATTTCCACCATGTCGCCGGCAATTTGTTTATTGCTCCAATGTGGGTGAATAGCAAGTGCTGCACCTATTGCAGTAGCCTGCGATACTGATGCTGCGTACACTTCCTTGTCAGGAAAGGCCCAGGCTAAGAAGTTCATAAAAATGGTATTGCGACTAAAACCTCCGTCAACAAATACACGGGTAGTTTTTTTATTGCCTAAAATTAATGTGGTAGAAACCTTTTGCTGTTGTACTAAATCATACAGAAAAAAATGATACGCATGATGGTAGGTTTCAAAATCATTTAATGCCGATACATTAAAACGTTTGCCATCTACATACGTTTGCTTCGCCCAATTTCCCATTGTATAATCAAACGTAACTTCTTTATAATAATCAGCGGCTACACCAAAATGTGTAGACAGTTTTTTTGTTACTATTTCATGCTCTTGGCCGGCAAATAAACGAGATGCTTTCACCGGTTTATTTTGAAAACTCATATAACACAAACAATCCGCATGCAGTTCATCTGCCGTTAAGGGTTCATCATTAAACGGATTTAAACTGATACACCATGTTCCTGTTGATATTAAAATAAATGCATCGGAAAAATTACACAAGTAAGGTATTAAAGCGGACGAGCTATCGTGTAAACCTGTACCCACTTTTATTGTTGCACTGTTATAAGAAACTGTTTCTACATCATCAGCCGCAGCAAGGGGTGCCAGTTTCGTATCAATGCCCGATTCAATTACCCAGCTATGATAATTATTACTATTAAAATTCCATAACGCAGTATGGCAACCAATACTGGTTATATCGCTTACTGCTTTTTGCGTTAATAAATAACTTACATATTGTGGTAAATGCAAAGCAAAAGCTGTATTATTAAAAGTATCCGGTTTCGTTTGTTGTAAGCGGTATAACTGCAGGCCCGAGTTTAAACTTCCCAATGCCGGCGAAGCAGTTTCTTTGCTAAAAGCATCTACGCCACCATGGTTTGCATATAACTTCTCCGTAAGTTGTTCAGGGTATTTTTTTAAATAATTGTATAAAGGCGTTAAAGGTTTTCCGTCTTTATCTATGTAAACAAAACTGGCGCCGTATGTAGAAAAGTTAATGGCTTTAATATGATACGCTTCAAGTTTTAGCGCCTTATTAAAAGTAGCTAACACCCAGTTTGTAAGTGCTGTAATATCTTCACAAGCATCACCATCTTCGTCAATTACTTCATCAAACTGCTGCGCTATTTCGTAAACAATATGATACTGTTCATCAATTAAAAAAAACTTTTTGTTTGTCTTTCCAATATCAAATATCGCTACTACAGTTTGTTGTTGTACACTCATGTTATTTCATCTTGCAGCCTCCCCCAACCCCTCCCAAGGAGGGGCTTAAGTAAAGCCTGACAAATTAAAAACTTTTTTATTTCTTCAGCTACAGTACTACTATCATCGTCCCTTGCGTCGCACTCTTGTACTGCATCAATTCTATTGGCCCTTTTGCAGTACCCGTATTTTAATCGGGGTGTCCTGTAATTCTATTGAGCATTGTGTAAGCCTCTTCACTTTTTAGGTAACCCCAATTATTAATTATTAAATATTAATTCTTAATCAGAAGCCCTATTTCCTAATCAACCAATTTTCAAATTACTTTCCGGGCAATGTGTAAACCTATACTTTTAAAGCTAGTAAAACAAAACAGTTGGCCATATAAAAATTACATAGCCAACTGTACACAAAGTATGGCAATTATAAACCGGTTGCTACCGACTTCTCCCCTCTTTCACTTATTAAGCCTGCTCTTACTTTTCCTTCACGGAAAAGTTTAATAGGGCTTAATGCTCCACCCAATTGCAAGCGGGCTTCGGCTACTAAAGGTCTTATGTCGGTGCGGTAAGCTTGTTGTAATATTTCTTGTGCTAATGCTACATCATTGTTTCCTTGTGCAGCTTCTAAAGCAGCTCTGTCAACTAATAATGATTGTGCATAGGCTATTTGTATAGCTTCTACAGATTGTAATAAATCTTCCAGCGGATCTTTAATGTTATGGCTGGCATCAATCATCCAACCTAAATCAGTGGCATGGTTTAAACCTTTTGCATCCAAACCTTCAACCAATTCGTTAAAAATTAAAAACAACTGGTAAGGATTAATGCTACCTACGGTTAAATCATCATCACCGTATTTACTATCGTTAAAGTGAAAACCACCTAATTTACCTTCGTTTAATAACAAGGATACAATTTGCTCAATATTGGCATTAGGTAAATGATGGCCCAGATCTACCAACGTATATGCCTTATCGCCCAATTTATTTGCAAACAATAATGATTGTCCCCAATCGCCTACTGTCATAGAGTAAAAGTTAGGCTCAAATGCTTTGTACTCTACAAATATTTTCCAATCAGCCGGTAACGCTGCATAAATTTCCTGCAAACTTTCCAACGTACGTTGAAATGCTTTTCTAAAATTTAATTGTCCGGGAAAACTTGATCCATCGCTTAACCAAACGGTTAATGATTTTGAACCCAGGTTTACACCATGATTAATTACATCAATATTGTGTTGAATAGCTTGTTTGCGTACCGCTTTATCAGCATGTTGTAATGAACCAAATTTATAACTCAACTCTTGTCCGGGTTGATCCTGAAAAGTATTGGAGTTCATCGCATCAAACTGTAAACCATGTTGTGCAGCTAATTCTTTTATAGCTGTTGCATTGGTTGGAATATCCCATGGAATATGTAATGATATTGCACCACTGCTTTGGTTTAGTGCATGTAACAATCCTACGTCTTCAATTTTTTGCTCTAGTGTAGCGGGCTCGCCTGCACCTGCAAAACGACCAAACCTTGTACCACCTGTACCTAAAGCCCAAGATGGAATGGCTACCTGAAATGCTTTTAATTTTTCAATTACACTATTTACATTATCATTATTATCAGCAACAAATGAAAATTGTTGTTGGTGTTTGGCTAATGCTTTTTGGTTGTAATCGGCAATTATATTTTTATCTAAAACCATGCTTTAATTTTTAATCAGTTAATAACTGGTGCAACATAAAACTTTTACAGTAAAAAAGCAGGCACTTGCCTATTGCCCATCTGTGTTAATGCTGCTGAACGGAGCGTCGCAAGGGACGATGCCCATGGTGATGCTGCAGGTAACAAAAAAATAAAAAAAAGGGTTGACAGATTAGACAATCATCAACCCACGATGCTTGCTAGTGAAAAACAAAATTTATCTTACAAATGCCGTAGCCACACCACCATCAACATTTAACACGTTACCTGTTGATTTGTGTAACAAACCACCAACAAATGCAAAGCATGCATTGGCAATATCTTCGGCATGAATAATTTCATTTAATAAAGTACGCTTGGCATAAAATGCAGGTAAATCTTCTACAGCAACGCCATACGCTTTTGCACGACCTTGTGCCCATGCACCTTCCCAAATTTTACTGTTGCCAATAACCGCATCCGGATTAACGGTATTTACACGAATTTTATCTTTACCTAACTCGGCTGCATTTAAACGGCTTAAATGTAACTGCGCTGCTTTTGCAGAACCATAACCGGCATTGTTGGGTCCGCTAACCAATGCATTTTTACTTACAATATTTAACACATCGCCACCGGTAGCTTGTTTGCGCAAAATTTCTACACCGGCTTGTGTAACTAAAAACTGGCCTTTAACCAATACATCGTATAACAAATCCCAATCGGCAGCAGTATGCTCTTCAATAGGTTTTGAAATAGATAAACCGGCACAGTTTACCACAATATCTACCCCACCGAAAGATAAAGCTGCTACTTTAAATGCAGCAGTAATATCAGTTGCTTTTGTTACATCTAAAATAGCGGTATCAAAAACATCTTTACCGTACTCTTTTGTAAAAGTTGCTTTAGCCGTTTCTAAACGTCCTGCATCGTTATCGTTAATAATAACACAAGCGCCTTCGTCTGCAAATCTTTTTGCAATAGCCATACCTATACCACCTGCACTACCGGTAACCAATGCAATTTTACCACTTAAAGCTTTTGGCTTTGGCATACGTTGCAACTTAGCTTCTTCTAACAACCAGTATTCAATATTAAATGCTTCCTGACGAGGCAGGGATGTATATTCAGACACTGCTTCGGCACCACGCATTACGTTAATAGCATTAATGTAAAATTCTGCGGCTACACGGGCAGTTTGTTTGTCTTTAGCAAAAGTAAACATACCCACACCCGGGTATAAAATTACAACAGGGTTTGCATCACGAATGGCAGGACTGTTTGCATGTTTGCAGGTTTCGTAATACTCGGTGTACATTTTACGGTAAGCCACAAACAAGGGTGCTAATTTTTCCTTAATAGCAGCCACATCAGACAGGTCTTCATCTTTTTCAAGATTTAAAACCAACGGACTTATTTTGGTACGTAAAAAGTGATCGGGGCAACTAGTACCCAATGGTGCTAACCTATCTAAATCGTTTGAATTAATAAATTGTAATACACGGTCATCATCGGTAAAATGACCCACCATTGTTTTGGTTATAGCTTTACCCTCGGCCACATCGGCACCAGAACAAAAACCACGCAATACAGGGGCTAAAGCCGCTGCTTGGCTTACTCGCTCTTCTTTACTTAACGATTCTATTTTTGCACCATTAAACACAGGCTTGGCTTTACCAATATTATCTTCCAGGTAAGCGGCACAACGTTCAATTACTTCAAGAGTGTTAATATAACTTTCGTAAGCTGTATCGCCCCAGGTAAACAAACCATGCGAGCCTAACATAATACCACGTATGCCTGGGTTTTCATCAAGGCATTGTTTTAATTGTAAGCCTAAATCAAAACCAGGTTTTTGCCACTCAACCCAACCAATGGTACCGCTAAATAATTCCTGTGTAATTTTTTTACCATCTTTTGCTGCAGCAATAGCAATAGCTGCATCGGGGTGTAAGTGGTCAATATGTTTAAACGGTAAAAAGCCATGCAACGGTGTATCTATTGACGGAGCTTTAGATGCAAGATCGTAAATGCAATGGTTAAACAACTCTACCATTTCATCTTCATGCTCAATACCACGATAAATATTTTTAAGGCTACGTAAACGGTTAACATACAAAGCTGCTAATCCGCTACGTTTCATGCTGGCTAAATCGCCACCACTACCCTTTACCCACATTACTTCAGTTTCTTCGCCCGTTAACGGGTCTTTTGCCATGGCTTTGCAAGAGGTGTTGCCACCGCCATAGTTTGTAAGCCTAAGATCGGCTCCTAATAAATTGGATCTGTATACCAATAACGCTACTTCGTCGCCCGCCAGTTCAGCTGCTTTAGCTTCATCCCACAGGTAACTCACATGCTTAAACGATAAGGTAGTTGTTGACGACATAATATCTATTTTTTAATGCTGTTTGGTTAATGTAATTGTTTGTACTTCGGCATCGCCTGATGCTCTTAACGAGTTTCCGTAGCCCACTAATAAAACCGAAATAATAATTATAATAATGCCAGCGGCAATAGTTGCAATTGTTTTTTTACTTACACCCTTCCACTCCTTTAAAATTAAGCCCCACATATTGGCTACTAAAATAATAAAAGCCATGTGTAATATCCACGAGCTTGGGCCATTACCTAAACGGCTTTCGCCCATGCCATAAAAGAAAAATTGTAAAAACCAGGTGGTACCTGCCAATGCGGCAAATACAATATTTTTAAGTATCGGTGTTTTTTTGTTGGTATAATCGCCAAAGGTTTTGTTTTTAGCGTTTAAGTACATGCACCATATAAAGTTTGTAGTTAATCCGCCCCATAGTACTACCACATACACCACGTTATTTTGAAACAAAAATTCACCTTCGCCGGGGTTGGCCAGTTTCCACGCTTCGTTAGCAACAACGGCCATTTCTTTACCGCTTTCCAACGCAAAGTTAAAACATGCACTTAATATACCCGAAATAATAGCAACGGTTAAACCAATGCCAAACTTAAATTCTGTTTTCACCTCCGTACCATGCGGATCGGTATTTGCTGCCGCACCCATTTCTTTATCCTTCATCATACCGGCTTTGCCACACAACACAATACCCACAATACATACAGCTAACCCGGCCAATACAACAAGGCCCCAGTTATTACCGGTTAATAAAGAAAAACTATCCTTACCTACCTGCGGAAAAAAATCATAATAAATAGCCGGTATTAATGCACCAATTACCATGCTTAAACCAAGCATAATACTACTACCCAACGACACACCTAAATACCTTACACCCAAACCGTAGGTTAAACCACCTATGCCCCACAATAAACCAAACATGTAGGTTAAGCCTAAAATTTTACCGGATGTTGCAGAAATGATTTCGCCAAAATTGGGAATAGTAAGATAAGCGGCTAATGGTGGCACAATTAACCAGGAAAACAAACCACCCACAATCCAGTAACTCTCCCATGCCCAACCACGAACTTTTTTGTACGGAATATAAAAACTACCTGAGGCAAAACCGCCCAGAAAATGAAATATAACTCCTAAAAAACTTCCCATGTAAATTAATGTTTCAAAATGGCCAAAGCAATGAAAAAAATATCCGTTAAAATTACCCTTGTACCCCTTGCAACCCATCATGTACTGTCATGTGTTACAACAAAGTGGTTATCATAAATATACGAAATGTCCATGAGCGTAGTTAAGGCTTAAAAACACCAGTTACAGTCCATTTTAAGTATTTAGTTTTGGGGCTGTCAGCTGCATATCGCTAATCAGCAGCAGTACCCCGCCCGTCTGCAATACCCGCCTTTAAGGGCGGGCATTTACGCCTAAGCGGGGCAGCCCATCATCTATAGATCATTACTCAACAAAATAAACTAAGCGTCTTCCCTATTAACCATTAACAATGAACTATTAACTATTACCCATTAACAAATAAAAAAATCAACAACATTTCATTAGCTTTGGCCGTTGTCCATTTTTTTTTACTCTGATTAATTGCCATGAAAAAGAATAGCGCATTTCAATATTTACATTTTGATTATTACTCTGCTACTCCAAAATATTTGCAACTAGCAAACGCTATTATTAAAGCCATTGGCGAAGGAAATATTGTAAAAGACGAAATACTGCCTTCTATTAACGAACTTAGTTTTGAGTTTGAAATTTCCCGCGACACAGCCGAAAAAGGTTATAAGCATTTAAAAAATATTGGTGTACTGGGTTCGGTACCCGGCAAAGGTTATTATGTAAAAAGTGCCGATGTAAAACAGGAAATGAAAATATTTCTGTTATTTAACAAACTAAGCACACACAAAAAAATTATTTACGATTCGCTGGTAAAAGTGTTAGGAGAAAAAGCCACTATAGATTTTTATATTTACAATAACGATTTCGATTTTTTTAAACGCCTGATACAAAATGCCGGCAACGACTATACCCATTATGTGGTAATACCGCATTTTCTGGAAGGTGGCGAAAATGCACACCACATTATTAACCAAATACCAAAAGAGAAATTAATATTACTGGACAAACTGGTACCCGGTGTAACCGGTGAGTACGGTGCGGTGTACGAAAACTTTGACAAAGATATTTACCATGCATTGGAGCAAGCCTTACCTGCATTGGAAAAATACCATACTTTAAAAATTATATTACCCGCTTACACTTATCACCCCGATGAAATTGTAAACGGCTTTAAACGCTTTTGTGCACAATATGCTTTTACACCTAAAGTAGTACACAAAATAGAAAACGAGCCTGTAAAAGATGGTGAAGCCTATATTAATTTAATGGAAGACGATCTTGTTTTTTTGATTGAAAAAATAATGGCCACCAAACTTAAAGTGGGTAAAAATGTAGGCGTAATTTCATACAATGAAACGCCTATGAAAAAAATTATTCTTAATGGTATCACCACCATTTCTACCGATTTTCAAATGATGGGTGAAAAAACAGCGGAGCTTATTTTAGATAAATCAAACAGGCATATTGAAATACCTTTTTACTTAACATTAAGACCTTCATTGTAACATTTAGTTTATATGAATTTGTAAGCGTTTATTAGCAAGTGAGCTTTGTTCGTAAATTTTATTAATAAGTATCGGTATATTTTTATTCATATAAAGTAGTTCTTTTTTCGCACTGGAGATACCATCAGCAGTTTTCATTTTTATATCAGTTTTATACAGAATAGCTGACTGAATGACAAATCTAAAATCACTTCGCATTTTTTCAAACGCCTTATCTATTTCAACTACCTTTTTGCCACTGTTATCAATTATGGTTTGAAATTTTGTAGCAAGGCGAACCATACTATCCAGCTTATTTACTTTAAGTTGCACAGGTGTTATAGTATCATTTACTATACTTTTCAAATCCAACAAATAAGTAGTAACAGTCATCAAACTATCTATATACTTTTTTTGAGCATTTATTTTAATAGTCAAAAACATAAATATGCCAATAACTAAAATCCATTTTGCCATAGTTATATTATCACTTTTTAAAATGTTGTAACAATTATAAGTACTTTATAGCGTATTTTACATTTTTCTAACTTTCCCTGTTTTGTCAATAATTAAGACTTCGCCGTTTAGCATAACAGCAGTCAAGCCTTCATCATTAAAATCATCTGCATTGTCATATTTTAATGGTATTACTTCTTTTCCTGCTCTGTCTATAAACCCTACTTTGCCGTTTAGTTTTACAAAGGCTAATCCGTTGGAGAAAAGACGAAATTCATCATACTTTAAACCAGTTATATCTTCGCCTTTTTTATTAATTAAACCTATTTTACCGTTAAGTTGAACAGGTGTAACGCCTCCATCAAAGGCACCTGTAGCATCATATTTAATTGGTATGGCAATTTTACCTTCCTTATTAATAAACCCTGATTTATTATTAATACTTACACCACCAAGTCCTTCAGAAAAATCACCGGCACCATCATACTGAAAAGCTATTTGTTCATCACCCTTAGCATTTAAAAAACCCCATTTACCTCCATCTAAGCCTTCGTCGCCCCAAACCCCGTCTTTATTGGCAAAAGCCAAGCCATCAGCAAAATCGGCAATGTATTTATACTTCACCGCTGCCACCTCCATTCCTTTCTGACTAACAAGGCCCCAATTACCACCCATAAACACACCCTCGGTTGCCTTGCCTCCAATATTTACTCTTGCTACTCCGTTAATAAACTCACCTAAAAAGTCATACTTAACAGGCAATATAACTTTACCGGTATAATCTAAAATTCCCCACTTCCCGCCTAAAATGCCATTATCCATTTTCTTACCACCTTGATTTACACCAAAGTAACCATCGGAGTTAAAGCCTCCTATGTAATCATATTGTACAGGTATTACAATTTTACCAGTTAAATCAATAAAGCCGTATTTATTATTTATAAAAACAGTACATAAATATTTATTTACTACATATTGTGGTATAGAAAGACTCTCATACTTTGGTGCTATTACCTCCTTACCGTTTTTATCAATTAATCCCCAATTATCACCCGATCTTATTCTTGCCATACCACTATTAAACTCTTCTATTTCATCATATTTAACAGGAACTAATTCCTTACCATTTTTATCAATCAATCCTTTTTTATTATTTATATATGTAACTGCAAAACCATCTTTAAAATTTATGGATTTGTCGTATTTAATAGGTAGCACTTCTTGTCCTGATGGGTTAATAATACCCCACTTTTTATTTATACTTACCACCGCCAATCCGTTACTAAAGCTACTGGAAGTCCCATATACATCATCATATTTCAGCGGGATAACCTCATCGCCTTTTTTATTAATGAAACCTGTTTTTTTGTTCAATGTTACTTTTGCCAAACCTGTTTCGTAACCAAAAAAAGTAACATCATCATATTTTATAGGAATAATTAATTTTCCTTTTTCATTTATAAACCCCCATTTGCCATCACGTACAATACTAACGTCACTTGTATATCTCTCCTCTTTGCCGCCAACATTTACTGCCGCTAATCCATCAGTAAAACGCTTTGCCCCATCATAACTAGGAGGTATTGCCCATTCTGTAGCATATGTTGTAAACATACCTTCCGATAATTCTACTTTAAAGCCATACTTTCCTGTAGTTTTATCTTTTACAGGAACAATATTTTGTGCAAGGGTAGTAAAACCGGCAAAAAAAATTAATGTAAAAAAGAAGATTTTCATAAATATTTATAATAAAATGTAAGGATGCTAAACTATAATAAATCTGCTATAAAATCTAATGGTAAAATTAGACGTCCTTGAAATACACTATGTCTTAAATTAGTTTCAGTATTTAAAAATTTGCTAAAGCTATGTTGGTAACTAAACTCAATACCAAAATTAATTAAACGGTCAAAATTAAAACCCAGTACGCCAACACCACTCCATACATTTTTTGCAACAGCTTCTGGTTTTAAATCATATTTTTCTCCGTTAACTGCCTTACCATGGCCGCCTACCTGGAAGCCTATTTGCGGGCCAGCACCAACAAACATGGAGGGAAAACCTTTAAATGGCCTAACTTTTAAGATAGCCGGCACATTAATATAACTAACTATTAAACGTTTAATATCAGTTGGTGCTGTCGCTTCGTTATTACCAAAACCTTGTTGAGAAAAGTTACCATCGAGGTTAAACATCCAACGGCCTTTTTCATCTAAAAGGGCAAAAAAAGTCAATCCGGCATTAAATCCCCAAATACGCTCGGCACCTGATGCATCATTATCCCAGCCCGTTGCACCGGATAAATTTCCACCGGCAGTGACATATACGCCTGCACGGGTTTTTTCCCTTTCATATTGAGCATTTACTACTAACGAGCATAAAAATAGTGAGCAGAAAAGAGTGGCTAAAGTTTTCATTTTTGTTTAATTAATTGTGGGTGGGTGTAATTATTATATTCCTAATCATATAGTTTACTTGTATGCCTAGCGAAATAAATTATTGTTACTTTTTTAAGGATACTATATTTAAAATATAATTTCATAAGTCATCTACTCATTGGGTACTTACCAATTACACTATGCTAATACATGAATGCGTTAATATACCAACAACCTGTTTATGCAAGGAAGAATGTTAATTTATGAACCGAATGGATAAGTACTATCATGTAACTGAAGCGCACCGTACACAATGTTGAATAAAGTTACTGGTGTACAAGAGTGCGACGCAACAGACGATGCTAGTAGTAATACAGCCGGGAACATAAATATTAACTACCTAACAAAACAGGGATAAACTGTAAATGAACAGCGGTGTTAAGGAATAGCGAATGGAGTGCAATATAAAAGTTGGCAGGATTATAGGCAATACCCCTAATGGGGTACAGCTATTGTTATTTTTGATTTAAAAGATAAATTAAATGTGGAAAATTATTAAGGTTGTTTTTTTGTAACATACGCCTGCGGTGCGTTTTAACGGTTTCGGTGCTAATGGCTAACTTACGGGCAATTTGTTTGGAAGTAAAACCCTGGGCGGCTAAACGAGCAACTTCTTCTTCCCTATCTGTTAAATCTAACAAGGTGGTATTAGTTATTTTTTGAGCTGCAAGTAATTTATGAAAAGCCATTTGTACAGCTACCAACAACTGGGTATTATTATACGGTTTTACCAGGTACATAACAGGATCGGTTTCAAAAGCTGTTTGTAAAGTTTTACTATCGGCATAGGCTGTTAAAAATATAACCTGACATTGGTATAACTCTTTAAGCTGTGCAGCAAGAACGGTTCCTTTAATGTGGCCTTTAATATTTATATCGCAGATAACAACCTGCGGCGGTTGATCGGCTTTACTGCAAATTTGTAAAGCAGTAGCAGCATCGGCTGCAATACCTTCTATATTATAATCTTCATCCTGCAATAACTCGGCAATATCCTGTGCGGTTATGGCTTCATCTTCTACAATTAATATGGAACTTGTTGTTTTCATGAATCAGGATTTGTAAGTAATGGTAAATATAGCACCGTTGCGTTGCTCAGTTACAAGTGTACCTTTTAATTGCCCAACCAGCATATTTACCAGCTTCATACCAAATGAACCTTTTTTATTTTTTACAGCATCGGTGTTAAAACCACTGCCATTATCGCTTACATTTAAAGTAAGCATTTTCCCTTGAGCTGTTAAACTTACTGTAACTAACGGATTAGGCGTGTTAACAAATGCATATTTGTAAGCATTGGTTACTAACTCGTTTACAATTAGTCCAACAGGTATGGCTTTATCAATATCAAACTTATTATTGGCCAATGTTGCCGTAACCTTTATTGTGTGACTATCGTAACCATAACTGGTTGCCAAAGATAAACAAAGCGACTGCAAATAATCCATCATATTAATGGAAGCACCCACTTCATCCATATACAATTTTTGGTGTATCATGGCCATAGCATCTACCCTGTTTTTGCCTTGCTCTAACGCATCTCGGGCTACATCATCGTCAATACGGTTTGATTGCAGGTTTAATAAACTGGATACCACCTGAAGATTGTTTTTTACCCGATGGTGCAATTCTCTTACTAATGTTTCAACTTGTTGATTTTTTATAGCGAGTAAACGGGTTTGCTTTTGCTTTGTTTTATAAATTTTATATAGTGCAAAAGATAAAAATATCAAAATAAAAATTGCGGTAGTTAATATCCAAATTTGTCTGTTTGATTCCTTTAATAATTTTTGTTGGAGTAGTTGCTTTTCCTGCGCCGTTAATAACTGCTTCTCTTTTTCGGCAGTTTTGAACTTTGTTTCTACTTCCTTAACTGTGTAATAGCGGGATGTGGCATTTAAAGAATCTTTTAAACGATAGTACTGTAGTTCAGCCTTGCCGGCACTTTCTTTATCTCCTACCAACAAATAATAACCTATTAGCTCTTTGCTGAATTCTGCTTGAAAAAAAAGCAGGCCTGTTTTAACAATGCTACTGTCAATATTTTTTTTTACAGTTTCGGCTTTTTCGATTTGCCTGTTACTTACATATAATCTTAGCAATGCGAGTTGGGCGGGATGAAAAGATCCGTGCACAACCTCTATTGCTTTTTTATAAAATTGTTCTGCCTGGATAAAATTATTTTCTTGTTCACATAACCATCCTTTTGCAAAATATAAAGACGGAATAGGTGCTCGTGTTGTTTGATGAAAGGACTGAAGTATTACTAAACAACTGTCGTATATATGTTTTACTTTTTTGTAATCATTTCTAAATACTTCCATTTCGGCCAAGAGACCCCAGCCATATGGTAAATAGGAATAATTTTTTGTTTTTATCTGTTCTTGCTTCGATAATTCCATGTAATAACACGCATCGTTTAAGTTAGCAAGATAGTAGTACACAATACCAATGCTGCCATATAATGTACCTTTTACACCCCTAAACCAAAATGGCACTCGCTCATATACCTTTAATTTATAGTCGTCCATTGATTCATTGGCTATTAGGTCTTTCAAAGAAATATAAGCTGCAACTGCACCTGCCCAATCTTTTTCAGCTTTATCTTGTAAAAAATAGCCTTTATTGTAAATTGCCAATGCGTCATCGTGTAAATTACTGGTAAAAGTAGCTAATGAGGTGGCTGTATCAAACAAGGATAAAACATGAGCATCAGAGGCAACTCCAACCGCAGTAATTGCCTCAAAAACATAAGCAATACTTAAATTAAAAGTATCTGAATGTTTTTGCGAATTTTGTTTTAATTGTTTTATCCAGTAAACAGCACTGTCTGTTTTATTTAAATACAAATTACACATGGCTGTATGAGCCAGCATATCGCGGTAAGAAACATTTTTTTGAAGTATGGCATCATTGTTAACTGCCGCTAAGCCTTGGTAACAAAAGTTCAACGCTTGTTTGTACTCATTTTGTAAAACCCGTTGAAACGACCAATAATTATAAAAGCGCAGAACATAGTCGTTACGGCTATTTTTTTGAGAAAGATTTATGGCCTCTTTAATAAACTGATCTTGCTCCTGTTTATTTTTCACATGAAGTGAAGTAGCACGGTTTATTAATTTTACAATATAGGTAGTATCATCAGCAGCCGACTGAGAAAAAGATTTGTTTACTAAAAAAAATAAGCTACAAAAAATAAGAAATAACCTAAAAAAAAGCATACTTAATATTAATAAATACCAACCTTAAAAATACATGCGTATTATTATAATACCTACATTTTTAAACTTTTATTAATAAGGTTATTGTTTTATTGCATTAACAAACTGCTCAACCTTTGCAATATCTTTCACACCCGGACTCACTTCAAACTTGCTGTTTATATCTAACGAAAAAAGCTTTTTCGCAGCCGGGGTTGCGGCAAATTCTTTAATACTGTTTTCATCACCCGCTTCAATACCGCCGCTTAAAAAATATAGTTTATCAATAGCGTTTTGCTGTAATACATTCCAATCAAACTTTTTACCTGTGCCACCATAACCAGAACCTAATGTATCAAATAAATACATATCACTGCTTTCATCATACGACTTCGCCATCCAGTCAATCGGGTCATCATCGGCCAGTCTAAAAGCTTTTATAACCGTTACATAGTTTGCCACCTGCTCACAAAACCTTGGCGATTCATCCCCGTGCAATTGCACCATGTCTAAACGATAATTTTCCACAGTTCTAAGCAAATCATCGTAAGGAAGGTTTACAAACACGCCTACCTTGGCAATATTGCCACCCATTTTTTTAAACTTTTCGGGAGGTAGTTTATCGCCCATGTACCGGGGCGATTTGGGGTAAAAAATAAATCCTGCAAAATCAACCCCCATTTCAGACAGGGCATTTACTTGCTCAGGCAAAGTCATTCCGCAGACTTTAATTCTCATGCTTTTGCTATGTTTAATTGTTTTACAAAATTGGCAAAAGCAATCGCTGGGTTAGGCTCTTTCATAAAAGTCTCTCCAATCAAAAATCCTTTAAAGCCTTCCCGGCTTAAAGTTACAATAGTTTCTACATTACTTATTCCACTTTCTGCAATAACTACCTTATCATTCGGAATTTTTTTTATCAACTCCATCGAATGTTCAATATTCACCTCAAAAGTTTTCAGGTTTCGGTTGTTTACACCTACTAAATCTACTTCATCACAAATATGTTCCAATTCCTGCTCATTATGTATTTCCAACAATACTTCCAGTCCTAAACTTTTAGTATAAGCAGCCAAATCTTTTACTTCCTGCGGTGTTAAACAAGCCGCAATTAATAAAATAACATCAGCACCAAAAGCTTTGGCCTCCGCAATTTGCCAGGGATCAACAATAAAATCTTTACGTAAAATGGGGGTATCAGTAATAATTTTTGTTTGTATTAAATCATCCAAGTCGCCGCCAAAAAATTCTGTATCGGTTAAAACAGATATACCCGCTGCACCTAATTTATCGTAAGGCACTACTACCGTTTCGGCTTCCAGTTCTTTATCCTTAAACCAACCCTTGCTTGGGCTTTTTCTTTTAAACTCTGCAATAATACCCGTACTGCCTTCTTTTAACAGACTTTGTTTTAAAGAACGAACAGTAAAATTCCAAAAGAAACCTTCTTTTTCAAAACGTTCTACACTGCTTAAGGCTTTATATTTTTCAACCTCTTTACGTTTATGTGCAATAATTGTATCTAATATAGTACTCATTGTAATGATATTAATTTTTGTAAACAAGCATGTGCTTTGCCACTTTCTAAACTTTCAACCGCCGCAAGATAAGCATCTTCGTAACTATTATATGCACCCGTACAATGCAATGCCATAGCGGCGTTGGCCATTACCACCGCATTTTGTGCCCAGGTACCGTTGCCCGATATAATACTTTTAAAAATGGCTGCCGCTTCTTCTACCGTATTACCGCCATGTATATCCACAGCATCAACCATGCGTTTACCTAATTGCCAGGGCGTCATAATTTTTTCGCCATGCTGTGTAGTTACTTTAGTATCGCCGGTTAACGATATTTCATCGTAACCATCCAGACTATGAATAATAGTAAACGGCTTACCGGTTAACTGCAACAGGTAATTATAAATACGGGCCATTTCTAAACTATACACACCCACCAACTGAAAAGCAGGACTAGCAGGATTTACCATAGGACCAAGCATGTTAAAAAAAGTACGCATGGCTAAATTTTTACGTATAGCTCCTACAACTTTTAATGCCGGGTGAAACATAGGCGCATGTAAAAAACAAATATTAGCCTGCTCCACCTCTTGCTGCAAAAGGCTGTTACTATTTTTAAATTTATACCCTAATTGTTCCATTACATTTGATGCACCACTTACAGATGATGCGCCGTAGTTACCATGTTTTACCACTTTTTGTCCGGCACCGGCAACTATAAAACAACTGAGTGTTGAAATATTAAAAGTGTTTTTGCCATCACCACCTGTACCAACAATATCCACCACTTCAAAGCCACTCATATCAACCGGTACACAAAGTTCCAGCAATGCATCCTGAAAACCTTGCAACTCTTCAATGGTAATGCTGCGCATTAAATACACGGTCATAAAAGCCGTTACTTCATGCTCGTTATAAACACCTTTGCCAATATTCATCAGTGCTTGTTTAGCACCTTCCCTGTCCAGTGTTTTATGTTCAAATAATAATTGTAATAACTTTTTCATGTTCTGTTTTTTTGTTTATCAACTGCATTGCTACTATCATCGTCTGTTGCGTCGCACTCTTGTACTGCATCAATTCTATTGGGCATTGTGCAAGTTGTTTTGTTTATACATCAAACTCTTTAATGTTATAATTTAATTTGGCTAAAGCCAATACCTATTTGCATTGTACCCGTGGTTTAAACCACGGGCTATTAAAAGAACGATTAAATATTTTACGCTCATCATCATCGAGACGCAAGCTTTGCGTCTCTACGGATTCTCCTATTAACAAATAACGATTAACCATTAACTTCTTCACTTAATCCAGCCCTACTTCATCAAGACGCAAACATTGCATCTCTACCTATTTTACTATTAACAAATAACGATTAACTTCTTCCTATGAACTATGAACCATTAACAATGAACTATCAACTACTAATCCAATTCCGCATAATAGTCTCACCCAATGGAGTCAACACACTTTCCGGATGAAACTGCACACCTTGTATATCCAATGTTTTATGTTGTAATGCCATAATGTAATTATGTTCGTCAACAGCAGTAATTTCCAATTCTTCAGGAAAACCTTCTTCGCTTATTACCCAACTATGGTAACGACCCACATCTATTGTTTCAGGCAGATTTTTAAACAATGGCGATGGTTTTATAAATGTGCAAGGCATGGCCAAACCATGATATACCGTAGAAAGGTTTACCAGTTTACCACCAAATGCCTCACCAATAGCCTGATGGCCCAAACATACTCCCAGTATGGATTTACTGGCTGCGTATTCTTTTATCAAGGGTAATAATAAACCCGCTTCTTCGGGAATACCAGGGCCGGGTGATAAAATAATTTTATCATACTTTTTTACATCTTCCAATGGTATCTCATCGTTACGAAACACATCAACTTTGGTATGTGTTATTTTCTCCACCAAATGCACCAGGTTGTAGGTGAAAGAATCGTAGTTATCAAAAACTAATATTTTCATTTTTGTAAATAGTTAATAGTTCATTGTTAATGGTTAATAGTAATGCGTTATCCTGTTCGTAAAACTTACTTATTCACATTCATGTTTTTTTTTGCAATCAGTTTTGCTTACTGCATAATGCTGAATAAAGTTGATGCAGCACAAGAGTTCGACGCAACAAAAGCTCAATCAGGGAACTGCAGTCGGTAACATAAATATTACGCTATCTGCTCTGCCAACTGAATGGCTTTTTTTAAGGCGCCTAATTTATTGTTTACTTCCTGCAACTCGTTTTCGGGTTTGCTGGCAACCACTACACCTGCACCTGCCTGATAAAACAGTGTATTATTTTTACTCAGCAAGGAGCGAATCATAATGGCATGATTGCAACTACCGTTAAAACCAATAAAGCCAATGGCACCGCCGTAATAACCACGGGTTGTTGGCTCCATACCATCAATTATTTGCATGGCTTTAAATTTTGGCGCACCACTTAATGTACCTGCCGGAAAAGTTTTAGCCATTAACAAATAAGGATTATGATTTTCACGCACAGTTGCCACTACCTCGCTAACCAAATGTATAACGTGGGAGTATTGGTGTACCTCACGGTAATGTGCCACTTCCACGGCATCACACACACGGCTTAAATCGTTACGGGCTAAATCAACCAACATTACATGCTCGGCATTTTCTTTAGCATCTTGTAATAATTGTTCAATGGCTGCTTTATCCACTGCTACATCGCCGGTGCGTTTGGCCGTGCCTGCAATTGGATGCACCACGGCTTTACCATCCTGTATAATTAACTGCGACTCCGGCGATGAACCCATGAGTTTATAATCGCCATAATCGAAAAAGAATAAATACGGCGAAGGATTTATACTACGCAATGCACGGTACACATTAAACTCATCACCTTTATACCCTTGTTGAAACCTGCGGCTTAACACAATCTGAAATACATCGCCACGTTGGCAAGCCTGTATGCCTTTGCTTACCATGTCACGGTAAGTATCGTCGGTCATATTGGAAGTTTCTACACCTGAAATGCTAAATGGATATACCGGAACATCTTTCCCTCTGATTAAGTTTTCTATTAAAGTAAGCTCGCTTTTCACACCATTTACTTCGTTTTCCAGAATAAACAACTCGTCTTTAAAATGATTGAACGCAATGACGTATTGGTACAAGCGATAACGCATTAAAGGAATTTGGTTTCCACTATCTGCTTTTGGTCGAAACGCAATAGTATCAAAAAACTGAACCGCATCGTAAGTGCTATAACCATACAAACCTTGTGCAAACACGGCTTCTTTTTGTTCGTTAGCAGCTATGTTAAAGCGATTCATAAAATCCCAGATAAGCTGTGGCACTTCGCCTGTTTTTTGCAGGGTTATTTGTTCGGGATTATGACCCGGCAATTTAAACTCAGCTTGTTTGGTATTGCTTATTTCAATGCCGGCAATGGCATTAACCCCAATAAAAGAATAACTATTTTCAGCCGCATGGCTATCGGTACTTTCCAATAAAATGGTATCTCGGAAACGGTCACGCAAACGCAGGTAAATACCCACCGGTGTGTATACATCGGCCAATAAACGTTTTACCGTGGTGGTTATATTAATTTTCTTCATGATAATTTTTATAATAAGGCAATAAAAAAGCCCCGACATTAATCGGGGCCCATGAAATGACTTATAGATAAAGCAATGACATTACAGCACCCCAAAAGAGTTGTACTGCCACCACCAAAAAAATGTATTTGTTTGTTTCATAACTTGAGCAAATATGTAGCAGAAATTTTGAAAGAACAAATTTTTATGCAGATTGTTATAAATTACTGAAAAATTATCAATTTATGGATATACAACACATACACAGCGGCAGTAAAGGAGCTTTTATTGTAAAAGTAGATGGTGAACGCCTTGCCGAAATGACCTACACAAAACCGGCAGAAAACAAAATGATTATTGACCACACCGAAGTGGATGACAAATTAAGAGGTCAGAATGTAGGGCAACAACTGGTACATGCAGCGGTAGAATATGCCAGAGAGTACAATATTAAAATTATACCGCTTTGCCCTTTTGCACATGCTGTGTTAAAGAAAAAAACAGAATGGCATGATGTGCTGAATTAGAATTAAAAAGTAAAAATTAAAAAGGCAAAAGTAAAAGGCGACTGAAGGTTGATGATTAACGAACAGAACGTTGAAGTGTGCGACGCAACAAAAGCTCATCCGTGTTACTATTGCTGGTTAACAAAAAAAAGGTTGTTCCGTTTTGCAGAACAACCTTTTTTAATTTTTACTTTTAAATTTTTACTTTCTTAGTACTGCCACCTTACAAATGCCTCCATCGCAGCATAGTGTGTAAGACCTAAGTCGGCATATATTTTTGCAGTAGCGGCATTTCTTTCCTCGGCACGTTGCCAAAACTCACGGTTGTCGCTTCCTTGAAAAGGTACAGCATCTTTCTGCGATTGGTGTATAAATATGCCCAAACGTTTTTTCATTACCTGATCGGGGCTCATGGGTATAGCCATTTCAATCTCTTCAATCTTCCACTCCTGCCAGGCACCCTTGTACAACCATAACCAACAATCGGCAATCCAGCTATCGCCATCTTGTTTAATTTGTCTTAATGCTTCTAATACTACATTAAAACAAACCAGGTGCGTACCATGCGGATCGGCAAAATCGCCGGCGCAATACACTTGTTCCGGTTTTATTTCACGCAATAATTTTTTAGTAATATCTACATCCTTTTGCGTCATCGGGTTTTTCTCAATCGTACCCGTTTCATAAAAAGGCAAATTCATAAAATGAATATTACTTTCCGGTATGCCCACATAACGGCAGGTAGCGCTGGCCTCACCTCTTCTAATTAATCCTTTTATTGCACGAATTTTTGGTGTATCAATATCATGCGTTGTTTTTTTAGCAGCCACAAACTTGCGGGCATCTTTTAATATTTTTTCCGACTTGGCCGTATCTATACCAGCAATCTTTTCAAACCCAACAGCAAAGTCAATAAACCGCGTAACAAACTCATCGTTTACCGCAATATTTCCCGATGTTTGGTAACCCACATGCACATCATGCCCCTGATCGTGTAAACGTTGAAAAGTACCACCCATGCTAATAATATCATCATCAGGATGTGGTGAAAAAATAACTACTTTTTTCTTGGCAGGTTCACTACGTTCAGGGTGTGTGTCTAAAGTAAAATTAGGTTTACCACCCGGCCAACCGGTAATGGAATCACGCAACATATAATACACTTGCAAGTTAATATCATGCGCATCGCCTTTTTCAATTAATAAATCGCTAAGGCCGTATTGCAAGTAATCGGAGTTGGTTAAACTTAGCAGTGTTTTGTTAGATTGTAAGGCCATATGAATAACCGCCTTTTTAATCATAAAAGGTGTCCAATCACATTCGCCTGTTAACCATGGCGATTTATTTCGGGTTAACTCTACACCCGCCGATTCGTCAATTACAAACGTAACATCATCGTGGTTTTGTAACAATGATGCAGGTATACGCTCCGTCACATCTTCTTCTGCAGCTTGCTGTATTACTTTAGCTTTTGAACCACCCCATGCCAACAACACAATTTTCTTGGCTTGCAAAATATTACTAATACCCATGGTAATAGCCAAACGTGGCACTTCGGCCATGCTATTAAATTCATACGCATTGGCAATACGGGTTGAGTTATCCAAGGCAATCAAACGCATTTTAGAAAAAACGCTTGACCCCGGTTCGTTAAAACCAATATGTCCGTTTTTACCAATACCCAAAATTTGTAAATCAATACCACCAACAGATGCTATCTTTTTTTCGTAAGCAGCAGCCTGTGCTTTTATATCTTCCTTTGCCACTTCGCCATCCGGAATGTAAATATTTTTCGGATCAATATCTACATGATCAAACAAATGATGCTTCATAAAACGATTGTAACTCTGACGTTCGTTTTTGTTAATCGGATAGTATTCATCCAAATTAAAACTGATTACATTTTTAAAACTCAGTTTTTCTTCTTTATGCATTCTTACCAATTCGGCATACAATGCCTTTGGTGTAGAACCTGTAGCCAGTCCTAATACACATTTTTGTTTTTTCTTTTGTTTGTCACGTATCAGCGCAGCAATTTCTACTGCTACTGCATGTGATCCCTGATACAAATCCGGGAAAATTTTTACAGGAAATTTTTCAAAGCTATCCAGTAAATCCAAAGCCGTGTTTTGCTTGCTCATTTTTAAAAGCTTTATGTTTCGGTTTTAAAAAATATTATTCAGTAGGTATATTTCGTCAATAAAAAGTTGAACGATATTTTTTTGTTTGTCGGCAGTAGTAACACTAATCAGCTTCCGTTGTGTCACTCACTTGTGCTGCACCAATTCTATTGGCCATTGTGCAGTACCCCGTATTTTAATTGGGGCCGTTCCGTTCGCTAATCATCATCGTGTTATTGCAAGGTATTTAACCTTTCACCACAAACCTTACACGCTACACCTTATACCTTACTCCTTACACCCTACACCTTATGCCTTACTCCTTACTCCTTCCCCCCTCACTTCACCTCAATCTCATCCAAAAATAACCAGGCCATGTGTCCGCCACCTTCACGGCCATCAGGTATTTTACCATAATTACCAGCTACAATTTTAATATAACGGGCATTTATGGCTTTTTGATTCACGGTCATGGTTAAATCACCTTTTGTACCAATAGGTGTAACAATATCCGTAATACCCATTTGCGTATAGGTTGTACCATCTACTGATACCAATACTTTAAAATATTTTGGTGCGTAAATCCAACTCCCGTTAGCCTGAAAAGTATGTAAGGTAACAGTACTAATTTGTTGGGCAGTTCCTAAATCAATTACAGCCTCACAATCTTCGCCATTATAACCAATAAACTCTTTCGATTTTGATAAACCTTTCTCATTTTGCACACCATCAACCAATGTAAAACCACCACTACCGGGGTAAGATGAAGAAGGTTCGGCTTTTAAAGTAACCTTACTACCAATAGCTTTATGCATAGTAAACGATTGGCTGGCTTTGCTTTTTTCCACACCATTCATCCAAAGCGAACTGTTAAACAATCCGGATTGGCTTACAGCAATCGCTTCTTTATAAGGCAAAGCATCGGAGCTGGTTTTATCGCTATTCCAGGTAATTTTTGCATTATCAAACTTGGTAGTTAATTGCCAAAGTACAGTACCGGGTGTATTACCAGGTTTTACTTCCGATTTTAAATCAAAAAAAGCTTCGCTGTAATTTGCTTTCCATAAATCGTATCGTTTAAACTGAGTAAGCAATTTTTGTTCAAAAGCTTTCAGGTCTTTCTTTTCTCTCGGGCTCCATAACACTTCACTTAATGCACTCATACGCGGAAAAACCATATATTCAACCTTGCGTGGGTTGGTAATGTACTCAGTCCATAAATTGGCCTGGGCACCTAAAATATACTTAGCCTGTTCAGCATTTAATTCAGCAGGTATAGGTTCGTATTCATATACTTTTTCAATGGGGTTATAACCACCAATCGTAACCGAATCTTCTCTTGTACTTTGAGTATGGTCAAAATAAACAGGATTACCCGGGGTCATAATTACATAGTGGTTTTGTTTTGCCGCTATAATACCACCCTCTTCACCTTGCCAGCTCATTACTACCGCATTTGGCGCTAATCCACCTTCTAAAATTTCATTCCACCCAATAATGGTACGTCCTTTACTGTTAACATATTTTTCCATTCGCTGAATAAAATAGCTTTGTAATTCATGTTCATCCTTTAAGCCTTTCTCTTTCATTAATTGTTGGCAAAACTCCGAACGTTTCCAGTTTGTTTTGGGGCATTCGTCACCACCAACATGTATATACTTAGAAGGGAATAAAGCAATCACTTCTTCCAACACATTCTCCAAAAATTTGAATGTATTTTCAGACGGAACAAAAACATCATCAAATACACCAAAGCTTTGTATTACCTGTTTACCGGTTGAGTCACCCGCCCATGCTGATTCTTTAGGGTAATATTTAATAGTAGGTTCATTTGGAAAAGCACTTAACTCAGGGTAAGCTGCTATAGCTGCCGAAGCATGCCCCGGCATTTCAATTTCGGGTACAACAGTTATATACCGGTCTGCAGCATATTTTACAATATCCTTTACCTGCTCCTGTGTGTAAAAGCCACCGGTTTTAGTATTGGTATTACCGGTTCCTGGGTAACGGCCAACAATAGTACCATGGCGCCATGCACCAATTTCTGTTAGCTTAGGGTACTTTTTAATTTCAATGCGCCAGCCCTGATCATCAGTTAAATGCCAGTGGAAAAAATTCATTTTATGTAACGCTATATAATCAATGTAACGTTTAACAAAATCAACCGAAAAAAAATGGCGGGCTACATCTAAGTGCATACCACGGTAACCAAAACGTGGATAATCCTGAATGGTTAATGCAGGAATAGTAAAAGCCAGTTTATTTTTCTCTAAAGGAAATAATTGTAGCAATGTAACTACACCATAAAACAATCCTTCATTTTCGCCACTAATCTTTACACCATCTTTATTAACCTGTAATTCGTAGCCTTTTTTTAAATCGCCGCCATGTTTTTCAGTAACTAACTTAATTCCTTTATCTGACATTTTAGTACTTACCTGTAATTTGTAGCCATAATTAGCCATCAAATAATCGTTGATAAATGCTACATGTTTGCTATTAGCAACTGTTGCTACCAACTTGGTTTTGGGTGTAACATTAAACACACCGTTTTGCATGGCCATATTTACCGGCTCAGGAATTATAACCGGCTTTTGAGCAGTAACCTGTACAAAAATAACAACAGCGATAGTTAAAAACAAAGATTTCAGCATAGCATCATTTGATTAAATAGATTGGCAAATTAATAATTTGTTAGCGGGTTTGTTCAGTTTTATTGACAAAATGTGCAATTGTTTTGCTTATTGCAGCATTCTGCAACCAACCGTTTTTTATTAAAACTTTTTAAACATAAAACACGCAAGAAAAAACATTTTAAAGGCAAAAACCTTTACCAGTAAGCACTCTGTAGCTTAAAACTTATTAAAGCATTTTAAAAGCACTTATAAAACAAACGGTTGAGTTTTATATAAAAAATATGCGGCAATACAATTTGCAAACCGTTGCACTATTTTAAAATAGCAACGGTTCTTTTTACAAATCTGAAAGCCTTAAACATATTAAACGAACAAAACAGACTTTCGGGGGGATTAAAAACTATTATAAAAAGTAAAACTGGATTAGTTTAACAGCTTTTTCACACTACCCTACTTTTATAATTGGTGTGTACCGAAAAAAGATAAATAACAAAAAAAGGATAAAAAAACAGTGCATACCTTGGTAATGGTGCTACACTATAAAAAAACAACATAAACCAAAAGCTTACAAAAATAAAAATTGACAAAAAATCTTTCTTCCTGCTTAAACTGAAAAATATTTTTTTTGCGCTAGCTACCAATACTACTACAAATAGACTTACAAAAAACAAACTATAAAGAATAGCAAAAACCGGCCTCGGAAAAAGATTATAATCAGGGAAATATTGCAGAAAGTTTATGCCCACTTTTTTAAAACTATTTGTTACAAAATGTTCAAAATGACGATTCAAATAATACTTGTTTACGCTTTGCAGATAAAGCTCCTTTTCTTTTTCCGAAGCATAAACACCGTCAAAATATTCATTTTCTAATCTTAGGTTTCTTTCTTCATCATAAGGCATATTATAGCTGGAAAACAAATCGTACTGAATATTATTACCCTTTGAAAAATTATACTGAAAAGAGGTAGAGTAAGCTGCCAAGTCAATTTTATTATGGTTTCGCAAAATCCACGGACTGTAAACTAAACAAAAAACAACCAGTGCAATAGTGAGATTCCAATACCATTTTTTTGTAAAAACCGGTAAAAAGCAACTAAGTAATATAAAATATAATCCAAATTCGAACCTAATATACATTGCCAAACAAAGCACTACAACAAACCAAACAATCATATTACGTTGTTTTAGTACCGCAAAACGATACCAAAACGATAAAAAAAACATAGATAAACTTACTGCTAATGCAAATGAACTAACTTTTGTAAGAGACAGTAATACAGGAGGAAAAAAAATGATGGCAGCAAAAAATAATAACAACCGTAAACTTAGTTGCCCAAAAAAGAAAGTACGAAATGCAAAATATACGGCACCTACAAAAAGAACTGCCTGTAAAAAATTAGCTATTACCAGCCACATTGTTCCTGCGGTAAATGGATTAAATATTTTATATACAAATAATAGATAATAAGGATACAAAGGCGGCATAAAAGCGGAATAATTATCCATGTACTTATATTCGCCGCTTTCAATTAAGTGCCCCATTATATCCTCCCACTCATAAACAAGTTCGTTATTTTTTAAGGCCGTAATAAAGCAAATTGCCAGAAAAGAAATAACCATCGTTATCATTAAATTCCGAAGCACTGATGTTTTGGGATTTTTTAGCATATTTTGTTTTGCATTATCAGGAACAGCCAATTATTAAGCTTTAAACAAAGCTAAGTAGTATTTAAAACATATTTAAGTTTGCCAAACTGTTAACTAATTGTACTTTGCTGCATTAATTTTAGTAAGATGGAAGCCAATAAAGCAATAATAGAAAAATTTTATACCGCTTTTCAACAAAGTGATGCTGCAACAATGAATAGCTGTTATAGCGAAGACATTGTATTTAGCGATCCTGTTTTTATGCTGTTGGAAGGAGATCAGGTAAGGGCTATGTGGGAAATGCTTTGCGGAAATGCAAAAGATTTTAGTCTTACTTTTTCCAATATTGTGTTAATTGACCATGAATATGCTACTTGTAACTGGACGGCCAATTATATTTTTTCGAAAACCGGGAATAAAGTGCAAAACAACGTGAAAGCGTTTATGCGCATAAAGGACGGAATTATTATTGAGCATAGCGACGCCTTTAGATTAAGTACCTGGATGGGGCAAGCCTTGGGATTGCCGGGTAAACTATTTGGCTGGACAGGTTTTATGAAACGTAAAGTACAATTGACTGCTAAGAAAAGCCTGTTGGCATATATGGAAAAACAAGGGCATAAGGCATGAGGATTAAGGTGTAAGGAAAAAAAATTATAATAGCACGATGATGAGTAGCGGACAGAATGATAAAGAGTGAGACAGAGAACAATTTGAAAATTAGATAATTTGAAAATGTGCTAATGAGGTTTTCCGATAAAGTAGAAAACTTGCACAATGGCCAATAAAATTGTTGCAGCACAAGTGAGTGACACAACAGGCGATGCTAGTAGTAATGCAGCTGGCTCAATAAAAGTAGTTAGTATTGAGATATTAGTATATAGACGTATCTTAATAAAAGTATTGTCTATTGTCACCTGTCCATTGTCAATTTCCTACCATTAACAATCAACTAATAACCATGAAACAAATAATAGCCTTCGTTTTACTACTTTGTAGTCAACTGGCATACGCACAAAAACAAGCACCCGCATTTAACCAATCTTTAGCCGACTCTTTAGGCGCTGATAAATACGGGATGAAAATGTATGTGATGGTTATATTGAAAACCGGAACCGCCACCATTACCGATAAAGCGACGGTTGATAGTTTGTTTAAAGGCCATATGGATAATATTGGTAGCCTTGCCGATAGAGGAAAACTGGTGGTAGCCGGACCTTTTCAAAAAAACGATAAACAATACCGTGGTATATTTATTTTAAATACAAAATCGTTGGAAGAAGCGAAGGTTTTGCTACAAACTGACCCTGCTATTAAAGCCAATTTATTAGACACGGAAATATTTAATTGGTACGGTTCGGCAGCCTTGCCACTTTACTTAAAATACCATCCGGAAGTAACAAAGGAAGGACATTAATTAGTCCGTAATTTTTCCATTAACCAAACAAATTCGGTTAAAAAATGATGTACCGGTTTGTGAAAATTTTCATCAACCAAAGTACCATCGCTGTTAAACTTTTTATCAACAAAAGGTACTACCAATAATACCGGCGAAGCAATACCAAACAATCCTGCTACTAAAAGTAATAATTGTTGCGAGGCCCTTATGCCACCTAAAGCACCCGGTGAAGCAGTTACTATACCAAAAGGTTTACGGCTTTGTTTGGGGTAATGATCTAATAAATTTTTCATAGCAGGCGAATAACTGCTGTTATACTCCGGTGTAACCAGAATAAATGCATCGGCCGCAAACATTCTTTCGCTTAACGCTTTATATTGTTCTGGTGTATTATCAACCGACGAAAAAACGGTTTGCACCATGGGTAATTCAAAGTCACGCATGTCAATAATGCCTACTTCATGTTTGCCCAATGCGTTAATTTGCTGCGCCAAATGTATGGCCAACCGTCTTGTTATACTATTCTCTCTCGGACTTCCTGCTATTATTTCTATTCGCATACTACTATAAAATCACGGGCAAAGGTTAAAACTTTTAAGCATTTTGCCGTTACTAATTTTTAAACCTATAATTTTATTGCCAAATGTATTATTACTGCCCGGTAATTATATAACCGCTGGTAATAAAACAAGGCGATGAATTAGTTTATTAAATACCCTGTTATAACATGCTTAACCGCAGAAAGTTTATTAAGGCATCGGCACTAACTTCCGTTGCCGGTATTGTATCACAACAATTAGTGGCAGCTAACCAATCGGGCCCTGTATTAAACAATCCCGTTGTAATATCTACCTGGGATGCAGGCCTTGAAGCCAATAAAGCCGCATGGGAAGTATTAAGCAAAGGCGGCAGAGCACTGGATGCGGTGGAAAAAGGCGTAATGGTAACCGAGGCATCCATTAACTGTTGCGTTGGCCTGGGTGGCAACCCCGACCGTGAAGGAAAAGTAACACTGGATGCCTGTATTATGGACGACCAATATAACTGCGGCAGTGTAGCTTTTTTAGAAAGAATAAAACATCCCATTTCAGTAGCACGCCGCATTATGGAAAAAACCCCGCATGTAATGCTGGTAGGCGATGGTGCCCAGCAATTTGCCATTGCCGAAGGGTTTACCTTGGAGCCGGACGAACTTTCTCCCGATGCAAAAGAGGCTTACGAAAAATGGTTAATAAAATCGGAGTACAAACCGGTTATAAATATTGAAAACAAAGGCCATGGCCCTTTTGCCCCAACACATTTAGAAAATGGCGATTGGAACCACGACACCATTGGCATGGTAGCCCTTGATGCAAAAGGAAACCTAAGCGGCAGTTGTACCACCAGCGGTATGGGTTTTAAAATGCGGGGCCGTTTGGGTGATTCGCCTATTATTGGTGCCGGACTGTTTGTAGATAACGAAGTGGGTGCCTGCACCGCCACCGGACAAGGCGAAGATGTTATTCGTGTAGCCGGTTCGCATTCGGTTATTGAAGCCATGCGTTCAGGTTTATCGCCGGAAGCGGCCTGCAAAAAAATTATAGAACGCATTGTGCGTATAAAAAAAGAAAAAGCAAAAGATATACAGGTAGCATTTATTGCCGTAAACAAAAAAGGTGTGGTGGGTGCTTACGCCTTACACAAAGGTTTTAATTATGCGCTACGCACCAATAAAGGCGAGCAGCTAATTAATGCAAAACATTATTTTAAATAATCCATGGCCAACAATTATATTATTGAAATTGCTACATCCGATTACGCTACCACAGCGGCAGCTGTTGCCGGTGGCGCCAATCGTATTGAGTTGTGTGCTAACCTGGCCGAAGGCGGTACTACCCCATCCTACGGAGTTATAAAAAACTGCCGCGAAAGTTTTAACACACTTATTTACCCCATCATCAGACCACGTGGCGGCGATTTTGTTTTTACCAACGAAGAGTTTAACGTAATGGTGCAGGATGTGCAATTATGCAAACAATTGGGTTGCGATGGTGTAGTGATTGGCCTATTAAATAACGATGGAACTATTGACGTAAAGCGAACGGAAATACTAGTAAAATTAGCCTATCCGTTAGGAGTTACTTTTCACCGGGCTTTTGACCGTTGCGCCAACCCCATGGAGGCACTGGAGCAAATTATAAATATGGGTTGCGAACGTATACTCACCTCGGGCCAGCAACCCCATGCACTGGATGGTATTGAACTTATTACGCAATTACAACAAACCGCCAACGACCGCATTATTATTATGCCAGGCAGCGGTGTACGTAAAGAAAATATTGCCCAATTGGCCCAACTGTCGGGCTGTACCGAGTTTCATACCTCTTTGCGTAGTACACAAGCTTCTACCTCGCAGTTTGTACACCCTGCTTTTGCCAACGATAAAGAAAGTTATACCAACAATTATATTGATGCGGAGGAAGTGAGGTTATTGAGGGAAGCGTTAGCTTAGTTAATAGTTCATTGTTAATGGTTCATAGAGTGAGTAGTCAATAGTTAGGAGTCAATTTTGTATTATTAGCTTGTCTCAATTCTCATATCTCAATTCTGATTTTTTTTATCAACTGCATTACTACTATCATCGTCTGTTGTGTCACTCACTTGTACGTTCGGTAATTCTATTCAGCATTATGCAAGCTGTTACACTTTCGGGAAATAGCATTCAGCCTTAAGCCTTAAGCATTAGGCTTTCGACGTTGAGCCTTCCGCTTTAATTTTTGCATTTTATTTGTTTTATTTACAGGATATTTGAATAATACAACGTTTACAACATTCAAAGCATCTATACCAACGTAATTATCAAGCTATGAAACAATTTGCATTACTCCTTTCAATATTTTTTATAAGCGCTGTTGCTTTTGCACAAGCCACTCCCGAAGGCATGTTTTTAAATTCAAAAGCCAAAGATTTTAAAGGCACTGACCAAAATGGTAATAGCTTACGCTTAAAAGACTTAATAAAAAAAGGACCTGTTGTTTTGGTATTTTATCGTGGTAACTGGTCGGTACATTGCACCCGCCATTTAAAACAAATGCAGGATTCGCTGGATGCTTTTACGGCCAAAAAAACAACCGTTATTGCCGTATCGCCGGAATTACCTGAAAACATAGCCAAAACGGTGGAAAAAACCGGCGCTACTTTTCCGGTTATTTATGATGAGGAGTTAAAAATATCCAAAGCATACGATGTTGATTATGAAGTACCCCAAAACACAGTTACCCAATACAAGCGTACCAATATTAATCTGGATGAAATAAATGGCAAAAACGGTTTCCACCTGCCTATAACTGCCACTTACATTATTGACAAAGAAAACACGGTTATCTATCGCTTTTTTCAAAACGATTACAAAAAAAGACCGGAGGTTAACGAGTTATTGAAGAAGTTGAAATAATATAATTATCAGTATGAGATGATTTATATAACATTAACTACAATACTCTTTTTAATACATATCTATTAGCAACAAGTAATAGCTTACTGCATAATGCTCAATAGAATTACAGGTGCACAAGAGTGCGACGCAACGGAAGCCCAATCAAGGGAGGGACGATGGCTAACAAAAATTACTTACTCATTTTACTGGCCCATACCAACTTGGCAATGGTTCCGTTATTGCCGGCTAAAAAAACAGCACCGCCAAATTTAGCTCCACGACAAACATTAAAACTCTGGCGGGATATATTAAACCAGCTACGGCCGGTATCGTAAGACATATCTACACCGCTTGTACCACAAGTAATTACATCTTCGTCCGTTAAAAACTCCACACAACTTTTAAAACCAAATGGGGGCTTTTTAGGCGTGTTCCAGGTTTTGCCGTTATTAAAACTATACACACAGTTTTGGGTGCTTACGGTGTCGCGGGTATAATCGCCACCAACCACAATAATGTAGCTTTTTTTAGCGGTAGGCCGCTTTTTGTACACTGCAATGGAATATGCACCGGAAGCAGGCGTATTTTGTACCAGCGGCAGGTTGGTTACAGTTTTTCTTGTAATAAGCCTTGAAGCTTTACCGCCACTGGCCAGGAAAAAATCGCCGCCGGGAAATAGGCGGATATTGGTACCGCTGGCCGCATAAAAAGCTTCGCCGGAATCGGCAACGGCACCTGCATGGTTCAGGTTGGTTTCTGTCCATGTGTCGCCAAAATTTTTGGTTTCGGCAATAAAAAACCGGTTGTTGATGGGATCGCCTACTACTACACCGTGTTGTGGCGTATCAAAATCCATGGCATCCAGAAACATTCCTTTTGTAAAGTTTTGATACACAATGCGCCAGCTATCGCCACCATCGATGGTTTTTAAAATATAGGCCGAATCGCCTGAAGCCATAATAATGGCAGTGTTTGGGCCAAAGGCTTCAATATCACGAAACTCGGCCTTTTCAAAACCGGGAACGGTCATCCATTTCCAGTTTTTGCCGCCATTGGTGCTACGGCCCACTTTACCTTGGCTACCACTTACCCAAAGTACATTGTCGTTAACCACACTAAGCCCACGTAAACTGGTTTTAGTACCGGTAGTTAAAACTTCTATATCCAGTTTTTGGCCAATTAACTGCTGATTGGCCATTATAACCAGAAATAGTGCTATTATTTTGTAATATTTACCCATGTTGTACAATAAAGTTGTAAAGTAATCAGTTCTTTCCAGTGTTCATAATCCTGCATCCTTAAAAAACCAGTTTAGAGTGAATATTTATATATTTTCGCAGTAATTATTTAAACCCTTATATGAGAAAACAAGTACTGGCATTTTTAAGTTTGGCATGTTTTACATTACTATTTGTGGGCTGTGCAAAGGAAAAAAGTTTTGAAACAGGTTTTGGCCCCTCGGATGGTTCTTTACAAAGTGAAACCTCCGGCGACTGTTTGCCTAAAAATGTTGTGGGCATTTACGAAGCTACGGTAGCTTTAACCGCTGACAACTATATTGAAGTAGATGTGGAAGTTACTACTCCCGGATCTTATACCATTGTTACCGATACTGTTAACGGTTTTTCGTTTAAAGCGCAAGGTTATTTTACCGAAGCTGGTGTGAATACTGTTAAACTCTTAGGCAGTGGTACCCCGCAGGCGAAGGCTATTAGCAACTTTACTGTGCGCTATAAAGACACTGAATGTACTATAGCTGTGAGTGTGTTGCCGGAAGGTGCCAGTGGCCCGGCCGCTTTTGAGTTAGTTGGCTCTCCAAATGCCTGTGCCGGTGCAGTTGTTGACGGTGTATATGGCCAGGGTATTGCTTTAAACAATAGTAATACGGTTACCTTAAGTGTAAATGTTACCACCATTGGTGTTTACAATATTACTACCACTACTACAAATGGTATTACGTTTAAAGGTACCGGTGCATTAATTGACTTAGGCCCTACGACTATTACCTTAAATGGTAGCGGAACACCGGTTGCTGTAGGTGCTTTTGATATTCCTATTGCAGGAGCTAACTCCTGCACGTTTGGCGTAAACGTTGTTGGACCGGCAGAATATACTTTTGATTGCAGCTCGATTGTTGTGAATGGTGCTTATGCTGCAAATACGCAATTAGGTTCGGCCAATACTATTATAATAACTGTTAATGCAACTACTGTAGGGCCCTATAACATTACGACGAATACTGCTGATGGCATGAGCTTTTCCGGTTCAGGACAAATTAGCAGCATAGGCGGTAATGATATTACTTTAACAGGTACCGGTAAACCGGCTACCGCAGGTAGTAAAACAATTACCATAACCGGTGTAAACGGACAAACTTGTACGGGTGATATAGTGGTAACAGGACCGCCGGTAATAAACTGGAAGTTTAAAGCTGGCGCAACCGAATATAGTGGCGAGACATTTACTGCAGAGTATCATAGAGAAACATCGGGTTCATTTGCTGTAGCAACTCTAGGTTATGAAGGACAGAAAACAGGCCAATCTATGACTATTAACCTTACCGACATTAACGGCACAATTGCTAACAATGAAGATTACAAAACTCAAGTAACTGGAGTAAGCAATGGTGCAACATTTGCTTTTATAGAAGATAATATCAACTTAAGAATAGAGGCTGACATGGTTACCAGTGGAACAAATATGACCATTAGAATTACTAATCATAATGCTACTGCCAAAACATTTACAGGAACCTTCTCAGGTACTGCAAAAATAGTAGGTGGAGCACTCGTTCAGATTACTGCCGGTGAATTTAAAGGCAACTACTAAAATTTCAAAATATTCCAATAATAAAGCCGGCAAATTTGCCGGCTTTATTATTATACAGAAAAGCAAAAAGGTTAACTACAAAACGCCTCTTTTAACTTAAATTGCAACCTACTCACAAAAACAACACAGTATGATAAAACAAAGCCTTTTTGCCCTTTTGTTATTAGCCTCGGCTAGTTATGCAACAGCACAAGACGACGTAGGTTATAAAACACCCCCAAAAGATATTGTTGATCTGATAAATACTAAATCCACTCCATCGGTAAGTATTAGCCAAAATGGCGAATGGATGCTTTTCTTGGACAGAAACAGTTATCCTTCCATTGAAGAATTGGCACAACCTGAATTAAAAATTGCCGGTCTGCGTATTAACCCACGCAACTTTTCGCCAAGCCGACAAACCTATATTAACAACCTTTATTTAAAAAGTATAAAAGGCGGACAGGAACTTAAAATAACCGGCCTGCCCAACCCTTTAGCTGCATCAAATATTAGCTGGAGCGATAACAGTAAAAAAATTGCACTTACTCATACTACCAATACCGGCAATGATGTGTATGTAATTGATATTGCCACCCGTAAAGCCATCAAAGTAAATAAACAGCCGGTTAACCTTATTATGAATGGTATTGAATGGCTTGACAATAACACCTTAGTTTATCAAGTAATTGCAAAACCAGTTAGTGCAGCACCGGCTAAACCGTTGGCACCAAAAGGCCCAACCGTACAGGAAAATTATGGCAAAGCATCTCCTCGCCCTACTTATCAGGACATGATTAAATCGCCTTACGACGAAGAATTGTTTGCCTTTTATGCTACGGCACAATTTGTAAAAAACACCAATGGTGTTGAAACGAAGATTGGCCAGCCCGGTATTTATTCTTCCGTAAATGCATCACCCGATAAAAAATACTTTCTGGCTCGTACACTGGTTAAACCTTTTTCTTATTTAGTACCTGCATCAGGCTTTAATTCATCCTTAGATGTTTTAGATGCCAATGGTAAGCTGGTAAAACATATAGCCAAACTTCCATCCAGCGAAACAGCCCCGGGTGGTAACGATAATGTGCAAACAGGCCCCCGCAATTATACCTGGCGCAGCAACGAACCTGCAACTTTGCTATGGTGTCAGGCATTGGATAGTGGTTTAATTAAAAACAAGGCTGAGTTTCGTGATGCCGTGTACCAACTAAAAGCACCGTTTACCGGTACTGGCGAAGAGTTATTTAAAACAAAAATGCGCTACATGGGCATTACCTGGAGCGATGGTGAAAACGCCTTAGTAACCGAAGGTTTACGCAGTAAACAAGTAACACAAATTGACCGCTACTTTACGGTTACCGGTGACTTAGAAGCTATTATTACCCGCAACACAACCGATGCTTACAGCAACCCCGGCTTTGTGGTTACAGTGCCTAATCAATACGGACGTAATGTTGCTGTTACTATTGATAATGGCAATAAAATTTTGTTTAACAATACAACGGGTAGTTCACCAAAAGGCGATTTGCCTTTCCTGTTATCGTTTGACCTGCATACTAAAAAAGCAGATACACTTTGGCGCAGTAAAGAAGGTAGTTTCGAATCTATAACCCGTGTATTAGACCCCAACAAACTAACCATTATTACCCGTAAAGAAACGGAAAGCGAAGTACCTAATTACTGGCTTAAAAACTTACGCTTACGTGTGGCCGATATTCAATTAACGCAGTTTACAAATCCCTACCGACAATTAGATGGTGTGAGCAAAGAAAAAATTTCTTACCAACGTGAAGATGGCGTAACCCTTACCGGCGATTTGTATTTACCTAAAGGTTACGATGCAAAACGTGACGGACCATTACCGGTGGTAATTTGGGCCTACCCTGCCGAATATAATTCTGCTGCCGATGCAGCACAAATACGTGGTAGCAAACATCGCTTTACATTATTAAGTTGGGGTTCGCCAATATACTATGTAACCCAAGGTTATGCAGTATTAAACAATGCCGAAATGCCAATTGTTGCTACTGATACCGCTAAAAAGCCTAATGATAATTTTGTTGATCAGTTACGCATGAATGCCGAAGCAGCCATTAAAAAATTATCAGCCTTAGGTGTTGGCGATGCTAACCGTATGGCAGTTGGCGGACATAGTTACGGTGCGTTTATGACCGCCAATTTATTAGCGCATACCAATTTATTTAAAGGTGGTATTGCCCGCAGTGGTGCGTACAACCGTACACTTACACCATTTGGTTTTCAAAACGAAGACCGTACGTACTGGCAGGCACCAGAATTGTATAATGGTATGAGTCCGTTTAGTTATGCCGATAAAATTAAAACACCGTTGTTGTTAATACATGGCGATGCCGATAACAACACCGGCACCTACCCTATTCAAAGTGAACGTATGTTTAATGCCATTAAAGGCCATGGCGGTACGGTAAAATTTGTAAGTCTGCCATTTGAAAGCCACGGTTACCAAGCAAAAGAAAGCATCATGCATACCTTGGCCGAGCAATTTGAATGGTTAGAGAAGTATGTAAAAAATCCACCTGCTGAGAATAAAACTAAACCGGCAAAAGGATTTTAATTTTTTATTACCAGCTTCAGTTCCCTGATGGATCGTCCCTTGCGATCCGACCGGATCGGGATTAAATTTATTTCCAGTGGAAATGAATTTAAGACTTCCCGTTCAACAGCATTAACACAGATGAACAGTTTAGAAACATAGAAAGCGAAGAGGTTAACCTCTTCGCTTTTTTATTACAGCAAATACAACTTACATTGCCTTTGCCTATTGCATCATGAATTCAATATTTTAAAAAAATCGTAATATTGCATAAATGATTCCAGATGAAATCCGACAACAACTTCAACATATCATTAAAGGAGCTATCCTTGAAGGGTCAACGGATTCTTGCTCAACAATCCGCAACCACCTTATCAAAAGCTTTGGCGCAAGTGCAACAGTTAAAGGCCAATTCGAAAGTAAAGCAATCATTAAAGAAAGAGAGAACCACTTCTTAAAAGATTATGCCCAAAACAATGGTCTTTGGTTAGAAACAGAGCCTCCTGCTTCCTAATATCTTACAAGAGGTGGGGAATCCTTAGTTTATCTTTCCGCAGATAACAAACATGTTATTAAAGTAAACGATGGAATATATTATGCAACCTGGGGAGAGTTTTTCACAAGTCTTACTATACATAACCTACTATTTCCAATAACAGCATACCAATTGATTGGCTTTGTTTGCAACAATGAATCAATTTTATGCGCAATGCTTAAACAACCTTACGTACAGGGAGAACAAGCTTCATTGGATAATATTAAAGACCTGCTAACATTCAATGGATTTGAAAACACCAAAAGACACGACTATTATAATAAAGAATTCAATTTATTATTAGAAGACATGCACGACGAAAACATAATTTCAAAAGAAGGTATTTTGTTTTTTATAGATACTGTATTTTATATTCTTTAATATTATTTACCATCGCTATTGCTTAAACACATAGCATAACACGATGATGATTAGCGAACAGAACGACCCCGATTGGATACGTGGTACTGCACAGGTAGCCAATAGAATTGGTGCAGTACCGCCGATGAATCCTATCCTGTGTACACATTTTTTTTAATGTTAGGAGCGTATTTATAATAGCCCGTGGCTTTAGCCACGGGAATAATGGATTAATTGGCTGTTGGCTTTAGCCCAATAGTAACAAATACTTTGGTGGCCTGATGCTACAATTCGGCTAAAGCCGTTAGTTGCTTACTGTAATCCTCCGGCTAAAGCCGGAGGCTATTAACAAATCAAAAAATGTGTACACACGATAGGATGAATGGGGGTGCACCTTGCACTACTTGTTCCGCTTTGCGGAAATGGTGAGTAAAGTTACAGGCACTCCGATTAAAATACGGAGTACTGCATAATGGCCAATAGAATTAATTCAATATTAGTTATTGGATTAGCCTCATTGATGCTCCACGTTGATGCAGTACAAGAGTGCCTTTAGATTTGTATTAAGTTCATTGACTAAGAAATAAGGTTATTATTACTATTATTTTCTTTTTTGCTACTTTTTTCTTTAGTATCCACGTTAATATGTGTAT